>WNGL01005167.1_pt1 | contig 15538 bp, 14 predicted proteins | sample 5400591 | NCBI WGS metagenome assembly WNGL01 (sample SAMN13153377, study PRJNA577476) | soil metagenome | isolation source: 80 cm soil or saprolite under Garry oak tree replicate 1 | place: USA:California | collected 2016-06-15
GAGTGTGGGGAGCCAGCGGTCAGCCGCGCCGGACGTCGCGCGAGGCGTGGCTGGGCCGTCCCTTAGGCAAGAGGCCGTCACCCGACGCGATGATCCTTCGCTATCTCGCCGCCTTTGGTCCGGCCACCGTCGGCGATGCGCGCATGTGGTCGGGCCTTAGCGCGCTGTCCGAGGTGTTCGAGCGCCTTCGTCCCCGTCTGCGGACATTCCGCGACGAGAGCGGCCGCGAGCTCTTCGACGTGTCCGAGGGTCCCCTACCCGATCCGGCGACTCCTGCCCCCGTCCGATTTCTACCGGTTTACGACAACATCGTGCTGTCGCACGCCGATCGCTCGCGGATCGTCCGCCCGTTTGACCCGCGGCGCGTGGGCCACATGCAAGGTGCGAGCTTCGGGAGCGTTCTTATCGATGGTTTCGTCGGGGCGACGTGGACGCTCAAACGCTCGCCAAGGACAGCCACGCTCCGTCTCGCGTTCATCGATAAGCAACCGAAGCGCGAGCGCGCCGCGGTCGAAGATGAGGCCGCCCGACTCCTTACGTTCCTCGCTTCAGATGCGAGCTCCCGTAGCGTGATGGTCTCCGAAGCCGACGCGCAACCTCGGACCAGTCCGTAGCGCGAGCGACGCGCTTTCCGGATGCGACGGTCTCCCTGCCGGCGGCCGTCGACATATAGTCGACCGTCGGCGCGATCCCGACCCGCCACAGCGTGAGGCGGTCCGCATCCCAGCAGGTACCGATCGTCGGATCGCCGCTCAGTGCGCCGCCCGTGTGACCCCGGCAGGCGGTTTCCACCAGAGCGAGCTGTGCAGCGCTGAATCCGAAGCGGCCGAGCTCGAGCGAATGCACGAGCGCCGCGCCTCGTGCGCCGTGCTGCGGATCGTCGTCGTCTCCGATCCGTCGCGCATCGTGGAGCAACGCGAAGAGACAAACGACGATCGGATCGCACTCTCGCGTCCGCTCTGCGAGGTCGAGTCCGATCGATGCGACGTCCCGCCAGTGATCCTCGCCGTGAAAGCCCGAGCCGAGCGACGTCGATAGCGGCCGGACGAGCGCGAGGATCCGTTCGAGGTCGAGTGACGCCGGTTCGGACACTCGTCTACCCTACCGGCGACCGCCGGCATCGGAGCCTTATCAGCCGCGGTCCTGATCGATCTCCGCGAGCTCGAGGTTGCCGCCCGAGAGCCACGCGCCGTTCGCTCCCTGCTCGTCGACGACTTGCCAGTTGGCGAATAGGCCGTCCCGCGTGATCCGATAGAAGCGCAACGTCCGCGTGACGGAGGTCGAGCGCTCCGGCCCGCTCGATGCCGCGGTGACAAGCTGCCCGTTGACGACAACCGTCACGATCCCATCGCCAAGGAACGTCGCCGGCTCGAAGCGGGATATGCGAACAGTGAGGTCGTCGAATCGCCGGGTCGTGAATACTTTCTTCGCGTAGCTCGCGTCGAGCCTGTCAAGCGAGTCGTTCCAGGCGTTGTCGAATGCCGTGATCAAGAACCGGCCTCCTGGCGGGGCGGCGTGCGCATATTGCTCGCCTGGCACGTAGCTCTCCCGCTGGAAGAACCAGCCCATCTGGTTCGGCGCCTCGGCCTCGAGCGCGAGCGCCGACCAGCGCGGCTGCTCACCGTCGACCCACCGAGCGAGCGCGGGGTCATATCCGTCGATCACCTTGTACATGCCGTGCCCCTGGTTGACGAAGCGCGCCTGCTGCGCGCGCTGGACGCTGCTCGTCTTCCCGTCGGCTGCCGTGATGCGATCGGTGTACGTGAGCGTGGCGTCGATGTACGCGACGCGACCCCAAGGCTTCGCGTACATGTGCAGGATCGTGAGCTGCCCGAGCTCGAATTTGCGCTTCTGATCAAACGGGACTCCCGCGCGGAGGGGCTGCCGAATCAGCTCCGCATACGGGCCTGGCGCGTACAGCGATTCGAAGAGCCCTTGGTTCGCGACCGGGTTACTTCGATATTGGTCGAGTGCCTCGAGGAACGTCGGCACCCATCTGCGAAGATCGGTCTCGGTGGTGGTTCGATACGGCCCGACGACCTCGATAAGCGGCGCGGCCGTCGCGATCGAGAAGGCCCGCGACACGACGCGGATCTCTGGGGGCAACGCCTGTGGCGATCCGGTGGGGATCGGTTCGGGCGTGCGGACGAGCGTCGTCGCCGTCGGCTCGGCGGTCTGCACGGCGGGGGTCGCCGTAACGATCGGAGCGCTCGATGCGCTCGGCGCGGCAGGTGAGGCGGTGCCACTCGGAGTGGCCGCCGGTGCCGTGCACCCGACTAAGACGATCACCGCGAGAGCCAAAGCGGAGATGCGTAATCCGCCTAGATCGACCGACCTTCCGTCGCCCGGCCGCAGCACGAACGCGCGAGCCACGTCAGCTCCGGACGGCAACCTTTCGCCCGGAGGCAGGCACCTTCGCGGCACGCGCCGGCCGGTCGCCGTTCTTCGACTGCGAAGCGCCCGCCGCACCGCACACGGTCTCGATGATGAGACGTGTCGTCACGTACGGGTCGGCGTTGGCGTTCGGACGGCGGTCCTCGATATAGCCCTTGCGGTCCACCGCGACCTGCCACGGGATGCGCACCGATGCGCCGCGATCGCTGACCCCGTAGCGGAACTCCTTGTACGAGCAGGTCTCGTGAAGGCCGGTGAGGCGCTCCTCGATGCCGAAACCGTAGTTCGCGATGTGGAGGTCGTGCCGCGTGGCGAGCGCTTCCGCGGCCGCGACACAGGCGTCGTAGTTCTCGCGCATCTCGTTCGTCGAGAAATTGGTGTGCGCGCCAGCGCCGTTCCAGTCACCGCGGACCGGCTTCGGGTAAAGCGTCGCGCTCACGCCATAGTCCTCCCCCACCCGGTAGAGGAGCCAGCGCGCGACCCACAGCTGGTCGCCGATGTCGGGTGCGTTCAGCGGACCGACCTGGAATTCCCACTGACCCGGCATGACCTCGGCGTTGATCCCGGAGATCTTCAGTCCGGCCTTAAGGCATGCGTCCAGATGCGCCTCGACCACGTCGCGCCCGAACACCTCGTCGGCGCCGACGCCGCAGTAATAGCCACCCTGGGGCGCCGGAAACCCGACGTCCGGGAAGCCGAGCGGCCGGGAGCCTTCGAAGAACGTGTACTCCTGCTCGATGCCGAACCAGGTGTCGAATCCCTTGAACCGCTCGGCCATCTCGACGTTCGCGCGGCGCATGTTCGTCTTGTGCGGCTGGCCGTTGACGAGCATGACCTCGCAGAGAACGAGCTTGTCATCGCCACCGCGGATCGGGTCCGGGCAAACGAACACCGGCCGCAGCACGCAGTCCGACTTGTCGCCTGTCGCCTGCTGCGTGCTCGAACCATCGAATGCCCAGATCGGCGGCTTCTCGCCGTCCGGCACGATCTTCGTCTTGGAGCGGACCTTCTGCGTCGGCTGGGTGCCGTCGATCCAGATGTATTCGGCTCTGTAGACGCCCATTGATTCCCTCACCTGCGGTTATCGGGACGCGTGCGGACTGACTGTAAGGGTCCGGCAAGTTGCCCGAAGGTGCTGATTTGGTTGTGAAACGGAAAGGTCCGGTTTGCGCCGTTGCGAAGGGTTCGCGGCACGTGGTGGCGAAGGAGCTACGCCGCGAATACGTCGTAGAGGGCGGCGAAAACCTAGCGGGCGTTTCCGCGCTTCTCGACGAAAAGCGCCCTCGCGCGCGCGAGGCGTGCGGAGTCCGGCCGGCGAGCTCGATCACGAGCTCTTCGATCAGGCTCGGACTCACGGCACATTCGAAGAGGATGGGCAACCCTTCTCGACGACCATGCGCGGTCACGATGAGTCGCGCCGTCGATCATCAGGATCGTTTCGCGCTCAACGGGCCGGAGCAGCGCACGATCATCGAACCGATCGGCTCCGTTGCCGCCAGAGCTACTCGTCACGGGATGGCTCATTGGCATTTCCCAGCACCTTCTGCCGGATCTCGTCGAGAAGCTGATCGCCGCGCGCGTCCGCGAGCGCGTGCTCGACGTCGAGGATGCGCGCCTCGACGCCCTCGTTCGCGATCTCGTACCGGCCCGACGCCCGGGCGATGCGTCGGTCGATCCGGTCGCGGATCTCCTGGAGGCTCGGAACGTCGGTCGCCGGCGCGAAGGTGCCGATCCGCTGCAGAGCGTTGGCGACACGCTCCTGCATCTTCGCGGCTTCGAGCTCGGTGAGGAGCTTCGATCGCTCCGCGAGCTGCCTCTGCACGAGGTAGGCGTTGTGCTCCACGGCGCCCTTCGCCGCCTTCGCCGCGCCGGCTGCGCGTTCGTGAAGCTCGTGCAGGTCGGCGGCGGACGATTCCACCGTCGCGAGCTGCATCGCGAAGAGCCGGGCCGTGCGCTCGTGGGCGGCGGCCTTTTCCGTGTCGCCCTTCGTCCGAGCATCTTCGGCCAGGACGAGTGCCTGGGTAGCCGAAGCACGGAGCCGTTCGAGCTCGGTGATCGTGCGCGTGAGCTTGAGCTGAAGCTCGCGCTGGTTTCCGATGACTGCGGCGGCCTGCTCGCTGAGTGCGGCGTGTTGTCGCTTGGCGTCTTCGATCGCCTGCTCGATCTGCACTCGTGGATCCGCGAACGTGTCGAGCGTTCCGGAGAGGAACGCCACCGCGTAGTGCCAGGTGCGCTTGAGGAGTCGGAACATTTCCTTCACCTTCCTATTTCTGTTCGATCGCTGAGTGCGTGTCGACCTAAGTCCTCTGTCTCGACGAGTGCGGCCCTGAGCGTGTCGAGCTCCGCCGCGAGCTCGTCGACCTGCGGCGCGGCGAGACCGGATCCGAATTCGCTCAGGGCGACGATCTCGGCGACGCGCGCGACGAGGCCTTCGAGCCCGAGCGCCGCGGCCTCGATGCGGCCGACGAGCTCGCGCTGCGTCGCCTCGAGCCGCTCCCCCGCCTCGAGGCGGGCGCTGAGCGAGCGAAGCGCGTACTCGTTCTGCTGACGGGCCGGGCCTTCGCTCAGCACGCCGAGCTGATGACGCAGTGACGCGTCGGTCCTTCGGAGCTCGGCCAGATCGGTGCTCCCCGCGAGGCGCGAGACGAGGCCCGATTGGTACGCGAGACGCCGGAGGATCACGACCGCGTCGGCCGCTTGCTTCGCGATGACGGCGCAGCGATAGGCGACCGCGCCCGATCCCGCGCTCGCTCGCAGCCGGCGGATCGCGGCGACCGCGGCCTCCGCGCGGATGACCCAGAGTGCCTCCGGCGTACCCGGGATCGGCCGAGGCGAACGCCGGTACGAGAGCGCGGCCTCGAGCAGTCCTCGGACAACGCATACGAGGACCGCCGTCAGGAGCGCGAGCGGCAGCGGCGCACCGAGGAAGAGATATGCGGCTCCAACCGCTATCGCGAGGGCGAGCGTCGCTCGATCGGGAACGAACATCTTTGCGTTCATCAGAAGTTCGACACGACCTCCTTGAACACCCGTCCGATGGACGATTGGTCGGATGCGTCGTACGAGGCGGCGCGGGTCGCCTCGGCGATCCGCTGCAGGACCTTCTTGTCGAAGTCCGCGCCGTACCCAATGGTGAACACGCGGATCCCGTTCTCACGCGTGGCCGGGTCGAGCGCGCGCACGAGCGCTTCGAGGTCGTTGTTCGCGTCGGAGTTCTGGCCGTCCGTGAGGAGCATCACGGCGTTAATGCGGCGCGCGTCCGCCACACGCGAGAGCGCGCGTACCGCGTCGAGCGTGGTCGTGTACAGCGCGGTCCCACCGCTCACCGACAGACCAGCGAGGCGCGTACGGAGCAGCTCCTTCTGTGGCCCGAGCGGGCCGATCGGCACCAGCTCTTGGTGTCCTGAAGAGAAGATCCACACGCCGACGTCGTCGTCGTCCGCGAAGAGATCGAGCGCGTCGATCGACGCACGCTTCATCAGCTCGAGCTTCGCGCCGCTCATCGAGCCGGAGACGTCGAGGACCATGAGGACGCGGGCGCGCTTGCGCACGTCCTTCCAGGAGGCCTGCACAGCCGCGAGGGCTTCGGATGAGGGCGGACGGATCACGTTCCCGGCCGGCCCCTGCGGGAGGAAGCTCGGGTCGGAAGCGAGCAACGCGCCGGCTCGACCTTCGTGATCGCGGAACCCGAGCTCCTGGAGGCGAGCCTGACGATCGGGGTGCTCGAGGTACGCGAGGAAGAGCGCGGCGGCGCGACGCTTCGCGTCGTCGACCCACGACGCGCGGAGGACGACGTACGGGTGGTCCGCCACGAGCGTGCCCTCGCGCGGGTAGATCGCGACGAGGGGGACCTCGGGCTTCGCCTGGTCGTAGTCGAAGATCTGCTTTTCCTCGACGGCGATCGCGGAGACGTAGCCGAGCGGGTTCCCGGCGTCGGCGGCGGCCTTCATGTTCGCGAGGAAGGTCGAGGCAGTGCTCCCGTAATGCTCGACGGAGCCTTCGATGCCCTTGACGAACGTGACCACGTCGGGCTTGCGGACGTCGTCGACGGTGAGATCGGCCGAGAGGCCGGTCGCCGCGTAGTACGTCCCCACGAGGGCGTGCAAACCCGAGGTCGACACGGTCGGATCCGTCTTCCCGAGGCGGAATCGTCCCCACTCCGGGTGGCCGTACCGAGCCCAGCCCTGCGGGTCCTGCGCGAGCGCGAGGATGTCGTGCCATCCGATCTCGGTCGCGGGCCAGCCCATCGCCTCGGCCATCGGGCGAGGCATCGCGATCACGAGAGGTGACTGCATGAGGCTCGGCAGCGATGTCGGGATGAGATCGGAGCGATCCGCACCGACGCGGTGCTCGCGGAGGAGGTTCACCCAGGTCGTGGCCGCCGGCGACCAGACATCGGGACGCGCGCCGTCGCGCGCTTCGTCCCATCCCTGGGCGAGCGCGGCTTCGGCGTCGCCGGAGGACTTCCGAACGACCTTCACGTCGATGCAGCGATCGTCGACGGCTGCTCCGGTGCGCACGAAGTCCGCGGCCATGTCGCCGATCGGTCCCGACTTCTCGTTCGAGGCGATCACGACGAGCTGCACCGGCTTCGCGCACAAAGCGGTCTGCGGGGGTTGCGGGCGCTGGCCGATGATGTAAGCGGCCACCAGGACGACGGCGCCGATCGCGGTGATCCAGGTTCCGAGCCGGCTCTTGCGCTCCACTTCCTTACCTCCGATCACCGCTTGGCGGCTTTCGGAGGACAAGGTGCGCCCGGAGGGCAGGCGAAAACCTCCGGGAAAGGGCCTAGCCGGTGCTCATCCGGTACTCAAACGGCGTCGTCAGGGCTTGGGCGGCCGCCGTGGCAGGGAGGTCTCTACGTCGGCGACGATCGGCCCTTTCGCCGTGTTTCGTTCGGTGACCCATGAGGCGATCTGCGCCCGGTGATGCAGGTTGAGCTTGTTCATGATGTTTTGGACGTGGTTGTCGATCGTCCGTTCTGAGAGCACGAGCCGTTCGGCGATCTCCTTGTTTGTCGAGTCGCGGATGAGGACCGCGACATCGGCCTCGCGCCGGGTGAGCGGCGCGAACCACTGACCCTCCCGGAGCGTGACCTGTCCGGCTGGCGGCGCCGGCCGGATCAGGCGGCGAAGACCTAATCCCGCACCGACGCGGGCGATGAGGATGGCGACGATGGCGACGGCGATGGCGATGAGATCGTGGCCGAGCCACAGGGCGGCCAACGCCGCCGCCGCCGCGAAGGCGACGGCGACCGGGTCTCGAAGCTCCCCAAGAGCGCGCATCAAAAGTTCGAGATCACGGAGGCGAGGATCTTGACCATCGCTCTCCGATCTTTGTCCGAGTACGCACCACCGCGTCCCGCCAGAGCAATGTCCTCGAGGGTGCCGCGGTCGGCCTTGCTGCCGAACCCGACGGTGAAGACGCGAACGAACCTGTCGTTCGGCTGTCCGACGAGGGTGCGCTGAAGCTCGTTCAAGCTGATGTTCCCCGCTGGATCGTCGTTGCCGCCATCGGTCAGCACGACGACGGCGTTGATTCGCGCAGTGTCGTAGCGCGCACGCATCGAGGTAACGGCCGCATCCAAGGTGGTGTAGAGCGCTTTGTGCTGGCCCTGTGGTTCAAGCGCCTCGATCTCATGTTTCAGCGTCGCTTTCTGCTGCGAGATCGGACCCGTGTCGACGACCTGGTGATAGTGAGGGTCCGCCCCCGAGGAGCTCGAGAACGACCAGAGCCCAACCTCGTCGGCTTGCGCAAAGTCCTCCAGCGCCGCGGAGGCGGCTTCCTTGGCGACATCGAGCTTGCTTTTCGAAGAGTCTGGAGCGCGGTCCGCCATTGAGCTTCCGACGTCGATGACGAGCAGGACCCGGGCGGATTTGCGGATCGTTTTCCACGAGGCCTGGATGTCGGCGATAACCGCAGGCACAGGCAGGCGATACTCAGCTGCCGGTTTCGCAGGGTCGAGGTAATTGGCCTTCGTGATCTCGGGGCCGGGATCGCCTTGGTAGCCGCGCAGCGCGACACTCTTGAAACGCGCCTGCGCCTCCGGACCTTGGAGATACGCCAGGAAGCCGTTCGCCGCACGACCCTTGACATCGTCATTGGTCAAGACAACGTACGGGTGGTTCGCGATGAGCGTGCCCTCGCGCGGATAGATCGCAACGAGCGGGATCACCGGCACGATCCCTCTTGGCGGAGGCACGTCCGAATTCGGATTGCCGTGGTTGTAGTCCCAGACCTGCTTTTCCTCGATCGCGATCGCCGAGACGTACTGCTCGGCCTGACCGCGACGGTCACTTGCGAGGAGGTCGTTCAGGTACGTGGCGACGGCGTCGCCGTAGTGGACGACGGAGTTCTCCACCGTTTTCATAAACGCGAGAGTTCGAGGCTCGGTGGCGGAGCCGTCGCCCTTGCCTCCGCCCGCGTAGTGGGTCGCGATCAGAGCGTGAAGGCCGGATGTCGAGCTCAGCGGGCTGGTCTTGCCGAGCTTGAAGGGGTCCCACTCCGGATGACCGTACCGGGCCCAGCCGTGCGGGTCCTGCGCCAGGGCGAAGATCTCGGCCCACCCGATCTCCTTGTCGGGCCAACCCAGAGCCTCCGCCATAGGTTTCGGCATCGCGATGACGAGCGGCGACTGAATGATGCTCGGCCTTGCCGGCGGGACGTTACTCGGGAGACCGTCCGCCTGCCGATGAAATTCGAGCAGAGTCACCCACGTGATCGCCGCCGGCGACCACACGTCGGGCTCGGGCGCACCCTCAGAGAGCGGATCCCAGCCACCCCTAAGCGCGGCTTCGGCATCGCCCGAGCGGACCTTGAAAACCTGGACGTCGACGCACCTGCCGTCGATGACCGGGCGCCGCTTCTCATATTCGTCGGCGAGAACCACAAGGAGCGCGGACTTCTCGTTCGAGGCCGCGACTCTGAGCGGTACGCAAAACGGCGACGGCGGAATGAGTGACAGGATCACGACGGCGACGATCGCGCAGGCGCCGGTCGCGAGTCGCGCCAGAGCGGTAGGCCCCCACATTTGCTGCTTCCCTTACCCCGCGGGGAGTGTACGAAGTAAAGGAAAGCTGGCGGGGCTGTTCACCGTTACGTGCCTATGGGTAGCGGGTCACCGTCCGCATGGGCACCAACGTGGTCTTTCCAGCAGTGCCCGTTACCAGTGAGCTTGGGACGCCGCTCGGCAGCGGCGCGGCGAAGTGGACGATGAGCTCGTAGCCGCTCAGGTCATCGAGCATCTGAATCTCGATCGCGTGCGCTCCCAGCGCCGCCAGGCGATCCTGGTGCGCTTTGCGCGCGGCCTCGGCGTCTTCGAATGTCGCCACCTTTCATCAGTACCGCCTCCCGCACGTTCCGGTTCCAATTGCGGTCGCGGTCGATGGAAGTGATCCCGAAGCGCTCGGTGGGGCCTGAGTACCGAGGACGGCGGTCGGCGAGGGTGACGAGCCAGAAGCAGACCGTGAGGCCGAAGCTCCAGGGCTGCTTGACGAGGCCGGCGACGCCGACGGTGGCCCCGACCGCGAGGTCGCCGCTGACGGCGTCGTTGCCACCGCCGATGGCGGGGCAAGCGTCGTCGCGGCCGCGCTCTGCGCGGCGACCGGCGATGGGCTCGCTGAGTTCGGGGAGGAGCTCGCGGCGACCTCATTCGCGGCGGGTCTGGGCGCGATCCCTCCCGTCGACGACGCCGCGAACATGGCCGCGCCTAGAGCGACGAGGCCGAGGGTCGCGACGATCGGAACAAGCCCGATCCGCCTGCCGAGGGGTGAAAGTTCCAGGCAATTGGGGCAGAAGCCGGAAACGGGGATGAACACGTTGCCACAGTTCCGGCAGCGGACCGGCCGACGCGCCCGTGCCATGGCTTGGCTGGCTGCATTCTCCGTGCGCGACCGGTTTTAGCGTCGGCCAGCCGCTTTGCGGCTCGCCTCCCGCGCCGCCCAGGACGCTTCGCCTGGCAGGCCTAGCGTTTTTCGCTTCGGCGCCGGCAGGTACTTCGCGCCTTCCAGCAGCGAGAGCCGCGACACCCGGTCGCGGTGTTTTCTCAGGAACGCGTATGTCAGCTCGGGCCGCTTCTTCGACACTTCGCGCAGCACCCAGCCAATGGCCTTGCGGATGAAGAACTCACGCTCGTCGAGCATCGATTCAGCGAGTCGCGACCAGAGCGCGAAATCTCCGCCGCCGGCCCGAAGCGCGTCGTGCTCGGTGAGAAGCGCGGTCCGTCGCACCCAGAAGTCTTCGTCCTTCGCCCACACGCGCAGGCGCTTCCGCGCACGCGGGTCGCGCGCGATGACGTCGCCGATCACCTTCGGCGCGATCCAATCGACGTAGGCCCAGCTCTTCGACTTCCGCACGAGGGCGATGAGCCAGGGCATATCTCGATCGTCGAGCATCTCGCGATCGCGTTCGAGAACACCGATCGCCGCGGCACGGAGTTCGTGCGCGTCGGTTGCGTACAGCGTCTCGGCGATCGCCCGCAAGTCAGCGCGCGTCAGATCGGGATGCGCTTCGCAGTAATCGCGGACCGCCGCGCGGATCGAGTCCTGACTGGTCCCCCAGAAGCGAAGGTCGCTCTTGAGATAGGCCTTCTCGCCCTTCGCCCGCGCGGCCGAGCCCGCGCGTCGAAGCCGGCGCGTGAAGAACGTGACCGCTCCGGGTCCCAGATTTACGCGCGGAGCCACGCGCGAATCGCGCGGTCGTCGACGCCCGCGGCATCGAGCTCCCGCTCCCCCACCGCGATGACCGGAATGCGCAGGGCGTATCGATCGAAAAGCGCGGGGTCTTTTGTGATGTCGACGCGGTCGACATCGAGCGGCACGTCCAGCGCGACGCGGTGGAGCGCGCGATACGCCTCGGCGCAGAGTCCGCACTCCGGCTTTTCGAGGAGACGCACCCGCGCCGGCGGACCGCGATGGGTCCGCCGGCGAACCAGGGCCAGCGCGCGTCGGAGATCGCCGCGCATCACATCCGCGCGGCGATCACCAGTTGCCGAGTGGGCTTGTCGGAAGCGGGACCGATGCCGGGTGGATCACGTAGACGATCCCGCCCGTCGACGTCATCCAGTTCTGCTCGAACTGTTCGCGGTCGTAAACGCGTTGCACGGTCGCGTCGCTGGTCGCCGCGGGGTCGTTCACGACGGGATTGCCCTCCTTCGTGAAGCCGACGATGACCAAGAGATGCCCGCCCGTGCTCTTGAAGAGGAAACCGTCCAGCTTGTTCGACGTAAAGGCGATCGACGCGACAAGCGGGATGCCTGCCTTGATGAACTGCTCCGCTTCGCGAAGCGAGTGGAGCTGGGTGACCTCGCCGTCGAGGCCCCGCTCGCCGGCGTAGGCGACGTTAAAGGGCCAGTTGCCCGCCCCGTTGTAGTGATAGTCGAAGACGTAGCGCGCGGCGTAATCGACCTGCGGATCGTCGATACCCGGGTAGTCATTCAACACGAAGGCGTAGTCGGTCGCGCTCGGGCCCTTGCCCCAGTACGCGACGACCATTGACGTCGAAGTTGGGCTGCACCACGCCTCGCCACCACCGTCGTACTGCGGGTACTGACCGGCGTGAATCTCCTGCGAGTAAGCAGGCACCCCCAGGACCTGGTCCTTCGTCATGGTGGTCGCGCTCGGCAGATAAGGCTTCGTGTTCACCGGATCGGACGCGACCGCGCCAATCCTCGTGACCGACGGGGAGGCTGAAGAGCCCACGAGGCGGTAGAGCTCGAGTTTCAGCTGATAGCCGAACATCGGATGGTCTTTCGCGAAGAATGTGTCGATCGCGATGTAGCCGTCGCCGTCGCCCTGACCGCCCACGGAGCGGCGGTAGATGTCACCGTCGCCCGCGGCCCAGATTCCCATCGTGTACCACTTCGTGGGCGAACCGTCCCCGCGGTTCGCGGTCATGTACACGCGGATAAAGGTCCCGGAGGGTGTCTGCGCTATCCACGAGGAAACGAGCTCGGTAAAGCCGAAGCCTGTGGAAAACTTTGGCGAGGTCCACGAGCCCATGTCGTAACGCCGTGTCGTGCCGAGGTACGGATCGGCATAGCTCGTCGTCGTAAGCCCGCTCGACGCGAGTGTCAGGGCCCCGCCTCTCAGCGTCGTTCCCTCACCCGCGGAGAGCGCGAACGAGTGATAGCTCACCGGATACGACTGCGACGCGGCCGCCGGACCGGCCGCGGCCGATTGGCCGAGCAGCAGCGCAAGCACCGCAATGAACGCGACTGGGATCCTCACCGTCAACCTCCTCGGCGCGTGGTCGGGCAAGACTAGCGCGCGCTCACCAGTTCGGCGGCAGTCCCGCAACGTTCGGCGGCAGCGCTTTTCCTCGTGGATAGATGACGTAGACGATGCCGCCCGATCCGCCCAGCCAGACGCGCTCGAAATCCGCCCGACTGTAGATCTTGCGCACGTCCTCGTTCGTCTTCGCGGCGGGATCGTTCGTGATCACGTCGCCTTTCGCGTCAAAACCACGGATGACAAGCAGATGCCCATTCGTCTTCCCGAAGAGAAATCCAGGGAGATCGCCGTTGATCGATGCGATGAGCGGGATGCTGGACGCGATGAACAGCTGCGCCTCACTCAGCGAACGAAGACGTGTGACGAACCCTTCGAGACCGAAGTGCGTCGCATACGCGACGTTCGCCGGCCAGTTCCCGGCGCCTTTGTAGTTCCAGTCGTACGTATACCGCGCCGCGAAGTCGACCTGCGGATCGCCGTAGTCGGGTCCCGGGAACTTCTCGAGCTCGTCATCCGACGGGCTCGCGCCAAGCGCCCCGAGGACCATCGCGGTCGAGGTCGGGCTGCACCACGCCTCGCCGCCCCCGTCGTATTGCGGGAACTCGCCCTTGTGCTCCTCCTGCGAGAGCGGCGGCACCTGCAGGTCGATCGCGCTTCCGTCGTACGGGCTCGGGATCTCGTACTTGAACGGCGTTGACACCATCGCGGCGAGCATCTGGATGGAGGGCGTCGCCGTGCTGCCCGAGCGCTGGTAGAGCGTCACGCGGAGACGGTAGGAGTCGAGCGGCGCGGCGCCGTCGGCGCGTTTGAACGTGTCGATGTTCACGTCGCCGTCTGCGCTCCGCTGCCCGGGCGTCGACGTGCGATGAATATCCGTGTCGCCCGATGCCCAGGTCATCATCGTGTAGAACTTCGTCTCGCGACCGGCGCCGCGGGCCTGCATCTCCAGCTTGATCCACGTCGTCGCCGGCGTGTCGGCATTCCACGACGCCACAAGGTCGTCGAACGGGAAGGCGACGGGTATCCATTCGCTCGTCCACGAGCCGCTCCCAAAGTCGATGCCTGACTGCCCGTACGGATCGTCGTACGAACCAGTGGCGAGCCCGCCCGGGGCGAGTGTGAGCGGGCCCGTCCCGGTGACTCCGCTCGACGAGCCGCGCGAGAGATCGGCGCGTGTGAAGCTGACCGCCGGCGCGCCCGCAGGTTGTGGGATGAGCGTCGGCGTGGGCGCGGGGGTGCTCGTGGTCACGACTTCGGTCGGCTGCGGCCTATTTGTCGCATCACCTGTGGGCGCAGGCGTGCCGACGCAGGCTGCGGCGAGCACCGTCGTGGCGACCGCGGCAGCGGCTCGTCGCGCTCTCTGTCCACTCCTCACAAATCGCGCATCGAGACTACGCGGATAGAGTCAGGTTCGTGAGCACACTGCCACGCGCCGAGCTCTTCTGGTCGACCGAGCGGGTGGCGTCCGCCATCGGCGATCCGGGCGTGCGCATCGTCGACTGCCGCTTCAGCTTCGACGAGGACATGCGCTCGCGCTACGTCGATGGACACCTGCCGGGAGCGGTCTACGTCAACTGGGCAGAGGACCTCTCGGCTCCCCCGCCCCCGTCGGGACATCCGCGCTGGATGCTGCAGAGCGCGGACGACTTCGCTGGAGCGATGGCGCGACTCGGGATCGGCGATGACACGATGGTCGTCGGGTACGACTCGGAAGGCGGCCACCACGCAGCGCGTCTCTGGCTCGCGCTCCGGCGCTTCGGCCACGATCGCATGGCGGTCATGGAGGGCGGCATCCAGAAATGGATCGCCGAAGGCCGGCCTCTTGAGAGTGGTGTGCCATCCGTCGACAAGCCCGCCGTTTTCACGCCTCGTTCGCGCGAGGGCGTGATCGCATCGAAGGAAGAGGTCCTTGCCGCCGTCCGCACGGGCGACCCGTGGCTACTCGACGTGCGCCGCGACAGCGAGTTCACGGGGGCTGAGAAGCGCGCCGCGCGCGGCGGTCACATTCCGGGCGCCGTGAACATCCAGTGGAAGGACGCGCTCAAAGACGACTGGACGCTACGCGACGCGGACGAGCTCGAGGAGTTCTACACGAACGCGGGCTTCGGGCCAGAGACCAGCACCATCACCTACTGCCAGGCCGGCGTGCGCGCCGCGTTCACGCATCTGGTGCTCACAGCGCTCGGTCACGATGAGGTCCGCACGTACGACGGCTCCTGGGAGGAATGGGGCAACGACCCCGCCCTCCCGATCATCACCGGACGAAGCTGAGGCTGCTCCGCCCGCTCCGCGGCGCGAACACGTGGATCGTGAAAAAGATGCCGTCGTCCTCGAGCCAGGTGACGCCATCCACGACGCCTCGGAGCGCGAGCCGGTAGTCGCCCGCGGTCACCGGCGCGCGGACCGCGAACTCGAACCAGCCGACTTCGCCGGGTCCGACGTAATCCGTGGTCGTGGAGGTCACGCGGTTCGCCGAGAGCCAGTCACCCGCGAGCTCGGAGCGGTCCGCGTCCGGGGGATCGTTCGTTGCGATAACGACCTGCTTGCCCGCGCCGTCGTTGTACCAGCCGCGCGATCCCGTGTTCTTTAGCGCGACGACGAGCGTCGCGGTCGCACCGACCGCGACGGTCGGGTCCGCACTCTGCGCGCTCCAGCTCGCGTGATACCCGGAGTCCGGCGGAAGGGCCTGCGCGGGTACGAACAGATGCGACTGGAACTGTGGCGCTGCCCCAGGGATCGCGGCTCGCGAGACAGGAGCGGCTCGCGCGACGTCGAGGACGCCCCCGAAGTCCGCGGTCCAATACCAGCCGTAGGTCGAGCCGGTGGCGTATCCGCGACCAACCCCGATGGCGTGGTACTGCGGGTTCACCAGGACGGCGTAATGCGCGGGGCTGTTGATCCAACCGTTCAGCACG
>WNGL01005441.1_pt1 | contig 15538 bp, 13 predicted proteins | sample 5400591 | NCBI WGS metagenome assembly WNGL01 (sample SAMN13153377, study PRJNA577476) | soil metagenome | isolation source: 80 cm soil or saprolite under Garry oak tree replicate 1 | place: USA:California | collected 2016-06-15
TGCGCGTGGCCTTGGTGAGTTCGTCCATGGAAACTTCGCGCAGTTCGCGCTCGCGCTTCAGACGTTCACCAAAATTTCCCCTGGCCATGAACCGGAACCTGTCCTTGACAATCCTGTTGCAACCGCGAAGCGATTTATTACAAGCGCGACCGCAGGGCGATCGGTTGCAAGTGCAACCGCAAGAGGTTGACGCAGCCGGAGTTCCCAAAAAAACAATTCGGGATCCCTCGACGGCACTATAGGCAGGGAATATGGCAGTGTCAAACCATGAGACCGAGATTTGACGGCTGAGGGCCAACGTCCGAGCCACACGCCGCTCGGGAATTTTGCACACGCGTCCACAGATATGCACAAGGGTGCAATCAGAATTTGATTGACGGCGCGAACGGGAAACTTTATCTTGCATTTCAGATTGGACCGGGAAGCTTAAGAACTTTACGGCTCAGTTTAAGGGCGCAGCAAGCTTAACGGCGGTTGCGTCGCGAGATTGAATCGTCGAAGCTCGAAGCCATCAAGGTTCGGTTTGGAGGGCGCGACTAGCTTAACGGCGGTCACGCCACCAGGTGGATTCGGGAAGGTTAGGAACTTTACGGGTCAGTCGAGAGGCGCAGCAGCCGCAAGGCGGCTGGGCCGCGAGATTGAACCGCGAAGGGAGAAGCTTTAACGGATTTGTTTGGAGGGCGCAACAGCCGGAAGGCAGTTACGCCGCCAGATTGAATCGAGAAGGTTAGAAACTTTACGGCTCAGTTAGAGGGCGCAACAGGCTAAACGCCGGTTGCGCCCTCAATTTTTTGGCCTGGCCCTTCCGCGACAACCGGAATCGAGTTGCTCCGGCAACATAAAGCAAAATCGTAAGCATTCAGCAGGAGGACCGCATGACGATTGAAATTCGAGGGATAGCGCCGCACCAGATATCCGGGTCCACTACGGAAGCCCACGTTCGAATGGAATAGTAAGGTGCGATCAAGAGAGCCAGGGCAGCGCCGGCCCATTGCGCGATGAACGACACGGTGGAACGCATGTCCTGACTCAAGGAAAGAAGCAACGTGGCGGCGGGTTGCCGCAAATCGAATGATTCCTCCCCGCGCCTGGAAAAGAATAGCATTGCACGCGGACCTTGCATTCCAAGGTTCGGGCGACTTGTTCGGGTTGGTCAACAAGGCGCATGGATTTCCGGTTTCCCGCAGGTAACGACCGAGGATGGCGAGATAGCCACGCCTGTACCACGAGCGTGTTGCACCCCTTTTTGCGTGGAGCCTATACTGGCGGAGATTCCCGGCGTTCGTGAGAATCGGGGGAATTCGTGTTTCTAGGCGAATGTCTGGCTTGCCTGGACACGGCGGGAGCATTGCAAGTCCTGGAATCCGCAGGGGAGAGGAGTTGGCGCGAGTGGAGGAAGTAAACCAGTTTCCAGCCGTCGATCGCCGCCGCAATCCCGCGTTGCCATCCGAACAGCGGGAAAAAGGAGAGGTTGCCGTCTTCCAGGAGTTGGGGAAGGCGCTGACATCTTCGCTGGAACTCGATCAAGTTCTGCGGACGATTATGGAGAAGATCGATGAATTCCTGCGCCCGGACAACTGGTCACTGCTGCTGCTGGACGAGGACAAGCAGGAACTTTACTTTGAGTTGGCGGTCGGAAAAGCTTCGCAGGCGCTCAAGGACGTGCGTATCAAAATGGGGCAGGGAATCGCGGGCTGGGTAGCGCAGCACGGGGAGACCGTGGTGGTCCCGGATACGACGAAGGACACGCGATTTTTCTCGAAGGTGGACGAGAAAACGAAGACCGAGACGCAGTCCATCGTGGCCGTGCCGGTAAGGTTTCGCGACAATTGTCTGGGGGTCATCGAGCTGATTAATTGCATGGGGCCGGAAGGATTCGATCCCCGAGACCTGAAGCTGCTCGAAGCGCTATCGGATTTCGCCGCCATCGCCTTGGAGAACGCCCGGCACGTGAAGAAAATTCACGAACTGACGATCACCGACGACTGCACATCGCTTTATAACGCGCGACACATGGGATTCATCTTGGAAACCGAGATCTACCGCTCGCAGCGCTACAGTTACGAGTTTTCCATCGTTTTCATCGACCTCGACCATTTCAAGCAGGTGAACGATACGCACGGGCACCTTGTGGGTTCACGGCTGCTGGCGGAGATCGGGAATGCTTTGAAGGAGCATTGCCGGCTGATTGACTACGCCTTCCGTTATGGCGGTGATGAATTTGTCGTCCTGCTGCCGCAGACTTCGAAAGACAACGCGCTGAACGTGGCGCGCCGTCTGCACAAACTGGTCCGCGAGGGCACCTGGCTGACGCAGGCGGGGTTGAACATCCATCTGACCCCTAGCGTGGGCGTGGCCTCTTACCCAGTGGATTCGAGAACCAAAGAAGGATTGCTGCACCTCGCCGATGAAGCCATGTATCTGGTGAAAAATACCAAGCGCGACAGCGTCGCGGCGGCGAATATCGGAATTTTGCCGAATTCGGTCGCAAGCGCCGAATCCGCAGGCTAATTCTGTTCTTCTTCCGAGCGATCCCTCCACCTTCTATACACTCCCTCGAAATTTTGCTTAACTGAAGACATGAAGCGAAGCGAGGCGGCGAAGTATGCGCGCTGGTCGGCGGCAGCAGCGTTGCTGCTGGCGAGCTTGACGGTCGGAGTGTATCTCGAGCACAAATGGGTCGCTTATCGAGAGAAACAAAAGGCGCCTCCGCCGGCTCCGCAAGATGTGACGCGTCTTTCGAGTGGACTCACATTTTCCAAAGGAGAAGGAACACAGAAGATCTTCACCGTGGAAGCATCGAAGGTAACGGATTTTAAGGGTAAAGATGCCAGCCTGCTGGAGGACGTAAAGATCACCATCTTCGGAAAGAGGGGAGAGCGGCACGACACGATGCATACCCAGAGCTGCCAATACGAAAGTGTGGGCGGCGGCATCGTTTGCAGCGGCGCAGTGCAGATTGACATCGAGAGCGCGGCGGATGCGGAACGGGCGGCAAAGAATCTCGACGGAACGGCGGGGCGCAAGGTGCACGTGGAGACGAGCGGCATGACCTTTAACCGTGCCACCGGGCTGGCAAAGACCGACCAGCCGGTGAAGTTTGTCTTTCAGAATGGGAGCGGTGAGGCAATAGGAGTCGAGTATCACTCCGAAGAAGGAGCGATGCGGCTGCTGAAAGATGTGCGCTTGTCTTTGCTGGGTCCGCCCGGAAAGGGCACCGCAGGTAAAAAGACCGTGAGCGCTGGCTCGCAAGAACCCGTTCGTGTGACCGGGAAGAGCCTCGATTTTGAGCGGGACTCCCGGACAATGCATCTCCACGGCCCAGTGCAGGCGGAAACTCACGCAGCCCGTTTGCTTGCCGGCGAGCTGACACTCACGCTGGACGCGGCCTTTCGCGCCGAGAAACTTGTGGCTGCGCCGGGACCGAATGGCGAAAGCCCGGAACTGAAATCCCAGGGAGCCGACGGCTCCTCAAATTTGCTGGCGAAGACGATCACTGCACAATTCGCCCCCGAGGGATGGCTGACGAAAATCGAAGGGGACGGAGATGTGCGTGGTTCGCGTCGCGCTGGAAAGGAGATAGATGACTTCCGGGCAGAGCACGGTGCGATGGAGCTCTGGCCCAAAGTAAACGAGCCGAGAGGATTGAACTTGAAAGGCAGCGTGCAGTTGCAAACACGCGCGGAGACATCGGGCGATGCCAGAATGTTGCAGACGAGCGAATTGCTTGTGGAATTCGTCGAGGGGAAAAAAGGCGAGGGCAGCAAACTCAGGCGGGCTGAGACCCTGGGGGCAGGGAGCATCCAATGGACCGACGCTGCGCCGCAGGGCGGGGTCCCTGGAACTCTCGCGAACAACGAGACAGGGCGCAGCAAACTTCAGGCCGACAAGCTGGAAATGGAATTCGGGGAGCAAGGTAAAGCGAATAAGTTAGTTGCTACAGGCAATGTCTTGACCGAGCGCGCCTTGGCTGGAAAGCCTTTGCAGACAGCGACCGCGCAGGGTGGAGTGGCGCAACTTCTCGCCAGCGGCGGATGGTCGCAGATGGATTTGCAAGGCGATGTAAGACTGAAGGAAGGCGATAGAAGCGGACAAGCGGACCACGCGACGTTCATACGGGCAACGCAGACGGCTTTGCTGACCGGAAAAGCGGTGGCGCGCAATGCAACCACGGAGACGCAGGCGCGGCGGATCACCTTTGTGCAAACAACTGGAGAAATTCGGGCCGAGGGCGGCGTACGGTCGACAGAGTTTTCGATGAAAGGCAGCGGGGCGCAACTTTCGGCGATGCCCGCAAGCATTTCGTCGGACGCGATGCAGGGAAACTCGAAGACAGGAAGAGCCTTGTACACGGGACACGCGCGTTTGTGGCAGGGCGATTCCGTGATGGAAGCAGACTCGATCGAGTTGCTCCGCGAGACAAGAGTCATGAATGCCGCGGGAAATGTTCGCGCCGTCTTCCCTCAGGCCCCCGCGCAATCTCCCGCGCAGACCGTTGCCGTGCAAGTGGGGCCGAGGAAGCCGAAATTGTGGCACGTGACCGCCGGGACACTGACGTACCTCGACGCAGAGAGCCGCGCGCACCTGGAAAAAAACGTCGTGGCGCAATCGGCGGACCAAAGGATGCGTGCAGCGGCCGTAGATTTGTATTTTACGAGGACTGCCAAGCCGGATTCGAATCCCTCGAATGGTTCCCCTCCCGTTGATCCAGCGGCCGGGGCTCAGCAAATCAGCCGCGCGCTTGGCACTGGCGGCGTCATCGTGGACCAGGGGACCAGGAAAGCCACCGCCGAGCGCGGCGAGTATAACGCCGCGGACGGAAAATTTGTGATGAGCGGCGGAACTCCCACCATTTTTGACGCCGTGGAAGGCACCACGACGGGGCATCAATTGACCTTCTTTTTAGCGGATGATACGATCATCGTCGACTCAGAAAATGGTTCGCGGACGTTGACAAGACACCGAGTCGAGAGATGACGCAACTCCTCCGCGGGCCGCCCGTGTAGAGGTATGCTGAAGCTCCAGGCCGTCGATTTAAGCAAATCGTACCGTGGTCGCAAGGTCGTTGACGACGTTGAACTGGAGATCGGACAGGGTGAAGTCGTCGGGCTGCTCGGCCCGAATGGCGCTGGCAAGACGACGACATTCTATATTCTGGTAGGTCTCGCCCGTCCCGATTCCGGCCGCGTTCTCCTTAACGGAGATGAAATCACGGATCTCCCCATGTACCTCCGGGCCCGCAGTGGAATTAGCTACCTCCCTCAGGAACCCTCGGTTTTTCGTCAATTGACCAGCGAAGAGAATTTGCTCGCCGTGTTGGAAACGTTGCCGCTAACCCCGGAACAGCAGCGCGACCGGCTGGAGGAACTCCTGGTGCAGATGGGGCTCGAAACCGTGAGAACCAGCAAGGCTTATACCCTCTCGGGAGGAGAGCGCCGCCGCCTGGAGATCGCGCGATCTCTTACCTTGCAACCTTCCTTCATTCTTCTCGACGAACCTTTCTCGGGAATCGACCCTCTAACGGTTAAGGATCTCCAGGAAATCATCCGGGATCTCGCTACCTCGGGAATTGGCGTGCTGATTACCGATCATAACGTCCGGGAAACTCTCAGCGTCACGGATCGCGCCTACATCCTAAAAAATGGGAAAATATTCAGGAAAGGCCGCCCGGAGGAATTAAGCAATGATGCCGAAGTGCGGCGCGTTTATCTGGGCGATCATTTTCGCCTGAACTAAGTCTAGAAAGGGAATCACTGGACCGTCCATGGCCTGGCAAGGACTCAAACTCAACCTCCGAGTGTCGCAGAAGCAGATTCTGACGCCCGGCCTCGTGCAGATGGTGAGTGTCCTTGCGCTGAACCGGCTCGAGCTGCGCGAAATGATCAACCAGGAGATGATCGCCAACCCCGTCCTGGAAGAACAAAACGAAGAACCCACGCAAACCGACAACTACAGCGACGAAACTTTCCTCAAAGCGGAAACGGAGAAAGTTCCGGAGAAACCGGAAGCCAATCCATTTGACGAATTCGATGTCGGCACCTTTTTTAACCAATACCTGGATACCGGCGGAGACGGCGGGCAATCACAAGAGCGCGAAGTTTCTGAGCGGCCTTCCTTCGAAAAGTTCCTCTCTTCGCCGAGCGGCTTGACCGACCATCTCCAGTGGCAACTGAGCGTCACTATCTGTTCGGACACCGTGAAAGAGATTGTGGAGAGCATCATCGGCAACCTGGACGAGAACGGCTATCTGATGGCTTCCACCGAAGAGCTGGCGCAGAACGGAAAATATTCGCAAGATGACCTGGATGACGCCCTGGCCGTGGTACAGGATTTCGACCCCATCGGAGTGGGTGCGCGGGACTTGCGCGAGTGCTTGCTGTTGCAATTGAAAGCCTTTGATTCGCAGAACACCCTGGCTCAGCAGATCGTTTCCGAACATCTGAAGCAAGTTCAATCCAACCAATTGAAGGAGATTGCGCGCGCGCTGAACCGGCCGCTGGAAGTTTTGAAGCGCGCTCTCGACGTCATCAAGAAGCTCGATCCGCGGCCCGGGCTGCGCTACAACAAGAGCGAGCCGCGACTCGTCGAGCCCGACGTGTACTTTCGCAAGGTCGATGATCAGTGGCAGGCGTTCTTGAATGAGGATGACATGCCGCAACTTCGTTTGAGTCCAACGTACCGCCGCTTGCTGGTCAAAGATGCCGCCGACCGCGATGTGCGCAACTATGTCAAGGAACGCTTCACCGCTGCTGTTCAGTTGATGAAAAACATCGAGCAGCGCAAGCACACCATCCTGCGCGTCTGCCAGTCCATCATCGCGCGCCAGGGCGAATTCCTCGATCACGGACAGGATGCCCTGAAGCCCATGATGATTAAGGAAGTCGCCGAAGAAGTCGGCGTGCACCCGTCGACAGTGAGCCGCGCGGTGGCCAGCAAGTACGCGCACACGTCGCAGGGCGTGCTGGAGCTGCGCTCGTTCTTCAGCGAATCCGTAAACGGGCCGGAAGGCGGCGGGATGTCCCTGCTCACCCTCAAGCGCGTGGTCAAGAAAATGATTGAAGAGGAAGATTCCACCCACCCGCTGACCGACGAACAGATTGCGAAGAAGTTGGATGACACAGGCATCCACGTCACGCGCCGCACGGTGGCAAAATACCGCGAAGACATGAGAATTCCCAGCACTCACCAGCGCCGGGAAAAGAACTGAGCGGCTCCTCCCGTGAAGCCGCAGACGCGACACGACACCCGGCAACTCGTGATCCTCACCGGACTCTCCGGTTCCGGCAAAAGCACCGTGCTTCACGCCTTCGAAGACATGGGTTTCTACTGCGTGGACAATCTTCCCGTCGAGCTCATCCCTATTTTTGCGGAATTGCACGCCGCCGGCCAAGGAGACTTTGCCCGCGCAGCCCTGTTGGTTGATGCACGCGAAGGCTTACAACTCGAAAAACTCCCTCCACTCCTGAAGCATCTTAAGAAAGAACATCCCATCACGCTTGTCTTCATCGAAGCGAACGAGGACGCCCTTTTGCGACGCTACAGTGAGACGCGGCGCCCGCATCCCCTGGGAAAGAATTTTTCCGTGCGCGAAAGTTTGTCGCACGAACGCGCGCTGATGGAACCGATCCGCAAGCTTGCCGACGTGGTCATCGAAACGACGCAGTTCAACGTTCATGAATTGCGTCACTTCGTCACCGCACGCTTCAAGAATCCGGACAAGCACCCCATGCTGGTTTCCGTTGTGAGTTTCGGCTACCGCTACGGTGTCCCTTCGGATGCGGACCTGGTTCTCGACGTGCGCTTTCTTCCAAACCCGCATTTTGTGCCGCGCTTGCGCCCCTACACCGGCAAAGATCCGAAAGTACGGCGGTATATCCGCTCCTTTCCGCAGACCGCGGAATTCCTGCGCCGCATCGAAGGCCTGTTGACTTATTTGATCCCGCATTACATCCGTGAGGGAAAAAGTTATCTGACCATTGCGTTCGGCTGTACCGGCGGGAAGCACCGCTCGGTCATGCTCGCGGAGGCCGTGAAAAAGTCGCTCGCCCGGCGCGGAGTTTCCGCGAAACTCGCTCATCGCGATATCGATAAGTAGACGAACCAGGCGGTGCGCGCATTCCCGTTTCCGCGGGGCGCGGAAACTTGACACGCCGCGATGCGGCGAATAGCGTACCAAGTGGATAAGTCAGGGAGCCTGCGGCGTGGCCTCGTTGTTTTCACCACAACTGAAAAGACTCATCGGTTATGTGCGGCCGTATTCCTTCCGGCTGGCCGTGGGCGTGGCGTTGGTGGCGTTCACCGCGCTAGCGGACGGCATCGTGGCGCTGATGATCCGGCCCGGATTTGATTACGTGCTCAATCCTTCCGTTGTCGGTTCGACCTTGCCTCTGGTCACGTTTCCGAACGGCTATACGATCTACCTCAACCGGTTCTTTCCGCCGACCATCCACAACGTGTGGACCATTTTCGCAATGACGGTGGTTTTCCTTTATGTCGCGAAAGGCATCTCCGAGTATTTGGGTGTGACGCAAATTCAGTATGTTGGGCAGGCCGCGGTGACCAGCCTGCGGAACCAGGTCTACGCCAAGATCATTCGCCAGCCGATCGGCTTTTTTCAAAGCAATCCGACCGGACGCTTGCTCTCCACTACGATCAACGATGTCGAGCGGACGCGCATCGCGCTTTCGGAATATTTGGCCGACCTGTTCCAAAAAGGCTTCACCCTGATTGTTTTTCTGGCGGTCATCGTCGTCCTCAACTGGAAGATGGCGCTGGGAACCGCCATCCTGGTGCCGCTGGTCGTCGTGCCGGTCGGGAAACTGGGAAAAAAAATTCGCCGCTCGTCTGAAAACAGCCAGAGCCGGCTTGGGGATCTCAGCCAGATCTTGCAGGAGACCGTCAGCGGGAATCGCGTTGTGAAGGCTTTCGGAATGGAGGATTTTGAAATCGCCAAGTTCAAGCATACGGCGCAACGGCTGCTTCGTGAAAACATGCGCTGGGTTCGCGCGGCGGTGGCCACCGGACCGACCATGGATTTGCTTGGCGCGTTGGTCATCCCGCTGCTCATTTTGTTTGCCCGCGATCAGATCAAGCACGGTGCCATGACGCCGGGAATCTTTATGGCCTTTCTTTTTGCCATGTTTAACGCCTACATGCCCCTGAAGCGCATCGGCCAGGTATACCAGCAGTTTCAGCTCGCGCAGGGCGCCAGCACGCAGGTGTTTGCTTATCTCGACCGCGAAGAAGAGCAGAGCGAGCAGCCGGGTGCCAAGCCGCTGCCGCCGTTTTCGCGCGAAATTGTTTTTGAGAACGTGGGCTTCGCCTACGAAGACGATTCGGCTCGTGTGCTCGAACGCATTCATTTTCGCGCTCGCCGCGGAGAAGTGATTGCTATCGTGGGGTCCAGCGGCGCGGGCAAGACCACTCTTGTAAACTTGCTTCCGCGATTTCATGAAGCCACCTCCGGCGCCATTCGAATCGATGATCTGAACATCCGCGAAGTGACCATCAAATCGCTGCGCGAGCAAATCGCCATGGTGACGCAGGAGAACATCTTGTTCCACGACACCGTGTGGAACAACATTTGCTACGGGTTGACCAATATTCCCAAACAAAAAGTCACCGCTGCGGCCCAGGCCGCGCTGGCCCACGATTTCATCATGGAGCTGCCGCTGGGTTACGGCACGTTGATCGGCGAGCGCGGCACGCGCTTGAGCGGCGGGCAGCGTCAGCGCATTGCCATTGCGCGCGCCATTCTGAAAGACTCGCCGATCCTAATCCTGGACGAAGCTACTTCGGAGCTGGACGCCGAGTCGGAGCTGTTCGTGCAGAAAGCGCTCGTCAATCTCATGATTGGGCGGACGACGTTCGTGATTGCTCATCGCCTCGCCACCATCCGGCGTGCGGACAAAATTCTCGTCCTCGAAGACGGGCAAATCCGCGAAAGCGGAACGCACACGGAACTGATCGCTCGCGGCGGCACTTACGCGAGGCTTCACGATTTACAGTTTGCCGACGATGATATGGTGACCGCTGCTCAAGCTGCGGTCACTAATTCGAAATCCCGGGCCAATCCCTCATGAGCCAAAAAACCACAGCTTCAACAAGACGTCCCGAGTGCCTGTCCATGACCGGCTACGCGCAAGCGCGCGCCGAGCATGATGGCTGGGCGGCGCGCGTCAGCGTAAAAAGCGTCAACCACAGATTTCTCGACCTGAAATTGCGCATGCCGGAGGGATTCGATCTCTACGAGCTGCGATTGCGGCAGATCGTGCGCGAAAGGATTCACCGCGGGCATGTGGAAGTGACCGTTGGCGTTGAACCCGGAAAGGCGGCGCCCGTCCAGGTAAACAAAGACTTGGTGCAGTCCTATCTCAAAGCCGCGGAAGCCCTGCGCCAGGAAACGCGAGCCGCGACGGATATGGACGTCGTCGCGCTCTTGCGATTGCCCGGAGTCATTACCGGCGTCACCACTGCGGTGCCGGACACGGAAGCAGAACAAGAAACCCTCGGACGAGTGCTGGACGCCGGCTTGCGCGAGGCCCTTCTAAAGCTGGATGATATGCGCCGCGCGGAAGGCAAGCACTTGGTGGAGGAGTTGCGTGATCGTCTGGCGCGCATCGCTGCCCACGTCGACCAGGTCCGCGGGCTTGCCGCGACGTTGCGCCCGGCTTTTGCACGCCGCCTGGAAAGCAGGCTGAAGGAACTGCTAGGCGGAGTTGGTATCGATCCGGCGCGTCTTGCGCAAGAGGCCGCGCTGCTTGCGGAACGCAGCGATATCAGTGAAGAATTAGACCGCCTGCGGAGCCACCTGCAGCAGTTTGCCAAGCTGCTGGATGGCGCTGGCGAGCTGGGAAAGAAACTTGATTTTCTTTTGCAGGAGATGCATCGCGAGGCCAACACCATGCTCTCCAAGACGCCCGGCGTCGAGAGCGAAGCGCTGGCCATTACCGGTGTCGCGCTCGAAATCAAGTCGGAGATTGAAAAACTCCGCGAGCAGGTGCAGAACATCGAATGAGCACGGAGACTCAGATCGCGCCGCTGCTGTTTATCGTATCGGGGCCTTCGGGATCGGGGAAATCGACTTTGGTGCAGCGCATTTTGGAGCTGCCCGGCACCATGCCTTCGATCTCATGTACTACACGGGCTCGCCGCGCGACCGAGGCCAGCGGGAAGTGCTATGATTTTGTGACGGAAGCAGAATTTGAGGCCATGGTCGCGCGCGGCGAATTTCTGGAGTACGCGCGGGTTTTTGGCAAGCATTCCTACGGCACACCGAAAAAGTGGCTGGAGGAATCGCGGAAAAAAGGGCTCGATCTCGTGCTGGAGATCGATGTGCAGGGCGCGGCGCAGGTCAAGGAAAAGCTTCCGGAATCGGTGGCGATTTTCATTTTGCCGCCGTCACGCGAGGAGTTGGAGCGCCGGTTGCGCGACCGCGGCCAGGATTCGCGCGAAGAAATTGCGCGGCGGTTGGCGAAGTCGCGCGACGAGATTGCGCAGTTCGGCAAGTACTATGATTTTTGCGTCGTGAACGAAGACATGGAACGCGCGGGACGCGAGGTGCAAGCGATCGTGACCGCACTGCGCTGCACTAGCGCGCGGCGGAGGGCCCGGGTGGAAAAACTTCTGGCATCGTTTGGGGGGAAAGACTGAAATGACTGTGCTGACAAAAGCTCCGGAGAGCCAGTTTGCGTACGTGGTGCTGGCGGCCAGGCGCGCGCGGCAGATCATGGCAGGTGCGCCGCCGCTGATCGAAAACCCAAGAACACTCAAGCCGACGCGTATCGCGTGCGAAGAGCTGGAGCACAGCCTGATCGAGTACGACTTCACCGAGCCGTCATCGATCGACGTGGATAAGGAAGGGAATAAGCGGCGGAAGTAGCGGGCCGCGGCAGACAGCGATGCGCATCACGCTTGGTGTAACCGGCGGAGTGGCGGCCTACAAAGCCGCGGAACTCGTGCGCCGTTTGCAGCAGGACGGCTTTAGCGTGCAGGTGGTGATGACGCGCGGCGCGCGCGAATTCGTCACGCCGCTGACCTTCGCGGCGCTGAGCGGGCAGAAAGTGATCACCGATCTTTTCGCCGATTCTTCCGGCGCCGAAGCCAATCTCGAAAGCGCCATCGAACATATCGCCGTGGCGCAGCGGACAGACTTGCTCCTCGTCGCGCCGGCCACGGCGGACATTATCGCAAAATTTGCGCGCGGCATCGCCGACGATTTTCTGACCACTCTGTACCTGGCATCTACCGCGCCGGTGGTCGTGGCGCCCGCGATGAACGTGAACATGTGGAACCATGCGGCCACGCAGGAAAATGTCGAGATGTTGCGCGCGCGCGCCGTAAAAGTTGTGGACCCCGGCGAGGGTTACCTGGCGTGCGGCATGGTTGGCGCGGGGCGGCTGGCCGGACAGGAAGCCATTGTCGCCGCGGTGCGCGAAGCTCTGAAAACGCAGCGAGACCTGGAAGGCGAGGCAGTCCTGATAACGGCTGGCCCGACTTGCGAAGACCTTGATCCGGTTCGCTACATCACGAATCGTTCGTCTGGGAAAATGGGCTATGCGGTCGCAGAAGCGGCGGCGCTGCGCGGCGCGAAAGTTGTACTCGTGAGCGGACCCGTGAATTTGGAATCTCCCGCAGGCGTGGAGCGCATCGACGTGCGCACCGCAGAGGAAATGCACCGCGCGGTCGCCGAGCGCATTGCAGATAGTTCCATCGCTATTTTTGCCGCTGCGGTGGCGGATTACCGCCCCGTGGAGCAGCACGCGGAAAAGATCAAGAAGGGCCGCGCGCCGCTGACGATCTCTCTCGAGCCGACTACCGATATTCTTTCGGAAGTGGCGCGAAACAAGGGGCAGAGAATCATCGTAGGCTTTGCGGCGGAGACCGATCACGTCGCGGAGAACGCGCGGAAAAAACTTGCCGCGAAGAATGCCGATCTGATTGTGGCCAACGACGTCACCGCCGAAGGCGCGGGCTTCGATCGCGACACAAATATCGTCACGCTCTTTTCCCGCGATGGCCGCGACCTCGCCCTTCCTAAAATGAGCAAGAGCGAAGTAGCGCACCGGATTTTGGATGAAGTCGTGCGTCTGCGCGGCGTTCTGCGTGGAACGGCAGCACTGAAGCGCTCCGGCGTTTGATCCCCCATGGCTGAACGTATTTCCGAAACTCTCCAGAAAAAAATATCCGACCGGCTCGGTTTCTACGAAGACCTGGGAATCCACTTGTTCTACCGGTACCGCGGCGCCGTTGCCAACCCCAATCGCGAACCACTGTTGGAATCTCCGGCGTCCACCCATTTTTCAACTCCAGAACTCCAAAGGGGAGAAACTTTGCCGAAGCCCGCAGGAAGACCCGCATTGCAAAAGGCCGCGCCTGTCATGACCCCACCAAGTCCAAAGATCGCATCGCTGCCCGTGGCCGCGGGACCTTCTCTATTCGAATCCATGGACAAAATCGCGGGCGATTCGCTTCTCAAAATTCGCGAGGATCTTGGCGAATGCACCCGCTGCAAACTTCATGGCACGCGGCACAAGATTGTTTTCGGGGACGGAAATCCCAAGGCTCAGCTCGTTTTCGTCGGCGAAGGTCCGGGCGCTGATGAAGACGCCCAAGGATTGCCGTTCGTCGGGCGTGCGGGAAAACTGCTGACGCAGATGATCGAAGCCATGGGATTGCAACGCAAAGACGTATACATCTGCAACGTCGTGAAGTGCCGGCCTCCGGAGAATCGCCAGCCGGAAGAAGACGAAGTCAGCACCTGCTCGCCGTTTCTCATGCGCCAGATCGACACCATCGCTCCGAAAGTAATCGTTTGCCTCGGCGCCGTCGCCGCAAAAACATTGTTGCAGACCAATCGCGGGATTTCTCAGTTTCGCGGCGAGTGGCTTGAATTTCGCGGCAGAAAATTGCTGGCGACGTATCACCCCGCCTATTTGCTCCGCAATCCCGCCGCAAAGAGCGAAGTCTGGAAAGACCTTCAGAAAGTCATGGCCGTCCTTGGCCTCGAAGTGAAGAAAGGCAAGTCCTCCTAACTCATCATGGGAATTCTGCTGGGCTTGCTGACGGCGCTGACGTGGGGCGGCGCGGATTTCATCGCGCGGTTTGCTACGCATCGCATTGGCGCTCTCCGTTCGATGCTGTACATGCAATTGATTGGTTTTCTCCTGCTTTCTTTTTTTCTTCCGGGTCTTGGCGGTTGGGGCCATCTCGCGGATGGTTCGGGATGGCAACCGTGGGCTTGGGGATTCCTGGCGGGCTGCCTCAATGCCGCGTCGGGACTGGCGCTCTACCGCGCGTTTGAAATTGGAAAAATGGCGGTCGTGGCGCCGCTCTCGGCCAGTTATCCAGCGTTGACGCTGCTGCTTTCATGGCTGACCGGCGAGCGGCTGAGCGGTGTGAGAATCGCTGGAATCATTTGCACGCTAGTAGGTGTCGTGGTTGTCGCCGGCGGAGAAAAAACACCGGACGAGAATGACACCGCAGCCGCGCAGAGAAGCGACCGCGGAATCGGCTGGGCCATCTTCGCCGCTGTGGGCTTCGCTTTGCTGTTCTGGCTGCTTGGAATTCGCATCATCCCGCGCGTCGGCGCGGTGCAAACCGTGTGGATGATCCGTTTGACCAGCACTGTGCTGATCGCGGCGGCGATTCTCGTTTCGAAACAACCGCTGCGTCTTCCCCGCGGCGAGGTCCGCTGGATGGTCCTGAGCATGGGCGTTCTTGATACCGGCGCATTTATTTTGAGCAATCGCGGAATGCAAATGGAGCAGGTCGCGGTCATCAGTGTCCTCGGTTCGCTCTATGGAGCGGTTACTGTGGGGCTTGCGGCCATTTTCTTGAGAGAGCACGTTTCGCGCTGGCAATGGGCGGGAATCGTCACCATTTTCCTGGGAATTTGTTTCATCAGCAGATAGAAATCTAGTCTCATTCCGCGTCCCACCTTTTCGCGCTTTCTTCCGCGTTTCCACGTGCTGATACACTACACGGCGGGATGACGCTACCATTTTGCAATGTCGCGCTGCCGGTGCCGCTGCGTATGACGTTCACGTATTCGATTCCGGCAGCATTGCAAGGAACGGTGCAGCCGGGCAGCCGCGTACTCGTCCCCTTCCGCAAAAAATCGATGGTCGGAGTCGTTCTGACGCCGAAGTTGATCGAGCTGGCGCACTGGATCGCGGGCTACTACCTGGCCCCGATAGGCGAGGTTTTTCGCGCGATGTTGCCTCCGGTGACGGAGCTGAGATCGCAGCGCCAGATTATGTTGACAGATGCGGGGCGTGAAGCGGCGGACAGCTTGAGTGGCGGAGAGTTGTCGCACGGACTCAAGTCCGGAGAGGCGGCGTTTCTTGCGAAGTTGAACGAAAAGAAAGGAACCGTGTCGCTCGGTCCTGCGCCAAAGCTGGGCGTTGACGCTTCCGCGTTGCAGCGGTTGCAACGCCTCGGCCTCATCGAAATTCGGGAGACAGTTGGAGCAAGAAACCGAAGGACGCAGCACGTGATCGCCTGGAAGAGCAAGCATCCCGTGACTGACGGATCGTCG
>WNGL01007261.1_pt1 | contig 15534 bp, 14 predicted proteins | sample 5400591 | NCBI WGS metagenome assembly WNGL01 (sample SAMN13153377, study PRJNA577476) | soil metagenome | isolation source: 80 cm soil or saprolite under Garry oak tree replicate 1 | place: USA:California | collected 2016-06-15
TGTACCCACGCCGGCTGTATGGAAGCCTGCCCAACAGGGGCCATCATTCGCAATGAGTTCGGGGATGTCTACGTGCAGCCTGATATCTGTAATGGCTGTGGCTATTGTGTCCCTTCGTGTCCCTTTGGCGTGGTGGGCCGCAACAACGACACCGGGCTGGCGGCCAAATGTACTCTGTGCTATGACCGGCAGAAGGATGGGATTGAGCCTGCCTGTGCCAAAGCTTGCCCAACAGACTCCATCCTCTTTGGCGACCTGGATGACATGAAAAAGCGCGCGAAAAAACGTGTGAGCGACCTCCACGCCCGGGGTGAAACGGCGGCCTACCTCTACGGCGTCGACGAAGATACCAGCGTCGGGGACCTCAATGCGTTTTTCTTGCTGATGGATCGGCCTTCCGTGTATAATCTGCCAGAGAAGCCTAAACTGCCCCAGGACAATGTCCTGCCAGGCTTCATGGCCAGCCTTGTAGCCGCAACATTTCTGACCCTCGCCACCGCCTTTTCCCTATGGAGGGGGAACAAATAAAAGGACTTGAAATCCACTACGCCACGTACGTGCTGGATAATGAATTTTAAAATATGAACCGGGATACGTTGTGGGTCATCCCTGGGACGATAATGAAGATTAACAAATTAATCGGGAAATGTGGTGGCGTTCCAGTGGGCCGATAAATCGGCGGTGGGCGCGATAAATCGGCCCCTACAGCCGAGTCATCGTCGTTCATGATATCCAGGGTATTTTGTTAAAGTTCATAATCGGTGGTAATAGGCATCAACCTATAAGGAGGAAGAGAGACAGGAAGCCGGTGTGTCCGTAGGGGCGAGCGCTGAGTGTTCCCTTCGATGTGAGCAGAAGCACCAGGCACGCGGGCGACCATAAAGGCCCACCCTTCCGCTCCACACCGCCCTCGCCCCTACGGACAGTGATGAGCTTTTTGATAGTTGATGCGTATCTGGGCCGATAAATCGGTGGTAATAGGCATCAACCTAAGTGACTTAACCATGTCACCCTGAGCGCCGCGGAGGGGCTGCGAGATCCTTCGCTGCGCTCAGGATGACAGGAAAAGCTCTGAACAGCACAATACGAGTGTAGAGGGGCTGCGAGATCCTTCGCTGCGCTCAGGATGACAAGGCTGGATTTTCCTGTTCCTTAGGAACTGTCAAGTTCATTTGAACCATGCCTAAAGTTTCATAATGCACACTGTACGGCGTCGCTTGTGGCTAGTGAAAGGAGTAGCAATACAATGAATAATAGGAGCGGAAACTCTTCAAGACGGCTTGCTGGGACCCCTACACTTATTAGCCCTGATCGAAGCGAAACCAGTGCAAGCCGCCGCAAAGAATGGACCGGGAAACCAAGCACCTATTATGGCATCCCACTCATCAAGAAGGCCCATTGGGGCTGGCAGATTTATCTCTACTTCTTCCTCGGTGGTATAGCAGGCGGCTCCTATCTTGTGTCAACCTTAGCCCATCTCCTGGGTATAGATAGCAAGCTGGTTCGCTCTGGACGCTATCTCTCATTTGCCTGTCTTCTCGTGAGCCCCATTCTCCTGATTATGGACCTGGGCCGGCTAGAGCGCTTCCACCACATGTTGCGCATTCTCAAGTTCCGCTCCCCCATGTCTATTGGCACATGGACCCTCTCCGCCTTTGGCATGTTCTGTGGCCTCACGACGGCCCACCAGGTAGCAAAAGATGGACTCCTGAACTGGTTTCCACTTGCTGCACGACTATTCAAGGCCTTACCGGTCAAAGTCATTGAGGTCTTTGGTAGTTTTTTTGGTCTTTTCGTTGCCTCTTACACTGGCGTGTTACTTTCTTCCACAGCCGTGCCAATCTGGGCGCGAGCCAAACACATCTTAGGTCCATTGTTTCTCACATCCGGCCTCTCTACGAGCCTCTCCGCTCTTTCGCTTATCCTTTCGCTTGGTCGTTCCAGGCATGATACCCTTAAGCGCTTAGACCGCGCTGAAATGATTGCAATGACGACCGAACTGGGCTTGATTGCATCGCTTATCCCGACCCTTGGCCCGCTCGGCAAACCTCTCTTCAAAGGTCGGTTAGGTTTGCTCTTTAATGCCGGCACTATCGGAGGTGGACTACTGCTGCCACTGCTCACGAAGCTGGGCTTCAGCCTCAGTGGAAAACCCACTTCCCGCAGCATCAACATTGCTACCTCACTGCTGGCGCTGACCGGTGGGTTTATTCTCCGCTACGTCTGGGTTAAGGCGGGACGTATTTCAGCCGACGACCCCCTGGCAACACACTACTACAATACAAAGTAGAGGAATGAGATGTACGGGTAGGGCAGTTCACACCAGTGAGCGAGCCGCCGCAGGCGGCGAGAAGTCCTGAATAGTTACGAAAGAATTTTCTCATGCCTACTCTACTTGCTGCACGTGCTCAAATGGGAACTTCATTAGTTTTCCATATCATCTTTTCTGTATTAGGAGTTGGCTTGCCCTTGCTCCTTTGTATCGCTGAAGGGCTTGCTCTGCGCAGAAAAGATCCCGCTTTGATGACTCTGGCGCGTCGCTGGGCCAGGTCTGCCGTCATCATCTTTGCCATCGGGGCCGTCTCCGGCACCATTGTCGAGTTCGAATTGGGTCTGCTCTGGCCAACCTACATCAAATTTATCGGTGCTGTCATCGGGCCGCTCTTTGGGCTTTGCCTTCTTCCTGGAGGCCATCTTCTTCGGTATCTACCTTTATGGCTGGGATCGTCTCCCGCCGCGTATACACTGGTTGTGTTCCTTTCCTATCTGGATCGGTGGACTGGCCTCGGCCTGGTTTATCGTCACGACCAATGCCTGGATGAATACTCCCGCCGGCTTTGAGTTTACCAACGGCCAGCTGACAGGCATCAATACCATTCAAGCCATTTTCAACCCCAGTACGCCCTACGAGACGGTACACATGATCCTGGCCTGTTACGTGGCTTGCGGCTTTGCTGTTGCTGCTGTCTATGCCTTCTCCATGCTGCGCGGCAAGCGCGATGATTACCGGCGTAAAGGGCTACTCCTGGGCCTAGCTATGGGCCTGATCGCCACTCCCCTCCAGATCGTCAGTGGTGACTTCAATGCTCGTTACCTTGCTCACGCACAACCTATCAAATTGGCGGCCATGGAGGGGGTCTTCAAGACATCGAGCCATGTTCCATTGCACATCGGTGGCATCCCTGATCCAAATACACAGAAGTTCTATTATTCCATCGACATTCCCGATGGGTTAAGTCTCCTGGCCGACTACAACGCCAATGGGGTCATTCAAGGCCTTGACTCCGTTCCTCGCAATGATTGGCCCGACCCGGTTCCCGTCCATCTCTCTTTTGATGGCATGGTTGGCAGCGGTTTCTTCGCGTTGTTCATTGCCGTCTTGTTCTGGTCGCTCTACTTCCTGCGCAAACGGGTCATCCCCGAAAACCGCTGGTTATTGCGAGGTGTCGTGCTGGCCGGGGTGCTGGGCTTTCTCGCGGTAGAACTTGGCTGGATGGTCACCGAGGAAGGGCGACAACCGTGGGTCATCTATGGGTACCTGCGCACAAAAGACGCCGTCACAACGGCTCCATTCCTCAATATCACTTTCTTGATCTTCTCCGTCATTTATGTGGCATTGACGATAACGATGATCGTCCTGCTCTTGCGCCAGGCGCGTTTGCCGCTGCCAAAGATGGAGTGGAAGGAAGTGGCAAGTGGTCCGGAAAGCAGTGAGGAACTAAATGAACGCCAGAGGGTTGGCGTATAAGGGAGGGCTAGCGTATGATCACTTTACCCTACATTCTGCTCGCTATCATCTGGTTCGCGCTCATTGCGTACGCGGTGTTTGGCGGGGCCGATTTCGGCGCGGGCGTCTGGGATTTGCTCGCCTTCGGGCCTAACGCAGAGCACCAGCATAAAATAATTGACCAGGCGCTGGGGCCGGTCTGGGAAACCAATCACGTGTGGCTGGTCTTTCTGGTAGTCGGCCTGTTCTCTGCATTTCCCTCTCCCTTCGCGGTGATCGTAGTTGTCCTCTTTATACCACTGACTCTGGCATTGATAGGTACCGTCCTGCGCGGCGCTGCCTTCATCTTTCGCACGCATGGACTGAGATCCGAGAAGCCCTGGTTCAAGATGTGGAGCCGCATTTTTAGTTTCTCCAGCGTGATGACTCCCTTCTTCCTGGGCCTTTCAGCGGCAGCGGTTGCCAGCGGTCAGATACGTGTTCGAGGTGTACCTATCGAGACAAACCTCGGTTCTCTCTGGCTAACGCCCTTCTCCCTGACTATAGGGCTTATGGCTGTTACACTTTGTGCTACCCTGGCGGCAATCTTTCTTACGGTGGAGGCAACCAATACTAAAGAGGTTGAGCTTGCAGAGGGTTTTCGCTTGCGTGGCCTCGCTGCAGGGGCTCTGACAGCCCTGCTGGGTGCCATCGGTCTGCTTCTCTCTTCTTCTTTGGCGCCTTTTTTGTGGAATGGCATGATAGGTCATGCGCTTCCCCTGGTCATCGTTACCATGTTGATCGGGCTTGCAGCCGCCGCCACATTGTTTTTCAGGTACTATGCTGTCGCGCGTGTTTTAATTGTTGCTGAAACGGCATTCATACTTGGCTCGTGGGGAGTATCACAAATTCCCTACCTGCTTCCACCCGATGTAACCGTAGATGCCGGTGCTGGCCCACCCAGCACGCTTCTCCTGCTGCTTATTGGCATAATTATCGGCATGGCCCTCGTCTTGCCTTCCATGTGGTTTCTTTTCTATATCTTTAAGCTGAAGAGCAGCGTGGGTTTACTTGAGAAAGGTCCTTAGAGGAGGGACTTGAAATCCACTACGCCACGTACGTGCTGGATATTGAGTTTTAAAAAATGAACCAGGATATGTTGTGGTCGTCCCTGGGCCGATAAATCGGCGGTGGGCGCGATAAATCGGCCCCTACGGCGGTTTCGTCGTCCGTATGGTATATCCCAATGAATGTATTAAAGTCCATAATCCGCACTCTACGCATGCGTCGCTTGTAGCTAGTGAAAGGAGGGTGTATGGAGATTCTAATCGTGTATGGTCTTGTTCTCTTGTTCTTCGTTCTCCTCGCTATATTCGTCGTGGGTGTTCTGGCAGCTCACCCGTACGCGGAACCCCCTGCAGCAGTGGAGAAAAGCGCTGCAGTTCAGAAAAGTTCTGCTGCCTCGGACAGCATGATCGCGTACGGTGTTCTGGGCGTAATAGTGACATTCCTGTTTGTGATAATGCTGCTCAGTGAAAGAGAACGTTCACATATACCTTCCTCATCTCCCGGCGCTTAGCTCAGAATCAATCAACCGAGCGCCCGCTCAAGGTCCTCGATGATATCCTCCACGTTCTCTACCCCCACCGAGAGCCGGATGAGCCCCGGAGAAATCCCGGCTGCTCTCCGCTCTTCGTCGCTCTGGTGAGCATGTATCATGGAAGCAGGATGCGTGATCAATGTTTCCACCCCTCCCAAACTCACTGCCAGCAGGCATAGCTCAGTGCTTCTGATGACCTTGTAGGCGGCATCATACCCACCCTTCATCTCAAACGAGAGCATACCTCCAAAGCCGCCTATCATCTGCTGCTTCGCCAGCTCATACTGTGGATGGGACGGCAAACCTGGATAATACACCCGCTCCACGGCGGAATGCTGCTCGAGAAACTGCGCCACGGCAAGTGCATTTTGATTATGCGCCGCCATGCGTAGTCCATAGGTCTGCAAACCGCGCCGTAAGAGCCAGGCGTCAAAAGGATGGAGCACAGGTCCATACACGCGCAAATATTCCCAGGCATTGTCAATCAACCGTCGTGCGCCCATAATAGCCCCGGCCGTCACATCGGCATGTCCATTGAGGTACTTGGTCGCGCTGTGCACCACCAGGTCATAGCCGAGTTCGAGGGGCCGCTGGTTATAGGGAGAAGCGAATGTATTGTCGGTAATAGCCAGAGCCCCTGCCGCGTGCGCGATCTCAGCAGTGGCCCGCAGGTCTGTCAGGTCCATCGTTGGGTTCGTTGGTGATTCGGTATAGATGATCTTTGTATTGGGACGGAGCGCTTGCGCAAAGGCAGCGGGGTCGCGCTGGTCCACCTGTGTCACCGTAATGCCATATCTTGGCAAGGTATGGGCAAGTAGAGACATCGTCGCTGTATAATGCGTGTATTGTGCTATCACATGATCACCCGCCTGCACATTCCCCATGATAGCAATGGTGATAGCCGCCATCCCGGAACCTACCGCCAGAGCGGCCTCGCTGCCCTCCAGTTCTGCCAGGGGCGCCTCTACCTGTTTCGTATTCGGTGAACCATAACGTGTATAGTATGCTGTAGGCGCGACCTGCTCGGCCAGTTCTGCACCTTCTTCTGGCGTTCGCAGCACAAAGGTGCTGGTTTGAAATAGTGGTGGCGATACGGCCGTCGTATCATTTGCAACCTGCGCACTGTGTATCAGCCGGGTCTGCATACCCTGCCTCCGCCCGTGCTTATTCATCTGATAGTCTCCTTAATTCTCTCAAACTCTATTTGTTCATGCCTTCCTATTCTATCAAACAAGGATGTTTGCATGGTATACTTCTCTTGAAAGTTCACCAGGGCCCAGCACACGAAGAGGCCCATAGCGACAGGAGAGAGGTCATGGCAACAATGGCAGACGGAAAGCTGACCGGTCAGGTAGCCTTAATCACAGGAGCCAGTTCGGGAATCGGTGGGGCTATCGCTCGCGCATTCCTCAACGAGGGCGCTGATCTCGTTGTCGTAGCGCGCCGGCAAGAACGGCTCCAGGCGATGGCTGAGGAAGCACTAAAGAGCGGCCGGCGATGTTTGGTCGTCGAGGGAGACGTGCGCGAAGAGGAGACAGCGGTTCGTGCAGTTCAGGCAGCGGTCCAACAACTGGGCCATCTGGATATCCTTGTCAATAATGCCGGTATTGGCAGGTATGCTGACCTCGTACAGACAAGCGCTGACGACTTTGATGCGATGATGGATACAAATATGCGCAGTACCTTCTTGTTTACTCGCCATGTCGTCCCCGTCTTGCTTGAGCGTGGAACAGGCACCATCATTACTATCGCATCTATGGCCGGAGTGATGGGGTTTGCGGGCGAAGCGGTCTATTGCGCTACCAAATTCGCGCAGGTAGGCTTCACTCAGGCGCTTGATCGCGAGCTGCGTCCCCATGGCATCAAAGTCGGCGTCGTCTGTCCTGGTGGAGTGAAGACGGAATTTGCCATCGGAACGGGGCGAACCGAGGAGGGAGTAGCAGCATCAGGTATGCTGGAGGCTGAAGATGTTGCCGCAGCCGCCCTGCTCATGGCTACCCAGCCCCCACACTCGCGCATCACCGAGATTCGCATGCGTCCCATGGTAGAGCCACTCTTCGGCCGTGATCCGGCGTAAATTTGAAACACAGGAGGAGGTGAACGCAATGTCCGATGAAACGTCTCCAACTAATGAGCAAGTTACAACACTCAAAGCCCAGGTCTATGCGCTAGTGCGGGCATGTCCTGCCGGCCGCGTGACAACTTACGGATGGATCGGGAAAGCACTTGGCTATCCACGTGGGGCGCGCATGATCGGCTGGATCATGAACGAATCGCCGGAGGGAGTGCCTGCGCAGCGTGTCATCAATAGCAAAGGTGAATTATCGGGAAGCTGGGCCTTCGGGCAGCGCGGGAGGATGCGCGAGCTGCTGGAGGCAGAGGGCATCGTCTTCTCCCCAGAAGAGCGGGTGGACCTCAAACGCTATGGCTGGGATCCCTCACGAGACCTCGATGAAGAGGAGCGCAAACATATCCTGGACGAGGCCGCTAACATTGCCGCCGCTCCCAGCGAACGACTTTTGGGTCTCATGCGCAGCGACCCGGCCTCGCCACTTCGCGATTAGAGGATGCCTCGTGAGAAAGCTGCGCTTGGGACGCACAGCCCCTTTCAAATGAAACGGTGGAGCTACCTTCGCTCGTGTTACAGAAATGAGGGCCCAGTTACTGGGAAATACGATCAGAAGAACAAAAGATACATTTTATCCTCATCTGATTAGGAAGTTCTCAACACGAACGGCTGGGAGGAGAAGGTTTGATCTGGCTCCAACATTTTCAGGGCAACACGAGGAAGGAGAAGCTGAATGGACTCGCCGCGCATCTTGCTCGTCGATGACGACACAGCACTACTCGAGGCACTTCCTCACATGATAGCGCTGCGCATCCATGGTGTGCGAGTGGATACATCCGACTCGGCACCGCAAGCGCTCGAGCTGATACAAGATCACGACTACGATGCAGTCGTGAGTGATATCAGGATGCAGGGAATGGATGGATTAGAGCTATTGGCACAGCTACAAGTGCTGCGACCTGAGGTTCCGACCCTGCTCATCAGCGGCCATGCGGATCAGTCGCTGGTCATCCAGGCGCTACGGAGTGGGGCTTACGATTTCATCCAGAAGCCAATCGATCGTGTCTATTTCGTGGCCGCCTTGCATCGCGCCATTCAAACCCGTCAGTTGCGCCGCCAGGTTCAAGAGCAGCAGCGAGCTCTAGAATTGCATGCGCAGACGCTGGAGCAGGAGGTGGAGCAGCGAACGCGCGAGTTTCTGACGACCAGGGAGGCCCGGGATGCGCTCGTTCGAGACCTGCTCGACTGCTCCCTCATCAAGTCCGGCGAGTTCGTTTTGCATCCAGAATGCTGCAATCTGGTTGAGCTGTGCCAGCAGGTTCTGGAAGCGTATACTGCCGGAGCTGGCCTTGCGCTTACCTTCGAGTCGGATCTAGAGACAATCGAAGTCAGTGTGGACCGCGAGCGCATTAGCCAGGTGCTCATCCACCTGCTCTCGAATGCGCGCAATGGTTCTCTCGCTGGCTCACCCATCACGATCACACTGCACCGTGCAGGAGATGATGCTATCATTAGTGTCCATGATATGGGAAGAGGAATAGCGGAGGAGCTACTTCCCCACATCTTTGAGCAATTCTACCGTATTCCCGACGCGGAAATTCCGGCGGGCGCACGTCCGGGCGTCGGGTTAGGACTTTATCTCTCACGGTACATCGTAGAACTGCACGGCGGACGTATCGAGGTAGAGAGCAGTCCCGGCAAAGGGAGTACGTTTTCGGTTGTGCTGCCGCTGGGTATTGATCCGAGCGAAGACGAGATGAAGCTTACAGAAAGCGATCCAACCCTTTTCCAGGCACCGCGATGGCTTGTCTCCTGAGAATGGAACAAAAGGGGCTGTTCACTGATCAGTTCTGTTGACGACTCAAGAGGTCAGGCAGCCATCCTCTTCATGATCCTCCCACCTAATTCCTTATCTCCAATTGTCTGAAACGAGAGAGGCAATTTTGCATCTTCCTTCTGGGTAAGTAGTATTGCACAAACAAACTCCATAGCTGCCAGAGTGTGATATAATAAACTCTACAACACTGGATTAAGGACGAGCTTCTCAGGTATTGTCTACGCCCGTCGTCTGGAAAGGAATCTTGTGGGAGGTGTCATCATGTCGAAGATTTGGCTGCTTGTCAGGATAACGCTGTTATTTGCGTTGGCTGCTGTGATCATCTGTTGTCTGATCTGGCTTGTACAACGTGTCCCACACCCCGATCCTGCTGCACTTCCGACGATCTATTTCTTTATTATGCCGCTGATCCTTGGGAACTTGCTACTTCTGAGTTGGTGTCAAGTGTACAACTTCAAACATCTGGGAGGAGAGGACTGATCAACATCTTTCAAAACACCCTGGCCCTGGCATGGTGCACAAACGATCAGTCGGTTGAAAACCCCTAGTTGAATTGCAATTGTGTCTGTTGTGGAGTAGAATGAGTCCAGCTAGGGAGAGATACCTACTTTCACCTTCTTGCTTTACCTTAGCAGACAGTTTGTTGCCGCCTCTACGGCGCTTGTTGTGATTGAGATCGGTTCTCACTCCCAAGAGTAACCGAGAAGAAAGGAGAGGAGCATATGTCAACACACAACACCGATCAGCCGCTCAGTGCTGGTCAAATTGTTGCCGAAGCACGCAAATCCGTCCCGGAGGTCACCGTAGCACAAGCGAAGGAGGAGTTGGATCAGGGGCAAGCCGGCCTACTGCTTGACGTTAGAGAGTCGGCTGAGTGGGACAAGGGGCATATTCCAGGAGCGGTCCTGGCCCCACGTGGCATGCTTGAGTGGTATGCCGACCCAACAACCCCCTATGCCAAACCAGAGATCACGACGAACCGAGATGCCCGGATCATCGTGCAATGCGCATCTGGTGGGCGATCGATGCTAGCGGCTGAGACACTCAAGAAAATGGGCTACAACAACGTGGTGAATATGGCTGGCGGGTTCACCGAATGGGCCAAGCAAGGCTTGCCCGTCGAGTCACCGACAAGTTGAGGGACCGATTCCTCAGAGAGGATGAGGCCTTAGACAACGAAGCAGACGTTCTCCACCCACACGGTTCCCTCCACAGCGATGCTCTTTCACCGAGATACGACCTCTTTTGACCAAAGATGGGCGGAGAAGAGGAGAGAATGAGTCTTTGTATCACGTAGGCTATTACCAGCCGCAAGGGGGGAGAACAGCCCACGTGATACAGCCCTTTCCTCGCACTAACATCTCCTCATGCACATCCCACCAGGTGTATATTGTCCTGGCGAACTATCGTATTGAAGGTAGTGACAATCACCAGCTTTTTCCCCTTGACATACACCTCTTCTATCAGTATACTTACTCGTAAGCGATCTCGGAAGCGCTTCCGAGATCGCTAATAAAAGACTTATTTCGGAAGCGCTTCCGAGGACCTTTCAGTATTTGCAATGGGAAGGAACCCATGCCAAAGAAGTGTACGATCGACGATATCGCTCGCCTGGCTGATGTATCCAGGACTACTGTCTCGCGTGTGTTGAATCACAAACCAGATGTAGACTCTGCGACACGGGAGCGCATTCTTCGTATCATTGAGGAACAGAACTTTGTTCCCAGCACCACGGCCTCCGGGCTCGCAGGTGGTCGCAGCCGGTTGATCGGTATGCTCATTCCGGCATGGGCGTGGCCACTTATTCCTGATCTTACCCCTGGCATCGTTGAAGTTGTCAAGCAAACGCAGTACGAACTGGTTCTCTATAGTATCAATGATGAAGATATCGAAAGGGACCGCAGTGAGGTCATTAACCGTCTTCTGGCGTCGGAACTGACGGCAGGACTCTTAGCCATCTTCCCTGCTCACGTATCCCAACATCTCACGCGGCTCTACAAGCAAGGATTTCCGATCGTGATTATTGATGACCAGGAGGTACAGGTCACCCCGTGGGTTGGAGCTGATAATACCACCGGTGCGTACAGCGCTGTTCGTCACCTTATCAGCCTTGGTCACCAGCGTATTGCTCACATTCAAGGGCCATCCGAGTACCTTGTCTCTCATGACCGCTACAATGGCTATCGCCAGGCTCTGCTCGAAGCAGGCATCACTCCGGACCCCGCTCTCGTGTTAGAGGGCGACTTCCTGGCGCCCACAGGGCGTACCTGTGCCGGCAAGTTCTTTGAACTCCCGCCAGAAAAACGCCCGACAGCCATTTTTGCAGGGAGCGACCAGATGGCGTACGGTGTCCTGGCTGCTGCTGAAGAGTATGGCTTATCTATCCCTCGGGATATAGCTCTCGTTGGCTTTGACGATGATGCTCCTTCTGTGCATACCAATCCGGCGCTTACTACTGTGCGGCAGCCATACATGGAGATGGGGCAGCGCGGTATCGAGTTGTTGCTGTCCATGCTGGACACGCCTGGGACTCATACACGCGGCAAAGGGCTCTCTAGTAAGTTAGAAGAAACACCCCGGGAGGCTAGTGGAGGAATATCTCCCACCGGAGCCCAACCCATTCGCATTCAACTTCCTACCAGCCTTGTAGTACGTGAGTCTTGCGGAGCTAACTATCAAAGCTCGATCTCAAGCTCACCGACGTCACGTAAGGCAATATAAAAGTTTTAGGCATGGTTCAAATGAACTTGACAGTGCCTCAAGCACCAGAAAGGTCCGGCCCTGTCACCCTGAGCGCAGCGAAGGGTCTGGCTCGATGGGCAGGGAGATCCTTCGCTGCGGTTTGAAATGCACTACGCCACGTCTCGTCTATGCCTCGCTTGTGGCTAGTGAAAGGAAGCTCAGGATGACAAGGTTGTCCTTCCTGCCTAGGTCTGGCCTACCCGGGCTCATACGCGGCTTAGGTTGATGCGTATCTTAACTCATCATATTGGCTGATCGATCAGGGGCAGGAGGTTTTTATGGTAGCCTATTCACGACTGCTTAGAGAACCTGCAACAGTACATGGAATTCTCTTTGTAGGAGCGCTGGTTGCAGCTCTTGTCCTGGGGTCGCTGGTGTCCCGCAATAGCTCTTATGCCACGGGCAGTGCTTATGTGCGGGTGAACCAGGTGGGATACATCAGCGGGGAAACAAAACGGGCTATCCTCATGGCGACGGGCTCTGTAAGTGGAGCTACCTTCAACGTTATTAACACGGCGAATGGACACAGTGTCTACAGCGCTCTTATTGGAGCCAGCCAGGGAAGCTGGAGCAGTGCCTTTCCCAATACCTATTTACTCGATCTCACTCCAGTACAGACCAGGGGAAGCTATACTATTCGGGTCGATGGCCCTATTTATGCCGCGCAATGTCTTGCCAGTGGGGAGAATATCTTTGACCTGGCAAAGACAAGCAGTGTTGGTCAACTGCTTACAGCAGCGGAATACGACTACTATCCTGAGGTAGAATGGCGCGACGACCTGGAGCTAGGCGCAACCGAGTTGTACTTCGCGACGGCTACAGGAAAGCTGCCACCAGATCTGCCTCACACTGATCCGATGTACTATTTGCAAAAAGCCGCCCACTGGGCCAGGCAATACATGCTCAGCCCGAATGATGGAACGGATTCACTCAATTTGTATGATGTTAGTGGGCTGGCTCACTACGAGCTCTCTCACGCTATCGCCCAGGCAGGTAATCCCGGTAATCTGGAAGTAACGCGGGGCGACCTGCTCAATGACCTGCGCCACCAGCTGGTCAATGGCACAACGCAAGCAGCGCACGACCCATTCGGTCTGGGAATCGCTTATGGCGGCCAGGATGCCTCGCCGCACGCGCTGGGCTACGCGCTCGAAGCTCAGTTCTATGATCAACTTGCTGGAGTGAGCACCTATAAGACCTTTGGCCTCACGCAGCGCAACTGGGTCTTAGGCGATAATGCCTGGGGGTCATCCTTTATCGCCGGTGCAGGCAGTACCTTCCCGTATTGTATGCAGCACCAGGTTGCCAACCTTGCTGGTTCGCTCGATGGCACACCACCCATTGTGCTGGGTGCGACGGTCGATGGCCCGAATGCCACAGCGAGTTTCCAGGGTCTGGGCTTACAGAGCGGCATGCGCAAGTGCCCACCTGCCGGTGGTGACCCGTTCAAGATATTTTCCAGTAAGGGTGCACGCTACATTGATAACGTCGCAGACTGGCCCAGCGTGGAACCCTCCGACGATTACACAGCATTAGGTATCCTTGTTTTCGCACAACAGGTGTCACTGTCGTGATTTTGAAGTTGTTATCATATTTGGTCCAACAATGTTGGTGGTGCGTTCGGGAAATTCGTGGAGAGAGAAGGCCGATAAATCGGGACTTGAAATGCATTACGCCACGTCTCCGCAGGTTTTAAATGCGTTACGCGACGTCTCGGCTACGCCTCCCTTGTCGCTAACGCAAGGAAGATGCGTCGCTTGTGGCTCATGCAATGAGGCGGTGTGCACGATAAATCGGCCCCTACAGACTCCCCAGGAATGAGCGAATGCACCAGTTAGGAGGTTTTCGATGATTACCTTTCACAGAAACGGGGTTCCCAATCTATTTCCTGTAAGGAAGACAAAGTGTGGAGTGCGGATTTATCCAGCACGGGGAACTTTACTCCTGTCATGTCTCGTGATTCTCACCCTGGTACTTGTTGCCTGCGGTGGGACTAATGCTACTCATAAGGTCAACAAGAACGCATCTCTTACACTTCTCGCTAACGCGAGTGGTGACTATCCCAGGAACTTCAACCCGTATTCTCCCAGTGTGATCAGTGGAACGCAAGGTATGATCTACGAGAGCTTACTTGCTTTCAACCGTCTCACTGGCGATGTGAAGCCCTGGTTGGCTTCGAGCTATGACCTTGCCAGCGACGCCACCAGTATCACATTTCACCTGCGCCCGGGAGTGCAGTGGTCCGATGGTCAGGCATTCACCAGTGATGATGTGGTGTTTACACTCGACCTGATCAGGAAGTATCCGGCAATGGATTTAACCGGTATAGGGCCCGTAATCAAAGACGTAAGCGCACCCGATGCGAGTACAGTCAAGGTTACCTTAAACAAGCCCTATTATCCGATCCTGTGGGACCTTGGCGGACAAGTGTTAATTCTTTCCAAGCACAAATGGTCCTCTGTAAAGGGGGATGGCTCCCAATATGCCGATCCAAACCCGATTGGTACGGGGCCTTTTGTTTTCAAGTCATTCACGCCGCAACTTGTCATCTTGAGCAAGAACCCGAAATTCTGGCAACCAGGCAAGCCTGAAGTAAGTGAACTGAAGATTCTCGCGTTCAATTCAAATACCAGTGCCGAATTGGCGCTACAGAAGGGTCAGATTGACTGGACGAACCTGTATATACCAGACATCCAGAAGACATACATCAATCTCGATAAGCAGCATAACCACTACTGGTTCCCTATCAGCGACGTTGTGATGCTCTATCTGAACCTGACCAAGTACCCGTTCAACCTGCTGCCGGTGCGCCAGGCAATCAGTTCTGCTATTGACCGTAACTCACTCTACAAAATAGGAGAAAGCGGCTACGAACCTCCTTCCACTCCAACAGCTCTGTTACCCCAGTTTAATGATTTTACAGCCCCTGAATACACAAATATGGCGTTCTCGGTAGAGACTGCCAGGTCGATGCAGTTACTGGAGGGAGCAGGCTTTACAAAAGGGTCAGATGGCATCTATGCCGATAAAAATGGCAAGAAGCTATCATTTAATCTGAACGTTGTCAGTGGATATACCGACTGGATCACCGATTGCCAGTTAATGGTTCAAGAGCTGAAAGCGGTCGGCATCAAAGCTAACGTCAATGTAATTGCCTTTGACGCCTATTATAACGCTTTGCAAAATGGTAGCTATGACATGGCTATGCTCTGGACCAACGCTGGCCCATCGCCATATTACCTGTACGATGGGCTGCTAAGAAGCACAAATAGCGCCCCTATCGGTCAACCGGCCGTCACAAACTTTGAACGCTGGATGGACCCGAACACCGACAAGCTGTTGGATCAGTATGCTACTTCAACTGATCCTGCTGTCCAGAAACAAGCCATCATCGGTCTTGAGAAGATCATGGTGGAGCAGTTACCGAGCATTCCATTGACGTACGACCCCTACTGGTATCAGTACAGCACAGCCAAATTCGTTGGCTGGCCTGATCAGCAGCACCCGTATGCCGCTCCTGGAACTGCCGAGTACCCTGATATTGAGTATGTTATTCTGAACCTCCACCCGGCCGGTTAGCC
>WNGL01010354.1_pt1 | contig 15530 bp, 9 predicted proteins | sample 5400591 | NCBI WGS metagenome assembly WNGL01 (sample SAMN13153377, study PRJNA577476) | soil metagenome | isolation source: 80 cm soil or saprolite under Garry oak tree replicate 1 | place: USA:California | collected 2016-06-15
TCCGCCGGTCGATCGCCTGGAGTCCCCGCACCATCACCCGGGCCTTCAGGGCATGTAGGCCGTGCCGCGAGTAGGGTCGAGCGGGCTTCATGCGGTAGCAAGGCGGTAACGCGTGCGCGAATCGCCGCGACTGGCGCGGGCCGCACGAGGGTCCGCGTAGTACGAATACGAGGACAGGCCGCCGCGAGAGACGCGCGCCCCTTCCGCGTTACCGGTGTTGTTACCGGTGCTCTCCGGACCACCCCCGACCAAGCCCGTTTCACGCACGGGGGAGTTTCCGATTCGTCGCGCTGTCGAGCAGACTTGCGCCGTCTACTGCTGCTTGGTCAGACCCCTCGGGAGCACAAGGAGAACGAGGACAAGGCGCAGGAAGACGATTAGGAGCAAGGACTTGCTGCTGCCGGGGGGAGGCTGTGGGAGGCGTATCGTGCTAACATCCCCGAAACGAGCCCCTTGCAGGTGGAATTCGACACGATCGGCAAGTACAAGGTCCTCCTCGAGCTCGGGCGGGGCTCCATGGGCGTCGTGTACAAGGCCCATGATCCCGTCCTCAACCGCTTCGTCGCCATAAAGACGATCTCGCCCAGCCTGGGCGCAGACAGTGAAGCCCGCAAGCGGTTCCTGCGCGAGGCCCAGTCCGCGGCTCGCCTGAACCATCCGAACATCGTCACCGTCTACGACCTCGGGGAGGAGCACGGCCGCGTCTACATGGCCATGGAGCTGCTGGAGGGCCAGGACCTGCGGCAGCTCATCGGCAGCCCCGCCGTTGCCCGCCTGGAGGACAAGCTCCGGATCATCGAGCAGGTGTGCGACGGCCTGGCCTTCGCCCACGCCAAGAACGTGGTTCATCGGGACCTCAAGCCCGCCAACATCCACGTGCAGCCGAACGGCAGCGTGAAGATCATGGACTTCGGCCTGGCCCGGCTGGGTCCCTCGGAGATGACGGCTACCGGCACCAGCATCGGCACCCCGAACTACATGTCGCCGGAGCAGGTGAAGGGAGCGAAGGCGGACGCCCGATCGGACGTCTTCTCCATGGGGACCGTCTTCTACGAGCTCCTCACCGGTCGAAAGGCCTTCGACGCGGGATCGCTGCACTCGATACTGCGGCGCGTCGCGGAGAGCGAGCCCGCGCCCCCGCGCCGTTTTGCGCCCGACCTCCAGGAGATCCTGGTGCGTCTGCTGGAGAGGGCGATCGCCAAGGAGCCGGGCCACCGCTTCCGCAACGCGGGGGAGATGAGGCTGGCCCTGGTGGTCGTGGCCCAGGTGCTGGCCGGACAGCTCGACGAGGCGGAAGGGCTGGAGCTGCTCGAGCCGTCGGACGACGCGGAGGCGACCGCCATCCTCGATGGCCCTCCGGTTTCGGGAGCCGCCCCAGGCGGCCGGAGCGGAGCAACGGCCGGTCCGCCCACGGCCCGTGACGCGACACGCCGTGGACTAAGCGTCAGCTCCGCGTCCACGTTTTCCCGGATCAGGAAGGGGGCCAGCCCCGGCAGCTCGGCGGGCCGGAAGAAGCTCGGTCCGTCCGACACCCTCCCACCCGGGGCCGGCCGCGCCGAGGCTTCAGGGGTGTCTCGCGCAGCGCTGTACACGGGCGTGGGGGGCGCGCTCGTCCTCATCCTGGCTGGTGGCTTCGGGGTGTGGCGCAGCCGTACCCGGTCTCCGTCGCCGCCTGCCGTCTCCACAGAGCAGGTCGGCGCTCTCACGGATGCCCTCGTGACCAGCCAGGTGGAGCTGGCCCAGGAGAGCCTGCGGGACAAGGACTACGCGGGAGCGATCTCTCAAGCCCAGCAGGCCCTGAAGCTGGACGCGCAGAACGCAGAAGCCCGACAGGTCGTGGAAAGGGCGGGGGCCATCCTGAAGGAGGCCGACGATGCGGCGAGCGAGGCGCGCGCGGCGGTGCAGGCGGGCGACACGGACACCGCCTCCCGCGCCCTGGCCAAGCTGCTCTCGATCAGCCCCAGCCACCCGGCGGCGGGCGAGCTCGCCGCCAAGCTCAACCAATACTTTCGGGGACAGGCAGAGGAGGCGCGCCAGGCGTTGGGTGAGGCGCGCACGTCTGCGGAGGGGGGCCAGGCCGGGTCCCAGAAGCCGTTTGCCGAGGCGGTGGCCGCGGTCCGCGAGGCCGAGCGGCTCTTCGCCGGCGGGCAGTTCGCGGTGGCGACCCGGAAGTTCCTGGAGGGCCGCGACGGCTTCGCGAAGGCCCTGCGCGCGGCCGAGGCCCAGCAGGCCCAGGCCCGGCGCACCCCTCCGCCCGTGGTCGTGTCCAGCGGTGGGCCGGTGACCCTTCCCCCGGTGGTGACTCCGTCGACCGTGGCGCCCACCCCCACGGCGCCCGCGAGCCTGTTCCCCTCCGCGGTGCCATCGGTTCCGATTCCCCTGCGCCCGAGCTCCCCGACGACCGGCGCCGGCGACGATGCCGTCCTCGTCAAGAAGGTCGTCGACGACTACGCGCGGGCCCTCCAGGCCAAGGACATCGCGATGTACCGGGCGGTGAAGCCCAACCTCTCGGCGGACGACGAGAAGCGCCTGCGCGCCATCTTCAAGCAGTACAAGACCTACAAGGTGAACATCACCATCAGCTCGATCCAGGTGGCCGGGGTCGAGGCGAAGGTGCGGGTGTCGCGGCAGGACACCATCGACGGCAACACCTTCCCGCTCACGCAGCTGCTCACGATGGCCAAGGGGCCCGAGGGCTGGACGATCCGGGAAATCGGCCAGTAGGCCTTAGAAGCTGTACTCCACGCCGAAGAACGGCGTCACCTTGGCCCGCAGACCGGCGTCGTTCAGCTTGAAGAGCACGTTGAGGTCGACGAGCAGCTTCCCGGTCGGGTTGAACTTGACACCGAAGCTTCCGTTGACCACGTTGAAGGAGCCGGTCACGAAGTGGATGTCGGGCCGGGTGGTGTGTCCGTCGAGGGCGGTGAAGGTCTGGGACTGGAGCCGCGGGGAATCGATCACCCGCCGGCCCAGCACGTCCAGGGCCACGGTCAAGCGCTCGGCCGCCCCCCAATCCAGGCCCCCCGCGAAGACGAACTCGTCGGGCAGCCTCTTCTTCTCGCCGGTGAGCACGTTGCCGGCCAGCACGCTCTTGCCGTTCCAGGAGTAGCCCGCGTTGAGGTGGGGCGCCACCTTTCCGGCGCCGAAGGAGAAAGCCAGGAAGGGCTTGATGGCGGCCGCCCCCGAGCCGAGCAGCTTCTCCTCGTCCCCGGTGGGTATGCGCACGTCGGCGCCGAGGGCCAGGCCGGTATGGCCCGTCTTGATCGCCGTGCCCTTGAGGCGCACGACCAGGTCCCCGATTCCGCTCGCCCGTCCGGACTGGGAAAAGACCCGGTGGTTGCCAATGCCATCCGACACGGTGGGGTCGGCGAAGTAGTGGGTCTTCGGGCTACACGGCAACTTCGTCGGGTCCGGGCAGGAGCCGATTCGGTCGATGGTTGCGTTCGAGACCACCCTCATGTCCACCCGGATGATGGGAACGGCCAGGGAGACGTCCAGGCGGTCCAGAAGGCCGAGAGTGAAGAGCGCCGTGGCCTGATCCACGGAGATGTTGATGGAATTCTGCGTGCTGACCACGTCCGCGCGCCCGCCCGGCGCGGGGTTGTCGTGGGTGAAGACCGCGGGAACGTCGCCGAGGTCCACGCCCTCGATGGTGTCAAAGGAGAAGCGCTGGTAGTTGATCCCCACGGAGAACTTGTGCTTGCCGATGGTGTCCGCCCGCTCGGTGTAGATCGGGCCGAAGCTCTGCGTGGAGCGCTTGAGGACCCCGAGGCCGGGATCGAGGCTGTAGGTGAAGCCGGAAGCCGGAGAGGGCAGGGGAATCGCGGCCAACTGGCTCGCGAGCGAGATGTTGAACTGGGTGAACTCCGCCTGGAAGGCGCTGTTGAAGTGGGCGGAGTGGGTCGACAGGGAACCGTCGGGGTTGGTCACGAGGGCGGCGCTGTCGACCTTGAGCCCCGCCGTTCCGTAGAGGTTGGGGATCAAGAATGCCAGCCGGTCGTCGCTCCGTGCCGTGGCGGCGACCAGGACGCATGACGCCGCGAGCAGCACCACCTTCTTCGACATTTGGCCTCCCAATCTCGGCGCCGAGGCTCGGGCTATGGAGCGAGGACTCAGGCCGCAGGTTCCAGGTACTCAACGGAGGGTAATGGCCTAGTTTGATGCCCACGGGCGGGGAGTGTCAAGAAACCTGCGGTTGCCATGGGGGTAGCCGGCCCCTCCCCGGCGTGTTACCATCCTGCTTGCTCCCTCCGGTCGGGTCCGTCCGTATCGCCGTGGTCGCAGTGTGGCTCGAGGCTGCATGCAGCTCGAACAGATCGGCAAGTACCGGGTGCTCGCCAAGATAGGTCAGGGGTCCATGGGGGAGGTCTACAAGGGCCACGACCCCTTCCTGAACCGGTTCGTGGCGATCAAGACCATCACCGCCAGCCTTGGCGCCGACGAGGAGATCCGCAAGCGCTTCCTCCGGGAAGCCCAGTCCGCGGCCCGCCTCAACCATCCCAACATCATCACGGTCTACGACTTCGGGGAGGAGCACGGCAAGATCTACATGGCGATGGAGCTCCTCGAGGGGCGAGACCTCAAGGACCTCATCGGGAGCCACTCCCTCGGGGACCTGCAGCACAGGCTCGACATCATGGACCAGATCAGCGACGGGCTGGCCTTTGCCCACGCGAACGACCTCGTCCACCGCGACCTGAAGCCGGCCAACATCCACGTCCAGCCCACCGGCCAGGTCAAGATCCTGGATTTCGGCCTGGCCCGCTTCAGTGCCTCGTCGATGACGCGGACCGGGATGGTCATGGGTACTCCGCACTACATGTCGCCGGAGCAGGTCCGGGGCGAGAAGGTGGACGCCCGCTCCGACACCTTCTCGCTGGGGGCCGTGTTCTACGAGCTGCTTTCGGGCCGCCGGCCGTTCGACGGCGACTCGATGCACACGGTCCTCTTCCACGTGCTGCAGGACGAGCCGGAGCCGCTGCGCCACTGGGTGGATGTGCCGACCATCCTGGTCGAGCTGGTGGAGCGGGCCCTCTTGAAGGACCCGACCCGGCGCTTCCAGAACGCGCAGCAGCTTCAGGACGCCGTGCGCGCCGTGCGCCACGTCCTGGCCGAGGGGAGGGAAGAGGAAGCAACCCTCGAATCCGAGCTCGGTGCCCAGGCTGCGGAAGCGACCCTCGCGGAGCCTCCGGAAAGCGGCCGGCTGGCCGCCTCGCGGGGCCCGGCCGAGAGCCGCGTCATGGGGGCCGTGGCCCTCGATTCCTCGCGCGCCCCCGAGTCGGAGCGGACGAAACGCGTCCCCGCCACCCTCACCGGACGGTCGAGTACGCAGGTGGGGCGGCGCCGCCCCGCGCGGTCTCGTTGGCCGGTTTACCTGGGGGCGGCCTCCGTCCCCCTCGTCCTCGCGGGCCTCTATGTCCTGCTGGCGCACCCTGCGACGCCGCCCCCGATGGGAGCCACGAGCTCCGAGGCCGGCCAGCAGATCGGCGCCCTCACCGAGGCCCTGGTGGCGAACCAGCTCCAGCTCGCGCGCAAGAAGCTCGAGGACAAGAACTATGCGGCGGCGGCGGCCCAGGCGGAGCGGGCCTTGAAGCTCGACCCCCAGAGCGCCGATGCAAAGCAGGTCTTCGAGCAGGCGCGGGGGGCGCTCAAGCAGCTCGATGATGCGGCCGCGGAAGCGAAGAGCGCGCTGAACGCCGGCGACCTCGACAAGGCCGCGGAGGCACTGTGGCGGGTGCTTTCCGCCAACCCGGGCCATTCCTCCGTCGAGGAGCTGGCGGGTCCCCTCGACGGCTTTTTCCGGGGTCGCGCCGAGGAAGCGCGCCGCCTCATGGCCGAGGCTCGCAACGGCGCCGAGCGCGCGAAGGCTGGCGCGCTCGAAGCCTTCTCCCAGGCCGCCGGGCAGGCCAAGGAAGGAGAGGCGCTGTTCGCGAAAAGCGCATTCGCTCAGGCCGCCCGCCGCTTCCTCGAGGCGCGGGACGGCTTCGACCGCGCTCGGCACGTCGCCCAGCGCTGAGGGCCGGCCCCCGTCAGAGCTTCCTGCCCGTCGACCGCCGCAGGGCCGCGGAGGCCGTGGAGCGCAGGAGGTTGTCGCGGATCTCCTCGATGGATAGGCCGCTCGGCGCCGGGCGCTCGGGCGAGCCTAGCTGTGGCCACAGCTTCTCGCGGACGGGGTCCGGCAGCACGTTGTCGAGGTACTCCAGGGCCGTGCCGCGGAGCGCCGGGTCGTCCGCGCGCAGGACCCGGAGCGCGATCACCAGGGGCTCCCGCTCCAGCAGCAGGGAGAGGATCGAGAAGACGTGGTCGAGGCTGCGGCCACCCTGGCGTCCGGTCTCGATCTCGCGCAGGGCCGCCCCGATGATCTCCTGCCGGGGCAGCCGGAGCGCCGGGTTTTGCGCGCGTAGCTTCACCAGGGCCTGGGCACACCGGTAACGGATGTCGAACCGCTCGTCGCGGAGGCCCTGGAGCAGCCCGTCGGCCGCTCGCTGGGTGGGGGTGGCCCTCAGGACGCGGGGTATCCGGCGCCGGACCACCGCGTCCAGGGCCGGGTCGAGCAGGGCGTCGAGGAGTTGGCCCGTGGAGCGGGGGGCCGCCCCCCGGAGAGCGGCGACAACGTGCGGGAAGAGGTCGTCCCGGGCCAGGAGAGGGATCACGTGGGGGACGAGGCGGGGGTCGAGAGTCTCGCCACGGCGCAGAACCCTCCCGATGCGCTCCGGGTCCCTCGAGTAGAGGTCCGCGGTCGCCTCCAGGAGCGGATCGGGCTGGGCCGGTGGCAGAGGCAACCCGGCGCGATGCTCCTCCGAGGGGGCGGCGGGCCGCGTCTCGGGAGCGGCCGCGTCCGCGGAGTCGGGGGCTCCATCGCGCAGGCCCTTCTCCAGGGCATCGAGGTAGCCTCGCTGAAAGCGCGGAAGCAGGACCAGGGTCAGGCCAGCCGCGGCCGCGACCAGGGCGCCGAGCAGGCGATTCGGCATGGTCGTCAGAGCGAGCACGACCATCACGGCCCCGCTCCCGGCCGCCGTCCCCACCCGATCGAACCCGACGTCGACGATGACCTTCGTCGGGCGCTTCCACTCCCGCGGCAGGGGAGTGTAGAGAAGCTCGTAGGCCGAGCGAAAGAGCGAGTTGCGTAGTATGGCCTGGGACCCGCGGAGGAGGATGGCGGTCCAGAAGCGAGGGAAGGAGAGGACGAGCAGCCCACCCAGGGCGACGACGGCGGGCTGGACGGCCAGGGTGCCGGGGAGCCGCAGCCGGGCGAGGGAGACGCGGGCGAAGGTTGCCTGTACCGCCAGTGAGACCAGGCCGACGATCGTGTGAAAGAGCCCGAAGAAGGCCATGAGCCCCTGGCCCTTCGGGAAGGCGGCCTTCGCGCCCGCGTTGAACACGTAGTCCACGAGCGCTTCCACGAACGCGCAAAGACCAACCACGAGGGCGAGGTTCCGGAGGTAGGGAAAGTCGCGGATGAGTCGCAGGCCGGAGGGGTCACCCCCGGCCTCGACCCTGCCGGGGGCCCCCGGACCCCTTGGGCGCCATGGGGCCCTCCGGGTCTCGACGCCGCGGCCGCCGGGCTGGGCCTTCGGGGGGCGCAGGCGGAGCAACGGCAGGAGGCAGAGGACGTTCAGGGCGGCCAGGCCGAGGAGCATGGTGGGGACGCTCACGGCGGTCGCGGCCTGCCAGGTGATCAGGGCCCCGATCGTTCCGCCCAGGCTGGCCGCGGTTCCGATCGGCCCCACCGCCTGCTTGGCGGAGTAGGGGTCGAATCGCTCGTTGACCAGGGACCAGAGCCCGGACACGAGCGTCGCGCCGAAGAGCGCGGTGTGAAGGTAGACGGCCACGGCCGCCGGGCGCGGAAAGGGACCGCTCAGGACCCACTCTCCGGTGAGAAGCGCGGCGCTCGCGCCCACGGCGAGAGGCACCATGCGCGCCGGCGACAACGCCGCCATCCCCCGGGCGAAGGCGAGCACCGCCAGGAGGGAGAGCAGGGCCGACGTCGCCGCCATGAGGGGCAGGGAGGTCACGTCGAACTGGGAAAGGAAGAAGGCGTCGCGCGTCGCCTTGCCGGCGACCTGCTGTGCGATCAGCAGGCCCGCGGCGAGCACGGCGGGCCGGATGGGCGCGGAGACGAAGCCTCCGGGCCGGTTGACCACGTGATAGCATAGCCTCGCTTGCTCTCTGTTTTTCGCAGCAGGCCGTCGTCCGTGACGAGGTAGTCGAGATGACCGGCCTCGACCCCGGGGACTTCGGCGGCACCGACCGGTTCCTGGTCAAGGAACGCCTCGGGGCGGGCGGTTACGGGGTCGTGTATCGGGCCGTCGACCGGGAGCGGAACATCCCCGTCGCCCTCAAGACCCTGCGCCACGTGGCCGCGAAGGCCCTCGTCCGTTTCAAGCAGGAGTTCCGGGCGCTCGCCGACGTCTCCCACCCCAACCTCGTGACCCTCTATGAGCTGTCGTCGCACGAGGACCAGTGGTTCTTCACGATGGAGCTCGTCGACGGCGTGAACTTCCTCTGGTACGTCCGCGGGGACACCTATCCCAACGAGGGCGAGTCTACGAGCGGCCTCTCGTCGCTCAGCAGTCCCGGGCTCTACGATGCCTTCGAGCCCGCCCGTGCGGATACGAGCGCCCGGAAGGCCGTTCCCGCGGGCGCCTTGAACCTGGAACGGCTGCGGCACGCGCTGCCGCAACTGGCCGAGGGTGTGCTGGCCCTCCACGGGGCAGGCAAGCTGCACCGCGACATCAAGCCTTTGAACGTCCTGGTCACTCGCGAGGGGCGGGTGGTGCTCCTCGATTTCGGCCTGGTGACGGAGCTCGTTCCGGAGTACACGCACACCGTGGACGCCGTGGGAACGCCCGCCTACATGTCGCCGGAACAGGGGGCGGGGCTTCCCCTGACGGAAGCGAGCGACTGGTACAACGTCGGCGCCATGCTCTACCAGGCCCTCACCGGGCGGCTGCCGTTCGCGGGCCCCCTGCTGGAGGTGATGCGCCAGAAGCAGGGGTGCGAGCCGGCGCCCCCGCGTGAGCTGGCCCCGGACGTGCCGGGCGATCTCGACGCCCTCTGCCGGGACCTCCTGCACCGCGATCCCGAGAAGCGCCCCTCGGGGCCCGAAGTGCTCCGACGGCTGAGGGGCGTCACGGTACCGATGCCGGCCCCTGGGCCGGCGCCCCCCGCTCCCACGGTCGCGGTGCCTTTCGTCGGCCGCGAGCCGCATCTCGAGGCGCTGCGGGACGCGTTCCGGACCCTGAAGGGAGGTCGAGCGCTGACCGTGGCCGTCCATGGCGGCTCGGGGATGGGGAAGAGCGCGCTGGTCCGTCACTTTCTCGACGAGCTGAAGGCGGAAGACGGAGAGGCCGTTGTGCTGTCGGGGCGCTGCTACGAGCGGGAGTCGGTTCCCTACAAGGCGCTCGACGCGCTGGTCGACGCCCTCAGCCGCTACCTGAGGCACCTCCCGTCCGCCCAGGCGGAGGCTCTCCTGCCCCACGACATCCTCGCCCTGGCCCGGGTCTTCCCGGTAGTGCGCCAGGTCGGGGCGGTGAACCGGGCGCGGCGGGCGGTCCTCGCAATCCCCGATTCGCAGGAGCTGCGCCGCCGCGCGTTCGCCGCGCTGCGCGAGCTGCTGGTGCGTCTCGCCGACCGCCAGCCTTTGGTCCTCTTCATCGACGACCTCCAGTGGGGGGACGTCGACAGCGCGACGCTCCTCGAGGAGCTTCTGCGGCCGCCGGACCCTCCCGCGCTCCTCCTGATCGGGTGTTATCGGAGCGAGGAGGCCGACACCAGCGAGCTGCTCAAGAACATCCTGCCAAAGCGGCTCCGGGCCTCCATGGAGATGCGGGACATCGTGCTCGGGGAACTGTCGCCCTCGGAAGCCAGCGCGCTGGCCCTGGCGCTCGTGGGCGCGGAAACGCCGGCGAGCCGGGCCCGAGCCGAGGTCATCTCCCGTGAGTCCGGAGGCAATCCCTACTTCATCGAAGAGCTCGTGCATTTCTCCTCGGCCCAGCCGGGACCGGCGATCGGCGCCGAGGTCACGCTCGACCGCGTGATCGCGACCCGGGTGTCCCGGCTTTCCGAGGTCGCGCGGCGGCTCCTCGACGTGGTGGCGGTCTCGGGCGTGCCCATCGAGGTGGGCGTCGCCTACCGGGCAGCAGACCTCGAGAGGGAGGGCGAGAGCGCCCTTGCGGTGCTGCGGGCCACCCATCTCGTGCGGACGCGCAGCACCCTGGGCCGCCACGAGATCGAGACCTACCACGACCGCATCCGCGACGCCGTGGTGGGACATCTCTCGGCGGAGGCGCTCAAGGAGTGCCACCAGCGGCTGGCCTCGGGGCTGCTCGGCACCGGGGGGGTCGACCCCGAGCTGCTGGCCACTCACTACCTCGGAGCGGGCGATGCCGAGAGCGCAGCCGAGTACGCAGCCGTGGCGGCCGCCAAGGCTTCCGAGGCCCTGGCCTTCGACCGCGCCGCCCGACTCTACCGCTTCGCCCTGAATCTCGGGGCGGCCGCGCGTCTCGATGAGGAAGAGCTGCTCGTCAAGCTCGGGGATGCCCTGGCCAACGCGGGACGGGGTGCCGAGGCGGCGCAGACGTACCTGTCGGCGTCGAAAGGGGCCGGCCCGGCCCTCGCGATCGACCTTCACCGGCGCGCCGCGCAACAGTTCCTCATCAGCGGCCACATCGAGGACGGGATCAGTGCCCTGGGCACCGTGCTCGCGAAGCTGGGCATGGGGCTGCCAGAGACGCCCCGGAGGTCCATTCTGTCCCTCCTCGCGGCGGGCCCAGATCCGGCTCCGCGGCCTGCGGTTCCGCGAGCGCGACGAGAGCGAGGTTTCCGCGCTGGAGCTGCTTCGGATCGACACCTGCTGGGCGGTCGGTATCGGCATGGCGCTCGTCGACATGGTCCGGGGGGCGGACTTCCAGGCCCGCCACCTGGTGCTCGCGCTTGGCGCCGGCGAGCCCTATCGGGTCGCCCGGGCGCTGGCCATGGAGGGGGGCTACGTGGCGATGGGCGGGAACCGCAGCCGCCCGCGCGCCGAGCGTCTCCTCCAGGCCGCGCGCGGCATCGCGGAGAGGGTGAACGAGCCCTACGCCACCGGCCTTTCGGCCTTGACGAGCGGGATCGCCGCCTGGCTGGACGGGCGCTGGCGCGACGGGCGCGTCCTCTGCGACCGCGGTGAGGAGATGCTCCGGGAGCGCTGCACCGGGGTCGTCTGGGAGATCCTCATGGCTCAGCTGATCGGTCTCGACCTGCTCTTTTTCCTCGGGGACCTGGCCGAGCTTTCGCGTCGCCTGCCGTCACTCCTGAAGGACGCCAAGCAGCGAGGCAACCTGCTGCGGGCGACGTTCCTGCGCATCGGCTACTCCTCCCACGTCGCGTGGCTGGCCGCGGACAATCCGGAAGGGGCCGTGCAGGAGCTCGAGGGTGGCCTCAGGGAATGGACGCGGTTCGATCACCTGCAGATCTGGGCGAGAGGGGCGCGCCGGGACATCGCTCTCTACTCCGGGACGGGCCTGGCCATCCCTGATCTCGTGACTGAGGGGTGGCGACCGTTCGCCCGGGCCTTGGATCGCTTCGCGCAGGTCGGATTCATTCGTGGCTTGGATTCCCGGGCAAGGTGCCGGCTCGGGATGACGGCCGGCAACTCCAACCCGCGGGAGTGCGAGAGCCTCCTCCGCGGAGCGGAGGCTCACGCGCGCGTGATCCTCCGGGAGAAGACGCGCTGGGGCGACCCGCTGGCCCACCTCGTCCGCGCAGGGGCGGCCTCCACCCGCGGCGAAACCGAGCGGGCTCTGGGGCTTCTCGAATCCGCGGAAGCCGGCTTCGCCACGGCCGACATGGCCCTGCATCTCGCCGCCACGCGCCGGCGCCGCGGAGAGCTGCTGGGCGGCGACACGGGACGCGGCCTCGTCGCGGCCGCCGACGCCTGGATGAGCGGTCAGGCCATCAAGAACCCGGAGCGGATGACCGCGATGCTCGCGCCGGGTCGGTGGGTTCAGTAGGGGGTGTCTCCGCCGTCCACGTTGATGGCCTGTCCGCGGATGATCGCGGCGGTGTCGGAGAGCAGGAAGGCCACGACTCGTCCGACTTCGAGGGGCCGAATGTGCCGGTCCATCTGCCGCGGCTTCATCCGGGCGTGCAGCTCGGGCGCGGGGACGCCGACGCGGGGAGCGAGCCATTCCGCCGCCCCGTGCAGCATGGCAGTGTCGACGCCTCCGGGACAGACCGCGTTGACGTTGATGCGGTGGGACGCCCACTCGGCGGAGAGCGAGCGGGTGAGGCTGATGACGGCCGCCTTCGCGGCATTGTAGGCGGCCATGTTCGGATAGCCCACCTTGCCCGCGTTGGAGGCCACGTTCACGATGGCGCCGCCGCGGCCGGCGCGGATCATCTCCTGTGCCGCGGCCTGGCAGCACGCGAACAGGCCGGCGACGTTCACCCGCATGTCGGCCTCCCAGGCCTCGCGGGTGACGTCGAGGGCGGCCGCCAGGTGCAGGGTGCCCGCGTTGTTGACCCAGCCGTCGAGGCGCCCGAAGGCCTCGAGGGTCCGGGCGACGGCCGCCTCCACGCCGGCCCGGTCCGCGACGTCGAGGCTCAGGGCCACGCTCCGCCGTCCGGGTGACCCGAGCAGACGGACGGTCTCTTCCGCCAGCCCGAGGTCGAGATCACCGACCGCGACGTCGCCCCCGGCCTCGGCCACGGCTTCGGCGATGCCCCGGCCGATTCCGCGCCCGGCGCCCGTCACGAAGACCACCCGTCCGGCGAGGGTCATGGCGGCGCGGCGCTCAGAAGATCTGCCGGGTCATCACGCCCCCGTCCACGGTGAGGCTGGCCCCCGTGATCCACCGGGCGGCCGGCGAAGCGAGGAACAGGCAGGCGTCGGCCACGTCCTCGGGCCGCCCGAGGCGCCCGAGCGGCACCGCCTTCTGGTAGCGGGCCACCCCGTCGGGCCAGGCCTGGTCGAGGCCCTCGCGCCAGATGAGCCCGGGGGCCACGGCGTTCACGCGAATGCCGTGGGGCCCGAGCTCCTGGGCCGCGGCCCGGGTGTGCATGGCGGCTCCCGCCTTCGCGGCGTTGTAGTGGCCGTGGGCGGGGGCCGGGTTCTCGGCCTCGATCGAGGTGATGTTCACGATCGCCCCCCCGCCGCCCTGGGCGACCATCTGCCGCGCGGCTGCCTGCGTGCAGTTGAAAACGCTGGTGAGGTCGGCGTCGATGACCTCGTCCCACTGCGCAGGCGTCATGTCGAGCAACCCGGCCAGGGGATAGATGCCGGCGTTGTTGACGAGCACGTCGACCCGGCCGAAAGCCTCCACCGTCCCCGCGACGAGGCGCTGCGCGTCCGCCGCCTTCGCCAGGTCGCCGGGAAGCGCGACCGCCCGATCGCTTCCGATCAGGCCCGCGACCTCGAGGGCGCCCGCGCGGCTCGTCCGATAGTGGACGACCACTCGCGCCCCCGCCTCGGCGAAGCGGAGGGCGATGCCACCGCCCAGCCCGCTGCCCGCGCCGGTCACCACCGCGACCCGGCCCGTGAAATCGAGCAGGCGTGCCACCTCGGGGACGTCCATCGGTCCTCCCTGCGAAGACTTCGCGAGAACGTACTGCGCCCGCGCCCCGGTGTAAAGGCGTAAACTAGGCGGCCCGTGCGACTCGCGCTGACCCTGGGCGATCCCGCCGGAATCGGCCCCGAGGTCGTCCTGCGGGCCCTCGCCGATCGGGAGCGCCCGGCCGCCTCGATGGTCCTCTATGGGCCGCTCTCGTCCCTGCAGGACCGGGCGCGTCGTTTCGGCCTGAAGCTTCCGGAAGCGCTGGGCGCCGAGGTGGTGGACATCGCGCTCGGAGGACCGGTGGCGCTCGGCCGCACGTCCGCGGCGGGCGGGCGCGCGGCCGCCCTCGCGGTGCTGCGCGCGGCGGACGATGCCAAGGCGGGGCGCGTGGACGCGATCGTGACGGCTCCCCTCAACAAGGAGTCGCTGCACGCCGCGGGCTACCCCTGGCCCGGCCATACGGAGATGCTGGCCGAGGCCGCGGGCACGGCCGACGTGGCCATGATGTTCGTGGGGGGGACGCTACGCGTCGCCCTCCTGACCATCCACCGCGCCCTGCGCTCGGTGGCGGATGCGGTGACCCCGGCCGAGGTCCGGCGCGTGGTCCGCCTCGTCCACCGCGAGCTGCCGCGCTTCGGGCTCGCGAGGCGGCGGATCGCGGTGTGCGGGCTCAACCCGCACGCGGGGGAGGGCGGGCTCTTCGGCACCGAAGAGCGGGACGTGATCGGTCCGGCCGTCGAGTCGCTGCGCGGCGAGGGGATCGAGGTCTCGGGCCCCTTCCCGGCGGACAGCCTGTTCGTGCGGGCGTCGCGGGGGGAGTTCGAGGCGGTGGTGGCCGGGTACCACGACCAGGGGCTGATCCCGGTCAAGCTGCTCGCCTTCGGCCACGCGGTGAACGTGACCATCGGCCTGCCCTTCGTCCGGACCTCGGTGGACCACGGCACCGGCTTCGACATCGTGGAGAAGGGGACCGCCGACGGGAAGAGCCTGGTGGAGGCCATGAAGCTGGCGGTCACCCTGGCGGGGAACCGGGGGCAGGGGGAGGGACCTCCTCCCGGCTAGAACGCCAGCTTCAACCCGACCTGGACCTGCCGCGAGGCCGTCACCGTCGAGGTGATGCGTCCCCAGGTGGGGGCGACGATCGGCGAGCCGTCGGGGTTCACCCCCGTGAAGGCGGTACGCCCCGAGGGCACCGCGAAGTTCGGATGGTTGGGCAGGTTGAAGGCCTCGGCCCGGAACTGCAGAGTGCGGCCCCGGCCCAGCTCGAAGGTCTTGACCAGGGACACGTCCACCGAGAAGAGCCCCGGCCCGATGAGCGTGTCGCGCCCCAGGTCGCCTCGCGTGTTGACGGCCTGGAGCTGGAAGCAGTGGATGTCCCAGTAGCGGTCGGGCCCCCCGAGGATCGGGTTGTTGGAGCAGCCGGGCTTCAGGTCGGGCCGGTCGTGCATCGAGAAGCTGGTGGTGTTGAGGTTGCCGGAACGGTTGAAGCCGAGCTGCACCGTGAAGGGATGGCCGGAGCGGATGGTGGTGAGGTTGTTGAGCTGCCATCCCTTCAAGAGCGCCGACATGAGGCCGTGGCTCGAGCGGGCGAAGGGCAGGTCCCAGGTGCCGTTGAAAGTCAGGTTGTGCTTGGCGTGGAAGGCCGAGAGACCGCGGTCGCGGAGCGGATCGTACCAGTCCATCCCGTACTGCACGACGTTGGAGAAATCCTGTGAGTTGATGCCGCTCGAGTCGTCCACCGAGCGCGAGAACGTGTAGGAGAGCTGGGTCCGCCAGCCGCGGCGGAAGCGCTTCTGCACCGCCACCTGGAGCGAGTTGTAGAACGAGGCGGCGTCGGTCATGCGCTGCCAGATTCCGGTGAACTTGGGGTTCCGCCGCCCGAGCTGGGGCTGATAAACCTTCACGCCGTTCACGCTCGTCTCGGGGGCCAGGTTCGCGTCGCCCAGCCGCAGCAGGTTCTTCCCCCGCGAGCCCACATAGCCCACCATCACGTCC
>WNGL01011423.1_pt1 | contig 15529 bp, 9 predicted proteins | sample 5400591 | NCBI WGS metagenome assembly WNGL01 (sample SAMN13153377, study PRJNA577476) | soil metagenome | isolation source: 80 cm soil or saprolite under Garry oak tree replicate 1 | place: USA:California | collected 2016-06-15
TGACGGTAGGATCCACAAAACCGCCCGTGACCGTCGTCGCGGTGAATGTGCCATCAAAGACTTCAATACTTCCCGCCAGTGCGGGCGCCGCGAAATTGGCGGCATAAAGACGGTTGCCGCCCGCATTACTGCCGATCGCCAGGCCCGTATAAACATGACCGGGATTGCTCTTCACGATCTGAGTCGTCGTGCCTGTGGCTGGTTGCCACGCGATGATATTGCCCGTGAGCGAATCGAAAATGAAGCGCGCCGGGCCTGCACTGCCACCCGGCGGAGTGAAGGTGAAATCACTCGTCGTATTGGCGACCACTCCGGTAGGTAATCCGCCACCTATGGTTATCGTCTGTGGGTTGGGATTCAGGGCGAACGGGCTACCCGACACGTCGCCGCGAAATAACTGCGTCGTGCTCGTGCCGTTGTTCGCCACCCAGAAAGGACTAGTGGCCGTGAGTGTAACGCCCCAAGGATTTACCAGGAAGGGATCCTGAATGGCGCCGAAGCCAGGAATATCTGAAACAAGATTCGTTTGCCGATAAGCCGAGCCCGGCGGAATCACCGGAATGTCCGGCGTTATGACTGTGCTCTGTTGAGCCGCCGCCGGCGCCTTGAATCGGGTCGGCAAGAAGACAACTACAAGCAAGATGCTAAGAGCGAGGACGACAATAAGGCATACACGAAACGTAACTCCGCGAGCTTTGATCATTTTATTCCTCCTGATGTTTTGCGAACAGTCTCAGAGTACACAGATCTAAGACAGACTCCTGTCAGAGTCGGATTAAAAAAATCGTTCTACCTGGGGGACTGAAACTCTATGTTCGACGCGTCAAGCTGTCAAGCAAATTGGTGTTATCCTAAGTTGAGCTGGACTCGCACTTTCGACTGGATTCGGTAGTCCCCCAAATTTGAATGTTACGTTTCTCTAGCCCAGGCGTTTACGCCTGTGGTAATGATAAAGAGAACCGTCTGTTGAGCCCCGTTAATGGGGCTTGCAAATCCCTGTTACCTTCCTCCCCCAGGCGTAAACGCCTGGGCTAGAGAAAGAAGCTCATTCAAATTAGGGGACTACCCTGGATTCATCAACGTCTCAAATAAACTGCTGGACGAGAACAATCACAGAGAAAATCATTTGTACCTTGCCGCTGCAATCCAGGAATTTGGATCGAATTCAATTTTCTTATATAGCTCGCCGACCCGACAACGGCGTGAAAACAGCCAAACCGCCAGTAACTAGCGAAATGACAACTGAAATGTTCAGGATGCCTCTATTGCAATTGTGCACGAGGCAAACTGTATTCCAACGTTCTGCGCGGCGTGGATTGCGATCAAATTGTAATGAATCGGCGATCGACTTTTGAGAAATGTCCCTGTGAAAAAAGTACCTTGAAAGACGACATTCGCGAAAGTTTGTTTTCGCTTCCTCACTTCGACGAATCGTTCAATAAACTTCTAACTTGGTGTGGGTTTCGCTGTTCGATTAGCATCTTCCAAATAGAAGCTGACGCAGAAAAACGTGTCCGCTCGCATTCTTAGTTTCGCATGGGAGGCTTTTCGGTGAAGAAAACGTGTTCAGGCGATCGTCCGCATGATTTGATCGATTCGAGGATTCTGCTCAATGTTGTTCGCCGCGTCATCGCTCTGTCAGTTGCGACGGCACTACTCAACGTTACGATGATAGCTGCTGCGGTCTTATCCCGTTCCGAGTCGTCTATGGGAATCATCAACATCGTCGGAGTGGTAAAGATCAATGGGCAAAACGCCATGTCCGGTCAGACAGTCTTCGCAAATAGCAGCGTATTGACGGCGGCGAATTCTGAGTCATTAATCGAATATGGAAATCTGGCCCGGCTGAAACTTGAAGCGGAATCTGATTTGACTGTCGATGCTTCCCAGCAACGCATTGCTGGTTCGCTGCGGAAGGGACGAATGCTGGGCTCTTTGCCGGCTGGTGTGTCGCTCGATTTCCAAACCGCGGACTTCTCGATCGCGACCGATGCTGGCACACCTGTCACCTTCAGCGTGCGCACTCAAGAGTGTGAGGGCACAAGTCTGTCGGTGAGCGAAGGAGCCGTCGCTATCCGAACCGGTGACAAAGTCCGAACTCTGAAAACTGGAGACAACTTTTCGACGTTTGTCGATGCAACCACCCAGGGCGCGCCGCAAAATTTCAGTCATCGGAAGCGGGTTGGACTCATTATCGGGATTAGCGCGGCGGTGACCATTCTCCTGATAGTCGTTATCGGCAGAGATCATGAAGTAGCGGCACCGGGAGGGTGTATAGACATACTTAGCGGCCAGTCAACCTGTCGTTGATCGGATCAAGTGTCAGAACCCGGAGCGGATAGCGACCGGATCAGAAGAGCAGCTTGGGAAAGCGTAAAGCACAGTTCGTGTCGAGTTTATCAAAGACACGTCATGGTTCCGGTCGCTACCGCTCCCGGTTCTGACACTTTAAAACATAAGCTTCAGCGCTAATTGAATCGATCGCGCACCGCCGATTTGATAGATCGGGCTCAAGCCCCCGTTAATTCCGCCGGTGCCCAAACTTCGTCCGAGCATCTGCGTTGACTGGCCGAAGAAATTGCCGGTGAGAATGTTATTTGGGTTGCCGAAATTTGGATGATTGAAAACGTTGAAGACTTCTGCTCGTAACTGTAATTTAATGTGCTCACCCCAGTCGAACTGCCGGCGCAGCGCCAGATCCAATTGCGAGACTCCAAAACCTCTGAGCGCGTTGTAGCCAAGCTTGCCCTGTCTGATCTGCGCCGGCACGACGAATGCTGCGCGATTGATTCTTCTTCCGCCGGCCACTGTCGGATCGCTCAGGTAGAGTGGAACGCCGGGAACCAAGTCGGGCCGTTGCAGCTCGAGGACAAGATCTTGTCCCACTACGTCCGATCTGACGACGATGTTCACGGGCGTGGCGGTGCGCGCGCGAAAGACGGCATCAACAGACCAATCGCGCAGCGCTTCGTTAACTAAGGCCTTACCCCGCGGCGCGGGTAAGTTGTAGGAAGCTGCGGCGGTCAACGAGTGACGCACATCGAAATCAGATGGGCCACGACCCAAGTTAGGCGAGAACACGTTGGGCACACCCCCACCCACAGTAACTGACCCTCCTTCAGTTATGCGCAGGCGCGCAAGAGAATCGCTGGAAGCGTTATCAATCGCGGACGACCAGGTGTAATTAGCAACAGCTTGCAGACCGTGCGAAAGGCGTCGAGCGTATTGAATCTGCATCGCCCGGTAACTTGATTCGGCGGCGTTACTGGTCAGGCGAATAATGCTGAAGTTCGGATTGGGATTAAGCAGCACGTCCTCGCGTAATAACTGATGACCGGCCGCGGCCACGTAAGCAACCGACAAGACTTGGTTCGCGCCGAGCGACTTTTCGAGTCTGACATTCCATTGGATCACGCGTGGCAATTTGAGGTTCGGATCGAATGCGACGATCGTTCCATAAGGCGGTGCCAGAGTCAGCGATGGGGCTACGTTCTGGTCCGCTGTAAGCGGATAGGTAACCCCGTCGAATCGCTTAGCGGCCACGAAAGGAAACACGTTGCCGAAGCCCTGCGCTGCCTGGCCATTTCCGAGATCGTAGAAGATTCCCAAGCCCGCTCGCAGCATAAGTTGTCGTGCCGGATCTCGGGAGAGTTGATAGGCAAAGCCTCCCCGTGGAGCGAAGTTTTTGTAAGACGTTGCATAGAGCTGCGTTCCGCGCGGCGCCAGGCTGATCGAATCCAGACTATCAAGATGCTGCACCGTAAAAGCTTCGTTACCGTGCGACTCAGTGGGCGGCGGGTTCAATTCCCAACGTAATCCATAAGTCAACGTCAGATGATTTGTGATCCTCGCCGTATCCTGCACGTACGCAGAAAAATTGGTAAAGACGGGAAAGCGCGGACCGCCCCCGGCAAAGACCTCGACCGATTCCGCCAGCCCGGACAACGCCGTGCCCGGGGGCGGTGCAGCGCCATTGCTGACGACTAAGGCATTGCTGACACCCGCATAGATAATCGACTGGTTGTAATTCAAGGAATTGTAGACCGGAAAAAGTTTTCGGTAATCTGCGCCAAACTTAAGTTGATGCGCGCCGCGGCCGATCGAAAAGTTGTCAACTAGATTGATTTGTCTTTGCAGATTATCAGCATTTCTTCCGACCACCAGACTGGTATTTGTTCCACCGCGAAGGATCAATTGAAAGCCGCCGTCCGCAAACGCCGCGGGAAAAAGCAGCGAAGGCGAAAGCGGTGACGCGCCGCCAAAATCATCGAGCGAAAAAGACGTGGCGCCTTTCACCCGGCTCCAATTGAGGCGCAGATCGTTAACTGCGCGGGCACTGAATGAAATGGTTGCTCCTAAGGTCGCCGTGTCGGTGTCTAACTCTGCCCGACTCAGATTGTTTAGACTTTGCGCCAGTACGGGATTGACGATCGGTTGAGAGCTAAAGCCCGGAACGATCGTGCTTCCTCGCTGAACAGTTGCCGAGGTGGCGCGATTATAGCGGCCGAACAAAACCATCTTGCTTCTCACCACTTGATCGATGCGCAGGCTGGCGGCGTTCATGCTCGAAGGATCCGAATAGCTGGCGCTGAATTCCGCCAGGCCATTATGCGTTTCCGGTCCATTGGGAATTGGGAACGCCTGCAAGAACGGTTTTGTGCCGGACGGAGCGTTTGCGCGCGAAGCGAGCGACGGAACTTCAGTCGTGGCGATTTGTGGTTGACGAAGGCGCAGCCCTTCGTAAGAAAAGAAATAAAAGGTATGGTCCTTTATCAGAGGACCGCCGGCCACGCCGCCAAAGTCATTCTGACGAATCGCCGGCCGTCTCAGTCCCTTGCTATTGGCAAACCAATCACTGGCATCAAGCGCGTCGTTGCGAAAGTAGTCGAACACACTCCCATGAAAGTCGTTTCCACCGGACCGCGAAATAATTGAAATTTGCGCGCCCGGCGTTCGGCCAAACTCGGGAGCGTAGTTTGAAGTGAGGATGCGAAACTCCTCCAGTGCATCGATCGACACCAGGTTGCTGGTGCTGCCCAGAGCGGTGAGCGCCGGCAATGAACCCGCAGCGGACTGTCCCGGAGCAGCGCCGGCGCTCACGCCGATATTCGCGCTCACACCATCCACCATAAAGTAATTGGCGTTGGCGCGCTGACCATTCACGCTGAATTGCCCCTGCTCGTTGAAGGTCGCCCTGGTTAGAACGATGCCCGGCGTCAACTCAAAGAGGGACTGAAAACTCCTTCCATTAAGCGGCAGGTTCTCGACAAAATGTCGATTGATGACTGTGCCGTTGGCGGCGGATTGCTGCACGCTGGCAGGATCTTCGATGATGGTTACCGACGCGCCAATCTCACCAACCTTCAGTTTGATTCTGAGCGCCAGTTGATCGCCGGTATTAAGCACGAGATTCCTGATCTCGACCGGCGTGAATCCAGAGCGTTGGGCGGTCATGTTGTAGCGGCCGGGAGGAAGCAGAGGAATCACGTAAGACCCACGATCATCCGTCGTGGCATGTCTTTGCAATGCGGTGCTGAGATTGAGCACTGTGATGTTGACAGACGGGATAACCGCGCCGGCTTCGTCAGACACCGTGCCGCTTAGGGGTTGAGTTTGGGGATTTTGTTCGCCGCGTAGCGACGCCGTGAGTTTAGCCCGGTCTTTCAAGGCCGGGTAAGCTTGGTAGGAAATTCCATCCGTCGCTTTAGCGACGACTGAATCGATCCTGAAAGTATCTTTCATCGTAATGCCTTGACTCAGAACCTGAAACCCACGCCAATGTTACCCTGCAAGTTATGCGTGGTTTCGGCAGGAGCGCCAAGAAGCCCAATCTTAAATGGAATAGTCACGCCGGGATTCAAAGCTGGAACAGAAGTCACAGCCAAACGCTCGCCGAAATGAAGTATTGTATCGCCCGCGTCAAAGCGAACCACCAGACGTTTGGTTGGATAATACTCGACTATGCCGCCCGCATCGAAGGCGAACGACGTCTTCGCAACCGGATCGAAACAGCCGATCGGCTCGGGGATGTCACCAGGACAAAGGGCGGGCCGCATCCGAAAATCTCCTTTGCCTAAACGGAGAAATCCCGGCCTGCCTTTGGCGAACACACCAAACTTTCTGAATCGCTTCCCCGCTTTGACGCCGAACAATCCTTCCAATTTCCGTCCGCCCTCGTAGAGACGATCTCTGGGAAAGAAATTTATTTCGGCTTCAACCGCAAGATGACGATTGAGGTTGTAGCCGAATCTCGCCCCAAGACCCACCTCAGTCGAATGAGAGAACGGCTCCGTGATGATCTTGCACGTCGCGAGGCAGTAGGGAACTTTGTTAATTGCGGTCTGCTCGCCGAACTTGATTAGCGAAAAGTTTCCGCCAACTTCGAACTTGTAGTGATCACTACTCCGCGACTGCGCCCTTATGTGCTCAACGCCGACAAGAAACGTTGAGACAAGTACGATAACACTCACCACCACAGAGGCACAGAGATCGCACAGAGAACCACTGAGAGAAACTCTCGATAACTTACTTCTGATACACATGTTGGATTCCTTCAGCCAACCTTTCGACCATGTTCAGCGCCCGCCAGAACTGGCCCGACTTGATAGTTGCCGCGCTCTTACCTTCAGCAGAGATTGTGAAGGCCGCGCGCACTGCCTCGTCATTCGCATAGCTCAGTTCGACCAGGCGACCGGCAGACTGTTGCAGGTTCGCTTCGGTAACGACTTCGTCGGTCGTGGTACTCGATCCGTTGAAGATTGGCCGCAGTTCCTGTCTCAGGGTAGCGACCTCGTGCTGATAGCCAATCGCGTGTTCCCGGATCATCGCGAGCCATTTCGCCTGAGCTTCCGGGGTGAGCCCACGCATCTGTTCGGGGGAAAAACGAGTGACCAATTTCTTCAGAGCTGAAGCATGAAGTAACGCCTGGCGCGAATGAGTCATCACCCGATTCGTATAGCGATTGATTTCCTCATCAATCGCTTCGCCCACGAGTCGCGCGGAGAAGTATGCACGCAGCTCCGCATCGGCGGGAGTGCGATTGTTCGCCACCTCGACTTCGCGCACGGTCGTATCCTTCGATCCATTTGACGGACGCTTGACGGCCTCAGCCACTGTGCTGACTTCGACCTTCACCGCGGGGTTGTTGCGCACGGGACTGAGTGCCCGCAGGATTTCATCCTTCCGAGCATCGTTTTCGGCGAGCGCTTCGATACGCAACGCTCCGCCGGCGGTTCGCGTCAGGCTCACTTGCTCACCGAGGTTAGCTCTGATCCGATTGAGCAAATAGGTCACTTCGATCTCGAGTTCCGGGGACGCAATCGCATCGATGGGTGATTTACGATCGGTGGAATCTATTGAGCCGGGCGTCTTGTTTTTAGTGCGGTGTCCGTCCGGCAGCAATTCAGGATCAGTTTGAAACACGTCCGGAGGCACACTGCCGGTTGACTTCTTTTCAAAAGAGGCTTCGCTAAACCTATATGCCCGTCGATCGCCGTTGCGCGCGACGATCATTGTCTGTTCAATCGGGTGAAGATCCGCTCTCGTCAACGTCAGCGACGCGCTCAATAACCCATTCGAACTGTTCGCCGCGCTGTTTTCATAATTCAGAATGTAGGTGTTCGGTCTTTCATCAGTCGTGATCGCCTCCGGGTGCTCGACTAGCATATTGAAGGTCGCGGCTGAAGCGTCCAAACGCCAGAGTTCGCCGTTTTCGATAATCGCTGGCACAGCTAGTTCGGCCGCAGTGCGCGGCTGCGGTTCCACTCCGCGACGAAACACGGTGTCGGTTCCATCCTGCTTCGCCCATTCGCCCGCAACCAGGTGGTTCTGCTCGTCATAGAGCCGGCGCAGCTTGAGTCCACGTGCCGCGCTCTGCCAAATCTCGACGCGACTCCGAACTGGTTGATTGCTTCCATCCAATCGCCGCTCTTCAATGTTGACGGTGCGATGTGTAACAGTCCCAAGTTCGCCGGCAGATGCTTCTTCTGCCGTAGTAGATCGTCGCAAGAGTTCCGAGGCGGACACAACCGGCACGTGCATACGAACCAGCAACAGCGCGGTGATCAAGATCAGCGAGAGAACCACCGTGATCAACTCAGGACGCAACCTGAAGCGGAGGTTCAATAACCATTGCTTCATTCCTTCAATGACCTGGTAAATCCTGCCCGGTTCTTCTTCCGTTTGGGTCTTTCGGGAAAATCCCGTAGGGATGTGATGTTTATAGAAACGGTCTAGCCTGTCCACCAAAGCAGCCCATTTATGGGCGAAAGGTACTCGGTTGCGCTCCTCAAAGGAGCTTCGAGAGTTCAATTCCGTCTGGTGTTCTATAAACATTTCACCCCTACGCGGTTGTTCCGACAAACGCTCGGGCCCTGGATATTCGTTTTCGAACGAATTAGCGGTTTGAGCTAATTGTAGCGGCGCGCTCGTTTCTTCGGCCCGCGCGAGAGACTCCACGGCCAGCGACGGATCCGAATAAATAACTTGCAAGCTGGGCCAGGGACTGTCGAAGTTCAACGTGGCTTCCAACGTGCGATCATCGCTCAAAGCAACGCTCGCCTTCCTGATATTCGTGGCATTGTCTTCGACACTCAGGAACAGAAGCCTCATCTCCTGTTCGCTAAATACCTCGACGAAATCGATTGGCTCCGCGATGCTAATGCTCACGCTCTGCTCGTTCAGTTCAGAGCCAACCTTTTGCGCCGCCATCAGGTAGCCATTAACCGCAATGCACAACTCGGACGGTTTGTGCTCGTAAACTTCGCGCGCCGCCTTTCTGCATTTTTGCCGCTCCCGATCCGCGCCACCACCGGTCGCGCCACCGTCAACGCCTCCGCCATCGCCGCCTCTCCCGCGAGTGTCGGTGCCCAGAGTGTCTGTGGGAAATCGCTCGTCGAGCGCGGGTAGATCAAGCAGACGATTCAATTCATCGAGGCAAGCCGGACAACTGACCGTATGCGCGAGAGTCACGTGGTTGATTCCTGATGCGCTATCCCGATAGAGACTTTCAATTTGATCCCGTGTCAAACATTCACCGTTGCGCGAATCGAAGATCATCCGGCGCAGCTCATTCAGAAACTCATCAACCGTGCGCGCAAACCCATCGCCCGCGGACTGAGACTTTTCGGAAATGTGAGGTTCACCAGACAAGCCGGTCGCTACCGCTCGCGGTTCTGACACTTGATGACCAAGAAAACGCAAAGACTTTGGGTTCTCGAGATACTGTCGCGCCTCGCTGCGCGCCACGCGCAAACGTTCCTCGACCGCCTCGCGCGTGCATTGCATTACCTGCGCAATCTCTCTGGGGTAATAACCATGCAGAAAACGCAGGATCAGCACGCTGCCCGCCTTCGATGTTTCTTTGCGCATGCAGGCGTATTTACAGACTTCGCGCAATTGATCCTGCAAGCGAATTCTTTCTCGCGGATCGGCGGCGCGCAGCCCAATCTCCGCCGAATCGTAATCGACAATCGAAATCGTCCGATGTTGTCGCCCCGAGGAACGTCTCAATTGCGACAAGTGAAGATTGCGCAGCAGGCTATACAAATAGCCGTTCAGATTGCTAATCGCGTCGAGGTCAGGCTGGGCAAAGGTAAATTGAATGTAGGCGTCGTGGACCAGGTCTTCGGCCCGCTCGCGATCGTGCTCGGTCAGTTGCAAAGCCCACGAGCGCAGCTTGCCATACCTCGCGAGGAACACTTCCTCGTGAGCCTCGAAGTCACGAGCAATTCTCGACGGTTGTAGCACTGCCTTCATGTTTAAGACGCTTGCTGACAGCCAAAGCCCACGTTGAGAAGAACGTAATCATAGACTCGTTGAAGAATAAGGAGCAAAGTTCTTGTGGCCAACGGACACACGCTTGCGATTGACCCGCCTAATGCGTCGGCAACCAACCAGTATTTTCAGCGAGCTACGATTAACGGCCATTCGCTTCGCCGCGCCTGGGTCTGGCACAATTGAATCGCGACCGGCGCGAAGATCCGAGATACCGGATGATCTGCGCGTGCCACCCGGCAATCGCCTGGAAGCGCTAAAAGGCGATCGCGGTGGGCAGCATAGCATTCGGGTAAACGATCAGTTCAGAGTGTGCTTCCGCTGGACGGACGCTGGCGTTGAAGACGTTGAAATAGTCGACTATCACTAACGGAGAATCGAGAATGCGCAAACTCAGGCCGGTAACGCCCGGCGAACTACTGCTGGAAGAGTTTCTTAAGCCGATGGGTATCAGCCAGTACCGGTTGGCGAAGGAGATTGGTGTACCGGCACAACGTATCGGCGAAATCGTTGCGGGAAAACGCGCGATCACTGCCGATACCGACCTGCGCCTCTGCCGATTTTTCGGTCTCTCCAAGGGCTATTGGTTGCGCGCCCAGGCGGCACATGACACCGAGGTCGCAGAACGGAATCTGCGTACTGAGTTGTCAAAGATAAAACCTTGGACAACTGATAGAGTTCGTGGAAGTCGTGCTCTAACGCGCACGTGAACATCATTGCTCAGCTAAGGCTCGCCGACTGTCATTCTCTACTCAGATCTTCTCTTTCAGCACCGGATGGTGCGCCTCATGCAGTTTCAGGATCAACTCGCCGAAGAGCGTGTTGGCCCAGGCAAACCAGGCGCGCGTGAATTTCTTTGGGTCGTCCTTATCGAACGCCTCGTGCATGAATCCCGTTCCAGCATGCGTGGTCTTAAGCGTCCGGAGACAAAGTAGAATCTCGTTGTGACCGGTGCTGGTCAGGGCGCGCATGATAATTCCCAAAGGCCAGATCATCTTCAGACCGACATGCGGTCCACCGATGCCTTCGGCCACTTTGCCGCGAAAGAAGAAGGGATTGTCCTCGCTTAGTATCAGCGCTCGAGTGTGGCGATAGACCGGATCGTTCGCCGCACAGCAACGCAGATATGGCAGCGACAGCAAGCTCGGAACATTCGCATCATCCATGAAGAGCTGGTTGCCGAATCCATCTACCTCGTAGGCGTAAACCACCCCATGCGCGCCGCGCTCGGCCTTTCCATATTTGTTCACGGCCTCACTTACTTGATGAGCCAGCTCTCGACACTCCGTCGCGAACGCTCTATCAGATAAGACCGTAGCATGGATTTCTGCCAATTGGTTGAGCGTCACGACGGCAAAGAGATTCGCGGGAATCAGAAAGGGATACATGCAAGCATCGTCGGAAGGTCGAAAGGCAGAGTGAATCATGCCGACCGGCCGCGTGGGATTACCAAGCCCTCTGAAAGGCGGAGTATCGATAGGATTGTCCGTCGTCCGTTGAAATGAGTATGGGCCAGGACCATTCAGTCTCTGTTGTTCGCGAAAAGTTTTTACGATCAGCCGGCTCGCCTGCTGCCAATCAGTGTGAAAGCAAGCCGCATCTCCAGTCGTCTTCCAATAAGCGTGGGCCAGCCGCACCGGGTAACAGAGTGAATCTATCTCCCACTTGCGTTCGCAAAGCTCCGGACGCAGCGCCGGTTTGTCATTGACGCCCCACGGGCAAGCCTGCGCGCCAAAACTGAATGCGTTGGCATATCTGTCGATCAGGATGCAGAGCGTCTGGCGATTGATTACACCGCCGATCAGGTCTTGCAGTTTCTTGTCTTCGCGTGCCAATGCCAGGTAAGGCATGATTTGCGCGGTCGAATCACGCAACCACATTGCGTTGATGTCACCGGTAATGACCAATGTGTCTGGCCGATTATCGCGCGTGCCGAACGTCACCGTCGTGTCGAGTGTATTGGGAAAGCAGTTCTCGAAGAGCCAGGCCAGCTCAGGATCGGCAATCGCACGTTTGACCGCAACGATCTTCGCTTCGACAGCTTCGCTGACAAACTTCCGCTGCGCCGGAGCAGGGCGCGCGCTCTTAAAGTCACGCTGAACTGAATAAGGAGAGAAGCTAAGAATGTTTTTGACGTCAAGCGCAGCGCCCGTGGCGGTGCAAGCAAGACCAAGTAATACCTGTCGACGCTGGTTCACTTACTTTCTCAAATTCGATCCGGAATCTATAAATGATATACCGACGCCGATGTTACCCCAGCTTGATTCTGTTGTCCTATATCTAACGCTCACGGCAGTGTGCCAATCAAAAGTACGTTACAGAACCGCGAGCGATAGCGACCGGCCCTTTATTAAAAGTGTCGGTCGACAGCAAAAGGCCGGTTGCTACCACCACCCCAAGCGGGCTGCCCGCTTGGGGACCCCGGTCCGCTCGCGGTTCTGTAACGATGGCTCTCTTCTCTTACCTACTCTTGATCGGGACACTGCGCCGAAGGTGTTCCTTGTCCATGTTATGGATCCTCTCAGTGGTTCTTTGTATGATCTCCGTGCCTCTGTGGTGAGAGTTTCTCTTCGGCCTGAACTCGCAAAAACAACAACCACTCGTTACAATTCTGGCCACAGTCTGATAGCGCCAATAAGTTGTTGTGCCCCTGTAGCTCAACGGTTAGAGCAGCAGACTCATAATCTGTTGGTTCGGGGTTCGAATCCCTGCGGGGGCACCAAATCAGCTGGCGAGCTTTGATCACTCTCGTCCTCACGATTAGACTATCCCAATATCATGAAGGCGGTTTCTGAACTCTCAATCGCGCATTACCGTGTCCTGGAGAAGATTGGCGCGGGCGGCATGGGCACGGTTTATAAAGCGTACGACAAGAAGCTACAGCGCGTCGTCGCGCTTAAGCTCTTGCCGCCGGAATATGTTTCGCAACAAGACCGACGACGACGCTTTTTTCAGGAAGCGCGCGCGGCCTCGGCTTTGAATCATCCGCACATCCTCACCGTTTACGAAGTAGGCGAAGATGAAGGCAAACCATATATCGCGATGGAGTATGTCGAAGGCGAGACGCTGCGCCAGAAGATCAAAGCGCGTGCGTTGCCCGTAGGAGAGGCGCTGGAGATTGCGATTCAGATTGCCGAAGGTCTCGCGCGGGCGCACGACGTGGGCATAATTCATCGCGACCTCAAACCGGAAAATCTGATGATCAGAAGCGACGGTTATGCCAAGATTCTGGATTTCGGTCTCGCGAAACTTGCCGCGCAACGCGAACGAGCCCTGGTTGCCGACAGCGACCAGAAGACGCTGCTGCGGATCGAAACCGAGTCGGGAACGCTCATGGGGACGGTAAATTACATGTCCCCCGAACAGTTACTGGGCCAACGCGTCGATCGTCACTGCGACATCTTTTCATTCGGCCTGGTGCTCTGCGAAATGTTAACGGGCGCCTATCCGTTCGGCAACGACAACCGCATCGACACGATGCACGCGATCCTTCATAACGAGCCGCGATTCGCAGGCGCGAACCTGCCCGAACTTTCAGCCGCCGTCACCCGGATTCTGACCAGATCTTTGGCGAAGACTCCGAAGGATCGCTATCAGACCGTGGCCGAACTTGCTGCGGAGCTTAAGACCGTCAAGCGCGATCTCGAATTGGGCCGGACCGAGACGGCTCCGGTTCCAATTAAGACCAAGCTCATTCTGAAGACCGTTGCGGGCCCGACGCGCGCTGGAAAGATCGACTACGAAAAGGAACTGAACGAATCGCAATTCAAGGCGGTGATGACCACCGAAGGGCCGTTGCTGATTGTCGCCGGCGCGGGCACCGGAAAGACTCGGACGCTGGTTTATCGCGTGGCGCGTTTGGTAGAAACGGGCGCGCAGCCTGAGTCGGTGCTGCTTTTGACTTTCACGCGACGAGCAGCCACGAGCATGCTGGCGCGCGCTGCCGCGTTGGCCGATGCGCGGTGCCAAAGAGTTTCAGGCGGCACGTTTCATTCACTCGGTCACTCTGTATTGCGAAAGTTCTCTGAACTAGCCGGCGTGCAACGAAACTTCACCGTGCTCGATCAGAGTGATACGGAAGATCTCATCGATCTCTTGCGACGGCAGATACGAACCAGCAAAGAACGGCGCTTTCCGCGCAAGCGCACCATCGCCGCAATCTTCAGCATGATGGTTAATAAAGTCGTGCCCCTGAAACAGGTGCTCAAACAGGACTATCCTCAATTCATCGATGAGCGGCGCAATCTGGAAGAATTATTTCGCGCCTTCGAAGATTTCAAGCGCACTCGCCACATGCTCACTTACGACGACCTCCTGGTGCGTCTGCGCGAAGCACTCGAAACGACCGCGGAATTACGCGAGCAACTTTCAGATCAATATCGCTACATAATGGTCGACGAGTACCAGGACACGAACAAGCTGCAGGCGCAAATCGTGAAGCTGATGACCGCACGGCATGAGAATGTGGCCGTTGTCGGCGATGAGTTTCAATCAATCTATTCCTTTCGCGGCGCCAGCCATAAGAACATGCTGGAGTTTCCCAAGCTCTTTCCCGCGGCGCAGATTATCAAGCTGGAAGAAAACTATCGCAGCACACAACCGATCCTCGACGTGGCCAACGCGATGATGGCCGAAGTTAAGGACGGGTACAAGAAGCGTCTGTTCTCGCGGCTCGACGGCGGCCAGGCGCCGGTGCTGGTTCGAGCGCACGACGAAAATGAACAATCGCGTTTCGTCGCTCAGCGCATCGAAGAGTTGCGCGCGGAAGGCGTGCCGCTGAACGAAATCGCCGTGCTGTTTCGTTCCAGCTCGCATTCCTTCGATTTGGAGATAGAATTGGGAAAGCACGGAATACCTTTTCGCAAATTCGGCGGTATCAGATTCGCGGAATCGGCGCACATCAAAGATGCGCTTGCCTTCCTGCGCATCGTCGTCAAACCTTCCGACACGCTCGCCTGGTTTCGCGCGCTTAAGTTAGTCGAGCACATCGGCGAAGCCACGGTCTATCAAATCCTCGAGCACCTGGGAGTTGAAAGGAAAGAATTTCGATCCACCAGAACGAAGGAAATACTGTTCAAGAAGCTGCATCGATTTCCCGCGCGCGCGAGTTACCAAGCCCAACTGACAAGGCTGGCGCGGGTGCTGACCAGCGTCGTTGAGAGCAAATCAACCGGCGCACAACTGGCGGCCGTGCTGCGCTTTTACCGGCCATTGTTGAAGACCAAGTACGACGATGCTCAACGGCGCGGACGCGATCTCGAACACCTCCAGGCAATTGCGAAGCGCTACAAAACTGCGGCCAAGTTGCTGGATGATGTGGCGCTCGATCCTTCTGCGGCAACTCAAGGCAGCGCGATCAGACGGGGCGGCGGCTTTGTCACTCTCTCCACCGTGCACTCCGCGAAAGGCCTTGAGTGGGACCGTCTCTTTGTGATCTGGTTGACCGACGGTTGGTTCCCCTCGAACCGCTTCCAGGATGAGTTTGATGATCTGGATGAAGAGCGACGGCTGCTCTATGTCGCCACGACGCGAGCGAAACGCGAGTTGAATTTCGTCTATCCGGTTAACGTCTATCGCGGCGCGCAAGGCGATTGGTTCCCGTCCGTCTCGCGTTTTCTCGAACCTATCCCGCCGAACATTCTGCCACAGGCGTCGCTGGCCGGCACGGAGTGAGGCTCGAAAAACTCGGACGCAATGTGTGTAAGAATAAATGGGATCTTGTCCTTTCGATGGGCCTCTTGCTTGGCGTGGTATT
>WNGL01030730.1_pt1 | contig 15527 bp, 19 predicted proteins | sample 5400591 | NCBI WGS metagenome assembly WNGL01 (sample SAMN13153377, study PRJNA577476) | soil metagenome | isolation source: 80 cm soil or saprolite under Garry oak tree replicate 1 | place: USA:California | collected 2016-06-15
AGCTCAGTTCTGGCCTGGTGGCTGCACCGGCAGGGCTGCCGGGTGACGGCAGTGTCGGTGGACTACGGGCAGCGGCACCGCGTCGAGGTGGAGTACGCCCGGGGCGTGGCCGCGCGGCTGGGCGTGGCGCACGAGGTGGTGGACCTGTGTGGAGTCGGCCGGCTGCTGGGGGGATCGGCGCTCACCGACATTGCCGTACCGGTACCCGCAGGGCACTACACCGACGTGTCGATGCGGGCGACGGTGGTGCCGCACCGCAACGCGCTAATGCTCGATGTCGCCGTGGCGCTGGCGGTCTCCGCCAAGGCCGACGCGGTGGCGTTCGCCGCGCACGCCGGTGACCATCCGATCTACCCGGACTGCCGGCCGGCTTTCCGGGACACTTACCAGCGCATGGTCCTGGTCGCCAACGACGGGTTCCTGGTCGACGGGTTCCGGGTGTTGGCCCCGTTCCTGGGCCTGTCGAAGGCGGACATCGTGGCCTTGGGCGCGGAGCTGGACGTGCTGTTCACCAGCACCTGGTCGTGCTACGAGGGCGGGGACCGGCATTGCGGTGTCTGCGGCACCTGCGTGGAACGCCGTGAAGCGTTCGCCCTCGCCGGCGTACCGGACCCGACTTCCTATCGCAGCGGCGGCGGGGAGGTGGGGTAGGTGTACCGGATCGGGAAACGGCTCGCCTTCGAGGCGGCGCACCGCTTGACGGAGCGGCCAGACCTTGACGTGCGATCGCGGCTGCACGGGCACTGCTTCACTGTTGAGGTCGTCCTCGCCTCGGATGCCTTGACCTTCCCCGGATTCGTGGTGGACTTCGCCGCGCTGAACCCGTTGAAGGGGTACCTAGCCGAGACGTTCGACCACCGGATGCTCAACGACGTCTTGGACGGACCGCCGACCGGTCGCACCCTGACCGACCACCTACGCGGCTGGTGCGAAGACACCCTCGGCCTGCCGAACGCCGTGACAGTCGACGCGGTCGGCGTGCGGACCGGCCGACCCGACAGCGCCGAGCAACCGCGGGGTTGGCAGGGCCGGTGCGAGTTCGAGACGGCGCACCGGCTTCCGGGCCTGCCCGTGGACCATCCGTGTGCACGGCTACACGGCCACAGCTACACCGCGGCGCTCACGCTCGACGGTGACGCGCTGCTGGACCCGGACACCGTCCTGCGCCCGCTGGCCGCGTACCTCCACGAGCGGTTCGACCACCGATACCTCAATGAGGAGCTGGACACTCCGCCGACCAGTGAGCACCTCGCCGCGCATATGTACGGCTGGGCGGTCAAGGAACTGAGCCTTCCGCCAGGAACCCATGTCCGGGCGGCGCGCGTGTCGGAGACCGCCTCGACGTGGGCCGAGTACGCGGTGGGTCCGCAATGAGCGTCCTGACCGCGCCGCAGCGCGAGCAGTTGATGGTGGCCGAGGTGTTCGGTCCGACCGTGCAGGGGGAAGGCCCGTCACAGGGGCGCCGGGCAGTATTCGTGCGGCTGTCGGGCTGCCACCTGGCCTGTTCGTGGTGCGACACCCCGTACACCTGGGATCCGACCCGCTTCGACCTCGACGCTGAACGGGTCAGCATGACCGTTGCGCAGGTGCTGGAGGAGGTCGCCGCGCGCAGCAGCGACACCGTCGTCATCACCGGCGGGGAACCGCTGCTGCAACAGCCCGGGCTGCTCGAGGTCGCGTCCCACCTGCACCGAAGCGGCCACCGGGTCGAGGTAGAGACGTCCGGTACGGTGCCACCCCGGCCGGAACTCGTCAACGCGGTCAGCGCGTTCAACGTCAGCCCGAAGCTGTCCAACAGCAGCATGACCCCGCGTCGGCGGATCCGCCCGGACGCCCTGCGAGCGTTCGTCGACACCGACAAGGCCGTTTTCAAGTTCGTCGTCGTGGACCAGGCGGACCTCAACGAGATCAGCGAGTTGGAGCACGCCCACGGACTCGCCCCGATCTGGGTGATGCCCGAGGGCCGCAGGCAGGAGGAGGTGCTGACCCGCATGCGACTGCTGGCCGACCCGGTGATCGCCCGGGGCTGGAACCTGACCACGCGCCTGCACATTCTGCTGTGGGGCGATGCACGTGGCCGCTGACCTGCACACCCCAGAGGTCGATGCAGTGGCCGGGCCTGGACGGGGCCGTCGTTCTGGCCGCCACGGGCCGCGCGTGTGGGGTAGCGACCCAACTGGGGGCGGCGGCCAGATCGTTCCTGCCGCCCAGGCTGGCACCACCATACCCGCCGCGCGTCTCGCCCCGCATTCGTTGATGCCGTTGCTGACCGATCCGCACCACCTGCACACCGCCGCCCGGGCGTGCATGCGTCGAGCATCAGCGCCCGGCGCGGACGGGATGTCCTGGGCGATGTTCCGCCAGGGTCTGCGTGACCGACTCGCCGGCCTTGCCGGCCAGCTGCGGGACGGAACTTGGCGGCCCGGCCCACCACGGCTGGTGGAGATCACCGCCTACACGGGCAAGGTATTCACCGCACTCATCCCGACCGTGGCGGACCGGGTCGTGCACCGCGCAATGCGCCGCGCGATCGACCCGGTCCTGGAGGCACACGCGTACTGCGACTGGGTGTCCGGCTACCGGCCCGGCCGCAACCGGATCACCGCGCTCCGGCAGGCCGCCGCGCACCTGGCCGCCGGCCACACCTGGATCACCGACGTGGACGTTGCCGGCGCCTCAAAGGGCGGCAGCGTCGAGCAGATGGTCAACTGGCTGGCCGAGTACATCAGCGACGGGACGTTCCTGACCCGCGTCCGTACCGCCCTCGTCGGGCTGCCATCCCCGCTGATCCCGGGCAGTGGCCTGTGGCCCGCCCTGTTCCACCTGCGACTGTCGCAAGTGGACCGTCACCTCGACGGGATTCGCACGGTCCGGTTCGCCGACAACTACGTGGTGTTCACCGACAACGGCGGCGCCGCCCGGCAGGCGTTCGCCGGCATCGTCGGGGCACTTTCAACGGCGGGGCTGTCCGCCCACCCGCGCAAGAGCGGCATCCAGCCACCCGGGCACCGCAATGTCGAAGACCTTTTCCTGATCGACGGATGACCACCATGACCATCCCCATGTCCTGGACCCGCGTAGAGGGCGGCGTGTGCCGGTACGGCGACGCGGGCAGGCACGTCTCCGTGCCCTCGCTGTGGTGGACCACCACACCGGTCACCCTCGGCCAACTCGGCACTATCGGGTATCCGGACGCCCCGGTCACCGGGGTGACCCACGCCGACGCCACCGCGATCGCCGCACGCCTAGGCGGCCGGTTGCCCCGGTCCGTGGAGTGGGAATGGATGGCAGCCGGCCCGTCCCGGCGCCTGTACCCGTGGGGCGACGACCCCTGGCGGCCTAGCCTCGCCCAGCTCGAACCGTGCGGCCAGCGCCACCCGACGCCGGTCGGCCGGCACCGCGACGGCGCCACCCCGGAGGGTCTGCTCGACGTGGCCGGCTGCGTCTGGGAGTGGACCGCCACCACCGTGATGGGCGGCGGCGCGGTGGTGCGGGGCGGCTCCTACGCCAGCGCACCGCTGTACGCGCGGTGCACCTTCCTCAACGCCGCCCCGGCCGAGCTTGCCTCGCCCGGGATCGGGCTGCGGGTAGTGCGACCAGCATGACGCAGATCCTCACCGAACCCACGCTGCGGGCCGCGCCCGACGACCCAATCAGCGGGCGCATGGTGTTTGTCGGCTGTTCCCGCCGCAAGACCGCCACCACCGAGCCGATACCGGCGCTGGAGCTGTACCAAGGCGGCGCGATCCCGGCACTGCGCGCCCGCATCGGCCAGCGCCCCGGGCTGCGGGCCCGGGTACGGATCCTGTCGGCCCGGCACGGACTCCTGCACCCGGACACCGCGCTGCTGCCCTACGACCAACCGTTGACCGACGCGCTCACCGACAAGCTGCGCCCGCGGGTGTGGGCACAGCTGCTCACCGAGTTGCACACCCACGGAGTGCCCCGGCGGGTACTGGTCATCACCGAGCCGCCGTACCTGTCGCTGATCGACGACCTATTCCAGCTTCCCGGGCTGCGCCCCGCACTGGTCTGGGTTCCCGACCACCGGATGTGGCCGCACGCCGAGGCGGTCCTCGACGGGTGGGGGTGGCCGCGCCCATGACCCGCACCCGCCGCCGCACGGTCGCGCAGCAGCTCGCGGCGCGCGATAACGTCTACGACACCCTCACCGCACCGTTCACGGAGCGAACCGGCCTCGTGATCGACGACGCCTCCGACGATAACACCGGCTACCTCGCCGCCCGGCACCCCGCCACACACAACGTGGTACGGCTAGCGCAACGCGTCGGATCAGGCGCCGCCCGCAACGCCGGCACCCTGCTCGCACGAGCAGACACGGTGCTGTACCTGGACGCCGACATGGTCCTGCCCGACCACGTGCTCGCCGACTTCGCCGCCCGCGCCCACCCCGACCTGGTGCTCGTCGGGTTCCGACACAACGTGTCCCACCAAGAGGACGCCGACGGTACGCCGGTGATGCCACCCGGTGAGCCGGTGCTGGAGGCCGACCACAGGGTGGTGTGGCGGCCCCCGGTCGGGGTGCCGCTGTTCTACACCGGCCTGGTCCTCGACGAACCCGTCGACGGGCGACCGCTGGCGCACACCGACGAGTTCCGGCTGCTCGGCCACGCCGGCCGCTACCACGACTGGGATCTGCCCCGCATGGTGGTCACCGCCCTGGCCGCGATGCCCCGCCAACGGGTCGTCCAGGTCGGCGGGTTCGATCCCGCGTTCGCGGCGTTCTGGGGCTGCGAGGACACCTATCTCGGCGCGCTGCTGATCGCCACCGGCGCGAAGGTGGTGCCGCTGCGGCAGGCCCGCGGCTTCCACCTCGATCCACCCGATGCCGAGCAAGCGTGGCAAACCAAGCTCGCCACGTCGGCGGGAAATATCGCCCGTTACTGGACGCTGCTCGACCAGCCCATTCCCGGCCCCGGCAGCTCCCACCTGCCGGGCGCAAGCCGGCTGCTCGCCGAAGGGATCCGCCTGAAATGATCCGCACCTTCGCCGTATCGACCGACATGGGTGGCGTCGCCCATGACCCGACCACCGGGCTGACCCACCGGTGGGGCGCGCCGCACGCGCTGCCTGGCCGGCGGGGGCTGCGCGAGGAGGACGTCCTGACTGGGCCGGTGATCCAGCCCCGCGAGCTGGAACGAAGTACGCCGGCGTCGTTGTGCTGGTCGCCGATTGTGCGCTGCAACTTGGCCTGCCCGCACTGCCTCGACGACACGACCGTCACCGAGGCCGGACTCGCGTCGCGGCGGCGCGTGGCCTGGCTGCTGTCGCGCACCGGCGTGCTCGGCGTGGACATTTCCGGCGGCGAGCCGCTGCTGCTGCGCGACCTGCCCGACCTCGCCCGGCTCGTGACGGCCGGCGGCCGTACCGCGGTGAGCGTTACCACCAACGGCTGGCATCTGGCCCGCCGTGCCGTCGACCTCGTGGGCGCGGTGGATGCCGTGCGGGTCAGCTTCGACGGCCCCACCGCAGCCGACCACGACCAACTCCGGGGACCAGGCAGCTTCGCCCACGCCTGCGAGGGCATACGGACTGCGGTTGCCGCCGGGCTGCCGGTGCAGCTGCAGACCGTGGTCATGGCCTCCACCGCGCCGCACGCCCAGGCGATCGTCGACCTCGCAGTTGACCTCGGCGCGGGCGGGGTGACCTACCTGCAGATGTTGCCGATCGGCGCGGGCGCAAAGCTCGCCACCGCCGAAGCTGTCGACGACACAGCCGCTCGCGACCTGATCGCCGGGCTGGAGGTACCGGCAGGGTTGCGGATGCGGCTGCGAACACGCGACGACGCGGGCGGATTCACCGTCATCCGCGCCGATGGGCAGGTGTGGCGCAACGACGCGTACGCGACCGGGATCGCCGGCCTGCGCCCGTTCACCGCGGCGCGGGACCTCACCCTGGTCGGGTCCGGTGAGCCGTCGTGACGGCCGCGGCCCGCATCTTCCAGCACCAGCGGGTGTGGCGAATGTCCCGCGAGGTCTTCACCGCGGCGGCGGGCATGCTCGCCCAGGCGGCGAACCACGAGCGTGGGCCGATCGGGGCGGTCATCGGGATCGCCAACGGCGGCGTCCCCCTGTCGGTGCTCATCGGCGACGTCCTCGCAGTGCCGGTGTACGAGGTGACCGCGCGGCACAACAAGACCGACGAGGCGTACCTGCAGGCCACCGGGGAGGTCGACTGCGACACCCTGCGGCTTGCCCGGCAACTGGACGGCAGCCGCCTGGGTGAAACGGTCCTGCTGGTCGACGACATCTGCGGCAGCGGCGCCACCCTCGACACGGTCACCGCTGCTATCGAGCCGCATCTCGCGGACGGCGCGCGGGCGTTGACCGCGGTGCTGTGCCTCAACACCGGTGCCACCGCCCGGCCCGACCTGTGGCTGTGGGAAGTCACCGACTGGGTGAACTTCCCGTGGGAGCACGCACCCGAGACCACTGTCCCGCTGGTCCCTCTGCCCATGGCGACGGGAGTACGCATCCGATGACCGATACCCCAACCCGCAGCGTCGCGTTCGTCCTTGCCTCGTGGACGCCCAACGCTCCCGCCGGCATGGAACGCGCCACCGCCGCGGTGGCTCTGGGCCTGGCCGAACGCGGACACCACGCGATCATCATCACCGCCACGGCAGAGGCACCCAACCAGTACGACGGCGTCGAGATCGTCGGCCTGGCCGGTCTGCCGCTGTCCTTGCCCTGCAACGACGACACCCTCCGGGCAGCCACCCAGCGGCACCGCGACGCGATCGCGCGGGAACTGACCAACGTGTACCTGAGCCGCCAGGTCGACACGGGTGATCGCCCCGTCCCCGGTGGTGCTGGACCGGGCCACCGCCCGTGGCTACGACACCGCCAGCTGGTCGGTGGTCCCCAACGGCCTACTCAGCGATCCCAAGCCGGGCCTGCCGGCGCGTCGACGCCAGCTGCGCGACGGCGGCCCGATCCGCGTACTCGCCCGGCTCGGGCCCGAAAAGGGCGTCGAGGAACTCCTGCGCGCCGCCCCGGCCGACCTGGACCGTCGAACCCAGGTCGCCCTTGCGGCGGCCGGGTTCGACAACGCCGACCAGAGCCAACTGTGGGACCGGTGCCGCAGCCACGCCGACCAGCATCCAGGCATGACCGTGCGGTTCGGGATGGGGTGGCGCGAGGTCCCCGGCTGGCTGGCCGACGCCGCCGTCGTCATCGTCCCGTCATTGCGAGAAACGTTCGGGCTCGTCGCCCTGGAGGCCATGTCGGTGGGTACTCCCGTGGTCGCCTACGCGGTCGACCACTTGCCCGCGCTCATCGAGACCGGTGGCGTCCTGGTGCCCGTGCAGGAGGATCCCGCGGGGCTGTGGCGCGCCGCCACCACCCTGTTGGCCGACCCGGTAACGTACGAGGCAACGTCTCGGGCCGCGTACTACCGAACGCGGGACTATCGGCCCGCCCTAGTTGCTGACCAACTGTTGAAGGTGGTGAGCTGATGGGCGGTGCGCCGTACGCATCCACCCCAGCCCCGTTGCTGCTCGTCGACGGCCACAACCTCCTCTGGGGAGCCACGTTCGGGTTCCCCGCCGAGGTTCGTTCCCGCGACAAGACCCGCCTGCTGACCGGGCTGTTCGGGTTCTTCGCGCTGCTGCGCGTCGCGGTCCGCGATGAGGTCCCCGACCCGCCGGAGATCATCGTGGTGTTCGACGGGCAATATGGCGCCGCCGACCGACAGCAGGTCGACTCCGGCTACAAGGCGCAACGCCCCACCGACGAGGCGGCGCTCACCCCGATCCAGTACCTACCCGACGTCAAACGTGGCCTCGACCACTGCCAAATCCCGTGGGTCGAACTCGACCACGCCGAAGCCGACGACGTCATCGCCAGCCTCGTCGCCGCCACCCCACCACCCCGACCGATCCTGGTGATGTCCCGCGACCGCGACTTCTACCAACTCATCGACGGCACCCGCGTACGCGTGCTCAACACCCGGGTGCGGGCCGGCAGCCGGCTCATCGACGCCACCGCCGTACGCGAACGGCACCAGGTAACCCCGCAACAGTGGGCCGACTTCCGCGCCCTGACCGGCGATCCCGCCGACAACATCCCCGGCGTGCGCGGTATCGGCGCCACCACCGCCGCGCGGCTGCTCGCCGACGAGATGACCCTCGACGCCCTACCGAACTCCGGGCGGCTGACGGGGCGCGCCCAAACGGTCGCCGAGCAGTGGGACGACGTTCTCAAGTGGCGAGGCATGATCCGACTGCGCACCGACGTTCCGCTGCCCGACGCCTCCGCAGGTCGCCTGAGCCCGGCCCTGCCCTCTCCTCGCGACGTCGTGGAACACCTGGGGCTGTGGTGACCACGACGCTGCTTTCCGTCATGGCCCACCCGGACGACCCGGAGCTGTGGGCCGGCGGCGTGCTGGCCGCCCACCCAGATGCTCTCATCGCAATCCCGCGCCACGACGCCACCCGTGACGCGGAGGCCGCTGCCGGGGCCGCAGTCCTCGGCGCCCAGCTGCTGACGCTCGACGCGATGAACACCGACACGGTCGCCCAACTCCTCGACCAGGTCCGCCCCGACGTCCTGATCACCCATCGGCTCGACGACGTGCACTCCGACCACCGCCACGCCGCCACCGCCGTGCTGGCCGCCTTACCCCCGGTCGTCATCACCACCGGCCGGCCCGCGCGGGTCTACACCTGCGACACATACAACAGCGTGACCCTCAACGGCCCAGTCCCCACCCACACCATCATCGATGTCACCGACACCTGGGACACCAAGATGCGCGCCCTGCGCTGCCACACCTCCCAGCCGATCGAGGACCACTTCGCGCCGATGGCGCAGACCCTCGGACGGCTCTGGGGCGCCCGCGTCGGCGTCGCGTTCGCCGAAGCGTTCCACCCCGTTCCCATCCTCGGCCGATTACCCGCAGCACCTCGCCTCTAGCTAGCCACCAAGCCCTGCCGGGCGACCAGAACCCCAATAGCGACGCCACCGACCGCGACAACGGTCCACCCTGCCACGCCGACCAATCGGAGACCGCATGTTACAGATCCATCGGCGGCTGTTCTCTATTGCGGAACACGCCCACATGACGTGGCCGCGCGTGGTCTGCGTGCCTTGTGTTCGGCTTGGCCAGCCACAGCACCGCGAAGACCACAGGGTCTCCGGTCCGGTCGTGTCGTCATGAACAGGGAGCCTCCACCGCCGGGGATTGTGGCAGCGGCCGAACAGGAGTACCGCGGGATGCGCGACACCCTCACGATCCTCATGGCTATGGTTCGGGCGCTGCTCGCGGAGGGCTTCACGGAGGTTCAGGCCGTCTCCGATGTATGGCTGACCTTGATGTCTCAAGACGTCCGCGCGGCGGCCATGCTTGGAGCGACCGCGATCGTGCAGCTCGCCGAAGTCGAGCAACCGGGCGCCCAGATGACAATGGCACCAGAGCCGGGAAGCTAGTCATTTCCCCGGTGGCCGACCAACTGGGTCGCGGCAAGTAGCACCCAACCCCGCTCAGGACCCACAGGGGTCCCGCGGCAAGCCGTCTGGGCGGACGCGGCCCGGACGGGCAGAGAAGGGGGTCTCCGTCCCAGCCACCCGGCGCCCGGGACGGAAACCAACAAGCATCGACCTACGGACCTGGGGACTGGAACACGTGAGCTGCACGGTCTGGCAACTGTTTTAGGCGCTGATCCGCCACATCGCGTGTGGCGGCGGCGCCGACCATGTGACGCTGTGGTTGGGACGCCGCCCCGATTCTCCGCCGCAGCACCCGGCACATTACCCGGACCATAATCCCCGTGGGATGGGAAGTCGGCGATGACGACGGCGACCCGGAAAATCACCCGCGTCAGCGCCGAGGAACGCGCCCGGCAGGTTCGCCTGATCGCCACGCGGTATCAGTCTGGAGAGAGTATCCACGACATCTCCCGCGCTCTGCGGATGCCGTACAGCACGGTCTACAACCGGCTCCGAGCCGCCAACGTCGAGATGCGGCCGGTGGGCGACACCCGTAAACCCTGTCCCATCGCCAAGGTGCCGCAACAGCGCCTGCCAACCGGCATCCGCCGCGAAGCCACCGTTTCGTCCGGCGCGACCGCGCACGCACAGCCGCCAAGATCCTACGTGCAGACACCGAGAACCATCAGCTACGCCGGGAAGGGCACCGGCACCACACGAACGACGACCTCAACCCGAACGGTGATCGGCGGCGCTCCCGGCGTGGAACACCGCGAGGATGCGCTGATGGGAGCCCCTCGTGGCTGATCGACCAGAACTGGTAGTGGGCTGGGAACAGTTGCGGCGGATGGCACAGAACCTATCAGGACGGATAGCCCAGGACGGGCGGCCCGACGTAGTGGTTGGGATCCTTCGCGGCGGGATGATCCCCGCGGTCCTGATCGCACATGCGCTGGGCTCGCGGTCGGTCCGGGCGATCGAGGTCACCCACACCACCGCCGACGGCGTCAAGGCGCCGAAGACATCGCAGCCCCAGATACGCGACCGGCACACACTCGGCGAACTGACCGAGCTGGATGTCCTGGTTGTCAACGACATCGCCGGAACCGGCGACACCATGGCCGCCACCGTCGCACTGGTGCGACAGGCCGGCGCGAGTCGCGTGCGAACCCTGGCGTGCGTGGTCAACGAACGCAACTGGTACCGGGCCAGGACCGACAAGCCGGACGAGGCGCTGACCTACATCGGCACGGTGGTCGAAGGATGGGTGATTTTTCCATGGGAGAAGCAATGACGACAGACCACGACCTACTGGTCGAACCGGGCGAGCAGTACCGGACGCGGCCCGGTACGCCAATGATCGGCCCGTACTCGACCAATCAGATGGACAACTTCTACACCGCGCTCGCAGCCGGCCGTATCAAGCCGACCGGGATCATGAACCTGTTCCAGCGGCTGTACATCGCGGAACGCTGCCGACCCGATGACCGGGTGGTCGACGTGTGCTGCGGTCGCGGACTGCAACTCCCGGTGCTGTACCAGTACGCGCCGGACATCGGAGGGTACGTCGGACTGGACATCTCCCCGGACAACCTGGTCGAAGCCCGCGACACCCAGGCCCGGCTGCACCAGCAACACGGCACGAGCCCTTTCGAAGTGGTCTGGGTCAAGCATGACGTCGCTCAACCCTGGCCGGATCTCGGCGGCTTCGACGTAGCCGTCTACACCTCCGCCCTGGAACACCTGCCCCGCGACCTCGGAATCGGGAGCCTGCGACACACCGCCATGGCGCTGCGCCCAGGCGGCCTGCTGTTCCTGTCCACCCCGAACACGCCCGGCCCGCCACCACGCCCGTTGCAGCACCGGGTGCACGTCTACGAATGGAACACCGACGAGCTGATGCCCGTCCTCGCCGACACGCATCGACGAGGCCGGCCAGATCTCGCTGCCGTCCACCCTCGTGTCACTCGTCCGCGCCCGCCGCGCGATCCTGGTCGGTGACCATCGCCAGCTACCACCATTCGTCAACGACGAGGTACAGGAGTGGCTGACCCACCAGGCGGCCAACGGTCACCACGAGACTGACCCGCAGCGGCTGACCAACCTGCTGACCACGAGCGCGTTCGAGCAGCTGTACGGGCTGGCGCCCGAAACCCACCGCGTCCTGCTCCGGCGACAGCGACGCATGCCCGCGGCAATCGCGGACTTCGTGTCCACCTGGTTCTACGACGGCAAGCTCATCACCGGCGGCACGCAACCAGCAGCCCCGCCGCCCTTCCGGCGCCCGCTGGCGCTCGTGGATACCAGCGACATGGACACCCTCGCACGGGCCGAGCGTGAACGCACCCGCAGCGAGACCTGGCAGGTAGCGGGATACGACAACCCAGCCGAGGCCCGCCTGATCATCGACCTGATCCAGTGGTACGCCCGCACCGGCTGCTCCTGGGCTGTCATCGTCCCGTACCGCGCCCAGGTCCAACTACTGACGACCCGCCTGTCCACGATGCTTGGCGACGAAACCCGCGTCACCGACAACGTCGGCACCGTCGACGCCTTCCAAGGCGGCGAACGCGACATCATCTGCTACGGCTTCACCCGCAGCAACCCCGCCAAGCGCATTGGCTTCCTCGCCGAGCTGCGCCGCATCAACGTCGCCATCACTCGCGCCAAGCAGCAACTCGTCCTCGTCGGCGACTTCACCACCCTGCGAGCCGCCCGCAACCCCCGGTTCCAGGAACTCGCCCAAGCGCTACACCACCACACCACCCGCCACGGTGAAGTCCACATGTCCCGGATGGCCGCGGACCTGCTGCGCGACGCCTGGAGGACGGCACAGTGACCGCACCGAGAACCGCCCGAGCGCCGATCTACCCCGCCCGGCGCGCCATCGAACGAGCCACCTCCATGCCCGGCGCCCGACCCGTCCGGCTCTTCGCCCTGCTGTTCCCGGTCTGGTGCGTCGAGATCAGCGCAACGGTGTGCGACGCGCAACCGTACGAGGTACTCGACGGCTACCTCACCCTGCGCGACGGACACCGGTACGTGCTCAAGGAAGACCGGCAGAAGCTCTACTTCGACAGCTTCACCTGCAACCCGTTACCGAAAACCCACTACGCCGGCGTCACCTACTTCGCCGAAGCCAACCTCACCGGCACCGACCGCACGAAGTTCCACACCCTGGTCAGCCTCGAACCGTTCCGCACCGAAGCCCTCACCGCGCTGCTCGCCCGCTCCGACCGCAGCGACTTCAACATCCCGGACGGGCTGCAGGACGGCACCGCGCGGTCGGTGCACACCGAATGGCTGCCCGCCTAGCTGATCCAGAACGGCGGATCGCCGCCCTACCTCGCGTACACCATGGCCAGCGAGGGGCGTGACGGCCATGTCGAGGCACTTGCCGGCGCCATCGGGCCAACGCTGGCGGCCGAACGACCCATCGACGCCCCGGCATCTGGCGTCAATGGCTGGACACCGAAGGGTTCCACGACGTGACACCGCAGATCCTCGCCAATGGCGTGCTCCGCGCGACGCTGCCGGCGCAGGCGTTCGGCACCGACGCCAGGTTCCGGCTGTACCAGTTGGGATCCTTCGAAACCCGGCAGACCTCGTTCCTGCAACTGTGGTGCACCGACCAACGGCTACGCCGCCGGGCGGTACTGGAGCGAGCCTGCCAACGGGCCTCCTCGCGCGCCGTCAGGACGCCGGAAGGGCTACGCGCCCAACTCGATGAGCTGGCCGCGCAGCTCGACGTCACTGCGCCGAGCATCGACGAGCTGGAGCAGCACGCGCGCAGTACCGGCGACGAACTGGCACTCGCCGTGCTGGACGAGTTGATCTCTTGAAGGCCCGCGACGGCTGAGACACGAGGTTGTTGCCCCGTCAAGTAATGAGAAAGCGCACGGGTTCGGCCAGCATCGCCGCCGCCGCGTCAAGGTCCGCAAGTCGGGCGGCGAGCGTCGCGACGGCAAGCCGCCTGGGCAGGGCCGAACTGAACTTCAGACCGGCAACGGCCCGGTCGCTGACCTCTGGCAGACACAGCCGCTGTGCGGCGTCGGTCGTCCCGTCTCGCCAGGATGCTGTGGTGATGCCCTCGCGCAGCCGGACGTACTCGTCCTCGAAGCGCTGGAGTGGATCAGTGAGGTCGCTGAGGGTGGCGGCAAGGGTGGCGTTGGCACGGAAGCCGGCCCAGGTCCACCACCGCGCCTCGCCGTCGCTCGTGCGGGTAATAACGGTGCCGCCAGGATGGACGGTTCCCGCTTGTTCTTCTCGGACACCGTCCAGCCGATCGCTTGCCCGCCTGGTCAGCGTCGCACCATCGGGTTTCGCGCCGAGCAGCACGTCACGCATGGCACGGGACAGCTCGAATCCGAGCCCGGTCCAACCAGCGCCGAACCATCGAGCCTTGCCGCCGCCGTCGGCAGCCTCGACGAAGCAGCGACGCCGCGTCCAGTCAATGTAGGTGACCCGCCAGCTCCGTCCGCCCAGCAGCAAGACTCTCGGTCCGGAGGACTCTTCGGTCAGTAGCGCCGGATCGACCCGTCCGAGTTCGCTACGGCCTGCCAACACCGTGAACTGAGGCGCAGAGGTGAACACGGATGTCATGCCCATGAAGTGCCGGCGCCCGAAGCGGAGCTCCGCTTCTGGGCCGATGAAGAGGAGGCCGCCGTCGTTGTCGAGGTACCCCTGCTCCTGCAAGTACCGGACGATCACGTCTGCGGTGCCGTCGAACGGTGGGAGGTTGTTCCACCACTGTGGCCAGAGCCGGTCTCCGACGCGATGCTCCTGCAGGCACAGCGCGAGGATCTGTTGCGCGACGATGTGGCGGGGCGCGGGGGGCGGCGTGACCGGTTCGACCCATCCGTGCCCCCACAGGACCAGCAGTGCCGCGGCCTGCACAAGGGATGGGGTGTCGCGGGTGAGGAACAGGCAGTTGCGCGTGGTACCTGGTCGCCTGCCCGTGCGACCGAGTCGCTGAAGGAACGATGCGACCGTCATCGGCGCGTCAAGCTGGATGACGCGGTCCAGGTCGCCCACGTCGATGCCCAGTTCAAGCGTGCTGGTCGAGACGATCACGCAGTCGCGGGCCTCGGCGAAGGCCTGTTCCGAGCGGCGCCGCTCGTCGGTGGACAGCGAGGCGTGCGACAGGAACGTGGTGATGCCGCGTGACCGTAGCAGCTGGCCGAGTTCCTCGACGGTCTTGCGTGACTCGCAGAAGACCAGCCGCTTCTCGCCCGCGTGCAGTGCCGCGATGACGGTGGCGGCGTTGTCCAGCGAGCCGACGTAGTCGAGTTGGACATCGGTCGGCACCGGGGCGGACCCCACGGTCGCGGGGAAGACGTCCGGTGCGACGACTGCCGCCGGGCGGGTTCCCGCGCCGGAGCCTTGCAGCCAGGTCATGAGCTGGGAAGGGTTGCCGACTGTCGCCGACAGGCCGACCCGCTGCACGGACTGGCCGATCAGATGGGTCAGCCGTTCCAAGACGGCAAGCAGGTGCCAGCCCCGGTCGTCACCGGCGAAGGCATGTACCTCATCGACAACCACAACTCGTAGCTCGGCGAAGTAGGCGCGGTGGTCGACGTTGGTACTGACGAGCATCGACTCAAGCGACTCCGGCGTGGTCAGGAGTACGTCCGGCCGCTCGCGCAGGATACCGCGCCGATCGGCAGCGCCAACGTCGCCGTGCCACAGGTCGACTCGGCGTCCCAGCCAACCCGCGTAGCGCTCGACACGGGGAAGAAGGTTGTTCAGCAGAGCCTTGAGTGGGCACAGATACAACACCGACGTGCCGCGCCACTGTTCGGCCGCCATCCGAGACAACAGGGGGAACATCGCGGCCTCGGTCTTGCCGCCGGCGGTCGGGGCGAGCAGAAGTGCGTCGTGCCCGGCCAGTAGCGGTTCGACGGCGTCGCGCTGCAGGGCACGTAGGTCGTTCCAGCCGAGGGTGTTGACGACATGGTGCAGAACGGCCGGGTGCAACCGGTCGACCGGGTTCACGCCAGGTCCAGTGGTACCTCGTCGGCGCTGGCGGCGTTGCGCTCGACCTCGGTCATCTCGCTACCGGCGACGGTCGCGGCGTAG
>WNGL01005171.1_pt1 | contig 15524 bp, 19 predicted proteins | sample 5400591 | NCBI WGS metagenome assembly WNGL01 (sample SAMN13153377, study PRJNA577476) | soil metagenome | isolation source: 80 cm soil or saprolite under Garry oak tree replicate 1 | place: USA:California | collected 2016-06-15
GAGGGTCACATCCCGAAGCGCGCGAATCTCGGGGAATACGGTGCGAAGTTTCCGGACTCCCTCTTCGCACTCCGCGCGGCGTAAATTGTACTCGCTCGAAGCCAGCTCATGTTTGACCATCGTATTGCAGATCACCAACCGGATGTCATCTGGAAGCTTCACCAACCTGTGCTCCAGAGAGCGGCAGTCCAGCAAGAGCGCGCACGAGGCGTGCCCATGACAAGAAACAAATTGATCCATGATCCCGACGCGCGCACCGACGAATTCGTTCTCTGCCCTTTGGCAGAGTTGGGCTAATTCCGCAAGGCCGAGTTCATGTCCGCTTTCTCTTAGTAATGCGAACGCAACGGCAACTTCAATGGCGGCCGACGAACTTAACCCTGCACCAAGCGGAATTTCACCTGCGATGTAGATGTTCGCACCTTTAAGGTGTATTTCCGTTCGCTCCAGTGCCCAGGCCACGCCCAACGGATAGTTGGCCCAGTGTCCCCTGCCGAGCGGGGTTAACGAATCAAGGGTTGCCTCGATGGTCCGATGGAAATTCTCTGAATGGATGACGAGTTTCCGGTCGTTGCGCGGCGCAGCAACCGCCCAACAGTAGAACTCAATCGCGGCGGGGAGCACGAATCCATCGTTATAGTCGGTGTGTTCGCCGATGAGATTGACCCGGCCCGGGGCCCGGTAAATCTTTGCGGCCGTCCCAAAGCAGGCACTGAATCCGTCAAGAAGTTGGCGAGGAGTTTTCAAGGAGCAGTATTATTGCAGATTTGCTTTACGCCAAGCCCGGCGATTTGCGGCCGACAAATCGGGCTCTCCCCACCGTCAGACTTGGAAGGAAAAACATACTACACGCAGTGCGCGAGGAAGAAAATGGCGCGCCCTGAGAGATTCGAACTCCCGACCTTCTGGTTCGTAGCCGTTGCCGCACGAAGAATCAACAGGTTACGGCAATTGCCACGAATTGCCGTCAATCGCTGCAACTTGCTTTCTTTTCTTGGGCTTACTTCAATCGGATCGCAATTTGTAGCTTTCGGTCGGGTTTGCTGGTGGGCACAAAATTGGGCACAAAAATTGGCTCGTGCTCCAGGACAAGCCACGCCCCGATTCCGGCAAGCAATATGCTATTATCACAGTAGGCCGGAACGGTTACACGCTAAGCACTTCGGTGCATAACAACGATTCTCCGAACTGGCGGGCGTTCCCCTGTTTTGATTCCCGCCTCCGTGTTCCCCGATTAGGCCAAGATAAGTTCGCAAGAACGGAGGTATGCGTCCATGTTTAAGGTCAGCCGTGAAGCTCGCATCAACAGACTGAAAGCCGATGTCCTGATAAGTGGACTGAAGTGGCTGATCCATCGATCCCAAGCAAACGCGGCTCTCCGCGATGCTGAGTTTGCCGCACAAATGTTCCCACTGGAATATGCGGATTGGATCAATCAACCCCGGCTGGATCAGTGGGACAGGCTCAATACCCTCGCCAACCAAGAGGCTCTAAAATTCTGGTCCTCCGCGTTCGCCCTCGGCATGGAAAAACCCTGCCGCTGAACGACCGCGTGCGCCCCGGCCCTTTTCATTTGGCGTGTAGAAATGCGGAGTTAGAACGTCATGGCTGATGTGATAAAAAGATTGATTGATATTTCGAGAGCACCTTCCGAAAAAGAAGCCTTCGAGTCTTGGTTGAAGCTGGACGATGGTGTTGCATTCCTAAAGGACAACGCACTAGAAAATGAATTCGTTATGTACGCAGTAAATGAATGCGCGTTCGTACACGCTGTCCTGGTACCCTCGGCCTCGGTAAATCCTCCAAATATCGAAGACCTAATGAAATGGGGCCACAATCCTTATTCATCGTGGGGAGTTATGGTCACGTTTCGAGAACCGGCCTCGGTCTCGATAGTCCCGCCGCTGTATGACACCGGGAGCAAAACACTCGATAGTGGCGAGCAATTGGTGTTCGCCAGGAGTTTTGAGGGTCGCATCGGTGACAAAAACTATTACGAAGTGCTCCAAAAATTTACCCACTTGTTTGGCCTTCATTTCCTCGAATCCAGAAGTGCGTATTGTCGCCTCGACAAACACGGCGACATTGAAGATGTGATTCGTATCGTTGAAATTCCAGCAAGAGGAACCGCATTCGGCGGAACCGTCATTACGTTCAACCGGGCTGTTCTCGATGAATATCTCGTGCTGACCGACTCCGCAATCGTCCGAACCTTCGACTTCACGCGTTTTCGTTCTTCTCATTTTGGCGGATGGTCAGACAGCCATGAAGTGCAGTCCGTGAATGATCTTGCCCTCTTTTATCGATCACACATCGAACCAGGCCATGCAAGCTACATGCGCGGATGTCAAATTGTGGTTTCTCTGACTCCGAAAGAAGCGGTCCTAAAGCGTCATAACTTTGGCGAACCTGAAGAGGGAAAACAGTACGCTTCGTTTATAGCCCGTGATTGGAAAAACAATGTTGTGCGGGAAATTTCATGTGCGCCCGGACAGACCGCTAATTACTTCACTCAATCAGACTTGCCATACGAAACCAGCCCGGCGTTTTTCAGACCAGAGGTGCTATCGAAATACAAAGCAGACTCGGAAAAATACCGCCTGGAAGACCGTTCCATCTCATGTCGCGGCGGATGGCATCTGCAAACCTATGATATCAATGAAGCAGGGCAGGTTCACACGTATGTCGTTTATCTGAGGAACCTACCTTACGAGGAGCAACTGTATTGGAAAGCTCACAACGAACAACCAAAGGGAGGCATATCGAAGCGCGCCTTCGAATCAGATTTTAAGGCCAGTTGGGATCAAGAGTATGACCCGTTGATTAGTCTAAAGGGCGCACTGCACGAGTGGAATCGCGTACAAGTGCCGTGGTGGACTTTGCGGGGTGAGAAATTACCCGATCAGGTCCATTATCCGGTTACTGCTTCACATGACGAGTGGGAGAACGAAATTCTCCACCTCGATCAGTTAGTAGTTGAGGGATTTGAAACGAAATGGCTACGAACTACGGCGCAGCAACTCGACAGATCGCCAGATGCGAATTTGGCATCACTAAGCCTCATAGAAGAATGCTTAAATGGACTCGGATACGCGGAGGATGATGCCCGGAAAATCGTGGCCCCTTTGAAAACAGCGCATACTTTGAGAAGTAAGCTGAAAGGACACGCTTCTGGCGATGAGGCTTTAGCAATCAGGAAACAAACCCTTACAGAGTACGGAAGCTACAAGAAGCACTTCCGGGTGCTTACAGAAGAGGTTGACCAGTCGATCCGGGCGGTAGCAGGTGCGTTTGAGAAATCTTCTAAGTCAGCGGGAACCGTCTCGGTCTAACCGGATTCTCGCCTAGCCGCCGTCCGCAAATCGCGCACAACTTTTCTTCCACGCATTTGATTACTTTTTCCGGGTCAACTGCTCGGAAATCGGGCACTCCATCGAACACGGCCTGCATAAATGGCACGGGCAATCCGTGATGCGTTCTCAGGTGCGATAGGAATTCGGGAATCATCGCCATCAACTCCAAACATCATCATCCTTCCGCCTGACATGAAGGCTCGTCCCGGCCTCGACTATTGCTTGCGCATGCAGCTTGGATGCCGCGACCCGCGCAAACAGCGCACAATCTACGGTTCACCCAAAGCGGTAAAATACCACATGCCCGAAGCGTGTGCCTTTTGCCCATCGACAGCCAAACTTTCTGGCGAACACGTATGGAGCCAGTGGATGAATGCGTTGTTCCCCGGAGAGAAGAAATTCCTAAACATACTTGAGGGAAAAAACTGGTCCGCCGACAAACTAAACTGGACTGCAAAAGTCGTTTGCGAGCAGTGCAATAACGGCTGGATGAGCGACATGGAGTCACAGCACGCGCAGCCAGCCATGACGGACCTGATTTCAGGGAAGGTGGACATTCCAATACCGCAATCACGCGCCAATTCCATTGCGCTTTTTGCGTTTAAGACTACGGTCGTTATTGAACATCTGAACCGTCGTCGATCAGGTCGTTTCTTTCCGCGTGAAGTGCGCCACCGATTTAGGCAGACACTAGACATTCCTCCGAATATCAATATGTGGATGGCCGGATATCTTCCCGGACATGGACGCTGCACTACCGTTTATCACGAACTTCCCGATCCAGGTAATCTTGAGCTTTACGTTTGCACCTATGCGATTGGGCGTTTTGTCTTTCAGGTTGTCGCCGAGAGAAAACCGAGCTTTTTCGCATTGTCCCCTGTCCACGGATTTGAACTCTTGGCTGTACCTTTCTATCCGCGCATTCCCGCTGGATTTGTGTGGCCCCCTGAAGCGGTTCTGAAAACGGTCAAAGACTATGACCTCTTTGCAGCGCGATGGAGCAGACTTAATGCCCGCAGACCTTTTTAGGGCGGAGGTTTCTTAAAACAGTGACAAAAACAAAATTGCCACGGCTGCAGCATAACAGAACAGAGCCACGGCCACAAAAATCACCGTAGCTTTCGCCAAATTCGCCTTCTTCGATACGATTTGTCGGTTATGCGCCACAGTCCCACGAAGGAAATCGAGGCACAGCATGCGAACTTCATTGACGGGTTTATCGACGTGAGGGGCGAGCAATTCTGTTGACGCTCCGTACTTGAAGCGCATCGGAGCCAACTCAAAGAGACCGAGAAGTGATGCTACGACCAACGCACCCAACCCTACGAAGAAGAACATTGCAAACGGGCATAGATGCACACCAGGAAGTTTAGCTTTTTCACCCGACGCCAAGAAAAGGAATCCTAACAACTCGGCGACGGAAACGATCACGAAGCCCAGGACGGCTCCTGTCTTCGTGTCCAGCCAATTGGCCCTGCCCGCAAGCTGCTCCTCTTCATGGAGTGCAATCTCGACTACATACTTGACCGAATCGGGGTTTTCATTAGAGTTTGCGAATAGTGCTTCCACCTGTTCGTTAGATAATCCACCTGCGATGGCGGTGCGCTGCTCGATCACGACAGAACCCTCTGTGAAGCGGCTTGCAAAATTCCCGATGTCAATCTCAACATAAACGAATACTGTGCTGCTTCCGTCCGACGCGGCCCAAGTGCGTGCTCGTTCGTGCATTGGGTATTCCTTTCGGCGCATACGAGCTGCGATTTCTTGGTGATCGTGAAGCTCCGCGAAATCCGCTGGACACCTTGGGTCTGTCGAATTTGTCCCACGTTACCTGGTGGGATAATACACCACCTTGCAGCTATAATGGCATGAAGCACCCGGAACTGGAGGAGACCCCGCAATGATTTCCGACGCCCAACGCGAGAACAGTAAACTTGTCCTAAAAGAATTGTTCAGCCTGTGGGACAACAGGTCAGGTCTGTACGGCAACGTTCTTTTTGGCTCGACTATTGGGAGGGGATACGACAAGAAGTGGCGTAACGTCACGTCGTTCCTGTTTCCTATGCACCGAAGTGAAGTCCGGTCGATTGGTGTCCAAGCTGATTACGGAGATTTCAAGCTGCTTGAGGGTGCCATGTCACTTGATGATGCAAAGATCGTCCTTTCAAGTGTGGTTGAGCGGGACCGCCTTTGCCTCCCCGGCATTCCAGAAATCGAAATTCAGGCTTCACTTCATCCAAATTCTCCAAAGCACTTTCAGCACAGCGGGCCACACCGTTTTCCTGTCTTTTACCCGTATTACGAATTCAATTTCAGCATCGATCAAGAATACAAAGGCGACTCTATGGAAGGCGTACTACATAGCGTTGACTTGCCCGTGTTTCCATCAGCAGCAGCGGCCATCGAGAGTTTCCTCAGCATGCGCCTTGGCGACAATAGCTCTTACGGAGGCATTCTCGCGGCGCTCGTTCCAGATTACAGGGGTAAGATCGAGGAAATCCGCATCGGAACAAATAGCGTTCAAGTGGAAATAGAGTGCCTTGCCGGAAGTTCTGAAAAAGATTTGGTCGGAAAACTCTTTGTGCGCTATTACGGCGGCATCTCCATCACTGCGGACCTAAATTTCACCGACCACAAAGCATCGGCCAAAATTGGAGACTTCCCCCGTGACCTGCTCGTTGTGCTTTTGTGCCGTAAGGATGGAGAACTGGTTGACCGTAGGAGTTTTCTGGCGGGAAGCCAATATGTAGCCGAGGGCGTGAGAATCGAAGGACCTGAACAGGATATAGAGCAAGTGATTCAATCGGGCGAATCTGTCACGATAGAGTTCAAGAAAGAAATTCCGCAGAACAGGGAACAGATCGCTATTGGTGCAACTGCTTTTGCCAATCGTCGCGGCGGACGGATTTTCATCGGAGTTGCGGATAATTGCGAAATCGTGGGTTGCCGACTGGACAAACCAAAGGATACGATAACGCAAATCCTAAGAAGTTATTGCGATCCTCCGCTCGATGTTTCCATCGATGAGGTTCAGATTCGCAATCTTCCGGTTATTGTCGTGACGATTCCAGAAGGCAAGGACAAGCCTTACGCGGTAAAAGATAAAGGGGTGTACATACGGAGCGGAGCTACGAAACGGCTTGCCACTCGATATGAACTGGATGAGATGTATGGCGCAAGGGGCACTATGCATCCATTCGCAAGCCAATTTTGACGGCCCGCGTTAGATGTCATTCGAATTGTACGTGCTCCGACGCCAAGGCCGCACGCTCAAGACTATCTGTTCAACTCCACTGGGTATCGGCCACTTCAATGGACCAGACCCTTCCTTTGGGAAAATGGTGGGCAGGGCACCCTAGGGGTCATCTATCCCAACTTTGTTCTTGGAGGTGGGACCAGGGTGCCCGGCGCGGAAGCTCTTATATGGTATGCCCAGTTACAGTGTCAAGAGAATTCTATTACGCATGATTGCAGTCACTTCCAAATAATCGAGGCCAGTCAAGTCGCCGCCGACGCCAAATCGAATTGGCGCGGCCCGCGCTCGGCCTCACTTCCACTTTGACCGCGCAATGCGCTTCATTTCTTCCGCAATTCTCCGCATCCTTTCAAGGATTTGCATCAGCAGGGTCACACTCTCTTCTTTAGAAAACAAAATGGATGGAGGAGCGGGCGGAGGCAACGGCCGCAAAAGGGGGGCGATCCAAATGAGCAGGGTGATCTCAAATGAGACCACGCTCGCTGAAACCCACCAGCGGAAATAGTGCATCATCCACTTCTGCATGAAAGCATCGTTGACGGTCTGGAAAGCGGAGTAAGCTGCGAACCCAAGCAGAACATTTCTTTCCACCGCGCCGAGCCATACATCGTAACGGCGGCGCAGGCGAAGCAACGCGAAAACAATGACGACGATTCCAAAGTCCAAGCTGCGCTCCGCAGTCAACAGAAGGGCAATCGCGGGTGAATTGTTTCTCGCCGCTCCTACCAGGGCATAGACCAACAATGCCAACGCCAAGAGCGCCAGCCATCTGCGTGTGATTGCCCACACTGCGGGAGAGGATCGGAGGCTTCGCCAGCACAGTTCTGCGACGGCCAACATTCTTGCCAACAGGACTATGCCGAGGGATGACCAATAGACGTACCGTGCCGCTGACGACGTGTAGCCCCAATGGTGATACGTCCAGTGGACCGCAACGGTCTCCACCACGAGCAGGGCAACATACGCGGCAAATAGCGGCAGCCTACGATGTAAGCCGCGAGCAAACACCAGCGCGAAAAGCACAAACGTCAGCGTGGTCTCCGCTATCCAGAGATAGTTTTGGAAGGTGCTAAGGTTCACACTGAGCGGATGGTATCACGTTATGGCAGGATTCCTTTTGCCCGGCCAGGTCAATATTCTCGGAGAAGCGATTCTACAAAATCTCCGTGCCCTCCGCGTTCGAACACTTGCAATATCGAGCGGACTTCGTACGCCATCGTTGCAACGGCCTGGGTGAGGCGCTGCAATTCCCTTGGTGACACCCGATCCATCCGCAGACGGAAACGCACCAAGGCGAGCGAGGCGTAATATGGAAACTCAATCTTCATGCGGTGCCATTCCAATTGCTTTAGGATTTGTTCGTCAGGGGAACGCCCGATCACGACTGAGAAAATGCGATTGCCCTGCGAAAAGTCTTCCCGCAATCCCTTAACGTAGTCCCGCACCACTTGCAATTCAGCGCCTCGCAGTTTGATTCTCGTCCTTTCCCAATCGGCGGTGCGTTGGCTGGCTTCTGTGGCCTCCCACAATTTCTTCTCAATATCGACGAAGGACTTGTAGTGTCGGGGCAGAAGCTGCTCACGCGGCATGTCGCGCTGGATTGCTTTTCTGCGCTCTCGCGCCTTGTCTTCTCTTAACAGGGCGACTACTGCAAAGAGGAGAAGAATTGCCAGGATCGCGGAAAGCATTTGTTACCCCACTCCATGCGGCGCATAAGCACATTCTCGCTATTCAACATGCAGATACGTCCACATATATTGACGCGCATCCTAGCATACCCCCGATGACAAACCAAGAAGTATTGCCAGGATGCGCGCACACCTACTGAGCCTTAGCTATAGGTTTGGGGCCGAGCAGTTCATGCCTGAACCAACCAAGGCGTCGGCTGTGGCGGCGGTGGTGGCTGCCCATCGGCAAATGCCATTCCGAGCCGATCTACTGCGGTTGACCCCGCTCCTACGAGCATACCAACTGCCAGGATCGTAACAACGAGTAAGCGTTTCATTGTTTTTTCTCCATGTTGTTGAATTAACAGGCGGGTGTCTTGACACCGCGCCAGCCTGAAAATGCCCCAAATCCTGACCCGCGCACACCTATTTCTTTGACAGAAGAGGGGCAGTTCGGAATACGGAATGATCGGCAGTCAGGCGGGAATTTTAGTGGACGCTCTTGAACAGTTCTCGCGGCTTTACCTTCAGTGCCCGTGCGATTCTGCCGATGTTGGTGAGGCTGATATTTTGGCGACCGCGTTCAATGCGCCCGATCCCCGAAAATTACGATGTGGCATGGAGTCCGGCCAACTCCGCCAGTGTTTATTTTCATGCTTCGATTCTCACGAATTTTCTGGCATACAATCATTGACCCGAACATCATTTTGCTTATCACAGTTCGTAGCGTGTTCTTTTGTCGAGCTGGTTGGGTGTGTGCTGGTCGGCTGCACAATTGTTGGCTAGTGGTCTGCCAAAGCGTAGAAAGCAATGTCACAAGGGCTTGCAATGCTACTTCCCAAGAGTTTGTCGATTTTGGCTGCGGTTCTCATTCTGATAGCGTTCGTTCTCAGGGCGGTTATACTTCAGAACCTTTTTCTGCCGGGGGGCTGGCCTTTAGGTAGCCATTGGTATCGCATGGGTTGGGTATCATTTTGGGTTTTTCTAATCGCTGGCCTTGTCATGGGCTTGATCGTGGCGATCAAAGTCATAATACGGAGAGGAGACCAATGAGAAGGCCAATCGTTCTTTTCGCCATCGGAGCGTTTGGTCTGCCGCTCGCCGGATGCGCCAGCAACCTTGTTGTGCTTGCTATCGATCCAGTGGTCCAGACGGATGCGCCGGTGCAAATCGTGAGCATCAGACCGAGCGGAGACAACGTGCTGGCCACAGTCACGGTGAAGAACGCGACGGATCGACCCGTCGAAGACTTCACGGTAGCTTGGTCCGTTTTCCGACCTGTGAACTGCGCCGTGAACGGTCCCGCTCCCCGCCTTCAGCACCTAATGGGAGAAGGCCGACTAACCTATGCTGAGGTACGCTATGCTGAGGTACGTGGTTCAGGGACCTTACCGCCCGGCGTTACCTGGGGCTTTCGCGTCTTCAAGCCGCATGAGCAGACAGAGATAACCTCTCTATGGCTGTCGCGGGAATTTTTGCTGAAGCTGGCGAGGATAGCTAACGCCAGGAAGCTCCGCGTACAAGTAGGCGTAAGTTATGCGGACTTCCCACCAGAGACAGGAGTCACGTACCACATTGGACCAGATTGGCGAAACGTAACCTTCGAGCAAGCGAACAACATTCTCGATGTCGAGGACGCGGCGCAACAGGCGTGTAACTGAAAAGAATCCCCAAACAAAAAGCGCGGCCCCCGAAGAAACCGAAGATCATAGCGAATGATCGCGTACAGAGCCTGCCATCGTAAGTTCTTTTTCTACCCAATTTGGAAAGACGCGACGTAACTTCCAAGCTGACCAGAGAAGTTCTCGCACCTTGCCGCGCCTTCTATCAAGCCGTTCCAACAAACGCTGGAGGCGGGTCACATCGAACTCGTACCATTCGGGCGGGAGGCCCTGCGCGATATTCATAAGCATGTCCAGATTGATCTCTGATTCGAGTTTGGTGAGCCAAGGCTCGAAATTGTCCATTCCGCTTACGTGTTCGTAGACGACGCGCCTACAGTACAGGCCATAGAGAGAAGCATCCGGGAAACTCCACCTGTCTCCGTTAAAACATCCCCCTTGGTCTATCATTACCGTCCTGTAGGGGCTTCCTGTTTGTTCTCGATAGAAAATGGTTTGCCGCCCATCCGTGTTACAAGTCCACTTGTCAAAGACAACCATTCCCACAAAATCCCTGAGGTTCCTTACTTTGAATAGCTGATTATCCGGAAAGAAATCGAATACCGTCACGCAATGCGGATCGAGGGGATAACGCGAGCCAAAGTGTAATCCTGGCGGACATGGGATGCGCCACTTCGGTGTTTCAAAGCACAAGTCCGGCGTCAGTTGTATAAGGTCTTCACTTACATGACAGGCTGCTACTGGTGTTGTGGGAAGCCCAAGTCGAGCCGCCAGTTGGGTGCCGAGCAGTTCATTAACAAGGATTCTCGTGCCCTGTGGATTTCCTTGAAATTTGACCACGTAATAGTTGTTGTCTGAGCAGCGCATCAAATGTGATTGTGATTCACCTCGCATGCGGCGAATATGTTCGACCACGAATAGATGTCCCTTCATCCACTGGGCTGGAGATTCGGAGCATTGTGGGCGTGCGGAATTGCCAAGGTCTTTCGACAACACGGCTCCCATTGGCATCTCTTTTCAGAGTCCTGGTATGACTTCAAACAAACGATTCAGTTGGGAACATCAATGCTGACCGACTGTCACAAATTGAAAAGACGATAACAAGTCGGCTTATTCTGTCAGGTTTTTACTGTCAGCAATCGCATGTCAGGATGTCAGATTTCGATGAGTCCGTGGCGCACAGCAAAACGGAACAGGTCATTTACCGAGTGTGCATCAAGCTTCAACATGATCCTCGTTCGGTAGGTCTCTATTGTCTTGACGCTGAGACTGAGAGCCACAGCAATTTCTTTATTGCTTTTGCCTCTGGCTATCGACTGAACGACTTGTGTTTCCCTCTTCGATAAACCCCTTACGGACCTACCCGACTGGTACTCCTCTGCAAGAACTTCTAACATGATCTTCTTTAGCTGCTGGCCACACATTTCACATCTCGGATTCTCCGCATCGAGCTTCAATAGAAGAAACCGACAACGTGGGCACAACGAAATTACCGGCGATCCACACTTCGGGCATTCCAGCGGGGTCTCAATTGCTGTCCCGCTTTTGTAGTCGTGCAATTCAATTCGGTAATTACACTTAGGATTTACACAGATTGCGAGAGGGGGCATGACGGTCCTCCAGAGGGAGCAGGGAGTAGCTTTTAGCGGAACTATTTTAACTTGTCAACGGTAAAGACTTGACACGTAAGCCCTAAGAATATATAAGACTCGGTGCTGAGCACCCTGGCGTCACCTTGCCCTGAGAGGGACGCGAGGATGGATGACCCCACGCAGCGGGACGCCCTTCTCTTCCATGCATGCTAGGTGTGCTTGGTCGCAAAAGTTCCTGTGAACTTTCCAATTCTTTGCGTCTCAATTTAGCGGGAGCCGCTTTCTGTGCGCAGTTTTCTGTAGGAGAACAAGCAATAGGCGACCGCGCCTTTCCTCCCCCGCTGTTCTACGTTCTTCGCATCTTCTTCAGCACGAATCTGCCGCATGCGACCTGTTCGAACGCAGTTTATTCACAGATTATCCACAGAAGTATATCTTAAGTTATAACAAAGTACTATTGACTTACGATTAAAGATACCCTAAGAGAGTTTACCTCGCTGCAAATTGCGGGGTTTATTCGCTGTTCTCGCAGAAGACGGAGAGGTGTGTTTGCGTTCTGCTTCTTTCGGCGCTGCGTGATCCCTGGGACGAAATCGTAGCCGAGGCTTGCCGACAGCAAGTTTGCGGCTACCTTTGTTCAATTCAACGGTCCACTCGGTATGGAGGTGATTGTGATGAAGACATTTCTTTTCGGGTTGTGCGTGCTTGCGGCAGCGGCCGGTACGTTGAGTGTGAATGCACAGGCCCAATCGCAAAGCTGCCTGACTTGGGTCGAGTGTGGTTTTAATAGCCAGTGGAACGCGACCTGTTGGCCCCCCCTTCCTCCGGACGTATTCAACTGTTATCAAATTACGCTCGGTTGGCGTTGCCAGGTAACTACGAATGCATGTCCTCCGCCCACTCCAAAAGAGGTATGTCCCGGCTGCCTTGCCGCAGCGGGGACGGCCGGTGCACCCATCAATTTGGCTACCGGCAACGCTTATATCCAACAGACGGACCTGAGAATTCCCGGCCTCTCAGGCGGATTGACTTTAGTCAGAACCTGGAATAGTGAGTGGCCACCCACGCAAACTGCGTTTCAGGTCGGCTTATTCGGACCCAATTGGCGCTCAACCTTTGAAGAGCGAGTTTTCGTTGGTAGCGACAACTACATCAAGTACGCCCGTGGCGACGGCAGCTTCTGGTCCTTTGGATATACAAGCGTTGGAACATTTGGTTTAGCTGCTCCCGCGAATGTTAGCGCTACCCTGGCCCAAGGGAATACTTACTGGACGCTAACCTTTCAGAATGGCGAGCAGAGGCGTTTTGACAACACCAGCGGATCGCTAACCGCCATCATCGACCGGAACGGCAATACAACGCAGCTTTCATACGACGGGTTAAACCGCCTCGTGACCGTCACCGATCCGGCCTCGCGGACTCTTACCTTCACTTACCAGAGCCCTTCCAGCTATCTGGTCACTGGTGTTTCATCGAGTGTTGGGATTTCCCTGACCTACGCCTACGACGCTCAGAACCGTCTGAGCCAGGTGACTAATCCCGATTTGACGACACTGACATTCGCTTACGATTCACAATCTCGAATCACATCGGTAACAGACTCTAACGGCAAAGTTCTTGAGTCACATACCTACGACAGCAGCTCGCGGGGGCTGACTTCGTCGCGGGCATTAGGCGTTGAAGCCGTCACGCTCTCTTACCCCAATCCGTGATCGCTGGGGATGACTCGTCGTTCGTGAGATAAGGATCGCGTTTGATGGCTCCGACCGTAGAGCCCCGGAGGCAAGTTTCCATGCGCGCGCGTAATTGGAAGTCGATACTCGTTCTCGTGGTCTTTTTTTTCTCCTTCTTCGCAATCAGCACCCAGGCTACGGGTCCGAGTATTACAAGTCTGTCTGTGACTTCCGGTCCCGTCGGTACCTCGGTGACCATCACAGGTAAGAATTTCGGGTCGCCGCAGGGAACCAGCACAGTGAAGTTCAATGGCACTACAGGGACACCGACAAGTTGGGGCTCGACCAGCATCATCGTGCCTGTGCCCAGCGCCGCCACCACGGGCAACGTTGTAGTCACGGTATCCGGTGTGGCCAGCAACGGAATTAATTTTACGGTCATTCCGCATATTACAAGCCTATCGATCAGTTCTGGAGCCGTCGGGGCATCAGTAACAATCACGGGAACAACATTTGGGTCGCCGCAGGGAACCAGCACAGTCAAGTTCAACGGCACAACCGCGTCGGTGACGGCGTGGACCTCGTCGAGCATCACGGTGACAGTGCCCGGCGGCGCTACTACTGGAAACGTAGTGGTCACCGTGTCCAGCCAAGCGAGCAATGGTGTGAGCTTCACGGTCGTTCCAGCACCGAGCATCACAAGTCTGTCTGTGACTTCAGGTGCAGTAGGCGCGGCGGTGACAATCAACGGATCAAATTTCGGCACGAGTCAAGGCAGTGGCTCGGTGACGTTCAACGGGACAGCGGCAACAGTGGGCACTTGGAGTGCGACGAGTATCACGACCACAGTTCCGAGCGGGGCGACCACGGGGAACGTGGTGGTGAATGCGAGCGGAGTGGCGAGTAATGGATCAAGCTTCACGGTTGTTCCAGCACCAAGCATCACGAGCCTGTCTGTGACTACAGGTGCAGTAGGCGCGGCGGTGACAATCAACGGATCAAATTTCGGCACGAGTCAAGGAACCAGCACGGTTAAGTTTAATGGGACAACGGCCACAGTGACGACTTGGGGTGCTTCGAGCATTGCAGTCACGGTGCCATCGGGAGCAACAACGGGCAACGTCGTTGTTCATGCTAGTGGAGTGGACAGCAATGGTTCGGGCTTTACAGTAGTTCTCGCACCGAGCATCTCAAGCTTAACGATCACAACGGGAGCTGTGGGTGCTGCAGTGACCATTACGGGGTCGAATTTCGGTTCCTCGCAGGGAAGCGGAACAGCGACATTCAACGGGACAACAGCCACGGTGACGACTTGGAGTGCATCGAGCATCGCGGTCACGGTGCCATCGGGAGCAACAACGGGCAACGTTGTTGTACATGCGAGTGGAGTGGACAGCAACGGATTGAGCTTCACGGTGGTTCCGGCACCGAGCATTACCACCCTCTCACCCACCACGGGAGCAGTGGGTGCCTCGGTGACAATCGCCGGGTCGGGCTATGGTGCGACGCAAGGGACGAGCACGGTGACGTTCAACGGTACGGCGGCGACAGCGGCGAGCTGGAGTGCGTCCACGATTGAAGTCCTGGTTCCGCCTGGAGCGACGACTGGAAATGTCGTTGTGAACGCGAGCGGAGTGGCAAGCAATGGCCCCAGCTTTACGGTGGTTCCCGCACCAGCTATCAGTACGCTGTCGGCTACCTCCGGGGTCGTTGGAGCCTCGGTGACGATCACGGGGAGCAACTTTGGAGCGACGCAAGGCAGCGGAACGGTGAGCTTCAATGGTACGTATACCACACCTACGAGTTGGAGCGCGACGAGCATCGTAGTGCCTGTGCCCATCGGGGCCACCACCGGGAATGTGGTGGTTTCGGCGTCGGGCGTGGCGAGTAATGGCATCAACTTTACGGTGGTTGAAGGGCTGGGAATTACGGGCGTGTCGCCAACTTCAGGTGTTGTGGGATCGCAGGCGACAGTCACGGGCACGGGCTTCGGGGCGACGCAAGGCAGCAGCACAATTTCACTCAACGGGACTAGTGCGACAGTCGCAAGCTGGAGCCATACAAGCATCGTTGCGTTCGTGCCATCGGGGGCATCGTCAGGGCCGTTTTCGGTGACAGTGAGTGGCCAGACGGTGAATAGTGCCACATTTACGGTGACAGCATTGCCGTCTGGCTGGTCAGACAGTGATGTCGGTTCTGTAGGTGCGGCAGGAAGTGCGAGCTTCGCGAACGGAACGTTCACCGTGAGCGGGGCTGGAATAGGTATCGACACGAACGGAAATCCTTACAGTGACGCAATGAATTTTGCGTATCAGTCCTTGTCGGGTGACGGAACGATTGTGGCGCGGGTGGTGAGTTTGC
>WNGL01005173.1_pt1 | contig 15524 bp, 20 predicted proteins | sample 5400591 | NCBI WGS metagenome assembly WNGL01 (sample SAMN13153377, study PRJNA577476) | soil metagenome | isolation source: 80 cm soil or saprolite under Garry oak tree replicate 1 | place: USA:California | collected 2016-06-15
ACGATAGAGAGCGCGACAAAAACGCTACACTGACGCTCTTCGTAAGTGGTCGCAGCAGTTACGCTTCCGGGCTTGCGATTCACTCTTAGGTTCGACGATGGGACCCAAGCTGGCGAAGGAGTGATGATACGTCGCTCGGTCGGGCGCACGGACTCCGGGCCATGTTGGCCGAACAAAAACAAGGAGGTTTTTTTCCGTCTGCTGCGTTGTCCGTTCTTCCATATACTTATTATTCCATGTTGGATCAAGGCGTGTGGTCGGAAGTCAAAGTGGGGGACGAACATCTGCGTCTATTTGCGGAACACAACGCGCTCGGAGTCCAGGCTTCTGTCTACAACGTCATTGCGAAAACTTGGATTGCGCCTTCCGAGCCCGTGGATGATCTTGAGCAGGGGAAGGAGCGAGCCGCAGCTCGTGCCCAGCAATACCTCAAGCGTGTGGGGAATTTGGAACTGCCGCCCTTGCGATGGAAGGAATCACGATCCGCGTAGTCTCGATAAGATTCGTCGATCATCCGTTTCTTCAATCCGTTTCTTCAAGGTTCCCCGATTGCCTGCGGACTGACATCGCTTTGTGAATGGACACTTGTCCTGGGCCCACTTCTCGATGGTCACGCGACGCCGATGCGCCCGAATTTTCTTGCATCACCACCGCTGAAGAGGGCCGTGACGCGGTGCGTCACCCACTCCGCCTTCTGCATTGCAGTTGCGACGCGAAAGAATTCTTACGCATGGAGACGCGAAATTAGGACCCTGGGGAGCAAGAAATCAGCCGAGCTTAATTGCTTTCCCGCGGCAACATCTGACACGATTTTTCCAGCCCACAACTCAACCCACAAAATGCTGTCACGGCAGAGGTCGCGAGTTCGTCCCCGCCATTCATTCCAAAAGAGTTGGGCCAATTTCAAATTTCCATCTTCCCTGAACGGGATTTCTGGACCGCTTGGCAGAACTGCCAGCTTATTGTTGCTGATTCGGGCGGGGTAACTCTTCCCCAACCGATAGGGAAAAGCTTGGGAAGCAGCCAGAGGAGTGGCGACGTGTCCGAGAAATCGTATGGGGTAACAGTCAAAGGTGCCGATTCTTTGCATCAGCGCTTCTACAGCGACATACGGATTGCTGGCATTTTTGAACGTAATTCTAGGCTCATCTTGTGCGGAGCGTGCCGTGAACGGTGGGCAGCGCTTAGAGCAGAGTTCTGACATTCGACCACAACGGTGGTTTCATTTCTGATGTTTGAGTGGATCATTCGCGGCAGTTCTTTACGACTCCTTGTTCTCTTACTCGCGTCTCTGCTTTCGTCCACAGCGTTAATGGCGGAATCGGTAGCTGTTCGCTACAAGGAAGGCGTATCCCACGGTTTTCTCGTTCTGCGAACTCCTGATGGCAAACCTATTGCCGACGGCGAGTCCACACAGGTCTCACAAGGCGACCGTGTTACAAACCACATGTGGTTCAAATTTAAGGATGGCTCATTCTACGATCAGACGACTGTATTTTCGCAACGCGGTACGTTCCGTCTTTTGCGCGATCATGTCCTTCAGGAAGGACCTGCCTTCAAACGCCGCTTGGAGACCTCGATCGATGCCACTAGTGGCGAGGTCACGGTTCGCTACACAGACGACCATAACCAGGAGAAAGTGACCACAGAGCGCCTCGAACTACCGGCCGATGTGGCGAACGGCATACTGTTCACGTTGCTGAAGAACGTCCAACCGGATGTTCCCAAGACGACTGTTTCCTACGTCGCAGCCACACCAAAGCCGAGGCTCGTCAACCTGGAGATCATTCCACAAGGCCAAAAACCCTTTTCGATCGGCAGCGTCAAGCACAAGGCTCTCCTTTACTCCATCAAAGTAAAAATCGGCGGCATAGCTGGCGCGATAGCTTCACTTATGGGAAAAAAGCCGCCGGATACTCAGGCATGGGTGCTCACCGGGGAAGCTCCTGCGTTCGCGAGATCGGATGGTCCCTTGTTCGGCGATGGTCCCATCTTCCGAATGGAAGTCGCTATTCCTGCCGTCTGGCCGGACAGCGGCCCTAGATGACACGTCAAGTCGATGATATGGTGGCGTGCAGTGTCTTCATCAATGCCTCGGCTCTTAGCCAACTGGACGATCATTTCATGCGCGCCGGAAGTTTCAATGAACCCCGGCGATATCGTGGTTACGCGTACGCCCTGTGGGCCGACTTCATTTGCAAGGCCCTTACTATGGGTGCCAAGAGCACCCTTCGCCGCAGCATAAGCGAGCGTCGCATCGTAGAGCGGAAGCAGATGCTGAATGGAACAGATATGAATGACTGCACCCGACTTGCGTTTGATCATCCCTGGAATAAATGCGCGATCCATACGGCGTCGCCTCAGCGCCAGCTTTGTTCTCAGAATTTCTTAGGCTCTTTCTTCGCGCGAGCGTCTTCGTGCTGTTGGTCTACTTCAGCGCGCAAGTTTCGAGCGGTCTGCACCGCAGTCTTAATGTCGGTGGGATCCGGCGGCCTTTGGCTAACCATCTGTCCTAGCAGAACAGCTGCGCCAAGGAAAATCAGTTCATCTTGCTCCATATCTTTATGTACTCCTCGCCTATCGTGAAAGTTGTGGAGGGAAAGTGTGTCAGTTTCTGTGCCGGTTGTGATTATACAGTGGCGGAGGTTCGCGGAGGACAGTTAAACCATTTGATTTCGGCAGGTCAGTAAAAGCCAGCCTTAGGCGCATGCACGTCCTTGCGTCCCACTGGCGGGAAGGAGTCGGTATTGCTCGGCACTTTCCTTCTTTTACGTGCCGGGCAAACTGTTCGATGTACGCATCGCGGAATTTCGAGCAGGGCTTGAGATCGGGCGAGATTCGCAGCACAGCAAGGACTTCTGGAGACAATTCGCTGTTCTGTTTCTTGCCTGGTATGCGGCATCAGCCGGTGTGTCAACCCTCAGCTCTGGCCTCAGACGCCCCAAGTTTGCCACGCCGTATCTGGCGGAAGCAAAGCGTCGACACGTTCCAGCAACTTCGAAACACCGTCCGCCTTCGAAATGAAATCAACGCCTATGGCTGCGCACAGAGCATCGGCGACCAGGTCGGTATACATCGTAAATAGGATGACTGGTGTTTCCGGCATATCTTCCTTCAGGATCGTAGCTGCTTCTGCTCCGTTCAGCCGAGGCATGGCAAGATCCAGAAGTATCAAATCCGGTCGCGATTTTTTTGCCTTCTCAATGGCGTCTACGCCGTCAACAGCTTCTCGCACGACGAGTTCCGTGTGCCGGCCTTCGAGCAAGAGCCGGACCGACAGACGCATGGAGGCGCTGTCATCGGCAATCAGTACGGTTTTAGCCACGAAGCAAGTTGATGCTTATTCTGTCTCTGATGCAATACAAAGGAACCTGTAGGTCAGATGTCGAGAGTCGTGCTACACCACCAACAGCGCGGCTTCAAGTAAACAGTTTGTCCACTCTCAATTGTGACCATGAACGTTTTTCTCTTGCGAGGAGCGACCCCAGAGAAGATGATGAAAGGTCCCTGCCCGTTCTTAGCGGATGTCTGCCATGGGTGAACGGCGCAGTTTATTCGACGAAAAATTCCTCCTACTGATGCTGGGCATCTTGATGGCACTAGCAGTCCTCCGGTGGGCTTTGCATCTTCTCGGTCGTTAGCTTATCCAGACATGTTTCTCTACAGTTGGTTCGCCGAGGAAGTCACAACCGACCAGGGCTGCTCGTGGTCTTCCGTTTGCTATATAGATCTAATCTAGCTAGCATATAGATCTCGCTGCTACAGACAATCAGATTCAGTAATTCGCATCATTTCGGCGCGAAAAGAGAGAAGAGGTTATGAAGAAGGAATATGATTTTTCCAAGATGAAGGAAGTAAGGAACCGGTACGCTGGCAGGAAGAAGGCCATTGGCATCAACCTGAGCCCAGAAGTCATCGACTATTTTAAAGGGCTCGCTCTGCAGACTGGACTTCCTTATCAGAAGCTGATTGATCTGTATCTTCTCGACTGCGCAAGGAAACGCAAGAAGCCCACAATGAAATGGGCTGCCGCGTAGCGCGCTAGTTCACGGTGCCGTTCCTCGTTGGTTGCATTTTTGCGTGACGCTAAGAGGGTTGGTAGAGCTGGATGAGGTTGCCGCAAGTGTCGGAGCAGACGGCGATGGTGATCGGTCCTGCGGGACTGGGATCCTGGGTGAACGCCACGCCGGCTTTCTTCAGACGCTCAAATTCCTTTTTGATGTCGGAGACTTCAAAGGCGGCCAGTGGAATTCCCTGCGTGAACATTGCCTCCTGAAAGGTTTTGGCGGCCGGATTGGCGTTCGGCTCGAGAGATAGTTCGGCGTCGTTCACTGTCTCCGGGGACACGACGGTGATCCAGCGGAGGCCACCACCAACTGGAATATCGTGCTTCTTTACAAAGCCGAAGATTTCCGTGTAGAACTTCACAGCTTTATCCTGATTGTCCACCATGATGCTGGCGAGCTTGATTCGCATGGATCCTCTCGATTCATTCGTTTTGCGTGCAAATAAAAGTGGCGGTGCTACCGGGAGTTTGCCAGAAGCGGGCTGCGTTGCTTCTCCAAAATTGCGAAAGCCGCGCTCATGAGGGACAGGCATCCCGGAACGAGCTCCGTGGGCAATTCGCCTGGTACGGCTATCAAGGAGCGGACTTGGCGCCGATACGCGGAGGGCGGGGTTCCAAAGCGCCGTGCAAACAGCGCGCTGAAGCTGCCAAGACTGCTGAAGCCGACTTCCATGCAGACGTCGGTGACGGAATAATCGCTGAGTGCGAGGAGATGCTTGGCGCGTTCGAGGCGTGACTGAATGCGAAACTGGTGCGGCGTCGCGCCGAAGACAGATTCAAACCGACGGATAAAATGGAACGGCGACATGGCGGCTTCGCGGGCGACTTCGCGGATAGAAAGCGAGCGGTCGTGTACCTCGCGAAGCATGTCTCTGGCGCGGCAAAGATGGATGAATCCACTGCTCGTCAGCATGGGCAGAGTTTACCGCCGATGGCTCCCGCTTCCAAGCGGCGCAAGAAACCAGTACTGAAGCGGAGGCTGCTTGACCCTCACCCCGCGGCGAATTCATAGCAGCGTCTTTGCGAGGTTCATTGCCGCGTTTGCATTCGTTGCGTCAGCCAGCGCTCCGCGCGAGAAGTCTTTTGTTCCGCCACCTTTTCCGGCCACCTGTTCGAATAGTTTTTTGAGCAGAGCGTTCATATCCCCAGGCACTTTTGGGTTTTGCGCAAAGAGAATGTTGCCGCTCTCGTTGTCCGCGAGAAGGGCGACGACGTTCTCCGTACGCACCAAAGCCGTTGCCAAATGTTGAAGAAAATCCGGTTCGACGCCCTCAAACAGCTGAGACACCACGCGAACGCCATCGCCGCGCGGCGTTGTTGCCGCAAGCAGCGCCGCCGCCTCTGAATCTGCAACTTTCGGTAGGAGAGCCTTCAGCCGTTTTGTTGATGCTTCCCTTTCGCGGAGCAGACGCTCCACCGAGGCAGGCAGATCCTGAGGAGCGCATTTCAGTTGTGCGCTGACCCCGGCAATGAGTTCGGCATCTGTTCGCGCAGCGGATTCGGCGCGGCCGCCGCAAACAAATTCCACGCGCCAATCCTGCCGAATTTTCGTGCAGCCACGAATCAGAATGAAGCCAAGCTGACCCGTGTGGCGCAGATGCGTTCCGCCGCAGGGCTGCAGATCGATTCCCCTAATTTCAATGGCGCGAAGGACGCCTTTGCGGTCAACCTCTTTGCGGACGCCCTGCGCGGCAAACTCTTCCGCAGTAGCGTAACGCACTGTAATCTCGCGGTCCTCAAAGACTACTGCATTCGCCGCGCGCGCCGCGCCTTCCAGAATCAGCGGCGAAGGCTGCGGGCCCCGCAGGTCAATGGTGCCGACGGTTTCGCCCAGGTGGAATGACACGGTCACCAGGCCGAAGCGCTCCTGAAACACGGCCGAGAGCAGATGCTGCCCGGTGTGCTGCTGCATGTGATCGAAGCGGCGAGGCCAATGAATGCAGCCCTCGGTGCGACCGATCGCGACGGGACGGTCCACGACGTGAACGATGCGGTCATCCTTATCCAGCACATCGACCACGTTGGCGTCGCCGAGCTTGCCCAGGTCATGTGGTTGGCCGCCGGAGGTGGGATACAGCAGAGTCTGGTCGAGAACAACGCCCCAGCGCGGTCCAAAGCCGCCGTCTTCGGCTTCCGACAAGAGTTCGCAGCTCAGAACCTGAGCGCTGAAATTGTCCTGGAATGAATCGTCATAATAGAGCCTGCGTGTTGGCATACGCGGATGATTTTAACACAGGCGTTTTTAGGTCATTTCTATTGGCGGGCTGAAGTACAGCCCGCACCCGTCATCTGGCAGGCTGCAAGTGCAGCCCGCACCCATTCATCACATGCTTAAGAAGAATGCACGTGAGATGCCCGAAAACACGGTAAAATGACGGCATGCCGGTCCGGCTTATTGCCCTCGACATTGACGGTACGCTGCTCGACAGCCGGTGGCGCCTGACGGACGCCAACCGCCACGCGATTCAGGAAGCGGCACGGCGAGGAATCGAAGTGGCGCTGGTGACCGGGCGCAGATATGACTTCGCTCTGCCGGTGGCGCAGGACCTCGGTTGCCCTTTAACGATGATCGTGAACAACGGTGGACTGATCCGTTCAAACGACGGCCAAACGCGCTTGAAACGGCTGCTTTCGGTTGAAGCGGCAAGATCCGTGCTTGAAATGGCGAGCAACTGGCGGGATGGAGCGGCGGTGATTTTTGACCGGCCACGAGAAAACCAGCTCATCCTTGAACGCCTCGACCGAGACGATTCCATTCGCTATACCTACTACTCGCGGAATCTGGAATTCATTGGGATCGTTTCGCCGATTGAATCGTGCCTGACGGAATCGCCGCTGCAAGTAATGTTCTCTGGAACGGTGGCGGAGATGGATGAAATTGAACGGTTGTTGGTGAGCTCGCCGTTGGCGCCCGAACTTAAGCTCGCGTCCACGAAATACGTGTCGAAAGATTTCGCGATGCTCGACGTGCTTCCTCCGGGCTGCACCAAAGGTTCGGCACTCGCCGAATGGGCCACGCTGCAAGGTTTGAAGCGCAGTGAAATTTTGGCGATAGGGGACAATCACAATGATCTCGAGATGCTGGAGTTTGCGGGTATCCCGGTAGTGATGCAGAATTGCGTGCCGGAACTGAAGTCCTACGGCTGGCATGAAACGGATTCGAACGACGACAGTGGCGTGGCAGCGGCGATCGAACGGTTTGCGCTCAGCGAGGCGGCTTCGTGCGCGTGACGCGGGTCATTTTATTTTTGCTAGCTCTCGCGGCATTTGCAGCGCGGGCGCGCGCGGACTATTTCGTGTTGCGCAGTGGCGCCCGGCTGAACGTAACAGCTTACCAACTCGTTGGGGAGCGCTATCGGATTCAGATGAACGGCGGATCGGCGGAAATCGCTGCTGCGGACGTCGTAGCAATCGAGCCAGAAGAGATTTTTATTCCTGCACCCCGCATGCCTCTGACGCAGGCCCCGTACGGGGACATGATCCAGTCTGCCGCGAAAAAATACAGCGTCGATGCAGACCTGATATTCAGCGTCATCGCCGCGGAATCTAATTTTAATCCGCGCGTCATTTCGCGGCGCGGCGCGCGTGGATTGATGCAGCTGCTGCCCGCCACGGGAACGCGCTTCGGAGTGAAGGATATTTTTGATCCTGCGCAGAACATCGATGCGGGCACGCAGTACTTGCGCGACTTGATGGCGCGTTATCAGGGCGACCTTGTACTGACACTTGCGGCCTATAATGCGGGGCCGGGAGCGGTGCAACGGTATGGGCGCGTACCTCCATACAATGAAACGATTTCATACGTGCGGGCCATTAGGAAGACGTACGCGCTGCGGAAGTCAAAGAACGACGCAAAAACCGAAGCGAAGGCGGAACCGAAAGCAGTGGCCACTACGGGCGGACAATAAGTGGCCCACCGAAACGAACGCGAGGGATCCAGGGCGAAAGGGACGGCGGCATAGGTCATTCGTAGTCTTCTGTCTCGCGGCACGGAACCGCGGTTATAAACTACATCAGGGCTGTTGTGGCGGAGCCGGTGTCGTTTCTGGCGGGTTCGGTTGCGGGTTCAGCGGGGAACCAGGCGAATTTGGGTTGGAATCGCTGGGTTGGCCGAAAGGGCTTGAGTTTGAAGGCTGACCCGCTGGTGTGCCGATCTGGGGACCCGCAGCGCCGCCCAGAACGATCGCATCCTTCGAAGGATCCCAGATAAATTCAAACTGTTTATAGTTTTTCGCCTTTTCGTACACCACGATGGAACGCTGATTGACTGTGCTGCCAACACCGATGATATTGCCACCCATAACCGCGGTTGGATCGGAAGCAAGCAACGCTTCGTTCGCGGCATCACTCGTGTCCGGCGTAGTGCCTGGGGCGTCGGCAGCATTCGTTCCAGTGCCAGAATTCGCGCTGCCCGCAGTGTTCGGCTGATTCGCGGAGTTTGACGGGGCGGGCTGAGCAACTGCGCCGGAATTGCCGAAAACCTGGCCGATAGCTTGACCGAAGGGCTGTCCTGCGGTTTGTGCGCCGAGTTGCGCTGCAGGCGTTCCTGGAAGTGCTCCCCCGGCGCCGGCGAGTCCCGACAATTGCAATGTCTGTGGGGGCTTCAGGCTTCCGATAAGCTGTCCTGTGGGACCCACATAAATAAGGCGCCACTCGCCATCTTTCTTGTTCATTGGATCTTTGTACGCCTGGCGCATAAAGCGCAGGCTGCCAAGCTTGGGCTTGGTGAGATCGTCCATGGACGTGGGAAATTTCCCGGTTTTGCGATAATAAAGCTTGATGGCGCGCGTGTATTGTTTGCCGCGCCAGATCATTTCTGTTTCCTTTTCGCGGCGTCCCTGCGTGAGGATATTCGGCGCCACGGAAATGGTGGCAACAAGAATTAAAGTAACAAGGAACAAAACGAGCAGAATGGCGTAGCCGCGCTCACTTCTCGGACGCGCGCGCACTGCTGGCCGAAGTTCAGAAGCTGGCTTCAAGTCGTTGGCCCCGCGTCCTCGAGATTTGTTTTGCCCTGACGGCCGGAAGACACTTCTTCAAATTCGATCGTGGCGTTGCCAATCTTCGTGATGCGGTAACGATTAAGGAATACATCGCCTTCCGCGACGATATACACTTCATCGCCGTCGGTCAGGAAGGCGCGGCGCGAGGACCCGCTGGGAACCGTGCCGTAACCATAGAACTTCATGTTGGGCGGCAATTCGAGCGGAGGCGGAGGAGGCGGCGGCTGTTGTACATAGCCCTTGTCCCCCGGCTGGAGCACCTTTGGAGCGGGTGGGGGAGGAGGCGCGGCGTTGAACGGATCCCGGCCGCTACTTTTATATTCGGTCTTGCGGACTCGGTCGATTTTCCACGATTGAATGGCCGGATTTTCCACGGTCATCGGAGCGTAGCCGGCAGTAATTGCACTTGCGGGAGCAGGAACTGGATTCTGACGACTGTTCCAAAACCAAATGCCTACACCGAGAACCAGCAGTAGGACGAGCACGACGATCTGTTTTTGCTGCTTCATGCGGCCGTCCTGAAATAGGTTCTCATGTGGAGACCAATCCGCATTCCGCCCGGCCCGCCGCCCTGCCCTTCCGCTTGCAGGTTAAGCGATTCGACGACGTAGAAGTTTTGAGAACGCTGCAAATTGTTCATGAACTTCACGATATTCGCGTAGCCACCGCTGACGGTGGTGTCGAGATCCACTTGGGTGATGTTTCGTCCGGCAAGCTCTTTGTGGCGCAGAGCCAGTCCTTGAATCTGCAAGCCAGATTTCTTGGCTAGCTCATCGAGCTCAGCGGTAATGGCTGAATTTCCGGTACTGGCGGGCAATAGCGACGCGTCGAAGCGATTGCAATCGGCGACGGTGGCCGGCAAATCGTGGCGGATCTTTTCTGCGCGCTCGATATCGGCGTTCAGCAACCCAAGTTTGTGTGAATCGGCGTCAAGCTGCGCCATCGGAGTGCGAAGCGCGGTGGAGGCCTGCAGGCTGTAGCCTGCGAGCGTGAGGTCCGCAGCAAGCAACAAACCGAGCCCAACCAGAACCAGCTGCCTCTTCACTGAAAAAGAACGGTCCATCAGCTCCTCGCGTAAATTGCGTTCAATTCGAGTGTCGCCAGATCGCCGCCAGTCTGCGCCCCGCGTATGCTTACCAATTCAACGTTCGAGAAGGCGGAAGAGTTTTCCATGGCGTGCAGAAACTTGACCTTGGATTCGTCCGTCGTAGCGGCAACCGTGAGCCGCACAAACATGTGGCCCTTTTCGAGTTGCGGCTGAATCCTGACCACGTGTACCCCGACCGGCATGATTTTTTCCAGATCCATGAACATCCGGGTCCAGTCAAAGCTGCGCTCGTCGATGATGCCGTTGACAAAGTTAGCGCGTTCCTTCAACTTCGCGTTTTCGGGCCTGGCGAAAAACTCGTCGAGTTCCCTGCGCCGGGACTGCAGCAGCGCCGCGCGGCGATTGTTCTCCTGCTCCTTTCGCCGCAGAACTTCCTGAGCCCGCAATGTCGAATAGACGTGCCAACCCATTGCCAGGAAGACGATTCCCCCCAACAGCGCGAGCAATCCAGCGCCGGCAAGAAATCGCCGGTGCGATTCCAGTGGCTTGGTGGCGAGATTTAGACGTACATTCATCGATTCGAATCCCCTACACGGCTTAATTCTTTTGCATCATCCAACCGACCAGTCCCTCAAGCTCACGTTCCGCCAGGGGCCGGGCGTCCGCGGAAACGCGACCCTCTGAAATAGCTGTGTGAAGCAGCGAATGAACCTCGCAATGGAATTCGCTTTCAAGGGGCGCCACAAATTCCGACAAGCGAGTGCCAAGGCCGGCAACGCGGACAGATTGAATGCCTTCCTGCCAAGTGTCCTGATAGTAGGCCGCGACCGGATAGATCTCTTCGAGCAACATTTGCGGCGTGAGCAGGCCCACCTGCGCAGGCAACTCCGTGCATCGATAACCACAAAGAACGCCTTCGCGAACGATGGCGGTGGTCAGCGAGGTGCCCGAAACGCGAGCGAGAAGTGCAGGCCGCTGGTCTGCCAGAAGAGCAACTGCAGCGAGCGACGCGCTTAGGACTACTCCGGGCTGCAATCCGCTCTGTTCGGCAGCGGATTCGTATTCGCGAACGATGCGCAAGCGGCCAAGGGCGGTCACTACGTCCACTCCGCCTTCTCGAGGCGCCTGGCGCATATACGAAATGAGGGTTTCATCGACCTCGAATGGCACACTTTTCTTGAGCTTCCAGCGCAACATCGGAACAGCTTCTTTGGCGCTGCGAGGAAACTGGTCGAAATGCTGGACAAAAACGCGGATCACGGTGTCAGGAAGCAGCAGCGCCGCAACTTCATTCTTCGCGCGCAGCCGTTCGCAAACGCCATCCATCGCAGCGCGAACAGCCGCCGCGTTGACAATATTCGTTTCCACTGCGGAAGGAACGATCGCCCCGGGCGAAAGAGCCTCAACCGCGAAACCATCGAGCGAGCCAGTGCGCGTAAAGCGCGCGCCCGAGATGCGGTCAGGAGCGATTTCAATGGCGATGGGCGGATGAGGCTGGGCGTCCAGCCAAAGAGCAACCTTCCTGACAAAATCACTCTTGTAAATACCTTGTCTGTATGTGGCAGCTTCAATCAACGAAAGTCACCTTATTGATTTCGCGCAACGTGGTAATCCCCAACTTTGCCTTTGCCAAGCCGCTTTCGCGCAAAGTGATCATGCCTTCCTCGCGGGCAATTCGCTTGATTTCGGAAGTGGGTCTCCTGTCGATAATCATCTCGCGAATCCGGTCCGAAAGGTCGAGTAATTCGCAGATAGCGGTACGGCCATGATAACCCGTGCCGGAGCATTCCAGGCATCCAGCACCTTCGCTGATGTGAACATTCTGCGCGTCCTCGGGCTTGAGGCCGACTTCGCGAAGTTCGTCGGCGGAAACTTTCTTTGCGCGCTTGCAGTTTGGGCAAATGATACGGACCAGGCGTTGCGCCATAATGCAATTGAGTGCGGAAACGAAGTTGTACGGCTCGACACCCATGTTGATGAAGCGGCCGATGACGTCCGTGACGTTGTTGGCGTGAACGGTTGTGAAAACAAGGTGCCCGGTGAGAGCGGATTGAATAGCAATCTGCGCGGTTTCCTGATCGCGGATTTCGCCGACCATGATCTTGTCCGGATCGTGACGCAAGATCGAGCGCAACCCGCGGGCGAAAGTAAGGCCCTTCTTTTCGTTGACCGGGATTTGCGTGATACCGCGAAGTTGATACTCCACGGGATCTTCAATGGTGATGATCTTGTCTTCGTCGGACTTGATTTCGTTTATGGCCGCGTAAAGCGTGGTGGTCTTGCCGGAACCCGTGGGACCAGTAACGAGCACCATGCCGTACGGTTCGCGGATGTAGCGGCGGAAGCGAGCCATTTCTTCCTGCGAAAAGCCAACGACGTCAAGACTCAGGCTTTGGAATTTTTCGGACAGAGTTTCCTTGTCGAGCACGCGGAGAACTGCATCTTCGCCGTGGCTTGCCGGCATGATGGAGACACGCAAGTCGATGAAGCGGCCCTTGTACTTGACACGGAAGCGGCCGTCCTGCGGGACGCGGCGCTCGGCAATATCCAGGTCACTCAGCACCTTAATGCGGGAGATGACGGCAGAATGCCAGTCTTTTGAGATGGGCTGCATGGCGTGCTGGAGAACGCCGTCAATGCGGTACTTTACAGCGACTTCGGCGTCACGAGCTTCAATGTGGATGTCACTGGCTCTGCGTTCGAGCGCGGTGAAAATTACGGTCTCAACGAGCTTGACGACCGGGCTTCCGGTGGTATCTCGCGTGAGGCGGTCACCGGAAATCGTTTCTTCGGTATCCTCCTCGACCTTCGTGACCTGCAACGTGAAAGCTTCGGTCGCTTGCTCGAGGACGCGCTGAGACTGTTCCGTGCGTTTGAGCAGGTCTCCAATTTGCTTTGCCGTGGCGACACGCGGGGCAAGTTTCTTGCCGAGGAGCAAGGCCAGTTCGTCGCTTAGCAGCACCAAACTTGGATCGGCGGCGGCAATGGCCAAAACGTTGTTGTGCTGTTCGAGCGGAACGAAGTTATAACGGAACATCAAATCCGCCGGAATCGTACGAAAAAGTTCAGGGTCGATTCGCTGCTCGCGTAAATCTATAAAGGGAACGCGATAGCGCTCCGCAAGGCGCCGGGCGTTGTCCCGGTCATGCTGTTCTTCGGCGGTAAAGATGGTTGTAGCAACGACCGGATTGTCTTGTGTTGTTCCCATAAACGCCTAGTGGCCCGTGGCTCCCGTAATTGAGAAAGAGAATATAGGCAAATAAAGCGAGATCAGAATGAATGCCACGAGAAGTCCCATGAAAACCAGAATGGCCGGTTCAATCAGAGCGACCATGGCCGAAAGCTTAAGGTTTACTTCTTCCTCGTAGAATTCCGCAACGCTTGTGAGCATCGGCGCAAGCGCGCCGCTCGATTCGCCGACTTCAATCATATCAAGAGCAAGCGCAGGCATGATTTCCGTGGCTGCCAGAGCTGCATTGAGCGAATCGCCCTCGCGAACCATCTGGGTCGCGCGAGTAATCGAACCGCGGAGCAGCGGGCTGTCCATTGCGTCAGCAGCGGTCTGCAAACCTGCGACAAGCGGAGTTCCTCCGGTGAGCAGCGTTGCCAGCGTTCGGCAAAATTGCGCGACCTGGAATTTCAAACTAGTGTCGCCGATCAGAGGGAGCCGGAACTTCAGCCGGTCAAAAACTGCGCCACCTTCCTCCGAGCGCGACCAAAAAAAGATGCCTAAGGCTACAACCACCAAACCAGCCAAAATTCCCAGTATTAAGACTCGATAATCGACGGTGAGTGCGATCAAGATGCGCGTGGCGGTCGGCAGTTCCACGTTCATATCGCGATACAGGGCTCCAAACTTCGGGACCACGAAAGCGACCAGGTAAGTGACGACGAGGCTGGCTACGATTACAAGCAAAACCGGGTAGACAAGAGTGGCAAGGATTTTTTTGCGAACACCTGTGCTCACCTTTTGATATGCGATGTAGAAATCCAGGACGCCAGAGAGATTGCCGCTCTTTTCGCCAGCAAGAATCGCGGTGGAATAGACCTTCGAAAAGACGCCTGCATCGCTAACGGCCTCCGAAAGCGACTTCCCCTCCCGAACGCGATCGCGAACTTGAGAGATGATCGGCCGCAACCTGGGGGTGGCCGCACGGTCTGTAAGCAAATCGAGCGCGCGGAGGATAGGCAATCCGGCTTTGATGAGCGTATTGAATTGCTGGTTGAGGATCAGAAAATCGGAACCGCCGACCTGCCGGGCATTGCTGCGCTGCAGCATGCCGCTGATCAGGCCGCTTCGATTCTCGACCGAATACACGTATAGCCCGCGGTCCGCAAGCTTTTGGCGCGCTTCTGCTTGGGTACCCGCAGCCTCGACGTGCGAGTAGACTCGGCCGTTGGCGTCAGCCACGCGGCAAACGAATTCCCCCATACTTATCAGTGTACCTCATTTGAAAATATGCAAGATAGCCTTGAAGGGTTGGCCGTATCCACACTTACACCGGCCTTCGGACGGGCTTGATGGCTGGTCGCGAACCTACGAGCCCTATCGTGCCGTTCGGACGCTCGCTGTAGGAGATGGGTCGAGATCCCCGTCGACGATTGCCACCCCCTTTGGAGGCACAAAATGAAACTTGGAGTCGTCCACGCGCGGGTCGAACTCCCAATTCGCAAATTGAAATTCGACCTGCACGCCTCCGGGGTCGACAACCCGAACGCGAAGCAATTCACCCGTGGCCGGATTCAACTCGAATAAGACATAAGAGCCATGCGGCGAAGACGCAACTTCCTGCGCAGTTGATCGAACTGGAACGAATTCCTCGCCCCCTCGGAGACCACATCGCAGGACGACTCCGCGAGGATCGACCACAGGGGCAGACTTGTCCGCCAAAACGTTCTTACATATCCGCGACACTTTCATCTCGCCTGCGAGCAGGGCGAAGGGCGTCCGAGAGTCCGCACTTTCCTTCGCGTGAACCCGCGTCACGGTATGATCTTCTGGCACGTAAAACCACGACCATTTGCCGTCCACAACGTAGAGATTTGCCTCGGGTGAGACGTACTCCCAGCGCATTTTGCCGGGCTTGGCGAAGTACGCTATTCCCGCTTCGGATCGCACTTCCTTGCCGTTGTCGATGTAGCGTTGGAGAAAGGTCGCACGCAGCGTTTTTGAGGAACGGTACGTCCTTTCAAATTTCTTCAGGAGAGATGCGGTTTCCGCGGGGCTATCGACGACTGAAGGAAACAGAAAACCGATTGCGGCAATCAGCACTAGACTCAGTTTCATGGACTGAGTCTAGCATTGGGAGCGGACTACTGCAGAGGCAAGTCGGACGACGAAGCTGCGGCCGACCCGTTGTAACGCGTGATGTTGGCGTCGCTGGAATAGAAACTGCGCGTGCCGGAA
>WNGL01005750.1_pt1 | contig 15524 bp, 15 predicted proteins | sample 5400591 | NCBI WGS metagenome assembly WNGL01 (sample SAMN13153377, study PRJNA577476) | soil metagenome | isolation source: 80 cm soil or saprolite under Garry oak tree replicate 1 | place: USA:California | collected 2016-06-15
GTGCGCTGGGTTGGTCGAAGCGAAGCGTAGCGCCTGCGTAAGCGGCACGTCTAATAAACGAACGCAATTGCGAACCGCGCTGGCCATATCGAGACAAGCGCCAGCGAGCCGACCGTCTTCTCGCGCGCAGCGCCCATCGCGCACCACAATTGTTTCCCCGTTGAGGTTGAAAGTGCTGAGCGTCCCACCGACCGGAGGCATCGCGTCGGTCACCAGCATAGGACGGCTGAGGCCTCGCAAGGCGAGCCGCAACGTGGCCGGTGCCACGTGAATTCCGTCGACAATCAGACCGTACCAGACATCAGCGCATTCCAGCGCCGCCGCAATCGGTCCCGGCTCACGCGACTCAAGTGCCCGCATGGCGTTGAACAAATGCGTGAAGCCGGTCAGACCAGCAGCTATTGCTTGTCGCGTCTGTGCATAGGTCGCCATGGAATGGCCGAGTGCCACACGCACGCCGGCTTTGACGAGTTTGCCGATAAACTCACTCGGCACTTGCTCGGGTGCCAAGGTGACAAGCGTTACGCCTTGACGCCGCGCCGCGATCACATCGAGATCGTCTGACGTCGGTTGCCGAATAAAGCGCTGATCGTGAACGCCGCGTTTTTCTGACGAGAGGAACGGACCCTCGAGATGGAGGCCGAGAATGCCGGGCTCAACGCCGCTTAGAGCTTCCACCGCCGCCAATGCCGATTTCATTTTTGCCGGACTGTCGCTGATCAGCGTTGGTAGCAGCGCTGTTGTACCAAACCGCCGATGTGCCCTCAGGATTTTGCGTATGGTCTCGGACGTCGGCGCATCGTTGAACAGAACATCGCCACCGCCATTGACTTGAAGGTCGATAAAGCCGGGCGCCAGCCAGATTCCGTCCGGCAATTCATGCAGTGGCATGGCTGGAGCGATTTCGGCGCGCGAAAAGATGCCGCTGATACGTGCGCCGTCGATAACTACAGCCGCGTCGCGATGCAATCTTTCGCCATCGAACACGCAGCTTGCCGCGACCGCGTGCGGTTGCCCGCTTTGTCGCGTTGCGCCGCAAGCTTCACCAGGAGGGCATAAAAACTCTGGATCATGCAGATCGCATCGGCATCGGGATGATCGGACGGCAAGACCGGCAGGCGACCGGTTTGCGCACCGCCTGGTTCGGCAACCATCACGCAAGCTCCCTTGCGGCGCAGATCACCGACGAGAGCCGTCAAACTTGCCGCAGCCTCATCGCAAGGATTAAACGCAAGTATCGGAAATGCATTGGAAACAAGCGCTATCGGTCCATGACGAAACTCGGCCGCGCTGAAGGCCTCGCCATGGAGTTCACAGGTTTCTTTCAGTTTCAGGGCTGCTTCGCGCGCGATTGCCAGCGTGGGGCCGCGGCCGATCGTGATCAGGCTCTCGGCTCGGCTGAGCGCGGCAAGCGCTTCCTGCCAATCGAGTTGGCTTGCCTGCATCAGCCGATTGGGCAGGCGCGCGTGGGCCGATCGCATTGCCGGATCGTCTACCCAGACGGCCGTCAATTGCAACAACGCCGCCAGCGATGCCACGAAGGTTTTGGTCGCGGCAATGCTTCGTTCAATTCCGGCGCCGAGCGGCAGAACGAATTCCGATGCTTCCGCCAACGGGCTATTTGGATCGTTGACGACCGCCGCCGTGATCGCGCCCGCGGCCCGCGCCATCGCCGCGGTCTCGATCAGATCGTCGCTGCGGCCGGATTGCGAAACCGCTAAAAAAAACTGATCCTTCAGGTTCAAAGCGCGGCGATACACTGTCGCAATATTGGGCGCTGCGGCGGCGACAGGCAGTCCGAGGCGAAATTCGATCAGGTGCTTGGCAAAGGTCGCGGCGTGCGCCGAGCTGCCCCGCGCGCAAGTGACGATAACCCTTGGCTGATGGCGATGAAGTCGCGCGATTAAGGCCGCCAACGGCGCGGCAAGAATACTTGTCTGCCGATCGACCGCGGCGGCCGCTTCCTGCAGATCACTTGCCATACCGCCGCTTAACTTCATCGCCTTCATCCTCGCGCCAAACCGACATCACGCCACGTGTTGCAGCGATTCCGCTGCGGAGCGGGCAAGCGTCAACGCACCATCAACTGCGTCCCCGGCAGGTTCGATGAGGCGCAATTTTGTCTCCGCCGCAAGCCATGGCTGCAGGGCCGAGGCGAAACCGCCCACCAGGGCCAATCGCGGCACACCAAGCGCGATCAGCCTGGCCGCAAGCCGATCGATATGGGCCGCGGCCATTTGCATCAATTCAACCGCCGCCGCGTCATGGCGCAGCGCATGATCGACGATGCATGGCGCGAAGGCGCCAAAATCGCGCGGCGAAGCAGTCGCGGTCCAGCCGACAATCGCATGGGGATCATTGGCAAACTCCGTAAAAAGCACGCGCAACAGGGGCGTCCATGCGATGCGGCCGTCATGCGCCCACAATACCCGGCGCAAGGCCTCAATGCCGATCCAAGCTCCGCTACCTTCGTCGGAGATCGGCAAACCCCAGCCGCCGATGCGATAGGTCTGTTCTTTCATGACAGCCCAGCCCACTGCGCCGGTACCGGCAATGATCACTCCGCCGTCCTTGCCGCCATGCGCGCCAATACATGCGGCATGGGCATCGGTCGTAATAACGGCCGTGCGGAACGGATGACCGTATTGCTTCGCAGCAGCCAATTGTCCGGGCTCGCTGGCACCGGCCAATGCGAGGCAGGCGACAATGCGAGAGAGGTTTTGCTGCACTAAATCGGCGGTGTCGAGGCACCGCCGCGCTGCATCGACAACCGATGAAAAACTGGCTCCGATCCCGAGACGCAGATTAGCCGGTCCACTGACCGCTTCAGCGAGTAGCCTCCCGGAATAGGTAGATAGCCGCGCTCGAGATTGCGTACCGCCGCCATCAACGCCCAGAAGCAGGATGCTTTGCTCAACCATTGGCTTCCTAAAGTCGCGGAATCGCTCCAGATTGTAAGAACAAAATGCAGGCAATTTGGTTTGATTTAAGGTCTACTCGATGGTCAAGGCTTGTTGATGGCGATTGTTGAATCTCATGGAGACTGAGCGCGTTAGTCCGCGTTATTCGGATATCGACCTGTGGGAACCGGGCGATATTCTGGACGCGCTGATCGAAAGCCAAATGGCTGCAGTCGCAGCCGTGCGTCCCGCGTTGCCCGCAATCGAATGTGCTGCTGAAGCAATGCAGGCGCGATTATCAGGTGATGGCAGGCTGATTTATGTTGGTGCGGGAACGTCCGGTCGGCTTGCAGTCCAGGATGGCGCCGAGCTTATCCCAACCTTCAACTGGCCGCAGGACCGCCTGCTGCTGCTGATGGCAGGAGGCAAGGAAGCGCTGTTGCAATCGGCTGAAGGCGCGGAAGACGAGATCGATCAAGCCGCGCGACTGGTGCGACAGCATCGGATTGGCGCCGCCGATGTGGTGATCGCGGTGGCCGCAAGCGGAACGACGCCATTCACGGTGTCCTGCATGCGCGAAGCGAAACGGCGCGGGGCGTTCGCGATCGGCATTGCTAACAACCGATCCACACCGCTGCTCATGGAGGCGGATTGTCCGATCTGGCTCGACACCGGCCCTGAGCCGATCGCGGGTTCGACGCGAATGAAAGCCGGGACTGCGCAACGCGTGGCGCTCAACCTCCTCTCGACGCTGCTCATGATCCGCTTAGGCCGCGTGCATGAGGGGCTCATGGTCGACGTGCAGGCGATCAACGCCAAGCTCATTGGCCGGAGCGAAAACATACTGCGGCGGCTCAGCGGCCGCAGCGAGGACGAGGTCCGTGAGGCCCTGCAAAGTGCCGGCGGCAATGTGAAAAAGGCGATGCTCATTCTGCACGGCTGTACGGCAGAAAAAGCGAGCGCGCTTCTTGAACAGGCCGGCGGACGCTTGCGGACCGCGTTGCGGCTTGCGGGAAGTTCTTCTGCAGCCGCATCCGAGATCCTGACCGTGGACGCCGAGGCTGCGTCTGCTGTGCCTGACAAGGTGGAAGACAGCTAACACCGCAGGATATTGCGCGGCTTGCTCAGCCCTTCTTCGCAAGCGCGTCGAATTGCATCAGCCGTTCAATTAGCGGCGCCAAATCCTTGAGTGGGATCATGTTCGGGCCGTCCGACGGCGCACGATCGGGATCTTGATGCGTTTCGATGAACACACCAGCGACTCCGACGGCCGTCGCTGCGCGCGCTAGCACCGGAACGAAGGCACGCTCGCCGCCGGACGAAGTGCCCTGCCCGCCCGGCTGCTGAACCGAGTGGGTGGCGTCGAAGATTACCGGCGCGCCGATTTTTGCCAGGATCGGCAATGCCCGCATATCCGAGATGAGTGTGTTGTAGCCAAACGACACGCCGCGCTCGGTAACAAGCACGTTGGGATTGCCCGCGGCCGTAATCTTGGCCACCACATTGGCCATGTCCCAGGGCGCGAGGAACTGCCCTTTCTTGACATTGATCGCACTCCCGGTCTTTGCCGCAGCAACGAGGAGATCGGTTTGGCGGCAGAGGAACGCAGGAATTTGCAAAACATCGACGGCCTCTGCGACCGGCGCGCATTGGTCTGGCTCGTGTACGTCGGTAAGAACCGGAATGCTCAACTCGCGGCGCAAATCGGCGAAGATCGTGAGCGCTTTATCAAGGCCAAGCCCGCGTGCGCTTGACGCACTGGTGCGGTTCGCCTTGTCGAACGAGGTCTTATAGACGAGACCGAGCCCGAGCCCGGCGGTGATTTCCTTCAGCGCCGCTGCCATCTCGAAGGCATGCGCCCGGCTTTCCAGAGCACAGGGCCCGGCAATCACGGCAAGTGGCAAGCCATTGCCGAACTTAACTTTGCCGACAGCGACAATCGCGTTGGGTTTTGTGGTCATTGCGGTATTGGGGCTAGCATTAGCCGCGTCGCACGACGCAAGCTTTCGTCATTTTACCGCGGAAAACGCGGTCGGCTGAAGGATCTGGTTACGCGCATTCTGAATGATTGGACCATCCCGTTCGCTTTCGGCGCGCGCCGATATCCATTGTGGATCGCTCATGAATGCTGTCCATTTTTTCTCACGCTCGGCGAGCGAGTCCCAGGCAAGCAAATAGGTCAACTCATGATTGGAATCGCCAATCAACGTGGTCCAGAAGCCGGCCTGCCGAATTCCGTGCTTCTTCCATAGCTCAAGCGTGACCTTCTCAAAGCGCTGCAACAGAGCCGGCAACCTGCCCGGTACGGTTCGGTAGATGCGCATTTCGTAAATCATGTGCTTCCTCCCGGAAAACTAGTTGTAAGCCGCCGGTTTCTGGCGGTCGAGCCGGCGTTCGACCGGCCTTGCGACGAATTATTATACGAGCCGGCTCTGCTCCACCGCCGCGCCGATAAAAGACGCAAACAGCGGATGCGGCGCAAAGGGGCGCGATTTCAGTTCGGGATGAAATTGCACGCCGATGAACCAGGGATGGTCTTCATATTCGATGATTTCCGGAAGAAGCCCATCCGGCGACATGCCCGAGAAGCGCATGCCGTGTTGCGCCAAGCGGTCCTTGTACGCCGTATTGACCTCATAGCGATGGCGATGGCGCTCGGAAATCTCGGTCGCATGATAGATTTCTGACACTCGCGAGCCGCGCCCCAACACGGCCGGATAGGCGCCGAGCCGCATTGATCCGCCCATATCGCTGCCGATCCCGCGTTTCTGCAGCTCGTTGCCTTTCATCCATTCCGTCATGAGTCCGACGACGGGCTCTGACGTGGTGACAAATTCAGTCGAGTTCGCTTGTTCGATCCCGCACAGGTTCCGCGCCGCCTCGATGACGGCCATTTGCATGCCAAAGCAGATGCCGAAATACGGCACGCGGCGCTCGCGCGCGAACTGCGCTGCCCGGATTTTGCCCTCGGCGCCGCGCTGCCCGAATCCGCCGGGCACCAAAATGCCATCGACGTGCTCCAGGAACGGCACCGGATCTTCGTTCTCGAATACCTCGCTCTCGATCCAGTCGAGATTGACCTTCACCTTATTGGCGACGCCGCCATGTGAGAGCGCCTCGATCAGCGACTTATAGGCGTCCTTCATGCCGGTATATTTGCCGACAACCGCGATGGTGACGTCGCCTTCGGGGTTGCGGATGCGCTCGTTGATAAACTGCCACGTCGCCAGGTCGGGCCGCGGCGGATTGTCGATGCCGAATGCGGCGAGCACCTCATGGTCCAGGCCGGCAGCGTGATACGCCTCTGGCACCGCATAAATGTTGTCGACGTCGCGCGCTTCGATCACGGCGCTTTCGCGTACATTACAGAACAAAGCGAGTTTGCGCCGCTCGCTGACAGGAATTTCGCGATCGGTCCGGCACAGGAGGACATCGGGCTGGATGCCAATCGCGCGCAATTCACGGACCGAATGCTGCGTCGGTTTGGTTTTCAGCTCGCCCGCGCTCGGAATGAACGGCATCAGGGTCAAATGGATGTAGACCGTATCGCCGCGCGGTAGATCGTTGCCGAGCTGTCGGATCGCTTCGAAGTAAGGCAGGCCTTCGATGTCGCCGACAGTGCCGCCGATCTCGCACAGGACAAAATCGAAATCGTCGTTGCCATCGCGAATGAATTCCTTAATGGCGTTGGTGACATGCGGGATGACCTGGATAGTCGCGCCGAGATAATCGCCGCGCCGCTCCTTGGCGAGAATTTCCTGATAGATGCGCCCGGTTGTGATGTTGTCCTGGCGGGTCGCCGGCCGGCCCGTGAAACGTTCGTAATGACCGAGGTCGAGATCGGTTTCCGCGCCATCGTCGGTGACGAAGACCTCGCCATGCTGATATGGCGACATCGTCCCTGGATCGACGTTGAGATAAGGGTCGAGCTTGCGCAGCCGGACTTTGTAGCCGCGTGCCTGCAACAGCGCGCCGAGCGCCGCCGATGCGAGACCCTTGCCGAGTGAGGAGACCACGCCGCCGGTGATGAAAATGTACCGCGCCATGGGACCTAACCCTTAGCGCGCCTTGCTCGATTCGACGAGTGATTTTCCGGAATGTCTGCCGGGCCGTGGCTAAAAGCACCCAGCATCCCGACAAAAACGCTTTGTTTACAGTCCATTACGCTGATGTCTTTAGGCGTGACAGCAAGCCGCAATGTGTGACCATCGTCTGCTGGGCAGGTATTTGCGCATCCTTGCGCGGGATGCACAACGGAACGCACGAGCGGCGGGGTCTTTATTTTGATTGCGGCACCTGTGGTCCGGTGGGTGGCTGGGAGCTCGGCGCCGTGCCGGGGCCGGACGGTAACGCCGGGATTCCCTTTTGCAATTGGTTGAGAAGACCGCCGCTGCCCTGTTGTCCGGGGGGCCCTGTCGGCGACGGCGGAGCCGGCATCTCTTGAGTCGTCGGCGAGCCCGTATTGATGATCGAGGTCGGATGTCGCTGAAAGCTCGCCAGCCATGACAAGACCAGGCTGGTGGCGAAGAAGCCCGCAGCCAATAGCGCCGTGGTGCGCGACAAAACGTTGGCTGTGCCGCGGCTCGACAGGAAGCCGGTCGTTGAACTGATCAAGCCGCCGCCCTCTGATTTCTGCAGCAGCACCACGCCGATCAGCGCGAGAACCAGCATGAGATGAATAACAATAATGACAGTCAGCATTCCGATATCCGCTTGCAACCAGTCTGAGAACGTTTGGGGAGCAGCCTACAGCTTCGTGCTTCGTGCTTCCTAATATAGGAACGGCGCGAGGTCTCTACACGGTTCGGGGCGGCATTTCTATGGCGCTTTGCGCGCCAAAGCCGCGCGGGTCAAGCAATTGCGATTGGCGAATGCCCCTTTGGCACAGTTTCGCGGTATCCGGGGCTTTCACCTGCATTCGCAAAGATCTCCGGCTCATAATTCACGATAGATGCCGGCAATAGCCAGAAATTCGCCGGCATCCAGGCTTGCGCCGCCGACGAGTGCGCCATCGACGTTTTCCACTGTGAGCAATTGCTTTGCGTTGCTCCGCCTCACTGAACCGCCATAAAGAATGTGCATATCGCGCCCGGTTTCGGCGAAATGCGACGACAGCCGCGCCCTGATGCGCGCCCTGATGAATGTGTGCATCTCGCGCACATCGTCCGGCGTCGGCGTCAGCCCCGTCCCAATCGCCCATACAGGTTCGTAGGCGACCGCCACACCCTCTGCGTCGTCCGGCAACGAGCCATCCAGTTGCGCGCGCAAGACGGCACGGGTTTGCCCGGCAGCGCGCTCGGCGCGGGTTTCGCCGATGCAGATGATTGCGAGAAGCCCCGCGCGTCGGGCTGCAAGCGCCTTGGCACGGACCACCGCATCGGTTTCGCCGTGATAGCGGCGCCGTTCCGAATGTCCGACAATCACGGCGGTCGCGCCCGCGTCGCGCAGCATTTCTGCGGAGATGTCGCCGGTATAGGCACCGGCAACCTCGGCGTGACAATCTTGGCCGCCAATTGCGACAGGCGTGCCATGGGCCGCCGCCGCAAAACTGGCAATAAGCGTCGCCGGCGGACAGACGACAACATCAACCGAGGCAAGCGTGCGCGCACCGGCGATGATTTTTTCCAGTTCTGCGATCGAGGCTTGCAGCCCATTCATCTTCCAGTTGGCCACAACCAGCCGACGGCCCGTTGTCATGTTGCTCTCATGTTCAACTCGCCAGAACTTCGTCGATGAACCCCGCGGGGTCGGCGTAAAATTCCCGCATAAGCCGATAATGATCCGTTTCGTCAACGCTAATCGGCTCGAGACCACTGGCTGAAAGCCGCAGCAGCTGCGCCTTCGGGTATGCCATCAGAAGCGGCGAATGGCTCGCCATCACAACCTGGCAGATGCCGGAGCTCTCCATGCGCCGGAGCAATTTGAGGAAAGCAATCTGCCGCGATGGCGATAAGGCCGACTCCGGCTCGTCGAATATGAAAATACCCTGGCGATGACAGCGCTCCTCAAAAAACTTCAGGAATCCTTCGCCATGCGAATGCGAGAGAAAATCGGGCGGCGCGCCGTGGGACTCAAGCGCGACCGCATCTAGATATCGCGCCACGGAGAAGAAACTCTCGGCCCGAAAGAACCAGCCGCTCGTAATCTTTGGCAGCCATGCCGCGCGCAGCGCATCCGCGAGCCGGCCGCCCATGGCTTCGATGGCGCCCGAATGGTCGACCGGCCGATAGCCCTTGCCGCCCCCCGCATCGTCATATCCGGCCAGCGCCGCGATACCTTCCAGTACCGTCGACTTTCCCGTGCCATTTTCGCCGACGAGGATGGTGATCGGTCGCTCGAATTCGATTTCGAATCCCCCGCGTAAAAGCGGCAGGCAAAAAGGATAGGCGCCGGCGTCGGCAACAAGAGATTCGTCGAGCCAGACCCGCCTAAGGTAGGGCGCCGGCAATCTAATGGCCCGCTTCTTCATCTTTTGCGCCTGCGACAAACAGCCGTTAGCAGACCGGTTGCGGTCGGAAAAGAGGCGTTTTACGGGTCAGTCCCATCGGTTGCGGCAGCACTGCCCCGTCCTTATAGTGCGCCGCCGCGTCGTACCGATCGGTTCAATTTCAAAGTTGGCTGCATGCTACGGGGTATTCGCAAAGCCTCCGAAAATTGGCTTGGCCGCAGCGTCATGGGTGCGGTCATGGCGCTGCTGGCGGGCAGCTTCGCCATTTGGGGCATCAACGATATCTTTCGGGGCTTCGGCCGCGGGAGTCTCGCCAAGATCGGCGATACTGAAATCCCGATCGAGCAGTTCCGGCAAACCTATCAAGATCGCTTGCAGCAGATCGGCCGCGAGCTCGGCCGGCCGCTACCGGCCGGCAGTGCAGATGCACGCGGGCTTGATCGGCTGGTGCTTGGCGAAATGATTGCCCAGGCCGGACTCGAGCAGCGCGCACGCCAGATGGGCCTCGGTCTCTCCGATGCGGATATCGCAAACCATATTAGGTCCGATCCGAAACTGCAGACCGCAAACGGTCAATTCGATCGCGCAAAATTCGACCTGATCCTGCGCAATATCGGCTATTCCGAACAGCGCTTCGTCGCCGAACAGCGGCAGGACATTTTGCGGCGGCAGATCCTCGATAGTCTCTCGGCCGACGTGACGACACCGAAGGCGTGGCTTGAGGCAATCAACCAGTTCCAGAACCAGCAGCGCAGTATCGAATATATAGCACTTGGCCCGGCGCAAGCCGGCGCCATTCCGCAGCCGACCGACGAACAGCTTAAGAAATATTTCGACGAGCGCAAAATCATGTTTCGCGCACCGGAATACCGCAAGGTCGCCGTCGTGGCGGTGACCCCGGCAGAGCTTGCGAAATGGATGGAAGTTTCAGATGACGATCTGAAAAAAGCCTACGAGCAGAAGCGCGCTAGCTTTACCACGCCGGAGCGCCGGCACGTCGAGCAGATTGTTTTTCCGATGCCGGCCGATGCGCAGGCTGCCGCCGATCGCATCAAGAGCGGTACGACCTTTAGCGGGATCGCCAGCGAACGCGGTCTCAAGGAGCAGGATATCGACCTCGGCACCCTGCCGAAGTCGCGTATCGTCGACCCCGTGGTCGCCGATGCGGCTTTTTCGTTAAAACAAGGCGAGGTCAGTGCACCACTGCAAACCCGCTTCGGCGCCGCCGTCCTGGTGACCGTGCTCAAGATTGAACCGGAAAAGACGCAATCTCTTGCCGAAGCCACACCACAGCTTCGCACCGACATTGCGCTCGAGCGCGCCAAAAGCCAGGTGCGCGACCTGCACGATAAAATCGAGGACGCACGCGCTGGCGGTAGCACGATCGTGGAGGCCGCGGCGAAGTTGAAGCTGCCGGTGACAACTTACGATGTGGATCGCTCAGGTCGCGACCCGGATGGCAAACCAACCCTCAACGTTCCGCACGGCGACGATGTCGTCAAAGCCGCCTTTACCTCCGATATCGGTGTCGATAACGATCCGATAAATGCCGACGGGGGGTACATCTGGTACGACATAGCGGCTGTTACGCCGGCACGCCCACGCACGCTGGATGAAGTTAAAGTGGAGGTCGAGCAGCGCTGGCGCGAGGACGAGATTGCGTCCCGTTTGAAAAGCAAGGCGAACGAAATCCTCGACAAACTCAAGAACGGCGACGCGTTGGCTGCGCTCGCCTCGGCCAACGGCGTCAGGATCGAGACCGCAAAAGACCTAAAACGGGGTGCCGCGCACGGCGGCATTTCCGCCAGAGCGACCGACGCGATCTTCCACACCGCAAAAGACGCGTATGGCACCTCGGCAGGTGACGATCCCGCGCATTGGATCGTCTTCCGTGTAGTCGAGGTCAAGACACCGCCACTTAATGCAAATTCGCCCGATACCGAACGCATTGCGCAAACCGTGCAACGGGAACTCTCCGCTGATTTAACGGGCCAATACGTGGCCCGGCTCGAAGACGATCTTGGCGCGTCGGTGAACGCTTCGGCACTCGCGCAAGCGAGCGGCAGCACCGCCCCGGATCGAGAATAAATGCACTTCGAGCCTTCGGCTGAGTCGTTCGCAGCGCGTTACGCGGCGGGCGAGCCGCAAGTCGTATGGACCATGCTCGTCGGCGATCTGGAAACGCCGGTCTCGGCTTTTCTCAAAATCGCTGGTTCGCGGCCCATGAGCTTTCTCTTGGAATCGGTCGAGGGCGGCGCGGTGCGCGGCCGTTACTCGATTATCGGCCTGGAGCCTGATCTCATATTTCGTGTCAACAACCGTCGGGCGCAGGTCAACCGCACGCCGCACGCCGCGCCCGAGGCATTCGCTCCGCTGGACGAACCGCCGCTCGCCGCGCTGCGCGGTCTGATCGGCGAAAGCCGCATCGCCTTGCCAGAGGCGCTGCCACCGATGGCCGCCGGTCTATTTGGCTATCTCGGCTATGACATGGTTCGATTGATGGAGGAACTGCCACCGCCGCAAGGCGATCCACTCGGCATCCCCGATGCAGTTCTAGTGCGTCCGACCGCAATCCTTGTTTTCGATGCGGTCGAGGACACAATCACGATCGTAACGCCGGTGCGCAAACAGCCGGCAATGTCCGCCGAGGCGGCTTGGGCTCGCGCCGTCGAACGCTTGTCCGCCGTGATCGACGCACTCGATAGGCCGCTCGACAAGGCGACGGCACCAGCCGAAACCGGCCCAGTACATGTGAAACCGAGCTCAAACACCACGCCCGCGGAATACGAGCGCATGGTGATGCGCGCTAAGGAGTATATCGCCGCCGGAGATGTTTTTCAGGTCGTACTGTCGCAGCGTTTCGCGTTGCCTTTCGCGCTGCCGCCGTTTGCGCTTTATCGCGCTTTGCGCCGCGTCAATCCATCGCCATATCTTTATTTTCTCGATTTCGGCGGTTTCGCAATCGCCGGATCCAGTCCTGAAATCATGGTGAAGACCGCCGGTGGCGTCGTGACGATCCGTCCGATCGCCGGCACCCGGCCACGTGGCGCAACGCCGGGCCAAGATCAGGCACTCGAAGCCGAACTCCTCGCCGATCCCAAGGAGCGCGCCGAGCATCTCATGCTGCTCGATCTCGGCCGCAACGACGTCGGGCGGGTCGCCGAAATTGGCAGCGTCAAAGTCACCGAACAATTCTTCATCGAGCGCTACAGCCAGGTCATGCATATTGTTTCAAACGTCGAAGGTAGATTGCGCAAGGATTGCGGCGCACTCGACGCGCTCATCGCAGGTTTCCCGGCCGGCACCGTCTCCGGCGCGCCCAAGGTGCGCGCTATGCAGATCATCGACGAATTGGAAAAGGAAAAGCGTTCACTCTATGCCGGCTGCGTCGGCTATTTCTCGGCCGGCGAACAGATGGATACCTGCATCGCACTGCGCACGGCGCTGCTCAAGGATGGCGTCATGTATGTCCAAGCCGGCGCCGGCATAGTCGCCGACTCCCAACCTGAGTTCGAGCAACAGGAATGCGTCAATAAAGCAATGGCGCTGTTTCGCGCCGCTGAAGAGGCGAAGCGTTTCGCCAGCACCGCCCCGCGCGACGGTAAGACCTGATAGCTGCAGCGGCGCGCTATCTATCTTTCTTGGCCGGAATCTCCAACCGGCCGTCGTTATGACAAATTTACTTCGCACGGCGCAGCAATTATCATCGACAGCGGTAGCGCGTACTCGAGGGGCATAAAGATGTGCGGGATTTGCCTGAACTCCCATCGTGGCTTCGTGACGCGGCGGGGCGCACTAGGACTGACGGTATCGGCATTAGCGGCGACCTTGGTTGTCCCACGGGCGATGGCCGCGAATGACAAGCCTCCACCGAAACCGCAAAATGTCATCGCCCCCGACGCGGCCCTCGATCGCTTGATGAAAGGCAATAGCCGCTACGTCACAGGCGTTAGCATTCGCCACGACTTCACGCATGAACGCGAGGCGCTAAGTACAGGACAGAATCCATTCGCTGCAGTGCTGAGTTGTGCCGATTCCCGGATTGCTCCGGAATATTGCTTCGATACGGCGCGCGGCGACTTATTCGTCTGCCGCGTCGCCGGCAATTTCGCCAGCGACGAAATGATCGCCAGCCTGGAATATGCCGTGCAGGTGCTCAACACGCCCTTGATCATGGTGCTCGGACACGAAGCATGCGGCGCGGTCGGCGCCACAATTAAGTCGATCAAGGACGGCTCGACATTGCCCGGTCACCTGCCCTCACTGGTAGCGGCTATCAAACCGGCCGTGGACGTCGTGCAGGGACAAGGCGGCGACGTACTGGCGAATGCCACTCGTCGCAATGTCACGCTCAACGTCGAGCGGCTCAAAAGCGCCACGCCTATTTTGAGCGCATTCGCGAACAACAACAAAATCCGCCTGGTCGGTGGTGTTTACGAGTTAAAAACCGGGCGGGTCCAGTTGCTGGGCTGAAAGCGATATTAAACCGAAATAGAATTCGTATAACTTGCGAGCGGCGAACTCGAGCTCGCGCGCGAATCAATCACCTCATGACCGCAACCGGGCTCCGACTGTACAGGCGCAGCTTGCGAAACACTGTCCGCGACAAGGGAACCAATAAACATACGAGAACCGCCATTGCGCCAAGCAGGATCGGATATTGGATGATCTCTGCGTAGACGAGCGCCAGACCGCGCAGGTAGACCACGCCGCTGAAGCCGACGATAGCTGCGAGATAAGCAATGCCCAATAGCATCGCGGCCAGCGCTTTTGGCATTTCACCCAATTCATTGACTTCCGCGAAAGCCGGCTTGGTCCGCTGAATGCTTTTGGTGGTGGCGCGCTTTTTCGACCGTGCGGGCATCAGTTCCGTTTCAAGCTTGCGGATCGCCGCTTCCAACGCGGCCTGTTCCCGCGTGATCGTCAACGCCGAAATCCTCGGATTCTGCTTGCGCAGCTCCGCAACAATTATGCTTCGGGCGCGCTCGTATAGTTCTTCGCGCGCGGCAGGGTCGCCGGTCTCGAGGTTCACCACTGCCTGGGCAAGAACGGAATAGTAGTCTGCCATTCGGCCTCCCCCTGACCGAAAACCGCACCCAATATTAGGCCGGCGCTGCGCGAAATCCAGCCTGGAATGCTGTCTTAAACAGGGGGCCCTTCAAACGGCCAGCCAAAACGCTGAACGGCGCGCCAGTTGTGCTCCACCGCTTTGTATGGCCAGCCCACAGCTGCGGCCATTTTAATTTGGCGTCTTCTGAATCTGCAATGCACCAAGTATCAGCTTGGGAACTTAGGCGGATGCAGCGACTTGTTGCCCTGTGGCGCCGAGTAAGGGCGAAATTTCTCCTGTGGAGGAAACATGGATAAGAAATTAGCTGGGCTCTTGGGAGCGGCCGCGGCCTTGAGCGCGGTGACTACGGCCCAGGCGGCACCTGCGAGCGGTCCGGAACTCCCGCAAGCTAGCAGCTACCGTGACCTTCTCGATCCTATTCCCAATGCGCTGCCACTATTAAAAGCCGACGATGCCCGGCTGGCCGAGACAGGCGCCGTTAGGACCGCTCAGGTTGTGATCGGTCATCACCATCATCACCACCATCATCGTGCCGGCGTTTACGTCCGGGTCGGACCACGGTGGCATCGTCACCACCACCATCACCATCACCACCACCATCGTTGGTATTGACGAAAGATAGGGCATCCAAATTTGGATGCCCTATGCACGTGTTCTTGCGGTCGGCAGGTGCAGCGTCGCCAAGGTGGCGCGCCGCCGGCGGGCGCGCATTACTCGGCGTTTGCCGCAGCGATCGAGGGCGAGAGTGCTTCGCGGAAGCGTGCCAATTTCAACGCTCTAAACCAAGTTCCTCGCCCAGGATACCATCGCTCCCCAGCACATCGCCAATCCCGAACCGTACCACCACGAATCCTGGTGAAGGGCTTCGTAGATCACGATCGCGCCGGCGATCACGATGGACATAGCGACGGCTGTTTTGAGCGTTGCGTTCATGGTGAGCGCCAACCCGCTCGCATAAGTTTAGTTCCTTCGCGCGCTGGAAGGCGCCAAGTTCGGAAAACAACTATTCAGTTGCGTGATTTAATTCTGAGCGGCGATGAATTTATAGCCGTCATCCCAGCGCCGTACACGGCCGGTCGATGGCGTCGGAAAATGCGTCGCGCAC
>WNGL01024400.1_pt1 | contig 15523 bp, 14 predicted proteins | sample 5400591 | NCBI WGS metagenome assembly WNGL01 (sample SAMN13153377, study PRJNA577476) | soil metagenome | isolation source: 80 cm soil or saprolite under Garry oak tree replicate 1 | place: USA:California | collected 2016-06-15
GGGCGGTCGGGTATGGCCGGCAGTACCGACTTCCCTAGCCGGGCCCATTTACCCTGACGCGAGCTGGGTAGCGGACGCGTAGACGGGCGTCCTGCCTCCCGGCACCAGGCTAGGGCAGCTCCGTCGCGACCAACGTCCGCACGATAGGGCGTGACCTGACGGCAAGCGAGGGGCCACCATCATGCTTGCACGCATCGTCGTAAATCCACGATGTCGTCAAACGTGACCGAAATCTTGGAAGGCGCAAAGCCGAGCGACCTGCCCGTAGAACAGCCGGCAAGGTTGGACTTTGTGATCAATCTCAAGGCGGCCAAGGCGCTCAACCTTAGCATCCCGCCGTCTATCCTCACCCGCGCCGATGAGGTGATCGAGTAACTTCGGCTCGCGTTGCTGTGTCTGCTCACGGTAGGAAGTGGCACATCTCGTCGATTCGCTACGGTGCATGGTTTGGCCGCAGTCGGAGGCTAAGCGGACCTGTCGCGGACATCGCAGAACGGACGCAATTGACCTTGGCTGTGTGAAAACGCTGCACACGGCCAGGACCCATTTCGGACATCGGCCGGCCTCACGCCCGATCCTTTCCAGTGTGCTAGTCTGAGCCTGTACGATGTCTTGTCCTGAACCTCGGGGGAGGCAATGAGACGGCGCGAGTTCATCACGCTCATCGGCGGCGTGGCGGCGGGGTGGCCACTTGCGGCGCGCGCACAGCAGCCGTCAATGCCGGTGATCGGAATCCTCGGAGCGACAACGGCGCAGGGTTACGCGGCGCAAGTATCGGCGTTTCTCCAGGGCCTGAAGGAAGTTGGCTTTGTCGAAGGCCGGGATGTAGTTATCGAATATCGCTGGGCGGAAGATGAATACGATCGGCTGCCGGCATTGGCAGCCGATCTCGTCCGACGTCGGGTGGCTGTGATTGCCACGATCGGCGGAAATGCCGCGTCATTGGCGGCAAAGGCAGCGACAGCGACAATTCCGGTCGTCTTTCATGGCAGCCTCGATCCAGTCAAAGCCGGATTCGTCGCCAGCCTGAACCGGCCGGGCGGCAACCTCACTGGGGTGGTTACGCTCAACGTAGACACCGGGCAGAAACGGCTGGAACTCATTCATGAGGTCGTCCCGGCGGTGACCACTATGGGTCTGCTGCTTAACCCGACCAATAAGGTGACTGCCGAGATTCAATCTAAAGACCTGCAGGCGGGGGCCCGCAGCCTGGGGCTACAGCTTCGTGTCCTACATGCGAGCACCGAAGATGATTTCGACGCGGCCTTTGCAGCCTTGACCCAAATGCGAGCGGGCGGGCTAGTGATCGGCACCGACGGTTTTTTCGTTAGCCACAGTGAACAACTAGCTGCACTGACGCTCCGCCACGCGATGCCCGCAATCTTCCAATATCGCGCGTTTGCCGACGCCGGTGGACTGATGAGTTACGGCGGCAGCGTTACGGATTCGTACCGGTTGGCCGGTGTTTTTACCGGACGCATTCTCAAGGGCGAGCAGCCGGCCGGTCTCCCGGTACAACAGTCCACGAAGGTCGAGCTGATTATCAATCTCAAGACTGCCAAAGCACTCGGACTTACGGTTCCAATGTCGCTGCTCGGCCGCGCCGACGAGGTGATCGAGTGAAACTGGCCGATGACGGCTTATGGCACCGAGCTGCCTATCCGGCATGTCCGCTGTCACGGTGAGTATTTGGGGGCAGAGCGGACTAGCCGCGGGCGTCGCGAAAAGGGCGAGATTGACCCAGAGCCGACGTAGGCCCGCACGGGCACTTCCAGAGTGCGGGGTTGAGGCCTACTATCTCCTTAAACTCGGTGAGATGAGGCTATGCGGCGTCGCGAATTCATTGCGCTCGTGGGCGGGACTATTGCTTCGCCGCTGGTGGCGCGCGCGCAACCACCTAAGGTGGCTCGAATAGGGGCTCCCTACATAGGCCTCGCTGACTCGCAGTCGTTCACGAAAGAACTCCGGGAAGGCCTGCGTGAACTTGGCTATATAGAGGGGCAAAATATTGCATTTGAGTTTCGGTCTGCGGAAGGGAAGCTAGATCGACTACCCGAGTTGGCGGCCGAGCTAGTGCTGCTCAAAGTCGATGTTATCGTGACGCTCTACGTTCCGCCCTCACTCACGGCGAAACACGCAACAACTAAAATTCCCATTGTGGCTATCGTAGGCGATCCGGTCGAAACTGGTATCGTCTCGAATTTGGCGCATCCCGGCGGAAACATCACCGGCGTGTCCCTGATGGCCTCTGTATTGGCTGGGAAAAGTGTTGAACTATTTCGCGACATGCTGCCCGCGGCCCGACGGGTGGGTATTTTAGGCCACTCCACAAATCCTGTATTCGCGAAAGCTATGCTCGACGAGGTTTTGCTCGCAGGGGGGCCGACGGGGATAGAAATACAGCCAGTCGTCATGGTTCGCGGACCTGACGAGTTTGAAAGCGCCCTTACGACTATGGTGAGCGAGCGAGCAGATGCCGTGGTCGTTCAAGGCAGCCTGGCGGTCAAACCTCTCGTCGATCTGGCGATCAAGTACCGTTTGCCGATGGTCTCGACCACGCGCGCATTTGCAGACATTGGAGGCCTTATGTCATTCGGGGCAGATGGACCTGCAGCGTTTCGTCATGGTGCTAAACTCATACAGAAGATTTTACAGGGGAGGCAGCCGAAAGACGTCCCCATCGAGCAGCCACAAAGTTCGAACTGGCCATCAATCTCAAGACTGCGAGGGCCATGGGCCTTGCGATCCCAGATTCGTTCTTGCTGCGCGCCGACGCAGTGCTCGAATGAAGCAGCGACTTAGTTGCGGTGCATGAGTCCGAGTCTGGCACGACTCAGACGAGCCGATCACGGCCGGATATGTCCGTTCATTGGGGGTGAAGCGGTCAAGGTGACTCCGCGCGCGAAATGACGCGATTGACCCGCAGACATTTCAGCCTCCTTATCTCGTATGCCTGTGTGTCTTTCGGACAGCAACGCGCCTGGGTGCGGCGGTAGTATTGCTTCCCGACGACCGCGTAGTCGGGAGGATCTCACGCATATATTCGGCAAGCAGCTCGCAAAAGTTCTGGGCGTAGGACGGGATTGGCCGCCGCTTATCCCACTGGATGATCAATCTCTCCCGCAGCGGCTTGTGTCGGTGGGCGACACGGACAATTCTCAGGTTGTAGCGATCCGTGGCCAAGATTGAGGGAATGATCGCGACGCCGTGCCCAGCCTCCGCGAGCGCGAGCAGGGTATGCGGTGCCCGGCTCTCGACCAGAATTTTCGGCTCGATCTCGGCGAGACGGCAGGCTGCATCGAACATCTTGCGAACCGAGTAACCGGAGTCCAGCAACAGCAACGGATAACGCACGAGGCAGCCAATATCGATCATGACGGCGCCGCCAAGCTGCAGCGATGGAGCGCACGCCGCCAAAACCTCATCCGCCTGCAATGCGCGGCTCTCGAAGCGGCGATCGCTCCCCTGGTCGTGTCTGATACCGAGGTGAACCTCGCCGCGTTCCAATAACACCAGTTGTTCGTGGCCCAGAGCCTCGATCAATCTCACGTGCACATTGGGAAAGCGCTCGGTGTATCGCGGCAGGAATCGCGACAGAACACTTTCGATCGTCTGCGGCGGGGCAGCAACCCGCAGCACCCCGCTGCCGCCGCGCCGGAGAAGCTCTACCCGGGCGCCAAGCAAGCCGACCTGACCCAATACCGTGCGGCAATCGTCGAGCACCTGCTCGCCGATCGCGGTCAGCATGAGACGGCGCCCCACACGATCAAAAAGCCTGAGGCCGAATTCCTGCTCGAGGTCATTGATCCGGCGCGAAAGGGCCGGCTGGCTGATGCGCAGACGCAACGCTGCCCTCGACACCGTGCCCAGCTCGGCGACGGCGACGAATGTCCGCAGGCGCCTCAGATCCATGCCTTTGCTTATATCAAATCCGCATAAGAAATAGGAAAATTATGCATTGGACGCCGAGATTGAGGCGACTTTATCGTGCCTCGTGTCCGCCAAGGCGTGCCCGGCAGGAGACGTTGATCACCGCCGCGTCGCGGCGACGAGCGCTGAAACGGGTGCTCAAATGACAATCTGCATCACAAGCGGGCCGCGCACGCTCAGCACACAGGCCATAATGGTCATTGCGCTGTGGTGTCTTGTAATTGCGTTTTCGGCCGGGGGCGCTGTTGCCCAGTCGGCTGGATTGGAGAAGATTCAGCACGTCATCGTCATTTATCAGGAGAATTGGAGCTTTGACGGTCTGTACGGCAAGTTCCCTGGGGCGGACGGCATCGCCAACGCGGGCGAGCGCGTCAGACAGATGAAGAAGGACGGTACCCCCTACACGATACTTCCGCAGCCGCTCGATACGTCGAAAAATCCGCCGATCCCCGACCCCCGGTTTCCGGCCGACCTGCCGGTCGCGCCGTATGACGCCGCCCGGTACGTTCCGCCCGACCAGAAGACCGGCGACATCGTGAACCGCGCCCTCCAGCAGGAGCGTCAAATCAACGGCGGCCGAATGGACGGGTTCGTGGCCTGGAGCGAGAACGGCGGGTTGGCGATGAGCTACTATTGGCCGCTTGGCTCAGCAGTACACGCTGGCCGATCGGTTTTTCCACTCGGCATTCGACGGCTCGCTGATCAATCATCTATGGTTGATCTGCGCCTGCACGCCGAGCTGACCGGACGCACCAGTGAACTTGAGAATACAAATCGACGCGCGGGGCATTGTGGTCAAGGATGGATCGGTGACCCCAGACGGCTACGTGGTCCATACGGTGTACCCCGCGAATCGACCTTATCCCTCGAGCATCAAAGATCCTGCCCAGCTTTTCCCGCTGCTGAAGGTGCCGACGATTGGGGACCGGCTGAGCGAGAAGGGCATCTCCTGGGCCTGGTACTCAGGCGGCTGGAATGACGCCGTTGCGGGTCGTCCTGATGCACTCTTTCAATTCCATCATCAACCATTCAACTACTTCTCCTCCTATGCCGAAGGCAACGTTGCCCGGACCGAGCACCTGAAGGATATCGAGGACTTCCTTGCCGCCCTGCGCGCCGGCCGCCTGCCGGCCGTGGCTTTTGTCAAGCCCATCGGCGCCGACAACGAACATCCAGGTTACGCGGACTTGCTGCGAGGTCAGCAGTACGTGGCAACCTTGGTAAAAGCTGTGCAGGAGAGTGCCGTTTGGAACGACAGCGTGATCATCATCACCTACGACGAGGGCGGCGGACGTTGGGATCACGTCCCACCACCGCGCGGCGATCGCTGGGGTCCAGGGGTCCGCGTTCCGGCCATCATCATCTCGCCCTATGCTAAACGCCGCTTTGTCGATCACACGAGCTACGAGACCACGTCGATTTTGAAGCTCATCGAAACCCGCTGGAACTTGGCGCCTCTCGGTCCTCGAGACGCTGCGGCCAATAATCTCCTAAACGCCTTCGACTTCTCTCAAAACCCTTGATCGCGGGAGGGTGCTGACCGGACTGGCCGCTCGATGGGATGTCTGCTGTTGGGGCATTCCGCGACATGCGGTGATCGCAAATTCTGGTCAGCTTACGAGGCGAGAGCGGTCACGTCGCCGACACTGCTGAAGCGCCGAGTCTGACCCACAACCGACGTCGGAACGACTATTCATTGTAGGCCCTGATGTCGCAGCGTCTTGCCTTTCTGCGCTGGTCATTTCTGGTCCAGATTCCTGATGGTAAAGATCTCATCCGGGATTGCGACATTTTGCTGCCAGTTTTTGCGGATAAGCTCGGTTCGGTTGCCGTTAATGTTGTTTACCATGTCTATCTCGCCCGCCGTGCACACGGGACCCTGACAGCTGTAGCTCGAACGAGTCTCCGTCTTGATGTTGGCGCCCTCAGCGTTGAAGTACTTCAGTTGGAGGGGCAGCATACGGTTTTTAGCAACCGTGATCTCAATTTTTGCATAATTCGTATCCTGTCCTGCTTTGGGTGTGAGTGCGAGGACGTACTGCGTGGGAGTTTGGGAGGCGATCTGGCTGGTATACTGCGAACCATATGAGGTGGTAGCGAAGTCATCTTGGCTGAAGGCCAATCCCAAGAATCCCTGGTCCTTGGTATGGCCCGCAACGCGCCGGACCCTGCCGAAAGCGGGAAGGTACACGTATATCTGCGTCGGAGAAAGGATGAGTACCTTCGTGCCATTCATATCAGCGGGCGCAGTGAATTCCTGGAGCAACTTTGAACCCTTCACTTGCATCTTCATCGCCAGCATATGCTCGCTCTTTCCGGACTCCCGATTATGTAGGTCGTAGTCAAAAATGAGCGTTGAGGCCTGATTGAGGGCTGCGTCCATTTTGGATAGCACGGCATCTCCAACTGCGTCGGCCCGCGCCGTTGCGAAAAAAGGAAATGAAACCGCCGCGGCCATCGCGATGAACGACAATTGCAATCGAACAACCATTAAGGCCTCCATTGCTCCCAGCCGTCGTTTATCTCCATTCCGAGTCCCGCGATGAATTCCGGCCGCCGCACGGGGTACTTCCTATTCGATCACCTCGGTGGCGCGCAGCAAGGTCGTGGTCAGGCACCCCGCGCCTACGATCGATCGGGGCCTACGATAGCACGCCGAGGCCGCGATGCGCGATGTATGCATGGCCGAGTCTGGCACTTTTCGGACCTCGCGCGATGTCCGACTTGAGTCCGTAACGCGCACCAGAGCGGAAGTCCGTCAACGCCGACGGATTTATGAGTTCACGCCCTTAATGTTCGGACATCCGGTCCTCAATCATTTTGGCACCGTCCCGATCCCAATCGCCGTAAGATAGCTGCTAACCAAGTTCATCTTCCTTTTTGCACTGATCTTCGGCCTATTGATAAGTTTGTGAAGATATTTGCGTTGCCCTTTGGTTGACGAACGTTCCAACGCATTCGATTGTTCTTCATAACCAATAGAGCTAAGATACTGCCGATCGCTGGCGGTCAACACATCGTCGGCAGAGACACCATTGGTGCCGAAAAGCAGAATCGGCAAAAGCAACGTCGTAGCAAGGAACCGCCGCCTCCTCATATTCTGCATCCTTTCCCGATTCCGTGCCGCCTGCATTTGGCAACAACTAAACTCTCCACGCATAGTTTCTGGTGCTCGACAATCGTCTTCGCCATCATCGACGCTGTTGTTCCGTGAGGGTGCGGCGCAGTTCTTGTTCGGCGAGCGAGGCGAGGCAAAGCCCCCATCGAACGCCAGGTGTTCTCCGCCCGAGCCTGCCTGTTCTTCGTCTGTTCTTATCCATCAGGCTCCTCGCCCATTACGGCCGCATTCTGGCATACAAGATATCAGTGCGCCCAAGGGGCAGTAGCGCGTGGATTCCCCTGAGCTTTACCGAGCGAACGCTGCCGGGTGTCTTGTCATGGCAGCGTGACGGACGAGAAAATAGAGGTCGGACAAAAACAGCCGCGCCGATCCGGTCGACGAGACCCACCGCCACGCCTTCCGCCGAATCCATGAGTTGTCCCTCGATGCGGACTGGATCGGCCTTGTCGGGGGTTCAAGACTCAGCTTTTGTGCGTGCGTAGGAGTGTGCAATGTCGACTGGGGACGAATACCGAAGTCGAGCGAACGAATGCATAGCGGCAGCCGAAAATGTGACCGAGCCAGAACGCAAGGTCAGTCTCCTCCAACTCGCCCAACGCTGGCTGCGGCTCGCTTTCCAAGTGGAACGGATTGGAAACCGGACAGGCTTACGGGGCGATGTCCTGTTGGAGGATGACGAGCCGGGGCAGCGCAGTCGCTAACCAGTAGGCGGCTCGCGGGATCTCAAGCCCGAGTTCCGAACGCCAAGGGAACCAAGTCCCTCTCCATTCACTGGATTGGTATTCAGGGTTGCGGAGGCGTCGCCGTGCAAGAACGGCGGACGCTCACGTTGCGAGTGATTCCGCCGCCGGGAGTTGGCCATGTCGTCCCAGCCCCGCCCCCGATAACTGTGGCTGAAAACACCAATCATTATCTCTGCGGTCAGTGCGGCACCTTGCTGGTGATTGCGGATGACGACCAAGTTCACGGTCTCATCGTCAGGTGCCGGGAATGCGGACGCTACAACGAAGTGGAAACGTAACTTCCACCAATGAGAACCGTCCGCCGTCGCAGGTTGATCTGTGCGAATCGCCATAAAGGCTTCTGCGCTAGAACGGTTTCGGGCTCAGCGCGCGCCGCCGGGCGGCATCGAGATCCGCTCCCACCGCCATGACCTCGACGGATTCGAGCCGGCCGCTGCGCGCCCGGACCATCCCGATCACGGCGGCCTGCGCGTAGCCGGCGCGGCGCAACTCGGCAACGCAGATTTCAGCGCGCGCAGACGGCACGGCGGCGATGAGCCCGCCCGCGGTCTGCGGGTCGAACAGCAGCGGATAATCCGGATGCGCCGCGACCCCTTCGAGATCGCGAATGGCGCGCCGAAGCCGGACGTTCTGCGGCTGCAACGAGGAGAACACGCCCTTGGCAATGGTTTCTCGCGCGCCGTCGAGTACCGGGATGCGATCGAGCGCCAGCGCCACGTCGACGTCGGAGGCGCGCACCATCTCCACGAGATGCCCGAGCAGGCCGAAGCCGGTCACGTCGGTCGCGGCGCGGACGCCGTGGCGGGCGAGCACCGCTGCCGCCGCCCGGTTCGAGCGGCACATGTGATCGATCGCGCCAAAAACCCAGCGCGCCTTCGCCTTGCCGCGCATGTCGGCGGCGAGCAGGGTGCCGGTGCCGATCGGCTTGGTGAGGACGAGCGCGTCACCCGGGCGCATGCCGCTTTTCTGCAGCGCCGCCGCACGCGCGACGAGCCCGTTGGCCGCGAAGCCCAGCGCCAGCTCCGCTCCCTCGCTGGTGTGGCCGCCGACGAGCGCGCAATCGGCTTCGCGCAGCACCTCGTTGGCGCCGGTCATCATCAGCGAAAGGTCGGCCTCGACCTTGGCCTCGAGCCCATACGGGATGGTGGCGATGGCGAGCGCGGTCTGCGGCGTGCCCCCCATGGCAAAAATGTCGCCGAGCGCGTGATTGGCGGCGATCTTTCCGAACAGATAGGGATCGTCGATCATGGCGCGGAAATAATCGACGGTCTGCACCGAGAGCAGCGGCCCGCCGGTGTCGACGATCGCGAAGGCGGTGGATTGCGCCGCCATCTCCGGGAGCTCGTTGAACTTGCGCATGAACCGGCGGTCGATCCAATCCTTGAGCCGCCATACCCAGCGGCCGGCGAACGTCAGGCCGTTGCGGGAGCCGATCGCCGCCTTCTCGCCGGTGGTGACCAGATAAAGCGCCTGGCGCTGCGGTCGGTACGCCACCGGATCCGCGCCGGTGAGGATGCGGCGGATGTTTGCGGCGAGCGGCGGGCCCTCGCGCACGGCATAGACGCCCGATTTGGGCAGCTGATGGCCGTCGACCGCTGCGATGTCTCCGGCGGCGAACACTTCGGGATGCGAGACCGAGTGCAGCGCCGGCGTGACCCGCACGAAGCCGCGGTCGTTGAGCGCGAGGCCGGTATCGCGCAGCCAGGGCGCGGGCGCGGCCTGCGTGGTCCAGAGGATCTCGTCGAGCGCAATCCTCTCCCCGGTTTCGAGATGGAGCGCGCCCGCCTCGACCCGATCCACGCGCGCGCCGGTAAAGACCCGGATGCCGCGGCGCTCGCAAATTTCGCGGAAGCGGCGCCCCATGGCGGGCGGGAAGGCGGGCAGCAGCTCGTCCGAGGCGCCGACCAGGGTAAACGAAAGCCCGGCCGGATCGTGCCCGGCGGCCGCGACCTCGCGCTCGAGGCGCCGCTCGACCGAGAGCAGGAGCTCGACCCCGCCGGCTCCCGCGCCGACGACCCCGATGCTCACGCAGCCCCTTGCGGCGAGCACGCGCGCGCGCAACGCCTCGAAGCGGCGGAGGAAGCCGTCGATCGGCTTGACCGGAATGGCGTGCTGAGCCGCGCCCGGCACGTCGCCGACATTGGGCGTCGAGCCGATGTCGAGCGACAAGAGGTCGTAGAGAATCGGCGGCCGGTTGCGGCACAGCACGCGGCGGTTGTCGAGATCGATCCCGATCGCCTCGTCCTGATAGAGCCGCGCGCCGGCGAAGCGCGCCAGCGGCCCGGTATCGATGTGGGAATCGTCGAACCCATAGGTCCCGGCGATCAATCCGGGCAGCATGCCGGAATACGGCGTGTGGAGCTCCCGGGTGATCAGCGTGAAACGCACGCCCGGCAATGGTTTCATGCCGAACTTGCGCAGCACGGTCACGTGCGCGTGGCCGGCCCCGAGCAGCACGACGTCCTTGAGGATGGGATTTTGCGTGGAGAGCAACGCGCGGCCCCTCGTCACCTCGGCTCGACCGGAGCGGCGGAGAGCCGCGTCGGCATCGTGTCGATCCTCAGCCCTTTTCGCAGCCGGCGCGAGAATACATCGACCAGCATCGATAGAGCCGCAAACGCCAGGATCAGCACGGCCGCGACGTCGAGCTTGAGCTCGGAGATCGCCGCATCGACGTAGAAGCCGAGCGTGGCGACACCCAGGATTCCGAAAATCGCACTCTCGCGCAGGATGATCTCCCACCGATACAGCACATAGGCGAGGAACTGACCGTAGAGCCGCGGCACGGTCTCGAACAAATAGAGGTCGGCACCCCGCGGGGCGTCCGGCCGATATTCCAGCACGTCGGCGTGCCGGCCCATAAGATAGCCGACGATCGCCCCGTTATGAAAGGCGAGCGCGATGACCGCCGGCAGCATCGAGGGACCGAGCAGCTGGAGCAGCACGTAGGCCAGCATGTATTCCGGCGTCGAGCGCACCACGACGAGCACGACGCGCCCGAGCGCCTTGCCCAGGCGTCCGCAGAACCGCTCGCAAATGACGGGAAAGAACACAAGCGCGAGCAGCGCCATGCCGACCATGGCGATCTGGGCGAGCACCAGGGTTTGCACGAGACCCGGCAAGATCTGATGGATCAGAATCGGCCACAGCCATTGGCCGAAGCCCATCCAGGTGGCGAGCGCGAATAGATCGCCGCGCAGCGGCCGTGGGACGATGTCGCCGAGGAAACGCAGGAGATTGGCGGCGATCGACCCGCCGCCGACCGTGTCGGCCAGGAATACGAGCGCTGCAATGCTTCCCCCGATCAGCAACGGCAGGGTGGCCGCCCGGGCCCACAGCCTGCGCGTCCCGACCAGCACATAGAAGCTCAGGAGCAGGCCCGAGGCCTGCGCGTAATGGCCTTGCCGGAAATAGCTCTCCAATTGAAAGCCGATCGTCGGCAGGCCGATGAAGCCGAGCACCAAGGTCGAGCGCAGCCCGCATTCGAGCCGGTAGAGCGTGTAGTTCTTGAACTGCTCGGCGAGCTCGGGCAGCCGCGCGAACGCGAAGGCGGAGACCGTCGAGGTGGCTTTCGGCAGCACCCTGACGGCGGCGAGATCGGCCTCCTCGATCATCTCCGCGAACACCTTGGCAAAGATGCCGCTGTAGGGCAGCGCGATGGCGAGAATGCCGGTCGTCGGCGACAGCCCGGTGACATTGATGAGCAGCAGTGCCCAGAACATCTCGTGGACGGAGCGCAGGAACGCGCACAGGACGCGCACGGGCGCGAAATGCGGGAACACCAGCGCCAGCGCCAGGCCGGCGGAGGCGCCGATGCCGACGCCGAGCACGGCGAAGGCGACGGTCAGAACGAGACCCCTCGCCTCGACCGCGAGCACATCGGTGTGCAGCAAACCGGCGAGCAGATGCTGCAGCTCGAGCCACGGGTCGAGCGCCGTCACTCGCAGGTCCGCAACCGCCAGGCCGAGCAGCGCCGCGATCAGCAGCAGCAAGCTGATGGATCTGTAGCTGAGCCGAGGCAGGACCAGGAGCCGCGTCGTCACGTCAGCCCCCGTAATACGGGATCAGATCCGCGGCGGTGAGCGTCCGCGACGGCGCGTCCAGCACGATGCGCCCGGAATCGAGCACGACGATACGGTCGGTGTGATCGAGTGCGAGAAAGATGTCGTGGAGCGCCACGATGATGGTCTCGTGGCGCGAGGCGAGACGCGAAAGGATCTCGGCGCCCTGGACGCGGTCGAGCGCGGAGACCGGTTCGTCGCCGATCAGGACCGGCCTGCCGTTGTAGAGCGCGCGCGCAACCGAGGCGCGCTGCTGCTGCCCGCCGGAAAGCTCGCCCGCGCGGGCAAACAGCGCATCGCGCAGGCCGACGAGATCCAGCACCGCGGCGACTTCGCCGACGACGCGCCGCGCCGGCCAGACCAAGGTGCGGACGTTGTACCAGGTCGGATGCCGATCGAGCCGGCCCATGTAGACGTTGTGAAACACCGAGAGCGTCTTCACCAGGGCGCTGCCCTGCGGAACCAGCGCCACGCGCTCCGCCAGGCGGCCATAGAGAAGATTGAGCAGGGTCGTCTTGCCGGCGCCGCTGCGGCCCATCACGGCGACGCGCTCGCCGGTCCGGATCGCCAGATCGATCCCATGCAGAACGGGCCGCCCGCCGTATCCGGCTGTCTCCTTCGCAAGCTCGATCAGGACGCTCACGGTCGATCCGCAGATTATCGATCGGTCAGTTCAAAAGGTCCGTCGCCTTGGCGACGTCCTCGATCGGCTGGTAGTCCGAGTTTTTTGCCGGAATGAATTTGGAGCGGGCGAAATAGCCGAGAATGGTCGCATCGTCGATCTCCAGCAGCGAGGCCCGCACCTTGTCCTTGAAGCCGCCGCCGAAGGTCTGATCGACGTCGCCCCGGATCGTCCATTGGTAGTCCGGATACGTCGGCGTCTCCCACAGCACGGTGATCCGGTCCGGATCGAATTTGCCGGCCTTGTGGTCGAGATCGAACACGGTGTAGTCCACCACCCCGACCTCGTAGGCGCCGGATTGCACGAGCTGGATGGTGCGGCTGTGATCGCCGGAGAAGCCGACGCGGGAAAATACCTCATCCGGCGCTTTGCCTGCGAACGCCCGCCGGATGAAGAATTCCGGCATGACGCGGCCCGAGGTCGAGGCCCGCGATCCGAAGCTGAAGGATTTGCCGGCGATCTGCTTGGGGAACTCCGCGGTCGGCTGGAGGCCGATTTTCGCGTTGGCGATGAACAGGCTCTTGAAGTTCACGTCCTGCGCCCCTTGCGCGATCGCTTCCGATCCGGCGGCGCCCTTGCGGGCCTGAACGCCGGTGAAGCCGCCGAACCACGCCAACTGCACGTCGTTGTTGATGAAGGCGGTCACCGCGGCCGGATAGCTCTTGACCGGAACATATTTGACCGGCAGCCCGAGCTTGCCTTCCAGATACTGGGCGACGCGGGTGAATTTTTCGACCAGCCTGGTCTCGTCCTGGTCCGGTATCGCGGTGAAGACGAAGGTCGGCTTCGTCTGCGCGACCGCCGACATCGTCAGCGCGAGCACGGCGGCGAAAGCTAGGCCAATTCGACCCACGACATCCTCCCTGTCTGTCGGCAGAAGCCGGAAATCCTGGCAGATCGATCGATCCGAGCCTATCACTTTTGGCGGGGGGAAGTTCACACTCCAGTGAGAGCTACGCAGACGCGCAACGGCCGACAGGCGGGTCCGGTTCCCGCGGGCTGCTGCTGCCGAAGCTCTGCGTCGTTTCGGCGCGTGACGCGCAACGTGGCGCGAGCCTCACCCTTCCAACGCAACGTGACGACCCGTCAGACGCGGGGCCGGAGGCTGTTTCAAAATCGTGGTCCCGCAACAACCTCGCATCGAGGCATTCGCGGCCGAGAGGACGATCGTGCTCGGCGCCGACTCGAGCCGGATGCGGATGGTCGCGCCAGCTCATCGAGCAGCGCCTTCCACGCGGCGACCTCGCGCGCGGGCCTGAACAAATCGCTGCGTCGAGCAATTGCCGCTCGCAATCGGTCGAGAAATTTCGGTTCCGTCTCGATGCGGTGGAGCAAACGGGCGAGCGTCGCGGTGTCGCCGACCGGAAAATAACCCGGATAGTCGCGGCCGAGCAATCCGAGCGAGCCGTCAATCCGCGACGCGAGCACCGGAACCCCGGCGGCAACGGCTTCGGAGATCACGTTGGCGCCGCCTTCGCTCAGCGACGACAGCACCAAGGCCCGGGCGCGGGCGAGCAAATACCGCACTTCGGCGCCGGTCACTTCGCCTCGCCAGACATAGCGCGGATTGCGCTTCATCTCGGCCTTCGCCCTGGCCGCCCATCGCGGGCTGTGGGCGCCGCCGACGTGCACAATGCGAAGCTGCGACGTGGCCGGCAGCAGGCGGGCCGCCTGGGCCGCGCGCAGCGGATCCTTGACCTTGCGCAGATGCGCGATCACGGCGACGTCGAAAAATCGCGGCGCGGGCGCACCGCGGCGCGACAGCGGCGGCGCCGACTGATGGATGATGCGAAGCTTGCTCCGCAATCGGCTCGCAAGCCGATGCCGCGCAAGATCCTGCAGCGCCACCAGCCGATCGGCGGATTCGAGCGTGCGCAGCGTACGCCCCGGGTCGCGATCGATATACTCGTAAAGATCGGTGCCGGAGAGAGCAACGACCAGCGGTCGATCCGGGTGCAGTTCGCGAAAGCGACGCACGGCGCCGGCGCTGCGCCAGGCGTGAAGGGCGACCATCAGCTCCGCCGGCGCACCGTCGTATTCGGTCGCGACGCGGGCGGAATGCCCGAGACGCCGAAAGATCCGCGCCCAGCGCAACGCCGTGGTCCGGTTGCCGGACCGTGACGAGGGACGTGCGGGCGTGATAACAACGATGTTCATGAACAGCGCCGAACCCAACCGACCGACAACGGGCGCAAGCGTCGCCCAGCTCGCCGAGGAGCTTCGCCAAACGCGCTCGCGGACCCACGGCCTGACGCACGATCTGTCGTCGGAACAGTTGATGGGGCCGATGCTGCCGATCGTCAACCCGGTACTTTGGGAAATCGGTCACGTCGGCTGGTTTCACGAATATTGGACGCTGCGCCACGTGCACGGCGCGGGGCCGATTCTCGAGCGCGCCGACGCCCTGTGGAATTCGAGCACCGTCGCGCATGACACGCGGTGGGACCTCGATCTGCCGGACCGCAACGGCGTTTTCGGCTTCCTCTCGCAGGTGCTCGAGCGGCAGCTCGACCGCCTGGGCCGCGGCGTCGAGGCGCCGGGCCGCTATTTCTACGAGCTGGCCATCCGGCACGAGGACATGCACGTCGAGGCTTTGGCCTATACGCGCCAGACGCTCGGTTATCCGGCGCCGGCGAATCTCGGCAACGCTCCGATGCCGCGCGCCGGCGCATGGCAGGGCGACGCGGAGGTGCCGGGCGGACGCTGGCAGCTCGGTTCGACCGCCGCGGACGGCTTCGTGTTCGACAACGAGAAATGGGCCCATGCGGTCGAGCTCGAACCCTTCCGCATCGCCAAGGCGCCCGTGACCAACGCCGAGTTCGCGGCTTTCCTCGAAGCCGGCGGCTATCGCGTGCGCGAGTTTTGGAGCGAGGAGGGTTGGGCCTGGCGCGAGCGCGAGCGCGCCGAACGGCCGGTCTATTGGCTGCCCAAAGAGGACGGCAGGTGGACCTGGCGCCGCCATGCAAGGACCGAAGAACTCCCGCCC
>WNGL01005922.1_pt1 | contig 15519 bp, 6 predicted proteins | sample 5400591 | NCBI WGS metagenome assembly WNGL01 (sample SAMN13153377, study PRJNA577476) | soil metagenome | isolation source: 80 cm soil or saprolite under Garry oak tree replicate 1 | place: USA:California | collected 2016-06-15
GAGCTCGTCCCAGCCGAGGAAGTACTGGCAGAGCTGGGTCGAATCGAGCTTCGCGCGGAGGAGCTTCTTCTCCGCCTGCGCCTTCTCCTGGAAGCCCTCCTCGATCATGAGCCGCAGCGCCTCATCGTCGGTCATGGCGCCGCCCTGGAGGCCGGCGTCGAGGATGGCGTTCGAGGCCACGATCATGCGCCCGCGGAGATCCATGAAGCGATAGCGGTCGTTCTTCTCGCCCCCGAACCCCTGCTGCACGACGAGGCCCTCGCCGTAGACTGCCCAGCCCTCGGCGAACGGTCCGCTCCACAGCGTCGCGCGGAGGGCCGAGGGATCGCGCCGAGCCCACCACGCCTGCGTGTGGTGCCCCGGCAGCGCCTCGTGCGCGGCGGTGAGCGCGATCTCGTAGTCGTTGTTGGCGCGCAGGTAGCTCTCGGCGCGCTCGGCGGGCCAGCTCGGGTCGACCGGCTCGACGTAGTAGGTGCCATGGAAGGGGGCTGCGCGGTCGAGCGCGCCGGGCGACAGGTACTCCGCCCCGCCACCGCCGCGCTTGAACTCCGGCATGGGCTCGACCGAGAGCGTGTCCTGCGGCGGCAGCGGCACGATCCCCTTCGCCTCGACGAACGCGCGCAGCCCGGCGAGCTTGTCGGCGCTCGCCTCGACGAGCTTCTCGCGCGGCGGGTGGTCGGCGGACACGCGGTCCTTCACGCGCGCGATGAGCGAGGCGCCGGTGGGCTCGGCCTGGCCGGGGAAGAGCTCGCGAAAGAGGCGCCGCGCCACCTCCTCCAGCTCGCGGCGCGCGGCCGCGAAGTCGGCGCGCGCCTCCCGCACCATCTCCTCGGGGGCGAGGTCGGTCTGGAGCGCCAGTGGAAACTTCTTCCGATAGAGGTGCGGCCCGAGGCGCCAGCTGCGCGTCGCGCGCGAGGGCAGCGTCTTCTCCAGAAAGGCCTGGTGCTGGCGCAGCGCCGCCGCTGCCGACCGGCGGGCCCGCTCGGCCGGCGCATCGCCCTTCGTGAAGGCCGCCAGCTCGGTCTCGAAGAACTCGAGGCGGCCGCGGTTGTCCTTCACCGCCTGCTCGAGGTGAACCGTCGAGACCGGTCCCGCGAGTGCGCGCTGCCGCGCCGCGAGCCAGCGGGGTAGGGCGGTGAGCTGCGCCGTCACCGCCCGCCGCCGCGCGACCTCCGTACCCCAGCTCCCATGGACGACGTCGGAGAGGCGCGCCGCCACCACCTCGCGCGGATCGTAGAAGGTGAAGCCGTCTCGCAGGCGCGGGTCCCAGGTCCACTCGCGGACCTGGGTCAGCTCGAGCAGCTCCAGGGCGATCCCGTCGGACAGGATGGCGGCGTCGACCTGGCCGTCGGGCGAGAGTGCGCCGCCGTCGATCGCCGCGAGCTGCCGCCGCAGCCCCTGGAGCTCCGCCACGCGCCTCTTCACCCCTACCAGGGAGAGGTCGGCGAGCCGATCGGCGAAGCGGTGGTCGCCCATGTAGTCGGCGAGGTGGGGCTTGGCGCGGAAGAGGCCGTCGAGGTAGCGGCCGGTCAGCACCGAGAGCGGGGTCGGGGTCGCCGTCGCGGTCGAGGTCAACAGGGCGAGCAGGAAGGGCGCGAGCATGGTCGCGGGATCTAACAGCTCCCGTCCCCCTGTGAGTGCCGCGGAAGGGCCCGCTCCTTGCTTCGCGATGGGGTGAGCGGCGCCAATTTCTTTGTGGGCGCGGCCCGGACGGCCTAAAGATTCGTCACCTCCGCTCATCCGAACCTCCGAGGTCCTCGTGCTGAAGGCCAAACCCGTTCTTCTCGTCGTCCTCGATGGTTGGGGCCTCCGCGCCGAGCGCGATGCGAACGCGATCGCCCTCGCCGGCACCCCCAACATGGACGCGCTGGCGCGCGACTACCCTTCGGCCGCGCTCCGGACGAGCGGTCTCGCCGTCGGCCTTCCGGACGGACAGATGGGGAACTCCGAGGTCGGACATACGAACCTCGGGGCAGGGCGGATCGTCTACCAGGACCTCGTCCGCATCAACCTCGCCGTGGAGGACGGGTCCTTCTTCCAGAACCCCGTCCTGCAGGAGGCGATGAAGCGCGCCAAGTCCGGGAGCGGCGCCGTCCACTTCATGGGCCTCTTCTCCGACGGCGGGGTCCACAGCCATGTCGAGCACCTGCACGCGCTCCTCGAGCTGGCGCGCCGGGAGGGCGTCCCGCGCGCCTTCGTCCATGCGTTCCTCGACGGGCGCGACACGCCGCCGCGGAGCGGACTCGGGTACATGCAAGCCTTCGAGAAGCGAGTCGCCGAGACCGGCTACGGCAAGGTCGCGAGCGTGATGGGCCGCTTCTACGCCATGGACCGCGACAAGCGCTGGGATCGCGTGGCGCTGGCCTACGGCGCGCTGGTGAAGGGCGAGGGCCATCGCAGCGCGACGCCGCTGCAAGCGATGGAGGAGGCCTACGGCCGCGGCGAGAACGATGAGTTCGTGAAGCCGACGGTGGTGGTGGACGGGACCGGCGACCCGCGCGGGCGCGTGCGCGACGGAGACGTCATCGTCTTCTTCAACTTCCGAGGCGACCGCGCCCGCGAGCTCACGCGGGCCTTCACGGAGGAGGGCTTCGCCGAGTTCGACCCGAAGCCGCGCCCGCAGCTGTCGTACTACGCGTGCATGACGGAGTACGACCGGACCTTCGGGCTGCCGGTCGCCTACGCCCCCGACCAGCCGACGCGCATCTTCCCCGAGATCGTGGCGGAGGCCGGCATCGCGCAGCTCCGTTGCGCCGAGACGGAGAAGTACGCGCACGTCACGTTCTTCTTCAACGGCGGGCGCGAGGTGCAGTACCCGGGCGAGGACCGGATCCTCGTCCCCTCGCCACGGGACGTGAAGACCTACGATCAGAAGCCCGAGATGAGCGCGCGCGAGGTGACCGACCGGCTCGTACAGGCCATCGACTCGCGCAAGTACGGCTTCATCCTCGTCAACTTCGCGAACCCGGACATGGTGGGCCACTCCGGAAATCTGCAGGCGGCCATCCAGGCCGTGAAGGTGGTCGACGAGTGCATCGGACGGCTGTGGAAGGCCGCTCGCGCGGCGCACATGGCGATGCTCGTCACCGCCGACCACGGAAACTGCGAGCTGATGGTCGACCCCGTCACGGGTGAGCCCCACACCGCGCACACGCTCGGGCCAGTCCCCTTCATCCTGGCCGATCCCGATCTGAAGGGGGCGAAGCTGCGCGCCGAGGGCGTCCTCGCCGACGTGACGCCGACAGCGCTCCAGGTCATGGGTCTCCCCCAGCCGCCGGAGATGAAGGGTGTCGGGCTGGTGATGCGTTGAACCGGTTCACGGCCGCGCTGCTCGACCTCCTCTACCCCCCGCGCTGCGCCGCCTGCCGCGAAGGCCTCGACTCCTCCGCCGAGGGTCCGTTCTGCCGGACCTGCCGCGACGCGGTCGACCCCGTTCCGTCCGGCTGCGGGCGCTGCGGCCTCCCGGGTCCGGCTCCCGTCTGCGGCGCTTGCCTCGCCGCGCCGCCGCCCTTCGTCAGCTGCCGGGCCGCCGGGCTCTTCGGCGGTCCGCTCGCCGATGCCGTCCACGCCCTCAAGTACGGAGCCCGCCCCGCCCTGGCGCGGCCGCTCGGCGTCTGGATGTCGGCGGCCGTCCCCTGGCCGGTGGGAGCTGCGGTCGTGGCGGTGCCGCTCGGCCGTGGCCGGCGCATCGCGCGCGGCTACGATCAGGCGGCCTTGCTGGCCCGCTCAGCGGCGCGCGAGCGGCGCCTCCCGTTCCTCGCGGGCGCGGTCCGGCGCGTGCGCGAGACCCCGCCGCAGGTCGGGCGCTCCCGGGCCGAGCGCCTCGCGAACGTGCGCGGCGCCTTCGCCGCCGGCCCGGCGGTGCGCGGCTGCGACCTCGTCCTCGTCGACGACGTCGTCACGACCGGCGCCACCGCCGCGGCCTGCGCGGAGGCGCTCCTCGCGGCGGGCGCCCGCTCGGTGGCGGTGGCGGCGCTCGCGCGCGCCGACTGAACGGCCACGGAATCGAACGGCGGCCCCGGGGTAGACTGTCTCGATGCTGTCCGCCCTCCTCCTCGCCACCGCCCTCGCCGGTGCCGCCCCGAGCGCCTCCCCCGATCCGGTCGCGGAGCGGCTCCACGCGCTGCTCGACGAGCTGGAGCGGGACCACGCCGCGCCGCGCGCACTCGTACCGCTCATCCAGCTGGAGCAGCTGGAGGACGAGCTCCCCGACCTCGCCCGGGCGGGCGTCGCCTACGCGCGCCTGGCCGAGGATCCGGACGCGCACCCGGAGGTGCGGGCCTACGCCCGCTTCCGGCTCGCCGACGTGGAGCGCTCGCGCGGGAACCTGCGCCGGGGGGAGGCGGAGCTGGCGCGGCTCGCGTTCCTCTCCGGCTGGCAGCTCGCGGGGCCCTTCGACAATGAGGGCAAGCGCGGCTTCGACGAGGTCTTCCCGCCCGAGAAGGCGCAGGACCTCGCGGCGCGCTTCCAGGGAAAGGCGCGCGAGGTGGGCTGGCGCTCGCTCCCGCCCGAGGCCGTGGTGGGAGGCTTCGCGCACCTCGGCGCGGCCGTCCGCCCCGCCCGTCACGTGGTGGTCTATGCGCTGACGGTCGTCGAGGCGCCGCGCGAGCAGCGCGTTCGCCTGCACCTCGGCGCGAGCGGGGCAGTGAAGGTCTTCGTCGACGGCGCGCTCGTCCACGCCGACCCGAGCTACCACCGCGCCCGCCTCGACACCTCCGCCGTCGAGCTGACGCTCCACCGCGGCCCCAACCGCATCCTCGTGAAGCTGTGCCAGGCCGAGGGGCGGCTCGGTCTCTATGCCCGCCTGGCCGACGCACGCGGCGAGCCGCTCCGGCTCGCCACCTCGCGGCCGGGGCCCCTGCCGGCCCCGCCGCGCGGGTTCTCGCCGCGGGCGGCGCCGCTGCCCGGGGTCGTGGAGCTGCTCGAAGGTCGCGTCCGGAAGGCGCGTGGGGCGGCGGCGGCGCAGGCACGGCTCGACCTGGCGGTGGCGCTCTCCGAGCGCCGGCCGGGCGAGGATCGCGAGCGCCGGGCGGCGGCCGAGGCGCGCCGCGCCGCCGAGCTCGCCCCGCGCTCGCTCGAGGCGCAGCTCCTGGCCGCGCGGCTCGACGAGGACGGCAACCGGCGGCGGGCGCACCTCGAGGCGGCGCTGGCCGCTCACCCGAACGACCCGGTGGCGCTCACCGCGCTCGCCCAGCACGAGCTCCATCACAACCGGCTGGCGCGAGCGCGGGGCTTGCTCGGGCGAGCGCTCCTGGCCGTGCCGGGGTTCGTCGCGGCGGAGCTCGCCCTGGCCGACCTGCACGAGCAGGTCGGGCTCGCGGCGCGCGCGCGCGACGAGCGCGCCCGTACGGCCGCCGCTCATCCGTTCCACCCGGCGGCGGTCGTCGCGGCGGCGCGCGGCGCCCGGCTGCAGGATCGCCTGGAGGAGGCGACCCGCCTCCTCCGCAAGGCGCTCGCGCTCCGCTTCGACGACGCGGCGGCCCGCGCGACGCTGGTGCAGGTGCTCCTGGACGCGGCCGATCTGGAGGGGGCGGTCCGCCTCCTGGGGGAGACGCTGCGCCTCGAGCCGGCGGATCTCCAGGCGCGGCTCCGCCTGGCGGACCTCCTCGCCGCGAACGCCCGCTGGGACGACGCCGAGAGCGCCTATGCGGCCGCGCTCGCCATCACCCCCGACGAGCCGGAGATCCTGGAGCGCCGCGGGCAGGCGCGCCTGCGCGGAGGCCACCGGCCGGAGGCGCTGGCCGACTTCCAGGCGGCGCTGGAGCTGAAGCCGCAGAACGCGCAACTGAAGGAGCTCGTGCGCGCCATCGAGCCCACCCGCGAGCGGTTCGAGACGCCCTACCTGCGCGACGCGCGCGCGCTCGCCCGCACCGCCCCGGCACCGGAGCAGGACGAGGACGCCCTCATCCTCTCCGACCTGAAGGTGACGAAGGTCTTTCTCTCCGGCCTGGCCTCGACCTTCCGGCAGCTCGTGGTCAAGGTGGAGACGCAGCGCGGCGTCGACGCCTGGCGCAGCTGGGCCACCGGCTACACGCCCGACCGCCAGGAGGTGCACGTCGAGCGGGCGCGGGTGGTGAAGCCCGACGGCAGCGTGATCGACACCTACCAGGAGAGCGACCGGAGCTCGTCCGAGCCGTGGTACCGCCTGTACTACGACACGCGCACCCGGCAGCTCGGCTTCCCCTCGCTCGCGCCGGGGGACCTGCTCGAGATCGCGGTCCGCACCGACGACGTGGCGAGCGAGAACCTCCTCGCCGATTACTTCGGCGAGGTCGTGTTCCTCGGGGATGACACTCGCCGCGCCGACAGCGAGTACGTGCTGCTCCTGCCGCAGGGGCGCCGCATCTTCACGGCCGACCCGGCCCTGCCCCGGCTGGAGAAGAGCGAGAAGGCGCTCCCGGGTGGCGTGGTGGAGCGCCGCTGGCGCGCCCGGGACGTGGCGCGGATCCAGGCCGAGCCGGGCATGCCGGGCTGGAGCGAGGTGGCGCCCTACGTCCACGTCTCGACCTACGCGAGCTGGGAGGAGGTGGGCCGCTTCTACTGGGCGCTGGTCCGCGAGCAGCTCGCCGTCACGCCCGAGATCCAGGAGGCCGCGCTCCGGCTCGCCGCCGAGGTGCGCTCCGAGCGGCGGGCGAGGAACCTGCCGGAGGCGGGGGACGAGCTGGCGCTCATCCAGGCTGCCCACCGCTTCGTCGTCACGAACACGCGCTACGTGGCGCTCGAGTTCGGGATCCACGGGTACAAGCCCTACCGGGTGGACCAGATCCTCGAGCGTCGCTTCGGCGACTGCAAGGACAAGGCGAGCCTGACCAAGGCCCTCCTCTCCGCGCTCGGGGTCGAGTCGCGCCTCGTGCTCCTCCGGATGAAGAAGCTCGGCCGCATGCCGGAGCGGCCCGCCTCGCTCGCCATCTTCAACCACGCCATCCTCTACGTCCCCAAGCACGACCTGTGGCTCGACGGGACCGCCTCCTACTCCGGGTCGCGCGACCTGCCCGACGAGGATCGCGGCGCGACCGTGCTGGTGGTGAACCCCGACGGTCCCCCGCTCTTCACCACCATCCCGGAGGGCCGGCCGGAGGACAACGCCTCGCGCAGCAGCTACGAGGTCGCGCTGGCGGCGGACGGGAGCGCGATCGTGACCGGAGAGGCGCAGGTCGGAGGCGTGCGCGCCCCCGGCTACCGGCGCGCCTACGCCTCCGAGCACGACCGCCGGGTCAACCTCGAGCAGGCGATGAGCCGCACCTTTCCCGGTCTGACGGTGAAACAGCTGGCGGTCTCGGACCTCGCCCGGCTGGAGGACGACGTGACGATGCGCTTCACGCTCGCCCTGCCGCGCCTCGCCGACCGCGACGGCGACGGGCTGCGCTTCTCGCCCTTCGGCCGGAGTCACCGCTTCGCCGAGGGGATGGCCCCTCTCTCGACCCGGCGCTACGACCTCGTCCTCGGCGCGCCGTGGGCGTCGCGCCTCGCCTACCGCTACCTGCTACCGGCCGGCCAGCGCGCCGCCGAGCTCCCCCCGACCGTCCACCTCGACACGCCGTTCGGCACCTTCGAGGTGCGCTACCGCTCCGAGGCGGGCGCGCTCGTGGCCGAGATGCGCCTCATCGTGAAGGCGGGCCGCGTGACCGCGGCTACCTACCCGGCTTTCCGCGACTTCCTCTCGCAGATCGATCGCGCCCTGGCCCGCCCGGTGCGCGTCGCTCCGGCCATTCCTCCGACGGCCGCACGATGATGCACCTCCCTTCCCTTCCTCCGTTCGCCCTGAGCGTAGGGGCGCGCAGCGCCCCGGAGTCGAAGGGCGAGAGGGCGTGCTTCGACTACGCGCCCGCGGGCGCTACGCTCAGCACGAACGGATGGCCCCCCTTGCGACACATCGCCATCGCCGCCCTCCTCGCGCTCTCCGCCTGCGCCACCGCGCGCGCGCCGCTCGACCGACCCGAGGGCGATGCCGCGGCGCGCGGCGCCTCCGCTCGCGAGCTCGCGCGGGCAGGGCTCGATGCGCTCGTCCTGCGCAGCGACGCGGCCACCGCCGAGCGGCGGCTGGCCGAGGCCGTACGGCGCGACGGAGGGGATCCCTGGGCGCGCTACGGCAGCGCGCTCCTCGCGCAGCGGCGGCTCGACGACGCGGCCGAAGCGGCGCACCTCGTGGCGCTCATCGCGGCGGCCCCCTCGCACCCGCTCGCGGTCGTCGCCGCGCGCAGGCTCCATGACCTGGCTTCGCTCGCGCCGTCGCTGGCGCAGGCGGTCCTGGCCGGGCTCGCTCCGGTGCAGCCGCGCCTCGCGTCCGAGGCGGCCCTGCGGGTGCGCAATACGCGGGCGCGCGCAGCCGAGGCCCTGGGCGACACGGCGAACGTGCGGCGCCTCCGGGCCGAGACCGGCTCGCTCGCCGCGGTCACCCTGGCCGGTCCGTTCGGGGCGCTGGCTGCCCTCGACCTCGACACGCCCTATCCGCCGGAGCTGGGCCCGCTCCCCGAGACCGCGCCCGCGCCGGGCGGGTTGCCGTCTGTCCCCGCGCGGCCGGTCGCGACCCCGGACGGAAAGGTGCTGCTCCAGGGCGAGCCTGCCGGCGGCGACATCCATTACCTCGCCGCCGACGCGGTGCTCGCTCGCGGCGGCGACTACCTGCTCGCCCTCGCCAGCCCCGGCTCGCTGCGGGCCTTCATCGACGGCGTGCCCATCGCCGAGCGGCGCGCCTACGCCGGCTTCCCGGCGCTGTCGCAGCTCGTGCCGCTGCGCCTCGGCCCGGGGCGCCACCGGGTGCTCCTGAAGCTCGCCCGCGGCAACGGAGGCGGGCTCCTGGCGGTCGACCTCGCCCGCGCCGATGGCGCGCCCTCGGACGCCACCTTCGTCCCCGCCTCGCCGGGCGCTCCGGCCGCGCCCGTCCGCGCAGGAGCCCTGCCGCCGCGACTCCCCGGCGCGGTCGAGCGGGCGCGGGCGCTCGAGGCCGAGGCGGGCCCGGTCACCGCGCGGCTCGTGGCAGCCCAGGACGCCGCCGACTTCGATCGCGAGGTGGCCAAGGCGCTGGCGGAGGAGGCGCTCGCGCGCGCGCCGGGCTCGGCGCCGCTGCTCGCGCTGCGGGCGGAGCTGCGGCAGGACGACCCGACGCTGGCCGAGCGCATCGCCCGCTCGCGGGCCGCGGCCGACCTCGACCTGGCGCTGGCGGCCGACCCCGGGTACGCCGCCGCCCGGCTGGCCCGCGCCGAGCTGGCGCGCGCCGGCGACCGGCTCGACGACGCGACGGCACTCCTCGACCGCCTCTCCGAGGAGGACGCGGCCCGGTCGCGGGCGCTCCTTGCCCGGGCGCGGCTGGCGCAGACGCGCGGGCTCGCCGAGCGCGCCGAGCGCTTCGCCGAGGAGGCGCGCCGCCGCGACGGCGACTGCGCGGCGCTCTCACTCCTCCTCGACCTCGCCTCGCAGCGCGACGCGGTGGCCCGGCAGGACGAGCTCGTCGCCGCGCTGGCGCGTTGCCCCGGCGGGCGCGAGCGGGTCGTCACCCACCGCCGCCGCCGCGGCGACCTCCCGGGAGCGCTCGCCCTGGCGAGCGAGATCGTGCGCGCCGACCCGGCACGCCTCGACGCGCGGCTCGTGCGCTCCGACCTCCTCGCCGCGAGTGGCGACCCGCAGGCGGCGGCGGACGACCTGGCCGAGCTGGCCCGCACCTGGCCGCGCGAGCCGCGCCTCCCCCGGCGCAGGGCCGAATATCTGGACGCGGCCGGCGACGCGAAGGCGGCGCAGGCTGCCCGCGCGCTGGCGCTGCTCCTCGACGCGAGCGACCTCGGCCTGCGCCGGGCGCTGGCGGTGGAGGATGGCCACGAGCCCCTCGACGAGCTCGACGAGGACGGTGCCCGCACCCTCGCCGCCTACCGCGCGAGCGGGAGGGGGCGCGCCACCTCCAGCGTGACGGTGCTCGACCTGGGTGCGATCGAGGCCCATCCCGGGGGCGCCTACACCGAGCGCATCCACAGCCTGGTGGAGGCGCGCGACGAGCGCGCGGTGGACCGGCTGGGCGAGGTGGCCGTCCCCGACGGCGCGCAGCTCATCGAGGCGCGCACCGTGAAGAAGGACGGCCGGGTGCTCGAGCCGGAGCAGCCGCTCGGCGACAAGCGCACGCTCTCCCTGACCGGCCTCGAGCCGGGGGACTTCGCCGAGTGGGCATGGCTGCGCACCGTCCCGGCGCGGGGTCCCGCCGTGCCGGGTTTCGCCGCCGATGCGTTCTACTTCCGGGCCGACGAGCCGCTCTGGCGCTCGGTCTACGCCGCCGCGGCGGCGAGGGACCTGCCCCTCTCGGTGGACGCCCACCACCTCCCGGCGCCGGAGGTGAAGGAGGAGGGCGGCCGGCAGGTGGTGCGGGTGGTGCGGGAGGAGGTCCCGCCCGTGCTGCCGGAGCCGAACGCGCCAGCCGAGGCGGAGTACCTGCCCTTCGTGCAGGTCGGCGCCGGCGCCAGCACCGAGGCGCTCGCGCGCGCCATCGCCGACGGCGCGCTCGAGCCGTGCCGGCCCAGCCTGGAGGTGCGCGCGCTCGCAGCCGAGATCGCCGCCTCCGTCCCGGCGCCGCAGCGCGGGACGGACGCCCTGCCGCGCGCCGCCTACCGGCGCGTGCACGAGCTCATCCTGGGCCAGGGCGGCTCGTTCGCCGAGCCGGCCGGCGCGGTGCTCTCGCGCGGCCGGGGCAGCCGGACGGTGCTCTTGAAGAGCCTCCTCGATGCGCTCGGGGTGAGATCGCGCCTCGCGCTCGTGCGCGACTTCGGCCGCGACCCGGCTCCGTATCGCTTCGCCCGGCCCGACCTGTATTCCTACGTGGTGCTGCGAGTGGAGCACGGCGGAGCGGTAGCGTGGATCGACCCGACCATCCGCGGCGCCCCCTACGGTTCGCTGCCGGCGGCGCTCCGCGACGCCGAGGCGATCGTCCTGCCGGCTCCGGGCGAGCGGGCCGAGGTGACGCGGACGCCGCCGGACGACGGCTCCGAGCGGCGCCGCACCCGGCTCGCCATCGCGGTGGACGGGGAGGGGAACGCGACCGTGGAGGGAGCGGAGGAGTACCGCGGCGTCGAGGCGGCCGGCCTGCGGGACGCGATCGAGAAGATCGACGGGCGGGCGCGGCGGCAGGCCATGGAGCAGACCCTCGCGCGGACCTTCCGCAGCCCGTCCCTGCTCGACCTCCAGGTGGATGGGGAGCGCGCCCTCGAGGCCCCGATGACGCTGCGCTGGCGAGCGCGGGTGGAGGGCTGGGCGCGGCTGGAGGCCGGGCGCGCGGTGGTCGAGGCTCCGCTCTTCCCGGCGCGGCTCGGCGCCCGCTTCCTCCAGCGCGCCGTACGCGAGCGGCCGCTCCTGGTGGCGAGCGACGAGCGCAGCACGACCGAGCTCGTGGTCGTCCTCCCGCCCGGCTGGTCGCCAGCTCCTTCGACGCCGCCGCCCGTGACGAGCCCCCATGGCGGCTACCGCCGCGAGGAGCGCGGCGAGGCGGGCAGGCTCCTGCGCACGGATCACTACGACCTCCGGCGCGGGCGCGTCGCGCCGGCCGACTACTCCGCCTTCGCCGGTTTCGCGCGCGCGGTCGACGCGGTGCAGGAGGAGCCCATGGTGTTTCTCCGGGCCACCCCGGGTGAAAAATCACCCGCCGCCCCGCCCGCGCAACCGCCCGGAACGTGAGGGAAGGCGGGCTGGCATCGCCGATGCTCTTCTGCTCGGCGTGCGCTTCGCTCTCCCCCGAGTCCTCGCCGAGCTGCTCGCGCTGTTGAGCCAGCTCGGGAGGGCGCACCTTCGCGCGCCGGTCCTCGTCCCCGCCCACCGTCCGCTCCCCCGCGGGCGGGTGGTGACGCGGTAGGCGCGGCAACTCCAGGCGGCTCCTGCGCTGGCTCCCCCCGGCGCAGGAGCCGCTTCTTTCCCAGCCCCGGGCAGGTCCGTCGTCCTGCACGTCCATCCGCCCCGGGGGCTGGCGCTGTCACAGGCCAGCACCTCCGCGTCAGGCCATCAGGCGCTCCACCGCCGCGCTGTGCACGTCCATCCCGCGGCTCGTGAGGACGAGTCGCCCGGCGCGCACCACCGCCAGCCGCGCCCGGCGCAAGGCCGCGACCTCCGCCCGCCGCGCCGACACGACCTCCTCGACCGCCACTCCCTCTCGCGTCCGGAGGGCGAGCATCATCCGCTCCTCGGCGAGCTCGCGCGGCCCGAGCCGGTCCTCCTCGACCGTCGGCAGCCGCCCCGCCTCGACGGATTCCAGATATGCGAGCGGAGCCCGGGCATTCCCCCAGCGCAGCGCCCCCGCGCCGTCCACTGCGTGGCGACAGCCGAACGCACCGACGCCGAGGCCGAGGTAGCTCTCCGACCGCCAGTAGAGCCGGTTGTGGACCGACTCGAACCCCTCCCGCGCGAAGTTCGAGATCTCGTACCGGCGCAGCCCCGCCCGGCGCAGCGCGCCGCGGATGGCGCGCGCCTGGGCCACCACCTCGTCGTCGCCGGGGAGCGGCAGCCTCCCTTCGCGCCGCAGCCGGGCCAGCGGCGTCTCCTCGGCCAGCACCTCGCCCTCGAGCGTGAGGGCGTACGCGGAGACGTGCGTGACGGGGAGCGCGCCCACCCGCTCCGCGTCCGCGCGCGCCGTCGCGACGGTCGAGCGCCGGGCCCCGTAGATGAGGTCCACCGCCACGTTCCCGACCACCTGGGCCGCGGCGCGGACGGCGCGCTCCGCGTCGCCGGGGCGGTGTCGCCGGCCGAGCTTGGCGAGCACGCCCGGGTCGAACGACTGCACGCCGATGGAGAACCGGCTCACCCCGGCCTCGCGGTAGGCGGCGAGCCGCCCCGCGTCGGCGGACTCGGGGTTCGCCTCCAGCGTCACCTCGGCCTGCGCGGGCAGCGCGAAGCGCGACCGCACCGCCGCCACCACCTCCGCCACCCGCGCCGGATCCCACAAGGAAGGCGTGCCGCCGCCGAGGTAGAGGGAGCGGGCCTCGAGCCCGTCGAAGCCGTCCGACCGCAGCGCCAGCTCGGCCAGCACCGCCCGCGTGTAGCGCTCCTGGGGGATGGCGCGGTCCGTCGCGACGGCGAAGTCGCAGTACGGACAGTGCACCGTGCAGTACGGGAAGTGGACGTAGATGCCGAAGGGGCGCGCGGCGGGTCCGGGCCTTGGAACGAGGGCTGCGCCCTCGCCCCGTCGAGCGAAGCTCGCCGGGGCCCCACTCCTGCTCGCCGGGGCCCTTCGCGCGTCGTCGCGGCGTTCGCCGCTCCACGCCGCGCCTCCCGGCGCGCTCGCATCGCTCGCGGGTTCGAGAATCACGATCGCCCGTCTAGCCGGGCTTCTTCGCCTGCGCGAGCAGATCCTTGTTCTTCTGGTGGTAGCGGGCCACCTCGCCATTCAGGAAGTCGTTCTCCGACCGGAGCTCGTCGACCTCCTCGCGCAGCTTCGCCACCGCCGCCTGCGCCTCGGCGAGGAGCGCCTGCTGCGCTCCCTGGCCGGCCCGCTCGCGCTCCAGCTCGGCCGTGCGCCTGCGGGCCTGACCCTCCGCGCGCGTCACCGCCTCGAGGCGAGTCTCCAGCTCGACGAGCGCCGCCTTGTGGCGCTCGGACTCGGCCGCGTGGCGCCGCTCGGCGGCGGACCCCTCTTCCGACGCGGCCCGACGTCGGGCCTCGGCCTCCCCCGCTGCCCGGGCCGCTGCCGCCTCGCGGGTGGTCTTCTCCGCCCCCAGCTCGGCCGCCCGGCGCTTCAGGGCGGAGAGCTCCGACCCGAGCCGCGCGAGCTCGCTCCCCCGCGCCTGCAGCTCGACGGCGGCCTGCTCCTTCACCCGCTCGCGGTCGGCGGTGGCCTGATGCGCCTGGCGCGCCGCCGCCTCGACCTGCTGGGTGCGCTGCTGCAAGACCTCCTGCGCGTGCGCCAGCTCGCGCCGGAGCTTGGGCGCCTCGGCAGCGGCGGGCTCGAGCGCGCCGAGCCGGTGCACCTCCGCCTCGAGCGCCTTCGCCTGGGCGCGGGCGGCCTCGGCGGCCTTCAGCTCGGCTGACAGACGCTGCGCAAGCTCGTCGCGCTCGGAGGCGAGCTGGGCCTCGCGACGGGCGGCCTCGGCGATCCCCTCCGAGAGGCGGCCCACCTCGCCGGCGGCGGTGGCGCGGCCCTCATCGAGCGACTGCGCCAGGTCGGCCACCTGCACCCGCGTCGTGGCGAGCTCCGCTTCCTGGGCCCGGTAGGCCTGCTCGAGCGCGGTGGCCTTCTCGGCGTAGGCGCTCGCCTCGGCGCTCGCCTGCCGGAGCTCGGCGGCCAGCCCCGCGCGTGCGCCTTGCTCGCGCTCGAGCTCCAGGCCGAGCGCCTCGCCGCGCGCGCGCGCCTCGGCGAGCTCCTGCGCCAGCGCCTCCGCGCGCGCGAGCGCCGTCTCCTTCTCGCCGCGCTCGCCCGAGAGCTCCGCCTGGGCGCCGGCGCGCTCCTGCTCGCGCACCGAGGCCGCGTGGACGAGCTCCGCCTGGAGCCGCGAGACGTCGGCTGCCAGGCCGTCGCGCTCGGCGCGCGCCGCCTGCCCGGGCGTCGTCGGCGGCTGCGAGGCGCTGCGACCAGGCCTGCTCCGCGGCCTCCTGCGCCTGCATGGTCTCGGAGAGCACGTCGGAGACCGACTGCCGCGTCGCCTCCGAGTCGGCCAAGCGCCGCTCGAGCTCGGCGCGGGCGGCGCCGAGCTCGGCCGCCGCCTCGCCCGCCTCCGCCAGCCGCCGCTCGAGCTCGCGCCGCGCCTCCTCGCCCGCGAGGAGGCCCTGCCGCGCCGTCTCGAGCGCGGAGCGCAGCTCGCCCGCCTCGTGGCGCTGCGAGGTCATCGCTTCCCTGACGCGGCCGAGGAAGAGGTCCTTCGCCCGCAGCCGCTCGCGGAAGTACTCGACCCGCTCCTCGGGGGTGCCGCGCGGCGGCGAGGGATCTCGCGGCCACTCGGCGAAGAGCTCATCGAGCGCCAGCGCCACCACGGCGGGCGCTGGCGCCGTCGGCTGGACGCGGGCCGGTGCGGGGCGTGGGCGGGGCGGCGGTGCGGCGCCCGCTGCGCCAGGGATGGGCGGGGGGCCGCGGCCGGGCAGCGGCGGCGGCGGAGTGTCGGTGCCTTCGTCGCGGACGAGTCGCGCGGCGTGTGCCACCACCTGCGCGAGATCGAGCGGCTGCCGCAGGTACTCGTCGGCGTGCGTGCGCGTCTGCCGGTGCGCCTCGATGGCACCCTCGGTGGCGTCGCTCGTGTAGAGGATGAGGGGAATGGACGCGAGCGCGCGCTTCAGCCGGTTGCAGACGGAGAAGCCGCTCATGTCCGGCAGCTCGGCCGCGAGCAGGATGAGGTCGGGCCGGCTCGCCTTGCAGCGATCGACTGCCGGCTCGCCGGCGGCGAGCGCCGTCACCTGGTACCCCGCCGGCGCGAAGGCACGCCGGACGGCCTCGGCCAATGCCGGATCCGGATCGATGAGGAGGAGCTCGCGTCCCATGCGGGCGGGACATGCTAGCGCGAATCGACCGGCAGGCGAAAACCCAGGCCGTGTAGGCGTGCGGGGCGGGGTGTGCGCAGGGTCGCGGTC
>WNGL01005179.1_pt1 | contig 15517 bp, 8 predicted proteins | sample 5400591 | NCBI WGS metagenome assembly WNGL01 (sample SAMN13153377, study PRJNA577476) | soil metagenome | isolation source: 80 cm soil or saprolite under Garry oak tree replicate 1 | place: USA:California | collected 2016-06-15
CTGAGATCTCTCACGACACCACCGATCGTCACGGTTGCCGTTGCGCCTTTGTCGACCGCGGGGACGATGCTGCCTCGTCCGATGAATGCGGCGACTTCGCGCGACGCCGGCGCATGATACAAATCCTCGGGCGTCCCCGCCTGAAGAAGCTTGCCCTTCTTCAGCAGCGCGATGCGATCCGCGATGGCGAACGCATCCTCCTGGTCGTGCGTGACGAACAGGGCCGGTACTCCTACCCTGCGCAGCATCGCGCGCAAGTCGTCACGCATCGCCTGTCGTAAGGTAGGATCTAGATTGGAAAGCGGTTCGTCGAGTAGAAGTGCGCGTGGCTCGATAACCAGCGCGCGTGCGAGAGCAACCCGCTGTTGCTCACCGCCGGAGAGCGATTGGATCGCGCGACTTCCCGCGCCGTCCAGCCCGACACTGGCGAGTGCCGCGCGCACCTTCTCGAGTCTCGCCTCTTTGCTTACTCCACGCGCTTCCAGACCAAACGCCACGTTCTCCTCGACCGGCATGTGCGGAAAGAGCGCGTAATGCTGAAACACCATCCCAAAACCGCGCCGCTCGGGCGCGACTCTCGTGATGTCGTTTCCGCCAAGCGTGACCGTGCCGGCATCGGGAACCTCGTAACCTGCAGCGATACGGAGAGTGGTCGTCTTGCCCGAGCCGGACGCTCCAAGTAGGGCCAGAAGCTCCCCCGGACCAACCTCGACCGAAAGATTGTCTACCGCCGTGAAATCGCCGAAGCGGCGCGTAACGCCGTGCAGCGCGAGGGTCACCGTCGCTGTCCGCGATTCCTGATGTTCGCGTCCCAGTACTTCATCCACTCGTCGAGGTGCGCGGCCATCACTTCGCGATCGACAGGCATCGGCTTGATCTGCGCCATCGCATCGCGGATCCATGAGGGAAGCTTCGACACCGGAATGTCCTTCCGCGCGGGAATGCGGAGAAATGAATCGGCGGCCGCAATCATCGCTTCGGGCGTCGTCACGTATTCGTAGTACTCCTCAGCTTCTTTTGGAAGCTTCGTCCCACGCACGATCCCGATCCCATCAACCAGCAGCGGTGTGCCGCTCCTGGGAATGACCCACTTGATCGGGATACGCGTGCGCTGCTCGAGCGTGGCGAAATCGGGCATGTCCCACATAGTGACGACGCCTTCCTGCCGTCCGAGCTTCTGATAGAGAATGGTTGGATTGAGAACGTACTCTCTCGTGTTCGCATCCAGTTTCCGGAGCCACTCATAGCCTGCATCCGGCTTGCCCGTTTGCGCAATCGATCGCACCATAATCGCACCGAAGATCGCCCGCATCGTACCTGATGCGATCGGGTCACGAACCACGATTTTCCCCTTCCACTTCGGATCGACGAGATCGTCCCAGTCCTTGGGCGCGTCGGCGTCCTTCACCGCATCGCGATTGTAGCCGATTACCTCGGGAGTGAGATATGTCCCGTACCAGTTGTCGTGCGCATCACGGCCCTCTGGATCGATTTCCGCTGCCCACGTTGGCTTGTACGGCTGCAGCAGATCTTCCTTGGTCGCGCGGTCGAACGCTTCCGCCGGAGCTCCGAACCAGACGTCGGCTTGCGGATTCGGTTTCTCGGCGCGCACTCGCTCCAGAACTTCCTGCGATCCCATGTCGACCCATTGCACGTCCACATCGGGGTGGGCTTTCTCGAATCCCTTTTCCAGGTACTCGAGCAGCTCTTTCCCGTGCGGGGAATAGACGATCAGTACTTTTCGATTGTCCGAGCTGCACGCGGATGCTGCGAGCGCCACGACGGCAGCGAGCCACCGCGTGCGCGTCATCGAATGGTGTTGCCGCCGAGGAGGTTGGCGAAAATGCGCGCGCTACCGGGAACGCCCGCCGGTAGCTGCCTGAAGAGAGCGAGCGGAACGTAGATGTATATGCCTCGGCCATAGGGCGCAGCGAGAATCGCGGCGCGATTCGGTTGCTCACCGGGATCGCTCATCGCGAGCATCGTTCGGTAATGCGGATCGAAAGTCGTAGGCATGTATGTCGCCCGTTCCTGGACCCAGCCCTTGAAGTCATCCTGAGTGATGTGGTTCGGCGAGTTCAGCAGCGGCGACTGAGGATCGGTGAACGTCACCGGTGCATTCTCGTCGGTCACGCGCTCCGCAGGTTGTTTCAGTGTGATCGGGTACGGCATGATCCCCGGGCGCTGCATTTCCGCCTGCCCGTACTGGACGACGAGTCGCCCGCCGTTACGCACGTACGACAATAGATAGTCGTTGTTGACCTGAAGGCTCTGGCTCGACTGATACGCGCGCGGGCCAACGACGACAGCAGTGAAGCGGCGCAGATCGGTCTGAGGAATGTCATCGGGCTCGATGATCGTGAGCGGCACACCGAGCTGCTGCACCACCGGCGCGAGATTGTCACCCACCCCAGGTACATACGCGACGTTGAGACGGGGAGGCAGCGCGACATCGACCGCGTTGATCGTCAGTGTGGAGGGACGATAGATGCGCTGAGGATTTATGTGCGGGTACTCGATCGGGATATACCCGGTCTGATATGATTTTCCCTTCGCGGTAGCCGTTGCCCCAATCGTGTGAGTGCCGCGCGATAGGGCACCTCTTACCTTGAACGCGAGAGTGCGAGTTGACCCTGGTGCCATCACGACCGTGCGCGCGACCGAATCCGCCGACAGGCCGGCTGGTAGCGACAGCGTGACTGTGACCGGGGTCGAATCGCCAAACGCTGACCGCAGAGTTGTCTTGAGAAGCTGACTGAATGGCCCGTTGGATGGCGCCATTGTTACAGCCTGATCAAGCGTGATCGAGATTCCGGGCGCGACGATGAGCGGACGCTGCACATCTCCACGTACGCGGTCCACGTAGTGAAATACGATCGGAGCATTAAGGTAAATCGGACCAGTAGCACTCGAGCTCACAAGAATGTGCGCACCGCGACGCAGCTCCCGCGCGTCCTCGGAGATTCCCGAGATCTTCGGCGTAAACAAATCGCCGTTTCTGGGAGTTGCGAGCCACCATGGCTGCGATATCTCGCGCCCGACATACCACTGGGCCCACCTGTAAGCAGAGTCAGGAAGGACGATCCGCGGTTGCCCGTCGACTTTGATGGCCGGGATAAGAATCGGCACTCGCCCTCGATTGAAGATCGCAAGACTGATTCTGGCGGAATCTCCGAGTGCAACCGCCTGCCGGTCGGCGACCGCTTCGAGCTCGATCGGAAGGGGTCGGATCGGCGGGTTTGCTCGGGCATCGCGGACAATGGCTTTACCCGCGGTGTCGATTCCCGCAAAGATCGAAGTTTCCTCCTTCGCGGGCGGCGCGGGTACCCGCGAGTCGTCACGCGTTAGATAGTCCCAGACTACTCCCTTGCGTATGAGGGTGCCGAAACCCTGTGACTTGTGTTGGGAGCGGCTGGCGGCTGCTAGTTCCTGGATGGAAAGACCGAGATACGGATTGTATTCACCGACGTTGATCGCGAGGGTCCGATCCTGCGGCGAGAAAAACGCGAGTCGATAGAACTTGAGCGGTGTCCATGGCTTTCCGAACTGGGCGGACGGAAACCGAATAGTATCCGCCGAGAGACTGTACGCATCCCGTGCCACGATAGCCGATATCTGATGTTGCCCATGGCCGTCGCGGGGAGTTCCCGAGAATGTCGTAATCACTATGTGAGGCCGGAAAGCGCGCATCACGGTTATCACGTCGCGCAGCAGTGAATCCTGAGGCCAATGTTTTCGCGTCTCGTCCGCGGTCTTCGAGAAACCGAAGTCATAGGCACGCGCGAAATACTGATGTGCGCCGTCGATGCGCCGCGCGGCGAGCAATTCCTCCGTGCGGATAACGCCGAGCGCTTCGCCCAGCTCATTGCCAATGAGATTCTGCCCACCGTCGCCACGACTCAGGGACATATAGGCTGTTTCGACATTTCGACCGCGAGCGAGCCATGCTATCAGGTTGGTGTCTTCGTCGTCGGGGTGCGCGGCGATCCAGAGCACCCGCATGGGCTCGGGACCAACATATTCGACGAGATCGGCTGTCGGCGGATCGACATTGAACAGCGCTTGAGAGCGACCAGAACGCGGTATCGCAACAGTCGCAGCGATAGCAGCGATAAGAACCGCTCTGTTCATTTTGCGTTGACGCCGATGCTCAGGTCTTGACCGTCATGCCGCGGCGCTTCGCGCCCGCCAGCTGCTGCACCGGCGCGTTCACTTCGGTGACGATGCGCTCCTGCTCCTTCTTGTGCGCTTCCGCATAACCTTCGGCGGGACTCGCGCGATCGGGACGACCGACGTAACGCGTCAAGAGCGCATTCCCCGTCGACATTCGAAGCCGCGGCGAGACGAACGACCACGCTCCCTGGTTCTTCGGCTCCTCTTGCGCCCACACCACTTCTTCGATCGCCGGGTACAGGTCGACGATCTGCGCGATCTGGTTGCCTGGCCAGGGGTAAAGCTCCTCAACTCGAACCAGCGCGACATGCGGAGCGCGCTTCACCGCGAGATCGTAGTAAATCTTTCCAGTGCAAAAGACGAGTCGCGTGATCGCCTGACGATTGTGCGATGCGACCGGATCATCTATCACCGGATTGAAGGTTCCACTCGCCAGATCGCTGATCTTCGATGCGGCCTCCGGCAAACGCAGCAGACTCTTCGGCTGCATCAGAATCAACGGCCGTCTCTCGTACAGCTGCGCCTGTCGCCGCAGAATGTGAAAGTACTGCGCCGGCGTCGATGGATACGCCACGCGCTGATTTCCTTCGGCGCACAGCTGCAGAAATCTCTCGAGACGCGCACTCGAGTGCTCGGGCCCCTGGCCCTCATATCCATGCGGAAGCAGCAGCACTATCGCCGAGTCCTGGCCCCACTTCGCGCGGTCGGCACCGATGAACTGGTCGATGATCGGCTGCGCGACGTTGACGAAATCGCCGTACTGCGCTTCCCAAAGCACAAGCGTGTCCTCGGCGGCCGTACTGTACCCGTACTCGAAGCCAAGCACTGCCGTCTCCGAGAGCGGACTATTGTAGATCTCGATTCTGCCGCTGGACTCACCCCCGCCATCGGCCAGATGCTGGAGAGGAACGTAGATCTCTCCCGACTCCGAATCGTGGAGCACCGCCTGTCGATGGGAAAACGTTGCGCGCTCAGTGTCCTGACCGGTGAGTCGCACGGATTTACGTTCCGTGAGCAGTGAGGCAAAAGCCAACGCTTCCGCGTGCCCCCAGTCGATTCCGCCGGCATCACCCATCGCGTCGGCGCGACGAGCGAGCGTCTTGGCAAGACGCGGATTCACCTTGAGAGTCGATGGCCACTTGAGCAGCTTGTCGTTCAGCTCTCGCAGTCGGTCTGCGTTGACCGCTGTCTCTCCGCTGCCTGCCCCGGACTGATCCGCTTCCGCGTCCTTGGCCGGATTGTACTCGGGACCGTGAATCTCGCCGGCCTTCATCGCCGTCTGGATTCGGTCGAAATTGGCGGCGGCCTCGACATCGATCTGTTTGACTTCTTCGGCGGTGACGACTCCTTCGGCGACGAGACGATTGCCCCAAACTTCTCGAGGAGATGGATGCGCCCGTATCTTTTTGTACAGCGTCGGCTGGGTGAAGGCTGGTTCGTCCGTCTCGTTGTGTCCGTGACGACGATAGCCCACGACGTCGATCAGGAAGTCCTTGCCGAATTTCGCCCGGTACTCGATCGCCAGTCCGACCACTTGGACGCACGACTCCGCATCGTCGGCGTTGACGTGAACGATCGGAACTTCGAATCCCTTTGCCAGATCGCTGGCGTAGCGCGTCGATCTCGCATCGATTGGATCCGTCGTGAATCCGACCTGATTGTTTACGATGATGTGAAGCGTTCCGCCCGTTCGAAAGCCGCTGAGTCCCGAGAGATTGAACGTCTCGGCCACCACCCCTTCGCCGGGGAAAGCGGCATCGCCGTGCACACAGATCGGCAGCACTGCCGCTTCATCCCGGTGTCCCTCTCCCGCCAAAACCTGGCGCGCTCTCGCAACTCCCTGAAGCACTGGATTCACAACCTCGAGATGACTCGGATTCGGAATCAGCATGACATTGACTTCAGCGCCCCCCCTCCCCGCGCTCGACACCTGGCGCTTTCCTGCCGCGCCGAGGTGATACTTCACGTCACCGGTTTCGCTCACCGCATTGGTGGCGGCGTGCTTACCCTCGAACTCCTCGAAGATCGTCTCGTACGGTTTGCCCAGCGTGTGCGCGAGAACGTTGATGCGTCCCCGATGCGCCATCGCCAGGTTGACTTCGCGTGCGCCGTGCGTCGCTGCCGATTCGATTGCGACGTCGAGCATCGGAACCAGGATGTCGCTGCCTTCGATCGAGAAGCGCTTATAGCCCTGATACGCGCGGCCGAGGAATCGCTCGAGACCATCCACTAGCGTCAGCCTCTCGAGCAACGCCTTCTTCTCTTCGGCGCTCAGTGGCGCGTTCAACCGCCCACTTTCGATCTGTTCGCGAAGCCACTCTCGCTCTTCGATTTTGCCGAGGTGCGATATCTCGAACCCGATTCTCGAGGAGTAGAGCTCTCGCAGTCGGGCGACCACATCCGCCGCGGTTCCGCTTGATGCACCGAGTGCGATTCCCGGGATGGTGGCGAGATGGTCCTCGGTAACGCCGTGAAATTCCGCAGTGAGCTCGGGAGTTCCCTCGGGCGGCGTACCCAGCGGATCGAGTGGGACCGCGAGATGACCATAGCTGCGAATTGCGTCAACGAGCTCAGCCGCAGCGGCGATATCGCGAAGAAAAGCGGGATCAAGTTGTCCCGCTGCAGGAGCTTCGCCCGGAGCACCTGGTGCCGGAGCTGCTCGACCCAGATTCTCGGCGAATCGGAAAAACTGACGCCACGACTCATCGACCGATGCTGGATCGCGCCGATAGGCTTCGTAGGCCTCGCTTATGTACCCGTCGTTGAAGACGCCCGTGATCGGGTCGGAGCTCATGCTTCTAAATTTAACTGCGCTCTACTGTCCTTGGTGCGCTGGCGGGAAGGCGGATGGAGTACTTCGGACGCGCGGCAGCAGCGCGCACAATCTTGAGCGCGGATGCCCCGTCGAGCGTCGGTAGATAGAGGAATCCGGCGATTCCGTTCACGTCAAAAAGGTGCAGCTCCTCCGCATGTCGCGTGAGACTGACCGCGATGACGGGAGTATTCGAGAGAAGCGTATCGTTCTCCCATTTCTCGAGAGGGAGCGTCGCGAGCACGTCGTAGTCGCAGATCACGACGTCGGGCGCGACCTCACTGACTATCTGGGCGGCCGAATCGAGGCCGACGGCATTGGTCGTCTCGATGCCCAATTGGGCGAAATAGCGAGCGATGTGCTCGCTCAAAAAGCAATGGCGCGCAACACAGAGAGCCCGTAGGGGTGCATCGCCATTTTTCGACACTACCACTTTTGTTTCCAAAGTCATGCGGGGTTGATCGTAAACGACTGGAGGAACAACGGCAAGCGGAACAATGCAACTGCAACTGAACAGGTGGGAGTTGCCAGTGGCACAGATTCGAGCTCTTTAGTTCACTACGCCATGACTTTCTCATGCGGGATCAAGTCACAAGCAACTGCCCGTACCCTGAATGCCGCTGAGGCAAGTCCGGGCGTCCTGAACTAATTAGCCGGCAACTACGCTACTGACACCTCCCGCCTGTTCAGTTGCAGTTAAAAAAAGCGCCCGCACTCACTGAGTGCGGGCGCTGACCAGACGTGCTAGTACTTCTTGGTTTTGTCGACGTTGTTCCCGATGATGCCGCCGAGTATCGCGCCGGCTGCGCCACCGATGATCGCGCCTTTCACCTTGTTCCTGCTGGTGACCGCGCCAATCACTGCACCGGCGCCTGCTCCGATCGCGGCATCACGCTTGGTGTGCTTCACGACCGTTGGCTGAGGAGCCGGAGCGCTATAAACCGGGGCGGTAGAATATCCCCCAGACGAGCGCGAGCTCGTGCGACGCACAGTCGACGTTCTGCGGACTGTAGTCCGCGGAGCAGTAGCTGTGCTTCTCAGCGCGGTAGGTGCAGTTGAAGTTGCGACACCTGCGCGCTCCGCAGCGGTGATGCTGTCCAGCGGAGTGTAGGGTCGCGCCTGTGCGGCCGTCGACAAATCGGAATTCAAAGCTTCATCGACCTTTTTGTCGTTTCCCCCGCATGCGAAGGCGAGGAACGCGGCCGGAAGGATTAGTAACTTTTTGTGCATTTTAATGCCTCCAGATATGACCCCCGCGCAACGCGACGGTCCTACTATAAAGGGCAGGCTCCATGCCAATAAAAGCCTGTAGTTATGCCACCGTAGCGGCGGCTAACTCGGCGGTTGGCACTGCATCGTCCCCTGAAGAGGCCGGTAGAGTGAGACGAAAAGTGCTGCCAACGCCAGGCGTCGAACAGGCCGTGAGCGACCCATCCAACAGCTGCGCCAGTCGCCTCGAGATCGGGAGTCCAAGCCCGGTGCCCGGCTGCTTCGATTCCGTCACCTGGACAAATTCCTCGAAGATGCGCGGCATGTCGTCCGGCGCTATTCCCACTCCCTGATCGATTACCTCCAGTTGTACCCCCTTGTCGTCGTTCTGTTTGCAGCCGACACGGATCGGTTTTCCTTCGCCGAACTTGATCGCGTTGGAGAGCAGATTGAGAAGTATCTGACGCACCCGCCGTGGATCGCTCACAATCGTGAACGGCTCACTCTCCATGTCGAGACTGAGCATTGAGCCATACTCGTCCGCCAGCGGCCGGACGGTCACGAACAAGTCCTCGATTAGCGCTGGGAACATCACCGGCTGGAGCGAGAGCTCGATCTTGCCCGCTTCGATCTTGGAGAGATCGAGAACATCGTTCACCAGCTCGAGCAGATGACGCGCTGCCTTGAGCGTGCGCTGGAGACCTTCCTTCTGTCTGACATTGAGCGGACCGTAAATGTTGTCGAGCAGGAGCGTGCTATAACCGATTACTGCGTTGATCGGTGTGCGCAGCTCGTGGCTCATCGAAGCATAGAAGCGGTTGCGCGCGCCCATCGCCTGCTCGAGAGCAACCTGACGCCGGTGCAACTCATCGTTCATCTGTGACAACTTCGCCGCCGAACGCGCCTCGGCTTCCAGCAGCGACGTGCGATGCTCCAGCTCCAGCTCACGCTTCTCGGCATTACGCAGCAGCTCGGCTTGTCGCTGCAGCTCACGCTGCTTGACGAAAAGATCGACGAACACCGCGACTTTCGATCTCAGCACGTCCGGATTGAACGGCTTGAACACGTAGTCAACGGCACCCATCGAGTAACCCTTGAATACGTACGCCTCCTCTTTGTTGATGGCGCTGAGGAAGATGATCGGTATCGTGCGCGATCTCTCACGCGACTTGATGATCTCGGCCACCTCGAAGCCGTTCATGCCCGGCATCTGCACGTCGAGCAGAATCGCGGCGAAGTCCACAATCAGTACCTGCTTGAGAGCTTCGGATCCCGAGTTGGCGCGAACGAGGACTTGCCCCAACGGTTCGAGGATTGCTTCCAGCGCGAGAAGATTTTCAGCACGATCGTCGACGAGCAGGATGTTCGCTCTCTCGTCCGTCTTTGCGCTGATCCTGGCGGGATCGCTCGTGGCTACGCTCATCGCCCGATCGGTCGTCATACCCTCGTTCTCCTGCCAGCCTTCACTTTTGCATTTTCCTTACTCAACTCGATCAGCCGCCGCGCCAGCTTCTTGAGCGGAACTACCTCCGCAGTCGGCACCAGCTCGATCGCAGCCTTGGGCATGATTGGAATCTCGGCGGTTTTGGGATCCTGTACCAGCGCGCGTCCGCCTCGCTTCACAATGTGCGCCAGCCCGCGCGCCCCATCATCGTTTGCACCGGTCAAGACGACACCGATTGCGGCAGAGCCGTACGCATCGCCCGCCGATGTGAAGGTCACGTCGATAGACGGCCGGCTGAATCTCACCGGCTCTTCAACGCTGAGCGACAGATAAGCAGAATCGATCAGCACGTGATAGTTCGCCGGCGCGAGAAGTACGGTTCCGGCGCACAGCACGTCCTTGTCCTCGATGTCGCAAACTTTGAGATCCGTCGCGTCCTGAAGAAGCTGCGCGAGCAGCTTCTCGGAATCCTTGCCCCGGTGCTGCACCGCCACGATCGGAATCGGAAACTTCTTCGGAAGACCGCCGAGGAGCTCCTTCATCGCGGACAATCCTCCCCACGACGTGCCGAGCGCGACGATCGAGTATGCCACGTCTATTTCACCTTCCGGAAAATTTTTTCCGGTGGCGCTATCTGTTCGTAGCAGTCTTCGTGGGTCATGAACCGAAGCGTTTCCTTGCTACCGAGGACCAGCACTCCGAACATCGGGAGACTTTCGTAAAACAAGCCGTGCACCTTCGACTGGAGCGTCTTGTCGAAGTAGATGAGAACATTCCGACAAAGGATGACGTTGAATTCGCTGAATGAGCGATCGGTGACGAGGTTGTGCTGCGAGAATACCACGTGCTTCGTAAGCGACTGGTCGAACAACGCACCGCCGTACTTCGCCGTGTAATACTCGGAGAATGACTGCTTGCCTCCGGCGCGGATATAGTTGTCGGTGTACTCCTGCATTCGCTCGAGAGGGAAAATTCCGGCTTTGGCTCGCTGCAGCACGACCTCGTTAATGTCGGTGGCGTAGATGCGCGACCGTTCGTAGAGGCCTTCCTCGCGCAACAGGATCGCCATCGAGTAGACCTCTTCGCCTGTCGAGCACCCGGCATGCCAGATTCGAATGAACGGATACGTGCGAAGCAGTGGGATCACGTGCTCGCGGAAGGTGACGTAGAAGCTCGGGTCCCGGAACATCGCCGTCACGTTGATGGAGAGGTCGAGCAGCAGCTTCTCCATCATTTCCGGCTCGTGGAGCACTCTCTCCTGCAGCGCGCTTATGCTGCTGAGCCCTTCCTCCTCGACGCGCTTCCAGAGCCGGCGTCGAATTGACGCATAGGCGTAGGCCCGGAAGTCGAACCCGTAGTGACGGAAGATTCCCTCCAGCAACAGCTCGATCTCGATTCGCTCGAGATCGGGCTTGAATGCCTGTGACTCGGCTTCCTCGCCAGCAGTGGGTGGATCTTCTACCTGTACAGCCATACTCGCAGCAGCGACAACAGCTGCTCGGTATCGACGGGCTTGGTGATATAGTCGGACGCGCCCGCCGCGATGCACTTCTCCCGATCGCCCTTCATCGCTTTCGCGGTGAGCGCGATGATCGGCAGTGTCTTGAACTGATCCATCGCGCGTATGGCTTTCGTCGTTTCATACCCATCCATCTCGGGCATCATGACGTCCATCAGAATCACGTCGACGTTCGGATCTTTGTTCAGCTGCTCGATTGCCTGCTTACCATTCTCGGCGAAGCGCACGATCATGCCGTGGTCCTCGAGCATGCTCGTCAGCGAGAAGATGTTGCGGACGTCGTCATCGACCACGAGGATGCCCTTTCCGGCGACCACCGAATCGGCGTCGTGCAGGTGCTCGAGCATCTTCCGCTTTTGCTCGGGGAGCTTCGCTTCGACTCGATGGAGGAAGAGCGCTGTTTCGTCGAGCAGACGCTCCGGCGACTTCACATCCTTCACGATGATCGTCTCCGCGTATTTCTTGACCTTCGTCTCGTCCTCCTGGCTGAGCTCCTTACCCGTGTAAATGATGATCGGCAGATCATGATTGTCGGGATCCGACTTCACTTTCTCGAGCAGATCGAAACCGCTCATGTCGCCAGCGTGGAGACCGAGATCGAGCACCATGCAGTCGAAGTGCCTCTCGTGCAGCTTGGTCAGCGCTTCCTCAGCGGAGGGAACGGCGGTGATGTCGACATCTTCGTGGGCGATCAGCTCGACGATGCTCTGTCGCTGCGCCTCATTGTCTTCGACTACGAGCAGTCTCTTTGGGACGGTGTCGATGAAGGTCGAGATGCGCGCGAACGCTGCATCGAGAGCTTCCTTGCTCACCGGTTTCTCGAGGTACGCGATGGCGCCGGCGCGGAGGCCCGCCCGTTTTTGCTCGACACCCGAGATGATGTGCACCGGAACGTGCCGTGTCTCCGCATCGCGCTTCAGTCGATCGAGCACCTCGAGCCCATCCATCCCGGGCATGTCGATGTCGAGCGTGATCGCATCCGGACGGAATTCGCGCGCTGCTCTCAGTCCCGCTTCACCATCGAGCTCGACGATTCCCTTGTACGCCTTGTCGCGCGCCATGTCGAGCAGAACTTTGGCGAAGTTCTGATCGTTCTCGATAATCAGCACCGATCGATCGCCTTCGTCGATCTGCTCCCTGTCATCGGCGATTACGGTCTGGGGGGCCGCGCGCCGCTCCGGCCGATAGTGTAGCGCGTCACCAGGGGGTCGTCGGCGCTGGTCGCGACGCGCCGGTGCTCTGATGGGCGCAGACCGCGCCGTCGTCTCCGCTTCGCGAGAAGCGGACGACCGTTCGATGACATTGTTCGGATCCCGGTCGGGCCCATCCTGACGCGGGACGTACCGCGACGGAAGGAAGAGCGTGAACGTGCTGCCCTGATTCTCGGCGCTTTCGACTCTGATCTCGCCGCCAAGCAGCCGCGCAATCTCGCGGCTGATGGAAAGTCCAAGGCCTGTTCCACCGTATTTCCGATTCGTGGTTCCATCCGCCTGCTGAAATGCCTCGAAGATCAGACGCTGCTTGTCCTTGGCGATTCCGATCCCTGTGTCCGAGACTGCTAATGCGATTACCTCTGGCGCCGCCTCGAGCGCCGGATTCTGGAATCGTCTCCCCTTTTCGGCTCGGCGAACCGTGAGCGTGACCTCTCCCTCTTGCGTGAACTTGAATGCGTTCGAGAGCAGGTTCTTGAGCACCTGCTGCAGGCGACCACCATCGGTGTAGATCGTCGAAGGAAGATCGGCGTTCACATCGACGTGGAAATCGAGTCCCTTCTGGTCCGCGATTGCCTCGAAGTTGCGCTCGACGAAATCCTTGATCTCCGACATGCGAACGTCGGTAGGATTGACGTCCATCTTGCCGGCCTCGACCTTCGACAGGTCGAGCACGTCGTTGATGAGATTGAGCAGGTCGCTGCCCGACGTGAGAATTGTCTGCGCGAACTCCACTTGCTTCGGAGAGAGATTGCCTTCCTTGTTCTCGGTCAGCAGCCGCGCGAGAATCAGCAGACTGTTCAGCGGGGTCCTCAGCTCGTGGGACATATTGGCGAGGAACTCCGACTTGTACTTCGAGCTCAGCGCCAGCTGCTCTGCTTTCTCCTCGAGAGCGAGTCGCGCCGCTTCCACTTCCTCGTTCTTCGATTCGACCTTCCGGTTCTGCTCGGCGAGGAGTGATGCTTTTTCCTCGAGCTCCTCGTTGACCTGCTGCAGCTCCTCCTGCTGGTCCTTGAGGAGCTCCTCGGAAGTGCGCAGCGTTTGCGCCTGCGACTCGAGCTCGGCGTTCGACCGCTTGAGCTCCTCCTGCTGCTTGCGCAGCTCCTCGGACTGAACCTGAAGCTCCTGTGTCAGACTCTGCGACTGCTCGAGCAGCTCCGCGGTACGCATGTTGGCGGCGATCATGTTGATCACGACGCCGACAGTCTCTGCCAGCTGATCGAGGAAGAGCTGATGGATCTGGCTGAACGGCAGGAACGATGCGAGCTCGATCACTGCCTTTACTTCGCCCTCGAATAGCACCGGAAGGACGATAATGTTGCGCGGCGGCGCTTCGCCGAGGCCTGACGTAATGCGGATGTAGTCTTCCGGAACGTTCGTCAGAAGAATCGACTTCTTCTCGAGCGCAGCCTGGCCAACGAGTCCTTCACCCAGATGGAACCGGTTGCCGACGTGCTTCCGCTCCTTGTAGGCGTAGCTCGCAATGAGCTTGAGCACTGGCGCGTGGTTCTGTTCGTCCATGATGTAGAACGCGCCATGATGCGCTGACACGAGCGGTGTGAGCTCCGACATAATGAGCTTCGATGCAGACTCGAGATCCTTCTGTCCCTGCATCATGCGCGAGAACTTCGCGAGGTTGGTCTTCAACCAGTCCTGCTCGTTGTTCTTTTCCGTCGTGGTCTTGAGGTTCGCGATCATCTGGTTCAGGTTGTTCTTGAGCTCGTCCAGCTCTCCCTGAGCCTCCACCGCGATCTGTCTGCTCAGATCGCCGCGCGTGACTGCCGTGGCAACATCCGCGATTGCGCGCACCTGTACCGTCAGACTGTTTGCCATCGCGTTCACGTTGTCGGTGAGCGCGCGCCAGGTTCCCGCGGCGCCCGGCACTTCGGCCTGTCCGCCGAGCTTACCTTCGGTACCGACTTCCTTCGCAACGCGCGTCACTTCGTCGGCGAATACCCGGAGCGAGTCCACCATCGCGTTCGTCGTATTCTTCAGCTCGAGGATCTCCCCCCTCACTTCGACTGTGATCTTCTGCGAGAGGTCTCCTTTCGCAACCGCCGTGGTGACCAGGGCAATGTTTCTGATCTGACTCGTGAGGCTCGAGGCCATCGCGTTCACGTTGTCGGTGAGATCCTTCCACGTGCCGCTGATGCCCGGCACGTTGGCCTGGCCACCGAGCTTTCCTTCCGTTCCCACTTCTTTTGCTACGCGCGTTACTTCGGATGCGAAGGTGCTCAGCTGGTCGACCATTGTGTTGATCGTATTCTTCAGCTCGAGAATCTCTCCCTTCACGTCGACCGTCATCTTGCGCGAGAGATCTCCCTTCGCGACCGCAGTCGTAACGTCGGCAATATTTCTCACCTGGCCAGTGAGATTACTAGCCATGAAATTCACATTGTCGGTCAGATCCTTCCACGTGCCGGCGACACCAGGCACATTCGCTTGCCCGCCGAGTCGACCCTCGGTTCCCACTTCGCGCGCGACACGTGTCACTTCGCCCGCGAGGCCGCTCAAGCTGTCCACCATGGTGTTGATCGTTTGCTTGAGCTCGAGAATTTCTCCCTTTACGTCGACTGTGATCTTTCGCGACAAGTCTCCCCTGGCCACTGCGGTCGTCACGTCCGCAATGTTTCTGATCTGCCCCGTCAGGTTGGAGGCCATCGCGTTCACGTTGTCGGTCAGGTCTTTCCAGGTGCCCGCGATTCCAGGCACGTTTGCCTGTCCACCGAGCTTGCCCTCGGTTCCCACTTCCTTTGCCACGCGTGTGACTTCGTCGGCAAAAGCGCCGAGCTGATCGACCATGGTGTTGATGGTGTCTTTCAGCTCCGCCGTTTCACCTTTTGCCTCGACGGTGATCTTCTGCGACAGATTTCCGCGCGCAACCGCTGTGGTAACCGCGGCAATATTCCGCACCTGTCCAGTGAGATTGCCGGCCAGAGTGTTCACGTTGTCGGTGAGATCTTTCCAGGTCCCAGCGACTCCGGGTACGCTTGCCTGGCCGCCGAGTTTCCCTTCGGTGCCCACCTCACGTGCAACACGGGTCACTTCCGCCGCGAACGCACTGAGCTGATCGACCATGATGTTGATCGTGTTCTTCAGCTCGAGGATCTCGCCCTTTGCTTCGGCCGTGATCTTTCTTGAGAGATCAC
>WNGL01007147.1_pt1 | contig 15514 bp, 25 predicted proteins | sample 5400591 | NCBI WGS metagenome assembly WNGL01 (sample SAMN13153377, study PRJNA577476) | soil metagenome | isolation source: 80 cm soil or saprolite under Garry oak tree replicate 1 | place: USA:California | collected 2016-06-15
TACGTGGCGCTGCGGGCGTTGGAACGGATGGACATCTGCTGGCGAGTGCACTGGGGCAATGCCAAGCGTCGCGTTGTCGACCCCAAGAATGTGTATTGAAAAACACCCACGACGAGACCTTCGCCGAGGTCCTGGCTGGACTCGAAACCGCTCGCACCCACGAGGAGCAAGACTGATGGACACGACGCCGTTTCGAACGGCAGCCGAACTGCGGTGGCACCCGAACACCATCTTCACGCCCGGCGAAGGCGGGGATGGCGATCTGATCGCAACCCGACCCGGCGCCGACCCGATCACATTGGTGCTGGACATTTACACCCCTGCCGACATGGCGTCCGACAAGGCCACCACGCCGTTCACCGGCGACCTCGGCGATCTCGGTGTGGTGGTCGCCGAGCCCGCGACTATCGAGCAGGCACAGGACGCGATCCGCGGCTGGTGCCGCGAACAGCTCGGCCGCGACGACGTGATGTTCGATCCCTGGCCACAGGCCACCACACGGTGACCGGCGAGCAGGTGCCCACGATGGCCAGCCAGGGCTACACCGGTTGCGGGGACATCACCGACCCGGTCACCGGGTTGCCGCGTGTGCTGTCCCGCAAGTGCGGCACCTGCATCTACCGGCCCGGCAACTTGATGTATCTCGCGGCCGGCCGCCGCGAGGCGATGCAGGCGGCCGCGGTGCGGGCAGGCTCGTGGATCGTGTGCCACCAGACCCTGCCTGCCACCGGCGCCACCGAGCGAGGCATCTGCCGTGGCTTCCACGACGTCGCTGGCCGGGCCTCGTGGGGCATCCGGCTCGCTCACGCTCTCGCTCGCGCTGCCGCCGTCGACTGGCCGGTGTGCAGCGAGATCGATCCACCCGAACACCCAGATGACAGGGAGGTACCTCGATGGGGTTGAACGTGGGTGAGTCCCATGCGGTGAACCGGTTGTTCGACCACATGTTCGGTCAGCCGGGTCCGACCGGTGTTGTGCGAGCCGAGGACACGATCCGGGCCGCACTGATGCTGTTGGCTGATGGCGCAAGCAGTCGGCTTGGCGCCGGCTGGACCGGTGCGCGGGTGGCGGCCGCGTGGCCCGAGGGCCGGCCGATGGCACGTCAGGTTGTCCCGGATAGCGACGCGCCGCTGCTGGCTGACAATGAGATCGCGTACGGCGAGCAGAGTGAGGCCTTGCACCGTGCGGAGGCGATGTTGAAGCGGATCCAGGACCTGGTGACCGCCCCCCGTGACCAGGTCTCCGGCGGTACCGCCGGAGACCTGGTGGACGCGGTCCGGTCGGTGCTGGCTGGCGTACCGGCGGTGAACGGGCGGCCCGTGGTGGACGTCTCGTTGCCGCCCGGGGACGGTGTCCGGTGAGGAACCGGTTCCGGCGTACCGCCACCTCCCGTCCTACGCCCAGCGACGAGTCGGCCGTGCCGATCAGCTTGGAGGAGCCGGAGTTGGTGGTCGAGCCGCGGTGGCGGGTACTTCACCCAGTCGGCCAGCTCGTGAGTCCGGAGGTGGTCAGGTGAACGGCCTGTCCGAAGCGGAAGCTCCGGACGAAGCGGTCGCCGACATGGTCTCGTGGCTGACGATGATGCTGCGGCCAGTCGACTGGAACAACGTCGACCCCGAGATGTATCGGCACACCGACGACGACGAACTGGAACTGGGCGGCCGGGTCGCCGACGAGCTGCTCAGCGAGTGGGCGTACCGATCGGGCGACGGGATGCGCGTGGTGCTTGACCAGCGGATCGCCCAAGCCGCCGACCGCGCTGGCCAGGCACCACGGCCCGCACCGACGGCCGCGGCGCAACCGGAGCCGCTGCCCGCCGACGCCGGCAACACCGTGTGGTCGGTGCCGGCCTACGCGCCGTACGTCATGCCGATGAGCCTGCTGTGCGCGATCACCGCGTGGATGCGCACCAACGGCGTCCAGGACGCCAGCGGTCACCACGCGATCAACGTCCAGGCCCACGCCGACGGCGTCCTCACAGCCGTCTACCAGCGAGGACGCCCGACGTTGACGTTCGAGACACCGGACCACACCGTGACGGAGACCAGTGTCCTAGTGGTCACCGACCCGCCGGCGCTGCCTGTGTTCCCGGACCTCACCGCTCTCGGCGCGGTGATCGACAAGCATCCGGTCGGGGTCGCGCATTTCAACACGCCGTTGCCGATCGGGTCGCAGGTGTGTATCACCTGCACCCAGGCGACCGGCCCGTACACGCCGGCGGTCTACCCGTGCCCGGCGGTGGTCGACGCCGCGACAGCCGCCGGTGTCGAGGTCTACCCGGACGATCTGAACGATGAGGTGACCGACTTCGAGGACGAGCAGGAGCTAGGGAACCCTGTCTGTTCTCCGTCGCGTGTTCGCCCGCGTGCAGCGCCGCGACGGCACCTTCGCGGAACCTGACCACCTGAACCCACTGACGTCGCTGAAAGGGCACATCCCGTGCTGTCTGACCCGCGCACCATGACGGTCGTCGACGAGCTGATCGCCGTCGCGTTTCCGCCCCTCGACCCAGGCCGGGAGCTGCATGACAACACCGCGCGCCGCTTCTACCGCGCCGACGACCCGCGGCTGCCGCTGCGCGCCCGGTTCGTCCCCACCGCCCACGGCATACTCGACGTGCTTCGCTACCGGCTGCTGTGCCTGTGCTGCCATTGGACCGACACCGCCGACCTACCGTCCGAGCAACGCGTGTATGGCCGGATCGACTGTGCGCACTGCGGCGCGATGGTCCAGCGCGCCGGCGTGGTCGACCGGCAGGTCCCGCGCGCTGAGCTGACCCCCGAAGGCATGGACCTCGACGGTGTCTTCCCGGACGGCCGAGTCGCCGCCGAGTACGAGCCCGATCGGTGGCTGAGCAGCAATGACTACCGCCGCGCCAAGTCCTACCGCGCCAATGACCCAGACGTCACTCTCGACTGCCGGTTCGCGCCGACGTTCGTCGGCATCTGGGACCTGGTCACTCACGAGGTGCTGTGCCGCCGGTGCGGCCAATGGACCGACAGCCGCCGGTTCCCCGGCTACGAGCGGCTGCTAGGCCGGATGCTCTGCCAGCACTGCGGAACCATCATCCAGACCTGAAGGACTCCGGCATGGACACCACCCATCACAACCTGGCCTGCCCGCGGCCTGGACCCGGTGACCGAGAACCGGCGGGATATCAACGCAAGCGGGCCGGATGACGACGCCTCATACACCGTGACCGCGAAACGGGATGTGTCGCATTTGCACTAATAGTTGGCAATGGCAGTACCCGACTGATCGTTTACACTGGCCCCGTATCTCACTGCCTACCTACGTCCTGTGGAGGAGTCCCGTGCCGAACGTCCCGTTCGTCGCGCACTGGCGCGACGGAGCCTGGCGTGCGCGTGTGTGGCCCCGGCACCAGTTCGACCTGGACCAGGCCGCGCGAGCACTGGCGCAGATGCCACCGACACGGCGGACGAGTCGGTTCGGGGCCCGCACCGCGCAGGTCCTGATGCACCAGGCGGTCGAGGCCGGCCTGACCGGCGACGAGACGGTCAACCGCATGTCCGGTCGCAAGCGGACCCCGGTCGACCCGACACTGGTCGACCGGATGCGCGCCAAGCTCGTCGAGTTGGGCATCTTCCCTGACCCCACGTTGGATCTGGGCCCGGATGACTGGACGCCCTCTCCGTCCCTGCCGATCAAGGCGCGGTGGATGTTCGGCAAATGGGTACTGAGCCTGTACGGGCAGCAGGACTACACGCTGGGCGAGGCGGCGCGGGCCTTGGCGGCGGTCACCAGCCCGAGCGGGCGGTTCGGCCGGTCGACCGCGCAGGCGAAACTGCACGAGGCCGCCAGCCTCGGCATCACCGGCCGGTCGACCACGCCGCCGAAACTGGGTGAGGCTCCGGACGTGCAGGCTGTGGCGTTCTTTCGTGACGCCCTGGTCAACCTCGGCATCTTCACGGCAGAGGCGGCGGGCACGGGTGCGGACGAGGTTGAACCGATAAGCGCGTAGGGCCGGTCCGGGAACTTTTCCGAACCGGCCCTGACTAACCCTTGTACCTAGGTAGATTGGAGGTAAGATGTAGTTAATTGTCGTCGATGACGGCCCCTTTCGAAGGAGGTTGCGATGACCACCTGCGCCAAGCGGCGCGTCCCCACGGCACTGCTGACGTGCATTCGGGACCTGGACAGCACCGGAAAGCACGTCGGGTGGCACGACAACGGCCACGGCACCCGCTGGTTCGACGAGGCCGACACCCCTGCGGTCCCCGACGTCGGCGCCCGGTTCCTGGTCCAGGTCAACGGAGAACCGGTCAACCCCGACGCGCCCGCGACCGCGCAGGTCGCGATGAACGTATGGCTGGGCGCGCTCGGTGAGCAGCCCGACGCCACCGTGGAGATCGTCGCGTTCGACCACGACGTTGTGTCGCTGGACGAACTGGCCGGCGGCCCGGCAGCCCGTCCGCCGCAGCGACCCAGGCCGGCACGACGTCGCGCGAACCTCACCGTTCCACCCGAGTTGGGGGCGGCGGCCCAATGACCGAGCTACACGACTTCCACCGCGCCTACGGACCCGGCCCGATCCTCAAACACGTCACCCCCGACCCGATCCCGCTGCACGTCGTGCACGGCGCGTACGGGATCGGCGAGGTCATCGTCCGCGGCCACCAGGGCAAGCAGGACACCCACTACGCCCACGTGGCGATCACATGGATGCAGACCGTGCCGTACGTGCTGGACGTGACATTCACCGACGTCCGCAACCGCAACCGGGTGCACTGGACCGTGGGGCGCGAGCTGCTACGCGACGGCGGTGGCAGCGGCGACCTCCGGGTCAGCCAGCACCGCACCACGACGTGGATCGAGCTGGACGTGCCCTCCGGGCACGCACGCTTCGAGATCGACCGGGTGTGGCTGGCCGACCTGATCGCCGCGACCGAACGCATTGTGCCCGTCCCATTCGAGTTCGACGCGGTCGACTTCGACATGTCCGCCATGCCCACCAAGGACACCGACACCGACGCCGGTGAAGGAGGGGTGTGGTGGTGAGGACGTTGCTGCTGGACGCGGCCGGCGCGGCACTGTTCGTGCTCGGCTGCGCCCTGGGCGCCGCCGGGGAACTCGCCCACACCGGGTCGCAGGCACTACTCGCCGCCGGTGACCCCATCGACCGCGCAGGAGGCGCCCGCGATGCTTAGATCTCCGGCCACGATCGCCATCACCCGCGGGCCCTACATCCACCCTCACCCCCACTGCAGCGGCAGCCGAGGTGGCGGGTTGTTCTCGTCGCTGGTGTCCGACGTCGTGCACGCAGCGGTGTATTCGCTGGGCTGGCACGCCAGCGACACACTCGCCCAGCAGTTCGGCCCGACAGTGCTGATCCTGCTGCTGATGGTGGCCGGCGTGGCACTGGTGTGGCTCTACATACGCAGCCGCCGGAGGAACTCGTGATGGCCAGCGCCGCAGCCGCCGCGCACGAACAGATCGAGCACCTGGGCGGCGTGTATGTCGCACCCCGGCACCGACGCCAGCCCGGCCGGCCTCGAACACCCGCAGGCAGGCCGGGATGAGTTCGGCTGGTACGCCGCCATGTTGATCGTCCAACTCCTAACCATTAGGAGCACACGATGGACAAGATCTCGATCCGCGACCAGGCGGCATACGTCTATGACCTGTGCTCGGGGATCGCCGTATCCGCGAATGGTGACCGGTGGGACGTCTTCGACGGGCCGGATGGCCCGTATGTCGAGACGGTCGACACCGCGGTTCTTGTCGAGTTGAACGACAGCTACGACTTGCCGGTCCGACTGGTCGACGGCTCTTACTGGAACGCCCCGGGTGCCGGCATGTCGTGACCGGCGACTACAGCGCGGACGCGCTGCGCTACGAAGACGAATGGCGACGCGACAAGGAACGGGCAGCGGCCAGGGCCAGCCGGCCCCGGCAGGAACCGCTGCCCTTCGACGACAGCTATCTCGACGACGACGAGTTGGTCGTCGAGATCCACGGCACCGGGCTCGGTATCCGCCGGCACGCCGCCGCGAACGAACCGATGTGCGCGGCGTGCAAGACATGGGTGGCCGAACTGGTCAAGGACGGCTTCGCCCAACGAGTGGAGGAAGGCACCAGATGAACCAGCCCGCGACGAGTGCCACGGACATTATCACCGGCCAGCAAGGACCGGACCTGATGTCCGACAACGAGGCCACGTTGCTGGCCGGTCTGCGGTGGCTGCACGACACCGAACAGCCCGAGGGCGCGATCCTCCAGCACCACGGCGTGGTGCTGGAGGGGGTGGGCAACCGGCGGTTCGGGTTCATCCCGAGCGGGCGGGCGGACCGCGCGATCGTCACAGTTGACGTTGCCCACCTCACCTGGGAGGTGAAGACGTTCCGCATCACGAACCCGTTGCGGCGCACCGAGCTGACCGAGCTGACTGCGCAACTGGCGACGCTGAGCGCGGAGGTGGTCGGCACCTGGAACGGGCACCCCGCCCCGACTGGCAGCCTCGCGCTGGCCCGGCCGGCGCACCCGACGCTGTTGGCGGCCGTGGCCCGCTACCACGCCGGCTGCCCCACCCACTCCGCTAAAACCGTGTTGTGCGACTGCGACTGGTACACCACCGGCAACGCGCTGATCGTCGCGCCCACTGTTCACGAGTACAAGGGGGCGGGGCGGTGACCACCGACTCGAAGATCGAGTGGACTGGCCCGACCTGGAACCCGATCACCGGCTGCGACCAGGTATCGACGGGGTGTGACAACTGTTACGCGATGAAGCTGGCGAAGCGGTTGAAGGCGATGGGGTCGGCGAAGTACCAAAACGACGGCGACCCGCGCACCAGCGGCCCCGGGTTCGGGGTGACCGTGCACCCGGCCGCGATGCTCGATCCGCTGCGGTGGAAGAAGCCATCCCTGGTATTCGTCAATTCCATGTCCGACGTCGCGCATGGTCGAGTGCCGCGGTCGGCGGTGGTGCTGATGTGGGCGGTGATGGCTTTGGCCGGCCGTCACCAGTTCCAGGTGCTGACCAAACGGCCCCGCCGGCTCGCGCGGATGCTCGCCAACCCGACGTTCCTGGCCGACGTCGCCGCGAAGGCCAGCGAGATCATGGCCAGCCGGCCGTGGCAGCGGTGGCAGCTCGACCTCGGCGGACAACGTGTCGCCGCCGACTCCGGTCGGGGCGGCGGCTGGACAGTCACCCCGACCGGCGACAGCGGGAACTTATGGACGCCGCCGTGGCCGCTGCCCAATGTGTGGCTGGGCGTGTCGATCGAGAACGACGACTACTGCTGGCGAGCTGACCAGCTTCGGCGGGCGCCGGCCGCGGTGCGGTTCCTGTCGTGCGAACCGCTGCTGGGGCCGCTGCACAGTTTGGACCTGGCCGGTATCGACTGGGTCATCGTCGGCGGCGAATCCGGCGACAAGGATGTTCGGGCGATGGACCAGGAGTGGGCGGGCGAACTGGTTCGTCGGTGTGGCTCGATCGGGGTGCCGTTGTTCGCGAAGCAGCTCGGGACGGTGCTGGCGCGGGAGTTGGGGTTGCGGCACGACAAGGGCGGTGACCCGGCCGAGTGGCCGTGGACGTGGCCGCGGGAGTTCCCTCCCGCCGCACAGCTCGCGCTGGCCGGGACCGGGCGGGTGGCCGGGTGAGCTGGGACGAGGTGGTCCGGTGGGTGCTGCGCTGTGACGGGAAGATCACCCACGACCACCAATGCCCTGAGCTGTATCCCTCGTTCGATGAGGACGGCGGGCAGTTGGACGAACCGTCAGTGTGGTCGGACGAGGAACGCGACAAGGCAGCGGAGTGGTTGCGGTCCTCCGGGTGGATGGCACTGCGCGACGGGCGGGTGCTGTGCCCGCGGCACGTCGCCGCCGGTGTCCACCTGGCGCAGGCGGCATGGGAGGGCCTGCCGTTCGACGAGCCCTATCTGAGGTGACAAACCCAGATGAAGATCAAGGGAGGGAGCATGAACGACGTGTTCATGAACACGACCGGTGCGGAACCGCCGGCGACATGGGAGGAGCACTACGGCCAGGCGATGCGGCTCGTCGACGCGGCCGACACGACCCCAGCACCGACGATGATGCTGGGGCTGCTCGTCGCCGCGACGGTGCACATGTCCGGCGCGGTGGTGCAGTACCTGCGGAACAGCGACGACACCTGCCCAGTGCCCTCGATGCCCGAAGGTCTGGCCGAGTGGGTTCGGCGGCGGCGCGAGCTGGAACAGGCGCGGACCGTCGCCGACGAGGAGGAGTTCGCCATCAGGCACGGGTGCAGCCCGGCCGAGTATCTGGCCGGGCTGCGGCCAGACGCGGCCGTGGCAGCCAGTGGGATGACGCTGGGCCGGCGCGACAACGGCGACGATGCCGTGGCGGCGGACTGGGTAACCTGGCCAGCGTTCTCCGCACCGGAGTTTGTGTCTGGCCCGGCCGCGGCGGTCACCCGGGGATCCGGTGGATGCGGACTTCCTGCTGTGCTGTCGCGATTGTCATCGTGCGGCGACAGCACGCATGCAGCCGCACCTCGATCTTGTCCGTGGCTGCGGCTGTCTCGCTGGCCGAGCCTGTTTCGGGGCTCGGGCCGAAACGTTGGAGTTGTCGGGGGCAGGGTGCCGGTCATGGTGACTGCTCCGGAGGTGAGTTGATCCCCCACTTGGGAGGAAACCAGCCGGTAACCGGTTCGGTCACCGGCGCGAACCGGTGCTTGATGCGGCTGCGTCCACTGCGGCCGGCGATGTTGGGGTGGGCGACACGGGCATACTTGTCGACCTCGCAGAACAAGTTCTGGCAGTCGATCAGGGTCAGTTGTCGGCCGCGCAGGGAGCTGAACCGCAGCCCCAGTCGCGTGAAGTGTTCGTTCTGATGGTCGGCCATGTAGCGAATCACGTCGGCTTCGATCCCGTCAGCGGCCATTCCGAAGCATTTGCGGATTCCGTCGCGGGCGCCCGGGCCAGGCACGACGAACTCCATCTCGTCACAGTCCAGGACTGCTGAGTAGTTCAGGTCAATGGTGAACTGGTATGCCAGAAAATCGCCCATCGTTGAGTACGACTTCAACGTCCCGAACACATCGCGCAACGAGCTGGCCACCGCGATCCGTTCGGCCAGACCGTCGTCCATCATCTGCTTCAGCAGCAGCAGGTGATTGGTGTGTTTGCGCGGGGCGCCGAGTCGAGGCGGTGGCATGACGTAGGCCGCTGAGTACAGACGCAGGCCCGCCATGAACGCCTCGGTCAGGGCCTGGTCGTAGGTGGCAAGGTCGAAACCGGCCCAGGAGATCTCGCCGACAGCGTCAAGGAGCAACGTCCAGGTCGATACCCGGTTGAACAGCTTGAACAGAATCGTTCGGAAGACGACGTTCTCCGCTTGCTGCGAGCCGCTGTAGGAGACGTGGCGAATGAGGTACTGGCTAACGCGATCGGCAGCCCGGTAGCAGTTGGTGAACCGGTGCTGCGCTAGCACTGGGTCGTCCGTCCACGGGCCGGGTTGGCCGGCCGCTCGCGCGGTGTAGATGGACTGGCGCTTCGCGGCGAATCGCCAGTAGGTGTCGAACACCGGTGTCGGGTGCAGCAGTCGACCGGCCACCCGAACCGGCGTGGTGCCACCCGTGTGGCGAGAGGAATCCGCTGATTGTGAGCCTCGCGCCGGCACGAGTCCCAGCGCGAGTTCCCCAGCACCATCTGGTCCTGTCAGCGGCGAACTGTCCATTGCGGAGTGAACCATGGTGGATCTGTTCCGTCACTGTTGGTTGTCGGGGTTGTCGGGTGGTGTGGAGGTCATCGGCATCCAGGAGGGGATCGGCTCGGGTGCGGCCGTGGGGTGCCCGCTGGCCGTGGATTCGCTGTGCACGCGGGTTGTTGCGTGCATGTCCGGTCCGAATCGCATCGCACGCATTGCCCTGCCTGGGTGGAGCCTGTCGTCCCGATCAAACTCGGCCATCAGCAGGGCAACGGCGCGGGCCAGTGATCGACCGCGGAGATCCAAGTTCGTTGGGCGCGAGGTTGTCCACGGCCACTGCTGGGCGTCGCCAAGGGCGTAGGCCGCGGCCGCGGCGGGCAGCTCGTTGTTGTCTTGTCGATCATCGAGTTGCGGGGTGTGGCCGTGCTTCTCGATCTGCCGGCGGCGTTCCTCCGTGGCGGAGCGCAGCAACGGATGCGCGGCCACGTTCTGCTCCCGCAGCCGTTGGCTGACGCCAGCTTCCTCGTCCAGCCATCGTCGCACCTGGGCAGCCATGGACAGTGCCGTATCGAGCCGGGTGTCTGGTTGGAGTGCGAGCGCCGTGTTGAGCAGTCTCCGGATGCGTTCCGTATCCGGAGACTGCGACCGCAGTGATGCCAGCAGGGCGTCGCTCAACGCGGCGCTGGGCTGGTCAGTGGTCAGCCAGGCCTCGACCGCGTCCTTGACGAGAGCAGACAGATCAGAGTCGGTTGGAGCCTCGGGGTCGGTTCGGGGAGCTCGTGGGGTCTGGACTCGAGTGTCGTCGGTGGATGCCGCGTCGCTGAGGTCGGCTTGCGCGCGGAGCACGGCCTGAGCCAGCGCTACCCGTGCGTGCACACCCAGATAGGTGACCGATGGGTCGATGGAGGACAACTGGTCGCAGGTGGTCGCGAGCACGCGGGCGTAGTGAGTCTGCGCACCGCCGCTGCCCAGCGGTTGGGCCTGGGCCAGACCGTTCTGGATGGCCGTCGTGTAGGCCGGGGGCAGGGGCATGAAGTGTTCCGGAGGCGACATGGCCTTCGGGTGCCGCTCGAGGGTGGCCATCCGGTCGCGGAGTTCGCCTGTGTCGGCCTCGGCGTGACCGCGCGCTGCCGCGTGGTTGCATTCGATCAGATCCCCGTCGCAGGTGTGGACCGCGACCTGGTCGCGCACGACGGGCAGCAGGTGATGGTCGAGCAACTGGTTACCGTCGACACTGCCGGTCTCGTGTGCGGCCCGCATCCAATCGTCGATCGCCAGCGCCAGACGGTCCCGGATCGAGTCTGCGGTCGTCACGTTGACCTCCGGGCGGTCGTCAGCAGCGGCCGCCCGGAGGTGTGGTGCGGCAGCGGATCGCGTGTGGGAATCAGAACTTGCTCCCACTCGTCAATTTCCGCGCCAGTGCGGTCGAGGTAAATGAACCTGCCGTCCTGGGGGTCAGCGCGCGCCACATCGGCACTCACGTTCGTGGCGGCCTGGTCTATCCATTCGCGACTGTAGCCTGCGGCCGCCAATTGCCGATCGTCCAATTCGCTAATGACGACGGCCTCGGCTGGTTGGACGATGTAGCCGGCTGGTTGGACGAGGTGTCCACACGCATCGTCCAACTCGGTCAGGCAGGCGACCATGCGGCGTTGCCACGCCGGCGGCATCGACTGCATGAGCACTCGCGGCACCACGTGATACGCGCCCGTGGGATCGCCGGACGCGGTGAACCAGGCCTGGACCGGGCATGGCGGCTGTGGGTGGCGGCCGGCCGTCGACCGCCGATTCGTCTTGGGTGAGCCGGCGGCCGCGGGCTCGCCGGTGTTGCGGATGGCGGAGTGGGTTGGGGCTGCGGTGTCGTTCATGGTGGTACTCCTACGGAATGTGCGACAGTGAAGTCGGGTCGTGATCATGATGCGTGGGGTTTCGTGGTCGAGGAGTCGCTGTCGTGGAAGCCTGCCAACGTCGTGCGCATCACGCCGACCGGCTACCGGCGGCAGCGAGGAGCGCGCGGGCCCAGGCGATCTCGTAGCGGCCGTCTACGCAACGCAACTCGCTGGCGGCTGCGTGGATCGCCTCGTCCAGGGCTGCAACGGTCGTGTAGGCCTGGCCTGCGTCGCCGTGCAGTGGCGTGGCGTCGTGCTGGAGGGAGAACCTTGTCGTCAGGCAGGCGTAGGCGTGGGCGCGCTGAGCAGTGAGCCATAACAGGTCCCGGGCGTCGGCCAGCTGCTCCGTGGACGTGTCCGGGTCGGCGGCCATTCGCTCGATCGCCCCAGCCATGTCGTCCAGCATCGGCCAGTGGCGCACATGGACCTGGGTCGGCAACACCACGCGATCACCGATCTCGCTGAACGCCTGGAACCACTGTGCTAGCCCCGTGTCCGGCTGTTGTGTCTGACCCCAGCGCCAGCTGCCTCTGAGTCTGGTGCGAATGGCTCTGCCGAGGCAGCCGGCGAGCGCGAGCCATGTCACCAACCGGATCACCGCGGCGGCCTGATGTGACAGCGTGGCCGGTAAGGCCAGCGCTATCACATCAGGTACGCCGGCCACCCACGGCACACGGAGCGACGCAGCGGAAGTCGTCCCCCACGTCGACAGGTGGGCCGCGTAGCTGTCCAGCCAGGCGAGGACCAGGTCGAATCCGGCTGCTACCGCGAACAACGAGCTGACGCCAACGGTCAGCATCCCTGCGGCGGCGATGCTGAGGTAGCGCGTCCACGTGGCCGTCCCCGAGTGGGCCGTCAGATGTGGCGGCAGGGCGTCACAGCAGCGCCGAACCCGCTCCACAAGGTGTGGCGGCACATCCGGTCGGAACACGCCGTACCGTGCCGACGATCTGAATAGATAGGCAGCGCGCACTGTGTCCACCTCTCCCGATGGACCGCGCCCGTACCCGTGGACCTGTGGTCCTCGGCGCGTGGTGTCGCGGTCTCGGTCGAGCCGCGAAGTCCCTGTGTGCGGCACGGTTACCTCCCCCGTGGTCGGCTACCAGGTCGGTTGGCCGCGATGCCTGGTGGTCGACCTGGTAGCGCGGGCTTCCGTTCTGGTGGGGCCCCTGGTAGCCCAGTGCCCGGCTACCAGGGGCCTCGTGGTCAGCGGCCGGATGGTTGCGGCTGCTGTTCCCGGTCGATGGCGTCCCAGTACTTGTTGGCGTTGGACCGGTCCAACGCCTTGCCGTTGCGGCTCAGCCAGACCAGGGCCGGGCGGAGCATCTCCTCCTTGACGAAGGGCGGCCGGAACAACACGTGCAAGGCGTAGTCCAGTGCTTCCTTGCCTGTCATGCCCAGCAGCAGCTCGGTGGTGACCGAGTCGGTGTCCTCGCCGTCCTGCGCTGGCTCGTCGCCCCGCGTCTGGCTCGGGACGACAACGCTGGCTGAGGACCTGTCCAGGGCGATCAGCGGCGACCCGGCGGACTGCTCGAACAATGCGGGCAGCGCCACCTCGGCGGGCCGGGCGATCAACGTGGCGCGACCCGGTACGCGGCGGCCCACCCGAGATGGAAGTCGGTGGCGATGTGAATCGCGCGCACGGTCGTCAGCGGATGCACGGCGAATTGCGCGGCATGCTGGAGGTACATCGCCACGCGGCGCCGGAACTCGTCCCGGAACTGATCGGTCGTTCGGCCCGAGTCGCTGTCACGCGCCCAGCGCATCGTCAGGTGCACAACCAACGGCACGCCCAGCGACAAGCCACCGAGCACGACACCGGTCAGCGGGTCGTTCGACCTGATGTTGTCGATCGAGTTGACCAGTGCCGCGATCGAACTGAACAGCCACATGAACCGCGCGTACTTCGCGGACGGGCGGTCGTTGATCGTGGCGAACGCGGCCAGTGTGGTGCACACCCAACCCAGTGCCTCCACCGCGAACGGCGTGAAGTAGGCCAGGTTGACCGTCACCCAGCCGAAGGCGTTGACGTCGCGGTTGTGCATGTGGGCGCTGTAAAACCCGACCTGGGTCAGGATGATGACCAGACCGATCACGAACGCGGCCAAGCCCGAGATTGCCCACACGACCCCCTTGCCCTTGATCCGGCGGGTCGTCTCCTCGTGGTCGGGCGCGCGCCGCCCGGTGCCCGGTGCCGACGGCGGCACCGGGCGGGCATACAGCGCCCGTTCGCGATCGAAGTCCAGCCGCTGCCGTTCGGCGTCGATCTGCTCGCGGGTGGCACGCGCCTCGATCTCGGTCGCTCGCGCGGCCGAGATCCGCCGACGGTCGGCCCGAGTGAACCTCACGGGCGTCGCGGTGCGCGGCACGACGTTAGGCGGTACCTGCTGGTGGGTGCCGTTCAACGATCGGCTCCTTTCCTGACCAAAGCACGGTGGTTGCTCGTGGTACGGCCTACCAGTGACACGTGGTATGGCATACCACCCTACTGCAAGTAGACAGACAGGCAAACATCTGTCTGGATCGATGTCAGTCCGTCACGCCTTGATTCGGGCGACCGCACACTGGGAGGTGGGTTGATCGTGGTGGCCGACGGTGGTGGGGATGTGGTCCTCCCTACCACGATCGGGTGGCGGGCTGTGGTAGGCGCGGCCGTCATCGGACTGGATGGGTTGGCTGACTGGTGTTCGCCGCGCGCCCGGCTTTCGTGGTGTCGCGGTGGGACGTTCGGAGGAAATCAAGTTCTCCCGCGCGGAGGCGTCGGCGTAACAGTCGGGTGGCCCGGCGGCGGCTGTTGCTCGTGAGCAGGGCCTCTCCCTCGTAGGTGTCGGAGCCGCCATAGGTCACGACGGTGACACCGCGCGGTAGCCAACCACGGCGACGGTAGGTCGCGATCTCGAAGCGGCCAGCGAACCCGGCGATGGTGAGGATCATGGGTGCCTCCGTGCTTCGGTGACCGGCGGGGCCGGTGGGCCTACGAGGAGATCAGGACAGGTGATGAGCACGGTCTGGTGATCGGGGTCCTCGACTTGGCCGCCGTGCAGATAGTTGAAGACCAGTTGGCCGTCGTCGGTGATGTCTCGGCTGACCCCTGCTTCGGCTTCCTCGGCAGCGGTGAGGTCCGAGTAGACCTTCGGTCGCGTCGGGGTGACTCGGTAGACCGGCCACGGTGCTTGCGGATAGGTCCGGTGCAGTTGCTGCAGCAGGTTCAGGATCTGGTACTGCCACACCACCGGCATGGTGGTGGTGACCCCGAAGGGCAGCACCAGGTAGTGGCCGTCGGCGCTGACCGAGGGCGGCCGGGGCCGGTTGGCGCGGTAGTCCAGCAGTGGGTGCACCGGCGCGGGCGGCGGCTGGTGATAGGTCGGCGCCGGTACCGGCGCGGGAGGAGACACGGGTGCCTGGGCGCGTTTACGCATGATCGGTCCTCGCTCGTGCGGCGGTGGGTGCGGTGTGCTCGCGCGTCGCGCTGGCTGTCCGGAGACGGGTGGTCAGACCGCCCACACCAGGGTGGTATCGACGTCCCAGATCTCCCGTGGGCCAACACCGGTCTGGGCCCAGCGGAAGTACGCGTCCTCGGTGCACAGCGAGACCATGGTGATGGTGATGGGCTCGCCCAACGAGTCGAAGCCACGGGAGTCGTTGAGCATGTCCGGGGGCGACTCGCACCGGCGGGGTTCGCCGATGGCGCGCAGGTCCAACCGGGCCCCATCGGGTGTGATAGCCAGGACCCGGGCGCCGGTCATGCGCTGCAGCGCGGCCACCCGCAGCGGCCATCGCACGGGCGGCCGGGCCGGGTCGTCGACGACCGCGGGCGAGCGCCACTTGGGTGGGATGTCGTGCTGGTCGGGCGCCGGCGCTGGCAGCCCAGCGGAGTCCACCGGTTCCTCGACCCACACCTGCGACAACGGCGCCTCGAAGGGCACCAACACCGTGCAGGCGTCGCCGTCCTCGCGTTCGCGCCGCTGACGGTAG
>WNGL01009264.1_pt1 | contig 15514 bp, 14 predicted proteins | sample 5400591 | NCBI WGS metagenome assembly WNGL01 (sample SAMN13153377, study PRJNA577476) | soil metagenome | isolation source: 80 cm soil or saprolite under Garry oak tree replicate 1 | place: USA:California | collected 2016-06-15
TCACTTTGTGACACGTCGGGTCACCGTCTGTCATTTCCCTCTCTGGCTCGGGCCGCGGAGTGCGCCTAGCGATTCGAGTCAAGCACTACCGGGCCGACCCGACAAGATCATCTTCTATTGAACATGTGCATGCGTTACCTGAGTGGAGCGCAGTTTCCGCATTAGAAGCGAATTCAAGAACCCAGGATGATGGCCCAGGTCGCTGAGGTCACGGATGACCGCTGATCCAGCAGCTTCGCCGGATCGGCCTCCAGCGTGACGACGTCGGAGATTTCATAGCGGATAAGCAGCAGCGGTGAGTCATACAGCGTCGTGACCAGCACCTTGGCACCAGGGATGCCGGGCGCCACCGGCCGGCTGGCCTCGTCGACCGACTCGAAAACGACCATGTCCTCGACGATGTGCACGCCTGCGGCCAGATCGCACTCGGTGCCGAGCATCCCGGCCTCGGTGGTGCCGTATCCGTTGAGTACCTGAGCTCCCCAGGTTTCCCCTGCGAGCAGCCGCACATGCTCGGTGAGTACCTCCGCTGTGGAGACGAAACGGGCCGGGCGGATGGCCAGGCGCCCGGCGTCCTGCTCCTCCGCCAGACGGCGGATGTAGGAGGGATAGGTGAAGATGTTCTCCGGCTGGTACTCGTTGAGCGCCGCTACGACCTCGGCCAGCGGCGTGAGCACGGACAGCCGCGGCACGTCCGAGCGACCGCCGCGCAGCTCGGCGAAGGCCCGGTTGGTGATGTGCAGCGGCGTCGGCGCGCCGATGCCCAGGGTCCGGGCCTGCGGCGCCGTGCCGAGCATCCGCAGCAGGCGCAGCATGTTCGCCATGGCATGCAGCCACCCTGGCTGGTCGTAGACGACAACGGCACGCTCGCCGGTGGTGCCGCCAGTGGCGTAAGCCCGGTACTTGTCGAGGATCAGCGTGCGGGCCCGCGGGGAGTCAAGATGGCGCTCTACGTCCTGCAGTCGCAGCCGCGGGTCGGTGACGATGCGGTCCCAGTTGTCCATCAGCTCGCGCTTTGTGAGGACCGGCAGGTCGGCCAGCGAAGCGCCGTCGGCGATGGCTGTGCCGATGGCCTGGCGGTAATACGGGGAAGCGGCCGCGGCGTGACGCAGCGCAAGCGGGTGCTCTACCCCGACCGGGTCACCCCGGACCGCCAGCAGGAGATGCTCGACGAACTGCTCGGCTGGCTGCGTGGTTCACGTCGAGCAGGCGCGTCGGGCCCCGTACGGCCCGGCTAGCCGAGGCGCTCCAGGGTCAGGCCGCCGGCGTGCAAGCCGCGTCCGTCCAGGACGACAACGTGGTCGGCCTGGCTGATCACGGCGGGGTCGTGCGTGGCGCAGATCACGGTCTGGCCCTCCTCGTGCGCGGCGGACGCCAGCAGAGCCGCCACCGCCCGGGCGTTGTTCTCGTCCTGCCTGGAGGTCGGCTCGTCGACTATCAGCAGCCCCCGCGCGCTGGCGAGCGCCCGGGCTAGCGCCAGGCGCTGGGCTTCCCCGGCCGAGAGCCGGCCGGCGCGCTGGCGAGCCCGGTCGGCGAGCCCGGCTCGGGTCAGCACCCAGCCTGCGCGTTCGGCCGCGGCCTCCGCGTCCCAGCCGCGTATCCGCAGGACGAGCACTGCGTTCTCCTCGGCGCTCAGGAACCCGATCGGCGCGGGCTCCTGCGGGAGGTATCCGATCCGCTCCCGGCGCAGGCTCGCGAGCTGCTCGCCGCTGCGGTCGCCGAGTGGGTGCCCGTCGAGCACGACCTGGCCCGAACTCGGGCGGTCGAGCCCGGCCACCAGCCTCAGCAGCGTCGTCTTCCCCGCCCCCGAACGGCCCGTGATGACGGTCATCCGGCCGGGCGCGAAGTCGTGCGTGAGCCCGCCGAGCACCTCGCGCCGGGTGAGCGCGTGCCCGTAAGTCCGTGCTACGCCAGCCAGCCCGACCTGGACGGGCGCACACTGTGCTGGCGGCTGTGGCCGGGCTTTGGCTACCGCCCGCCCAGCCGGGCCGACCGGGCTGGAATCGCTGACTGCCCGCGTCACGATCACCCCGTCCGGGGCGGGCCGCACGCGGGCGCGCTGCCCTTTACCGGGCCCGATACCGGCCTGGGTGAGCAGCTCTGAGGGCAGCCGCAGCCAGCCGTCATCGACCACGAGCGACTCTTCCCCGCCCCGCCGGTCGCCGACGATCCGCCCGTCCCGGATCGCAAGCGTGCGGTCCGCGGCCTCGGCCGTCGCCGGATCGTGGGTCACGAGGATGACGCTCGTGCCGTTGGTGCGGGCAAGCCCGACGATCAGCGCGCGGATGGCGCCGGCGCTGGCGTCGTCGAGTTCGCCGGTCGGCTCATCGGCGAGCAGCAAGGCCGGGCGGTGGGCGAGGGCGGCGCAGAGCGCGAACCGCTGGCGCTCGCCACCGGACAGCTCCCCGGGCAGCGCGTCCGCGCGTTCGGCCAGCGCTGTGGCCTCGAGCAGTTCACCGGCTCTCCTGCGGCGCTCCCGCCTCGGCACTCCCCGCAGCGCGAGCGGCAGGCAGACAGCGTCGCGCATGCGAAGATCCGGGCTCAGCGCCGCATCGGCGTGCTGCCCGAGAAACCCCACCAGCTCGTGACGAAAGCGCGACCGGGAGCGCGCTGGCATCCGGCCGATGTCGCGGCCTAGCACCCGGACGACCCCGGCCGACGGCTCCTGGATCCCGGCGACCACGCGCAGCAGCGTGCTCTTCCCGGCACCACTCGGACCGAGCACGCCCAGCACCTCGCCGGGGGCCAGCTCGAGGTTCGTCCCCGCCAGCGCCGCCGCGTCGCCCTCATTCGTGCGGTGAACGCAGAACACGTCGCGCAGCTCGACGACCGCTTCGCTCATCGGCCGACGCTCCTGCGGGTCGCCAGCCAGCCCGCGATGGCGAGCACCGCGAGCGTGCCGGCACCCCAGGCGGCCAGCGCCGCCCACGGAACTACCGTCACCGCCGGCGGGCGGGGACTGGCGACAGCACCCACGGAGCGGACGCTCGCAACAGCCAGTCGCGTCAGCAGCACCGCGATCGCGAGGCCGGCGACCACGCCCAGCACGCTCACCAGCGTAAGCCGGACGCGCAGCTCGGCCCGGAGTCCGCGCGGGCCGACGCCTTGCTCCCGCAGGTCCGACTCGACCCGCCCGTCGCGGGCTGCTCCGAACAGTGCCGCCAGCAACCCGACGACCGCCAGCAGCACGGACAGCGCCGTGGCGGCGATCAGCGTTCCGAGCACCCCGCGCGCAACCGGTGCGTCCCGCAGCTGGTGTTCGAGGTCGAGGCGGAACGAGGAGTCAAGCTGGGCCAGCGGCCCGCTCCCCAGCGCGGCACGCAGCCGGTCAGGGTGCCCGGTTCCGATCCACAGCTCGTCGGCTCGCCCCTGACCGGGGAGCTGCGCGTCCAGGGCCGCCGCGAGCGTCGCCTCGTCGGCGACGACGAAGCCGGCCGCGTCGGAGGGAAGCGTCGGGAAGCGGCTGAGGACCCCGACCACGCGCGCGACCACCGGGAGGCCGTCCACCGTCAGCGCGATGCGCCCGCCGGGTTCCGCCGCGGCGGCAGTCTGCGCATCGGTGAGCACCGGGACGGGGTGCGTGTCGGCTGGCTGCGCCGGCCGAAGCACGCCGGGCATCCCGCTCGCGGTGAAGGTGACGGTCGCGACGGCGGTGCTGGCCGGCCCGGTGCTGGCTGGGCCGGTGCTGGCCGGCGGAGGCGTAGCCGCCGCGCCCACCCCGCGCCAGGTCCCGAGCGGCACGCGCAGCAGCGATCGCCCGCCGGCCCGCAGCGCGAGCAGCGGCCCGAGCGAGACGCGCGTGCGAGACTGAGTCGCGGCGGCTGGGTTCTCGCCGTTCTGATGGCCGTTCGTGATGGCCAGGCCACTGGGTTCATCGAGTTCCATGGCCTGCAGTTCCCACCGTCCTGGCGGCACGGAGGCCCGCAGGAAGCCGCCGCCGGCGCCGGCCGTCCCGAACGCGACCTGCCGGATCGCTCCCTGAGGATCGCGCAGGTCCGCGGTCACGTCGACCGCGATGCCCGGCGACGAAGCTCGCAGCGACAGCCACCGCGTATCGGCCGGAAGCACCGGTCCAGGCACCCGGACCGGGCCGGCCGGCTCGAGGCGCCGCGCCAGCGCCGCCAGCGGTGCCGAGCCGTCGCTCTCCCGCCAGCCGCGGATCCGGGTCAGCCCGTCCGCCGGAACGCCGAGCGCGGGAACCGTCACGGTCCCCCCGCCGCTCGTGTAGTTCGCGTCCGTCCGGCGGACGGGCAGCACGGCACTGTCCTGGTTAGCACTGGCCGGGTTAGCACTGGCCGCGAGCTCCTGCCAGCGCTGAAGCGGAGCCACCTCGAGCGGGGTACTGAAATCCGGCCCCGGTGAGACAAGCGCTTCGAGCGGGACGCGGTCCGCGGCCTGATCTGCCGCGCTGCGGACCAGCAGCACAGCGGCGCGAGCAGCAGCGCCAGGGCGTGATCGCTACCCGGGCCCTCGGCCAGCGCCGCTACCAGGGCCGACGCCGCCGCAACCGCCAGCACGTCGGTCATCCTGGCGCTGCGTACCAGCACCAACGCGCCCAGCAGCACGGTCGCCGCCAGCCACCCGGCCGCCAGCGCGATCACCCCCGCCGGGGTGATCAGGCTGTGCATCAGGATCGCACCAGGTGGTTCCCCCTCGCCGCTCGCCAGCAGCGCCGCGGCCCCTGCCCCCGCGGCCGCGCCGACGCTCAGCGCGACCGCGCACAGCCACCCGGCTTCGACGGCGACGAACATCACGCATTGGCCCGTGCGGGCGCCCGCGTGGCGGAGCCGGTCAAGCTCGGCCTGCTGATCGCGGCGAAGCCCGCCGCCGGCCAGGACGATGAACAGCGCCAGCGCCGCGACCGCGCCTCCGCCCGCGAGCTGCAGCCGCTGCGGCGCGGCGCTTGCCTGGGCACGCGCCTCGTCGAGTGCGGTGAACGGCGCGCTCAGGCTGAACTGGCTTCCGTTCAGGAGCAGGCGGGCCTGCGCGCGAGCCAGCCGGTCCTCGGCGCCGCCCAGCTGCCATCCCCGCAGCCCCGTAGTCGTTAGCGGCGCCAGCCAGCTGTGCGCGCGGTACACGCCGCTCAGCCCCGGCAGCGATTCCAGTCCGGCGACATCCCAGGTCACGAGCACCGGCATAGACCCGGTGACACCGGCACTCGACGGCACGAACCCGAGGGGGACCGCCGAGCGCAGCGGTGCCGAGCCGACGACCTGGATGCGGACGCCGATCGCAGCCAGGGTCGAAGGGACCGAAGGGTCCGGGCCGGGCCCGGCGAGCAGCATCGGGCAGCGCTCCGCGCGGCATGGCCCCAGCCGTCCCGGCGGAAGGCCGGGGAGCCACCGGTCCAGCGGGGAAATCGCGGCAGGCCGCACGACCACCCCCCCGAGCCGCACCGGGTTCATCAGCACCACCTCGGTCTGCGATCCCAGGCCGAGCCCGCGCAGCAGGTCCCGTGCCTGGTTCGCCACGCCGGGGCTGACCGCCCCCTGCCAGGTGACGCGGACCTCGCTGCCCAGCCGTGATGTCCCGTCGAGCACCGATCGGGCGCTCTGGTCGCCCGCGACCTGCGACTGAGCCGCCACGCCCGCGGCGAACGCCGCCGCGAGCGCAATGCCCAGCACGGGCAACAACCACCGGGCCGGGCGCCGGCGCCCCCGCGCGGCGGCCAGCATCAGCGGCGCAAACCAGCCCCGCACGCTACGGAGAGAACGCCGATAGCGCTGGTCAGAGAGTGGCATGGCTCGTGGGTCGTGTCATTCCGGCCGATCATCCTGGCCGGCGACGACGGGACATCGCACGCCCTCATTGTCGCACGCACGCGAACGCCGGCGACATGTCGTGAATTACCCGTACCCGTAGTCAGGTCGGGCCTCAGAATAGATCCCCGGCATCCAGGTGGTGATCGATTCGTAATCTTGCGGTTTATCTCCGCGATACAGGAATCTGGCATGCTCTCCCGTGCCAGGACGGCCGGATCGAGACGAACGTGCCGCAGACCAACCGCGGCCGACGGTGACGATCCGATCCCCATCGTCCGCGAATTCGGCGGTGACGGTGGAGTACGTCGAAGATCCTCACGGCGGGAACGAACGCACGATAGGGGGAACGACCTATCCGCCACCGACCCAGTACTCCGGACTCCCGCGCGTGCGTGGTGGAGTCGGCTGGTGCTGGCAGATCCGTACGGGCGGGTGGGTCGGTGTGCTCCCTGGTCGCGGGCGAGCCAACCAAATGAGAGGAAGATCATGAAGATATTGAAACGAACTCCTGCGATCGCTGCCGCGCTGGCCGCGGTGGCCATCGCAGCGGCCGGCTGTAGCAGCAGCGGAAGCAGCAGCAGCGCCGGCGGCGGTTCATCCAGCGGCTCGTCCGGCGGCACGGTCGATTTCTACTCGAGCCTCCCGTTGCAGGGAGCCTCGACCAGCCAGACCGATCCGCTGGTCAACGGCATCAAGCTCGCGCTCGCTCAGGCGAACAACAAGGCCGGGCAGTGGACGGTGAACTACCAGTCGCTCGACGACTCGACTGCGGCGGCCGGCAAGTGGGACCCGGGCCAGACGGCAGCCAACGCGCGCAAGGTAGCGACGGACCCGAAGGCCGTCTACTACATGGGTGAGTTCAACTCGGGCGCCAGCGAGGTGTCGGTCCCGATCCTCAACCAGGGCGGAATCCCCCAGGTCAGCCCGGCGAATACGTACGTCGGCCTGACGACGAACCTTCCCGGTAGCGCTCCCGGTGAGCCGCAGAAGTACTACCCGAGCGGGACCCGTACCTACCTGCGGATCGTGCCGATCGACTCGATCCAGGCCGCCTCCGACCTGATCGCGATGAAGCAGGCCGGCTGCACGAAGGTCGCCGTGGCCAACGACAAGGAGGCGTACGGCTCCGGCCTGGCCACGCTGCTTGAGCTGGAGAAGGGCTTCTACGGGGTCAACATCGTGAGCAACACCGGGATCGACCCGACCACGCCCAACTTCCGCTCCTACGCGTCGACAATCCAGGGCCAGGGAGCGGACTGCTTCTTCTTCGCCGGCATTACCGCCAACGGCGGCGTCCAGATCGTCAAGGACGTCAACTCGGCGCTGCCCAAGGCCAAGATCTTCGGCGGTGACGGTGTCTGCTCGGACACCTGGACAAGCGCGGCGAAGGGCGGCGTCCCGGCCGCGATCGACCCGCTGATGCAGTGCACGGTCGCGACACTGGACCTGGCCGCGTACCCCGGCGGCAAGGACTTCATCGCCGCGTACAAGGCCAAGTACGGCACGGCGAATCCCGACCCGTACGCGATCTACGGCTACGAGGTGATGAAGCTCGGGCTGGAAACGATCGCGAGCCTCGGGGCGCAGGGCAACAGCAAGTCGGCCGTGCTGCAGGCCCTGTTCAAGATCAAGGCGCGTAACTCGGTGCTCGGTACCTACGGGTTCGACAAGAACGGCGACACGACGCTGAAGTCCTACGGCCTGTACAAGGTCGGGTCCGACGGCGAGCCGGTCTTCTTCAAGACGATCACGCCGACCAAGACCGTCTCGGGCTAGGGAATCGTGGAGGGGGCGCACGGCGCCCCCTCCACGTCCACTAGGCTGCATCGACACTCTTCCCGTCACATGGGCCCGCAACCTGGGCCCGTACTTCGCAGGGAACCTGTGAACACCACAACGCTTTCGCCAAAGCCAGCTACGGTGCTGACACGCCCGCTCGCGGCGGTCCGCCGCTTCAGCGGCCGCTGGGGCCTGATCGCGGCGCTCGCGGCGCTGCCGATCTACTACGGCATCACCGATCTGACCCAGGGCTACCAGGCCGGCGTCGTGGCGGGTCATGCGGTGATCCATCACGATCTCTCGAAGCTGGGCTTCAACTTCGCCGAAGGCCTGTCCAACGGGGCCATCTGGGCGTTGATCGCGATCGGGTACACCCTCGTCTACGGGATCATCGAGCTGATCAACTTCGCCCACGGCGACGTGTTCATGATCGGCTCGTTCACCGCCGTCGGCCTCTGGGCCGTGCTCGGGCTCGGGCTCACCACCAGTGCCCTGGGGCTGGTCGGCGGCCTGCTCGTGACGCTGGTCGTCGCGATGCTCGTGACGGGGTCGCTGAACGTCCTGATCGAGCGGGTCGCCTACCGGCCACTGCGCAGCGCGCCCAAGCTCGCCTCGCTGATCACCGCGGTCGGCTTCTCGTTCATCCTGCAGAACGTCGGCCTGCTCTGGCGCGGCGGCTCACCGCAGAGCGTGCCCGACCTGATCCGCTCGCAGCAAACGGTGTTCACCATCGCCGGGGTACCCATCCTGCGCGGGTACATCCTCGCCTTCGCCGTGATGGTCCCGCTCGTGTTCGCGCTGACCTGGTTCATCGGCCGGACCCGGGCCGGCCGGGCGATGCGCGCCACCGCCCAGGACCCCGAGGCGGCCCGCCTGATGGGCATCAACGTCAACGGCACGATCTCGCTCACCTTCCTGCTCGGCGGCATGCTGGCCGGCGCCGCGGGGCTCGTGTACGCGCTCTATCAGACGAACGTCTGGTACTTCCAGGGCTTCAAGGCCGGGCTGATCGCGTTCACGGCGGCGGTCATGGGAGGCATCGGCAACGTCCGCGGCGCCGTGCTCGGCGGGCTGATCATCGGCGTCATCCAGTCGCTGGCCGATTCGCGGCTGGGCCCGCAGTGGACCGAGGCGGTCGTGTTCGGCTACCTGATCGCCATCATGGTCCTTCGCCCGCGTGGTCTGCTCGGCGAGGAGACGAGGGAGGCGGGATGAGCGAATTGCGCGCGCGGCTGCGCAGGTGGCGCACTGCGGTGCGGAAGCGCCTCCCGCAGCGGTGGAGCCGGACGCTGGCGGGATCGCTCATCGTGATCGGGATCGTCCTGCCGTTCCTGTTCTCGCCGTCCAGCGCGTTCATGAACGCGACGATCATCGCGGTGGCCTACGCGGTGATGTCGCTGGGCCTGAATGTCGTCGTGGGGTTCGCCGGGCTGCTCGACCTGGGGTACGTCGCCTTCTACGCGCTGGGCGCGTACTCGCTTGGGTGGCTCGGCTCCGGTTTCTTCTTCAAGGCGCAGGTCCACGCGCTCGTCTCGCCGGTCGCGAGCACGCTGCCGGGCGTTCACCTGAACTTCATCCTGATCCTGATCGGCGCCGCGCTCATCTGCGCCGCGGCGGGAATGCTGATCGGCCTGCCGACGTTGCGGCTGCGCGGTGACTACATCGCGATCGTCACGCTGGCGTTCGGCGAGATCATCGGCGTGGTGGCGGTGAACGGCCAGAGCGTCCACATCGGCGGCGGCATGACGCTGACCGCGGGCAATCTCGGCATCAGCGCGGTCGACCAGCCGTATTTCCCCGGGATCGGGTCATTCAACCTGCTGAACCTGAGACCGTGGTACTGGCTGATCTTCGCCATCCTGCTCGTCGTGCTGTTCGTCAACCTGCGCTTGCGCGACTCCCGGCTCGGCCGGGCCTGGGTCGCGCTGCGCGAGGACGAGGTCGCGGCGGTGTCGATGGGCATTCCGCTGGTGAAGACGAAGCTGCTCGCGTATTCGATCGGCGCCGCGTTCGGCGGCATGTCGGGTGCGTTCTTCGGCGCGTACTACACCACGGTCAACGCCGCGCAGTTCCAGTTCGGGTTCTCGATCTTCATCCTCGCCATGGTGATCATCGGCGGGCTCGGGTCGATCTGGGGAGCGGTCGTCGGCGGCCTGGCGCTGGGTTACATCAACAACTACCTGATCCCCGACCTGCTGAACGGCATCCCCGCCAAGCTGGGGTTCAACTTCCAGCTGACCCAGGTGGAGTTCGGGATCTTCGGGTTCCTGCTGGTGCTCATGATGATTCTCCGGCCGCAGGGCCTGATCCCGGAGCGGCGGCGCCGGCTCGAGCTCACGGCCGAGATCGCCGCGGAGGACGCCCAGCTCGCGGAGGCTCCGGGCACCCCAGGGGGTGGGACGTGAGCTCGACCGAGACTCCCCCGCCTGCGCCGCCCGCCGCCGCCCCCAGCGTCCTGCGCGCCGAGCACGTCACGAAGGCCTTCGGCGGGCTGGTGGCCGTCAACGACGTCTCGTTCGACGTCCCGCAGTATTCGATCGTGTCGCTGATCGGGCCAAACGGGGCCGGGAAGACCACGCTGTTCAACATGCTGACCGGGCTGTACCGGCCGACCGAGGGACGGCTCCTGCTCGGCGAGCGAGACATCACGCGCACGCGGCCGGACGTGATCACCAGGTACGGTGTCGCGCGGACCTTCCAGAACATCCGCCTGTTCGGCGCGATGACCGCCGTCGAGAACGTGATGGTCGGGCACCATGCGCAGATGCGGGCGGGGCTCTTCGGGTCGATCTTCCGCCCGCCCTGGGTCCGCCGCGAGGAGCAGGCCACACGCGAGCGGGCCCGCGAACTGCTGGCGTACGTCGGCCTGCGTGAGCCCGTCTTCGACCGGCTCGCCGCGCACTTGCCGTACGGGGACCAGCGGCGGGTGGAGATCGCCCGGGCGCTGGCGTCCCGGCCGGCCTTGCTGCTGCTCGACGAGCCGACCGCCGGCATGAACCCGCAGGAATCCCAGGCGCTGACGGAGTTCATGCGGGCGATGCGGGACGACCTGAAGCTGACTATCCTGCTGATCGAGCACGACATGAAGGTCGTGATGGGCGTCTCCGAGCGCGTCACGGTGCTCGACTACGGCAAGAAGATCGCCGAGGGCGTGCCGGCCGAGGTCCGGGCCGACCCCGCGGTGATCGAGGCGTATCTCGGAAGGCAGGCGTAAATGACCCTGCTCGAGGTCTCGGACCTGCATACCCACTACGGCGCGATCGAGGCGCTGAAGGGCGTCTCGCTGACCGTCGACGCGGGCGAGGTGGTCACGCTGATCGGCTCGAACGGCGCGGGCAAGTCCACCACCCTGCGTTCCATCTCCGGACTCACCCCGGCCAGCAGGGGGACGATCACGTTCGCAGGAGTGGACATCACCCGCGTCCCGGCGCACGAGGTCGTCATCCGCGGCATCGCGCTCGCGCCCGAGGGCCGCCACTGCTTCCCGCGGATGACGGTGCGCGAGAACCTGGACCTGGGCGCTCACCGGCGCCGCGGCCCCGGGATCGCCGAGGACTTCGATCGTGTCTTCGACCTTTTCCCCCGGCTCAAGGAGCGCGAGCGGCAGAAGGCCGGCACGATGTCCGGCGGCGAGCAGCAGATGCTCGCGATCGGGCGCGCGCTGATGGCCCGGCCGAAGCTGCTGCTGCTCGACGAGCCCTCGCTCGGCATCGCACCGAACCTGGTACAGCGGATATACGAAACCATCGGTGAGATCAACCGCTCCGGGGTCGCGATCCTGCTGGTCGAGCAGAACGCCAATTATGCGCTCGACGCCGCCTCCCGCGGCTACGTGCTCGAGACCGGACGGATCGCCCTGACCAACGACTCGGCGAGCCTTCGGGACAACCCCGCGGTCCAGAAAGCGTACCTGGGCACATGACCGGTTACGGAGCGATGAGATGAGCGGCGCGGTTGGTGCCAATGCGCTGTACTTCCTGTTCGCATGGCTGATCTCGGCGGCGGCCGCGGCGTGGGTGTCGGAGCGCAAGGGCTACGGCGAGCGGGTCGGGCTGACGTTTGGCCTGGTGCTGTCGGTGGTGGGGCTGCTGATCGTCCTGCTGCTGCCCGGGCGCACCGGCTCGAAGTGGCGGGTCGACGGCGTCCGGCCGCGACGGCGGCGCCCGCCGGTGAGCCCGCCGCCGGCCTAGCCGGCTCGCAGCCCGGAGATGGTCTGGCGGATCAGGTAGCGCCACTCCTCGCGCAGGCGCGGCCGGTCGGCTTCGGGCGCCTCGGCGAGCGCGAGCCCGGCGCCGCCGAGCATCCAGAACGAGAACCTGACCAGGCTGCCCCGCGCCCGGACCGTTAGGTAGCCGGCGTCGACCAGGGCGGTGATGAAGCGGTCGACCAGGCCGTAGGCGTACTTCTGCTCGCACTCCCGCCAGCGGTGCCAGCCCAGCGCGGTCGGGCCTTCCAGCCAGACCAGGCGGCCGTAGACCGGATCGCAGCACTGGCCGAGAAACGCGTCGAGCGCCTGGCGCGCCGCCTCCAGGGGGTCGCCGGCGGTGGCGGCGGCGGTGATGCGGGCGATCGCGCGGGTCTCCTGCGCGTCGAGGACGGCCTCGAACAGCGCCTGCTTGCCGTCGAAGTGGTGGTACACCGCGCCCCGGGTCACCTGGCTGGCGACCGCCACGTCCTCCAGGGATGTCCCGGCGTACCCGCGCGTGGCGAACAAGCGGGTGGCCTCGTCGAGCAGCGCCGCCCGGGTGGCCTCCGAGTACAGCTCCCGCCGGCTCTGGGTCCTGACGTGTTGCATGCGTTGAGTGTAGTAACATACGCAGAGTATGTGAAAAGCACGGTGTATGTGGATGACAGGCCGGGTCGGAACCCGCAAGGAGACAGCGCCATGTCCCAGACCATGCCCCCGCCGGTGTTCGACCCGTTCGCGCCCGGCTTCACCGACGACCCGTACCCGCAGTACGCGGCGCTGCGGAGCGGGACGCCCGCTGGCCGGCACCCGTTCGGGTTCTTCCTGCTCACCCGCTATGACGACGTATCCGGGCTGCTCCGGGCGGGCATGTCGGTCGAGGACGGCAACATCACCGACCGCCAGCTGATCGAGCTGCGCGAGCAGATGTACGGCGAGGAGGCCGCCCGCCCGCGCGGCATCTCCATGCTCGACCGCGACCCGCCGGACCACACCCGGCTGCGCCGGCTGGTGTCGAAGGCGTTCACGCCGCGGGCCGTGGAGGCGCTGCGGCCGCGCATCACCGGGCTGGTCGACGAGATGCTCGACGCGGCGGAACGCCAGGGTCCAAGGGCCCGGGTCGACCTGGTCGACGCCCTGGCCTTCCCGCTGCCGTTCGCCGTGATCGCGGAGATGCTCGGCACGCCGCCGGCCGACCACGAGCGGATCAGGCAGCTGAGCGGCATGGTGGTCCGCTCGCTCGAGCCGGTCAACGACCCGGACACGGCCGCCGCCATCACGGCCGCCGACGCCGAACTGACCCAGATCGCCGCGGAGATGATCGCGTGGAAGCGCGCCAACCCGGCCGGGGACCTGCTCACCGCGCTCATCAACGCCGAGGACGACGGCGACGTGCTCGACGATGACGAGCTGATCGCGCAGACATTGCTGCTGTACATCGCCGGGCACGAGACGACGGTCAACCTCATCGCGGGCGGGACCCTCGCCCTGCTGCGCCATCCGGACCAGCTCGCGCTGCTGCGCGCGAACCCCGGCCTGACCGCCAACGCGGTGGAGGAACTGCTCCGCTACGACAGCCCGGTGCAGGCGACCAGGCGGGTCACCCTGGAGCCGGTCTCCTTCTCCGGTGTCCAGATACCGGCCGGGTCCTTCGTGATGGCCCTGCTGGGTTCGGCTAACCGGGACGAGAGCTACTGGGGTCCTGACGCCGCCGGGCTCAGGCTCGACCGGGAGAACGCGAGGCAGCACGTCTCGTTCGGCGCCGGACCGCACCACTGCCTGGGGGCGTCGCTGGCCCGGATGGAGGCCTCGATCGCCCTCGCGCAACTGGCCGGCCGGTTCCCCGGGCTCGCCCTCGACGGCGAGGTCACCTGGAACGGGCGGATCAACCTGCGCGGCCCCGCCCGGCTTCCGGTGTCGCTGGGGGCGGACCAGTAGCGGTCCTCCGGCCAGGCGCTGGGGAGGCGTCCAGGATCTCGACGGGGTCGCCGATCCGGATCATGCCGCCGGAGTCTGGGATCAGGTTCTGGCCGAAGACGAGCTCTTTTCCGAAGCGTCGGCGCTGGCCGAGCATCTTGAGCGGCTGCCTGCCGCGTTCGCCGGTGATCTGGTCGGTGGTGGTGACGACGCACCGCCCGCACGGCTTGGCCACGCGGAACGGTACCGCGCCGATGCGGATGCGGCGCCAGCCGTCTTCGGCCCACGGCGGGGCTCCGGCCACGACCACGCTGGGCCGGAACCGGGTCATCGGCACCGGGGTCTCGCCGTCGGCGGCCAGCCAGTCGCCGAGTTGGCCGAGCGAGCCTGCGCTGGTGAGCAGCAGCGGGTAGCCGTCGGCGAAGCTGACGACGTCCCCGTTCCGCCCGTACTGCGGGTCGACCGGCCGCCGGGTCGGGTCGTCCAGGTAGACCAGCCGCACCGGGCCGCCGAGATAGGCCGAGAACCAGGCGTCGGCTGCCGGCCCCGCCTCGGCGGCCAGCAGCGTGGAACTCCAGACGGTCACCTTCGCCATGGCGGCTCCGGCCTGAGGTTCGGCGATGGCCACGGCCGTTCGGCCCTCTGCCGAAACGTGGATGCCGCCCGGCCTGCAGGTGACCACCACCCGGGCCAGCGAGGGCTCCTCCCGCTGGCTGATGAACCGGCCGTTGCCGTCCACCAGGAGCCACCGGCGGTCCCCGGCCAGGCCCCACGGCTCGACGCGGGACTCGTCGAGGTCCACGGCGCGGGCCGCCTTCATCGGGTAGATGTGGATCGAGGCGCACACCTGTGACGGTAACAAATGCGTCTCAGGCCGCGGACAAGCCGGCCGAGACGAGCGAGACCAGCGCGGATCGCGGCAACCCGGAGGCGCCGATCACGAGATCCCGGCCATCTCCCTCGATGACCAGGGCGGTGCCGACCAGGGCGGTGCGGACCAGGGCGGGCCCGTCACCGGAGGGCACGTAGCCGGGCGGCGCGAGCCAGGCATGGTAGCGGCCGACGGTGACCTCCGTGGCGCCGCGCGGCACGTCCGGGCCGGCCCGCCCCGGCCCGGCCCGCCCCCGCCCGGCCGGCGGCATGAAGAACATCAGGACGCAGACGCCCGACGAGCTGGCCGCGACCTCCTGAACCGCCCCGGCCCCCGTGGCGCACGGGGCAGTCCTGGCGTCGCTGAGGTGGTACCGGCCGGGCAGCGTCAGCGTGTAAGAGCCGAGGCGGAGCGCGACCGGGCCGGGCTGGCCCGCGGCCCCGTCCGGGGCGCCGCCCGACGTACTCGCGATCCCGGCCGGCACGCCGATGCCGACGAAGACCACGAACAGGCCGACCACGCCGGCGAAGCGGCGCCGACGGCCCTTCCGGTAGCGCGCGATGACCAGATCGGCCAGCCCGGCGCGCGGCGTCACGTCGTCCAGCTCGCCGTCGAGGGCCAGCCTGAGGTTGAATTCGTCATCAGCGTGGATGGACACGGCGAACCTTCTTGTCTTCGTATTCGGCGGACAGCAGTATCCGCAGCTGGTCAAGCCCGCGGCTGGCCGCGGACTTCACGGTGCCCTCGGCGATGTCGAGGGCGGCGGCGGTGTCGGCCACCGAGGCGTCGAGCATGTAGCGGAACACGAGCACCTCGCGCTGGACAGCGGGCAGGCGGCGCAGCACCCGGACGAGCACGTGACGGCGGTCGACCGCCTCGGTGAACGACAACACCACCGACTGCGGGCTGGCGTCGGCGATCACGCCTTTCACCTCCGGATGGCGCGCCCGGTACCGCCAGCGCTCCCGGCAGACGTTGACCAGGACCGTCCGGCTGTAG
>WNGL01005956.1_pt1 | contig 15513 bp, 15 predicted proteins | sample 5400591 | NCBI WGS metagenome assembly WNGL01 (sample SAMN13153377, study PRJNA577476) | soil metagenome | isolation source: 80 cm soil or saprolite under Garry oak tree replicate 1 | place: USA:California | collected 2016-06-15
GGAAGAAGGTGTACATTCCGCGCGGACTGACTCCCGCGCGCATCAGGTTGTTAAATCCACCTTCATCCGCCTGAACTTCATCGGTGCGACTGAATTTGGCGAATACGGCGGCGCCACCAACGTTGATTGCCGCCTGCGCGACGCCGCTCTGACAGATTCCCGTCAGCGCGCACAGAATCCCGACTCCAACGTTCGCGCCTTGCGCCTGCTCCATCTGCTTTACCGAGTGGCGCCGCACGACGTGCTCGATCTCGTGGCCAAGCACGCCTGCTACCTCTGACATGTTACTCGCGCGCTCCAGGACACCGCGATTGATGTAGACGAATCCGCCGGGTAGCGCGAACGCATTAACCTGACTGGAATTCACGACCCTGAACTGCCAGTCGAGGTCGCTCCGTGATGTGCGACTTGCGATGCGCTGGCCTAAGGAGTTCACGTAGTTCTGAATCAGGGCATCCTGAACCATCGGCAGCTGAGCGTTAACCTGCTGGGCCTCCTCCTGCCCCATCTGGACTTCCTGCTGAGTAGATACGCCGCAGGCGGCGAGCAGTGCGATTGTGCCAATTGTGATTGAGATATTCCGCATCGAGTTAGCCCCCGAAAAATTGTGTTTCGCTGCCGCTCGTGCCTTCGGCGTGACTCTCCTGGGTGGCACGAATCAGACCATTTGGCGTGCCCTGGGCGGGCAAGGGACGCCACAAGGAATGGCCGGCGCGACCAACTTCGCGCCGGCCCGGCGAGGGAACTACCTGGGGACTACGACCGTGCGCTTCGCGTCGGTAAAAACCGTAAACTCCGTTCCCTTTGCAATCACAGCCGAGAGGCCCTTTTTCGTTGCGCCAATCCCGAGCGTGAGAACAGCAAGCGCTGTCGCTTGGCCCTGCCTCTTCTTTCCGACCGCCTTCTTGGTCCCGCGCAGCGGAATCCTGGTCCCGTCGACAGCCCGTACCGAGGTGACCTGGACGGTTACCGTGCCGGGATTTCCGCCGGCGCTGCGGCGAGCAACGTGCGCCACAGTGCCACGTACCGGTGTTCCCTGTGCGATGAGAACGTGCCCGAACTCCGAATAATCAGAAGTCAGGTGAAACGAGACCTCCTGTCCCTGATTGACCGAAGCGCTTGAAAGATCTTCATCGATCGCGACGGTCAGTGGCGTACCGGCAGGAATCACTACAGGCATTTCGGTCGCCGAGTTGGCGGCCGCGGCCGCACGCTGGTCGGCTCGCGTCGATTGACCCAGTAGCGGAACAGCCGACAGCGTCGCGGCGAGCAGCGTGACCAAGCGGTAAGAGCACCTCATGACTTCTTCCCCCAAAAGTTATGACCGCGGACGTCGCGGCCTCATCATTTGAGGTCAAAGAGAGTGCCATCATCTACTGACCCGCTTCCCAGCAGATGACCGGAGCCTTACTTGTTGTTCGAAAGCGTGCGGCCGATACTCCCGCAGGGGCTCGACAAGTCGCGTATCAAGCCGCTGGCGCACGCCCGCTCGCCCCATCACTTTTTACGTCTCGTCACCGGACCCACCTATGGCCGACTTCACCAAGGAATGGATCGAGCATCTCAAGAAGCAGATCTCGGGACGCATGAACATCGTCGCCGACAAGATGGATCCGCAAACCTACGATGAGCTTGTGACCGACCTGGCGTGGTTCACCTTCCGTTTCGCGCGCGACCCCGATACGAAAATGAGGAAAGTTTTTCGGTAAAACCCCCGTCCTGACGGCATTAGATTCGCCGTAGAGTCCCCCTCAGCACGGCAACGCGTTGGGGAGCCGATGGCGAAATGTGAAGTCTGCGGCAACGATTACGACAAATCGTTCACCGTCACCATGAAGGGTAAAGCTCACATATTCGACTCGTTCGAATGCGCCATTCACTCCCTGGCGCCAAAGTGCACACACTGCGGGTGCAGGATCGTCGGTCACGGCGTCGAAAGTAACGGCACCTTCTTCTGTTGTGCGAGCTGCGCCGAGATGTCTGGCGTGAAAGGACTCGAGGACCGCGTCTAGAATCGAGAGCGAGGAAAGCAACGTGAAGTGGAAGAGTCGACGCGATCCAAACGGAAAGATTGGCGACGAGCGCGTTCGCACCAAGTTCGCGTGGTTTCCAGTCGAAGCCGATGACGGCTACACCTACTGGCTCACGCCCGTCGTCGTCCACGAGCAGCTCCTTCCCAAAGTCTCGCGGGGCGGCTTCGAAGACGACGAGCAGGATTGGCAAGTCGTCGAAGCAAAGCCCGTCGCTGGCGGAAAGAAGGATCGGAAGAAGTAAGCGCCTCCATAACCAGTTCCCTCCGCGCGAACACTCCGCACTCTAAACCGTTTGGCACTGACGATAGATCTCAACGCCGATCTGGGAGAAGGCTTCGGGCAGTCACGAGCCGCACTCGACGAAGCGCTCCTGAACCTCGTGTCCTCTGCCAACATCGCCTGCGGATTTCACGCCGGCGACGCAATCACAATGAGGGATACGGTGCGAGCCGCCTCGGCACGGGGTGTTACAATTGGTGCGCATCCTTCCTATCCCGACATTCCGGGATTCGGCAGACGTGAGCTCGGGCTCTCACCGAAAGAGATTTCGCGTCATGTAGCGTATCAGGTGCATACTCTGCGCGACGTTTGCGGCAGTGAAAGGGCGAAACTCTCTTACGTCAAACCGCACGGCGCACTTTACAACCGGGCTGCTCGAGATCCAGAGGCCGCCAACGCCGTGGCAAAAGGGATTCGCGACGTCGAAGCATCGCTCACCTTACTTGGACTGGCCGACAGCGAAATGGCCCGCGCGGCAGATCGCGCCGGGATCGCCTTTGCGAGCGAAGCCTTCGTCGATCGAGCATACAAGCCCGATGGGACTCTCGTACCTCGTAACGAGCCCGGAGCGGTGATCAGCGATGTGAAGAGGACCGCGCAGCGTGCCGTGATGCTGGTCAAAGGACAAACCATCACCGCCGACGACGGCTCGGAGCTCCACATCTTGGCGCAGTCGCTTTGTGTGCACGGTGACAACGCAGAAGCGGCCGCGATCCTGGGCGCGCTGAGGGCTCGACTCAAAGAAGCCGGCGTCGTCATCGCGCCTTTCGCCGCTTGAGCCACGCCCAGCTTCGCGCACATCCACTCGGCGATTCCGCCGTCACTATCGCGTTTGGCGTAGAGCGCACCTCAGAGCTCCTCGGTCGGATTCATTCTGCGGCGCGTTCACTGGAGGCGGCAAACGTTCCGCACGTTCAGGACATCGTTCCGGCATATCTCGCACTGACGGTGTTCTACGATTCGCTTCACACCTCTTACGACGAGATGGCGGCGACGCTGATCGAAACGTGCCAACGTCAAACGCGAGCGATCGCAAAAGCGCCGGTGCCGAGCGAGCACCGAATTGCGGTCAGCTACGATGGCGTAGATCTCGAGTGGGTTAGCTCGTCCACAGGTCTGTCGGTCGAGGAAGTGATCGCGCGGCATACCAGCAGGAGCTACACGGTAGACTTGCTGGGCTTCGTACCCGGGTTTGCGTATCTCAGCGAGCTCGACCCGTCGCTACACCTTCCGCGGCGCGCTCAGCCCCGACCGCGGGTTGCGGCCGGCAGCGTTGCAATCGCTGCCGCGCAGACGGCTGTCTACCCTCTCGACACTCCGGGCGGATGGCACATTATCGGTCGCACGGATACCGCGATGTTCGACCCGGCTCGCGATCCGCCCGCCCTGCTTTTCCCCGGCGACAGGGTTCTGTTCGAGCGCATTGAATGATCGCGATTACTGGAGCGCCACCATACCTGACCGTGCAGGATGGCGGGCGAAGGCATTCGCGCTCCTCCGGGGTTCCTCCCGGGGGCGCGATGGATCCCTTTGCACTCGAGGCCGCCAACGCAATGGTTGGGAATTCACGCGATGCAGCGGGCTTTGAGTGGGCCCTCGGCGGCGGCAGTGTTCGTTTCGAGCGCGACTGCGCTTTTGCAATCGGGGGCGCGACTGCGCGCGCAATGCTTTCAGGTAGAGTAGTCGCCCCATGCACGACCACCTATGCGCGAGCCGGCGACGAGCTTTCGATCGACCAAATCATCACCGGCCGCTTCCTCTACCTCGCATGCGACGGCGGGGTCGATGTTCCGTTGCTGCTCGGAAGCCGCTCCACTTATCTCCCGGGCCGCTTCGGCGGGCACCAGGGGCGATCGGTGAAAAGCGGAGACACGGTTCCGCTGGGCGAACCAAAGGCCGAACCGCCGGCTGAGGGATTTCACTGCGCTGCGGATTTGATGCCGCGCTATGATACGGGAGTCGTTCACGCGACCCGAGGCACGCAAGAGGACTTGTTCGACGAATCGGCCTGGCTGACTCTGAGCGAAAGCGACTACAGGGTCTCCGCCGCGTCGGATCGCACGGGTTACAAACTCGAGGGACCTGCGCTTTCGAATCGATCGGGCACTCTTCCCTCCGAGGCCGGCTGCCCGGGCGCAATCCAGGTTACAGGAGACGGGCTTCCGATCGCCCTGATGGCTGACGCGCCCACGGTGGGCGGATACCCGAAGATTGCCGTCGTCAGCGAGGCAGATCTTCCGATCCTCGCTCAGCGCCGCCCGGGTGAGACAGTCCGCTTCGTGCTGATACCGATCGAGCAAAGCCAGCGCGCTCTCAAGCGCCGAGCGTCGGATCTCGACACTATCAGACTCTTGGCAACCCGATCCGCCAGCAGATAAAGCGCGTCCCCAGAGGAAAAGCGGCCCAAGTCGCAGCGACAAGCCTTGGCCAAGTTCCGGCGCGGCTTCTGCAGGTGAAGTCTTTGGGTCGCCGCTTATCAATGCGGCTCAACAACTGTTGGGGGATGTGTCTATGGAACGAAGTGACAGCGAAAGCATCAACCCGAGTGTCGCGGCAGATGAAACTACCTTCGGCAGCGGAGTATCCGGCCGTGTGAAGAGTGTCGCTTCCACGGTCAAGGAAAAAGCTTCGAACATACCGGCGATGCTTGCCGACGGACTCGAGGCCGGCGCAGAGGCGCTGCGTCACCGCCGACCGGCAACGAGTGAGACGACGGCCGGATCATCGGTCGCGGTCGCGAACGATTCCGGTATCGCCGCCGTCACCGATACGCTTGCGAGCGGAATGCAGTCCAGCGCCGACTGGCTTCGTGATGCCGATCTGGACAAACTGAAGGCAGGTGTCGAGAAGCAGGTCAAGGAACATCCGGCCCGGTCACTTCTCGTCGCCCTCGGTGCCGGCTATCTGATCGGAAAGGCCTTCCGGCGGTAGCGATGAAAATTGCGAGCGCAGCGCAAACTCATCGTGGAGTCGGGCAGCTCCTCCGCGAAGTCGCGCACGACGGAGCGCATCTGGCGCGCCAGGAAGTAAACCTCGCGCGCATCGAGTTCGCTCAGATCGCGCGCGACATCGGGAAAGGCACCGTGTTCGCGGTTGCTGCGGCGATGCTGGGACTGCTGACAGTGCAAATGCTCGTCTTCGGTTTTGCTTTGCTCATGGGCGATGCGCTTTTCCGCGGGCATTACTGGATCGCGGCGTTCATCCTGACTGCAATTCTGGGCGGAGTCGCGTTTTATCTCCTGAAACGCGGGACGGCGCTCCTTTCGCCGAAGAATATCAAACCCGAGCAGACATTGGCCACGTTACGGAGACACAAGGATGGCTGAGACTACGACGGAAGTTCGAGCAGACATCGAGCAGACTCGGGCGCGCATGTCGGACGCGATTTCCGAGCTCGAGAGGAAAGTCGACCTGACCCAAAAGATTCGGGAGTATCCGTGGGCTGCGGTCGGAGTTGCGTTTGGCGCAGGTATCGCCTTGAGTGCATCCCGGGCCGACGTCAAAGCAGCGAAGGTGACCGCCGACGCGACCAAGGAAACCAGCAGCAAGCTCGGCGGAGCACTGGATGCCGTCGTCGCGGCACTTATCGCGGGTGTTGCCGAGGCGTTTCATTCCCGAATCGACGGAATGGTTAACGAAGTAGTGACGTCGATTCGCGGGTCATCGCCCCCAATCAGGACCATCGGAATCGCCGACAGAGCAACAGACGTACCCATAAGGGCGGATTGAGCCAGCCAACGGCGATCGGCGCAGAAACGATTGAGCTTGCGCTGATCGCCACCAGCTTCTAAATCCGTGGTGCTCGCGTGCGGGCCAATCCGGTCCCGCTCTCGCCCACCCGGAGGCAATGCTGTTTCCCCGCATACGTGTTGGAGAAGCTTTCATTGTCGCACTGCTGCTCGTCGCACTCGACCAGGCACTTGCGCGCCCACACCTCGTTGCCGCACAGGCGACGAAGCAGCGGGTGCCGTTTCGAGTACCGTCGGAAGCCGAATTAAAGGATAGCGTTTACCGCGCCTCGGCGTTGCGCGGGCGAGCAATTCTTCTGGCAACGCGTGACAGCCTTCCGCACAACGTCGGCAACTCACTTCGCTGCGCGAGCTGTCACATCGACGGCGGCTTGCGTCGCGACGCGATGCCGTGGGTCGGGAGCTACGCGAGATTTCCGCAGTACCGCCCGAGAAGCGGGAAAGTTGATCTCATCGAGGACAGAATCAACGACTGCTTCCGACGGAGCATGAATGGCAGAGCGCTCGCCCCCACAGGCAGGGACATGCGCGACATTGTCACTTATTTCGCATTCCTCTCGGGCGGAATTCCCGTCGGTGCCGAGATGGAGGGCCAGGGCTTTCCGCGACTGCAGGCGATTAAAGGAGATGCAGGCCGTGGCGCCGCGGTTTTCAAGTCGACGTGCGTGCGCTGTCACGGAGCAAATGGCCAGGGCACTCAGCTCGCGCCTCCTCTGTGGGGCCCACGCTCTTACAACGTCGGAGCTGGAATGGCGAGGATCAACACTGCCGCATCATTCATCCACGCTCTCATGCCGATCGATCGCGCGCAAATTCTCACTCCGCAGCAGGCGTTCGACGTGGCAACGTATATCAACACCCGCCCGCGCCCCGATTTCCCAGCGAAGGCGCGCGACTGGCCGCGCGGCGGAAAACCGGCCGATGCAGACTATCACGTTCTACCCACCATTCCACAGGAGAAATCACGATGAGCGAAGGATCACCCCCGAAGCGCAGAGAATTCCTCGGACGACTCGCTGCAGGCGCAGTAGCACTTGGACTCACGGGCTCCATCCCGAGCGCTTTGGCCGCCGACCGCAGGATTCGCCACGACTTGAAGCCCAGCGACAAATGGCTCACCGCGATAACCGGTAAGCACCGTCAGTTCTTTGACATGCCTAACCACGAAAATGGGATGGGGCTGCTGCACGTTCGGAATTATCTCAACGCGATGCGCGACACGTATCACGTCACGCATCCTGACGTCACCGCTGTCGTCGGATTGTATGGAATGACGACGATGCTCGGGTTCAATGATGCGATGTGGCAGAAGTACGGACTCGCCAATCCGCTCAAGGTGATGGACGCCTCGAAAGTCGCGGCGACCAGCAACGTTTTCTACAACGCGCCCGGCGGCGGCGCGGCGCTCTCGCTGTCAGGGGCGCCGATTCCGATTCCTGCCGATTCCTCCATCTCGGCGCTACAACAGCGTGGTGCAGTGTTCATCCTCTGCAACAACGCGTTCAACGTCTGGATGGGACTGCTTGGCGGCGACAAGTCAGCTGATCTCCGAAAGGAGTTCGAAGCCAACATGCTGCCGGGGGTCTACCTGGTGCCCGCAATGGTGGTTGCCGTCAACCAGGCCCAAATGCACGCGTGCACCTATATGTACTTGTGACCTTTTGGTTACCCGAACACACCCCGCAAGCTTCGCGATCGGCTTTCGCCGTTAACATCCGCCCTGGTGGCGCGTCTCTCAAGCTGAACGGTGCGCGAGTGCGCCCACCCGAAAACGGATCCTCGAACAGAGGAAGGAGAAAAGAGATGTCGAATGCGAAGCTTGCGGCGTTCGCGGCCGCTTTGGTTCTGGCAGTCAGCTCACAGGCGTCGGCGCAGTCCGCTCAGGCCCAGCTGAAGGCCCCACCGCATATGACGCGAGCAAGACTCGTTGCCTGGTGCAAGAGTCATCCGAACGCAGTCGCTGACTGCAAGGAAGTTCGCGCCGATACGAAGGAAGTCCGCTCGGATCGCAGAGAAGTTCGCGGCGATCGTAGAGAGGTAAGGGCGGACATCAAAGCAGGCGACAAGAAGGAAGCCAAGCAGGACGCGAGGGAGCTCAAGGCGGATCGCAAGGATCTGCGTCGGGATCGTAAAGACAGACGCCACGATGTGCGTGACCTCCGCAAGGACACGGACAGATAAATCGAGCTTGCTATGACCAAACGCCCGCCGGTGGTTAAGTCTACCGGCGGGCGTTTCGCATTCGGGTGGCTTCGCTCAGCGTGCGGGCGCGAGCGTCGGCGCACTCGCAGCCTTGAGATAGCGGGCGAGAAAGGCGTCGGTCACCTGCCTTACGAGTCGTGCACTCGCGCCGTTATACATCGCTCCGTGCCGCCCGGGCGGATAGACGCGCAACTCGGCATCCCTTCCCGCGTTTGTTAGCGCCGTCAGTAATTGCATCGTGTTCTGCGGATGAACGTTGTCGTCCATCAGCGAGTGGATCAGAAGAAGATGGCCGCGCATTTTGGCGGCCTGTTCGATCGGCGCACTTTCGACGTAACCCTTCAGGTTGTCACCAAGCAGGCCCATGTACCGCTCGGTGTAAATCGTGTCGTACAGGCGCCAGTCTCCCACCGCCGAGTTCGCCACTCCGACCGGGAATAGCTCCGGATACATCTCCATGGTGTACACGGTGCTGTATCCACCGTAGCTCGTGCCGATTATCGCGGCGCGATTCGGATCGACGTACGTCTGCCGCGCGAGATATCGAGCTGCTTCGGCGAAATCCAGCGCTTCGTATTTCCCGAGCTGCTTGTAAACGACCTTCATGAAGCTGCTGCCGTAATTGTTGGTGCCGCGATTGTTCAGGCCGATGATGACGTAACCTTCCTGTGCCAGCCACTGCTGCCACCCGCTGAACGCAAACTGGTCGTATACCTGTTGCGATCCTGGACCGCCGTAAATGTCAAAGATGACCGGGTAGCGCTTATTGGGATCGAACGGAACAGGCTTGATCATGCTGCCGTCGAGACGAGCGCCGTCGGACGTCGTAAAGGAAAAGGTCTCAACGGGCGAATAAGCGTGCGTCTCGAGCCATTTCATTGTCGCAGCGTTGTTCTCCAACGTACGAAGCTTCTGGCCGGAGGCGGCCCAGATCTCGACCTGCGTTGGCTGACGCAGCGAGGAGTAATTGTCGAGAAAGTAGGTCGCTGTCGGCGCCATGTTGATGTGGTGATTTCCTTCCGCCGTCGTAATCCGGCGCTCGCCACTACCGTCGAACCGGATCGAGTACAGCTGCCGTTGCAGCGGAGAGGCTTCAGTTGACGCGTAGTAGACCGTCTGGTTTTTTGCGTCGCTGCCTTCGACGCGTGTCACGCTCCAGCTTCCGCGTGTTACCTGATTAACGAGCTTGCCTGAATAGTCGTAACGGTACAGATGCTGGAACCCGTCGCGATCAGATAGCCAGAAGAACTCGTGCGAGTCAGACGGAAACGTCATCATGTCGTCGACGCCCGCGTAGAAATCGTAGACGTCGATCCAGGTCTTGGAAGTCTCGGTCATGACTTCTCGACGCCCGCCTGAGTTTACGTCGAAGAAAAAGAGTTTCACCACGTTCTGCGGACGGTTGAGCGTGATCACCGCGAGCGTGTCGGGTCTGCTCGTCCAGTAAATACGCGGGACGTAGAACTCTCCTTTCTCGCCTGTATCCAGCCACGTGTTCTTTCCGGTGGCTATGTTCACGACGCCGATGCGCACCGTGGCGTTCGTGTCACCAACCTGTGGAATGCGGAGCCTCTCCCATTCCTGATGAAGCCCGGAGTAATCGGACAGCTGTATTTCCGGCTCGGCCGAATCATTGAGCTGCCAGTATGCGATGTAGCGACTGTCGGGCGACCATTTCCATGCCTGGGCCATGCCGAACTCTTCCTCGTATACCCAGTCGAAGTGACCGTTGTAGACATGCTCCGATGCATCGCGGGTGAGTCGCTTTTCCTGGTGCGTGGAGAGATTCGTAACGTAGATGTCACCGTCGCGCTCGAAGCCCAGCATTGCGCCACTCGGTGACAGCTCGCCGGTTCTAGCGCCTTTGGTTGCCAGCTGGATGGAGCGATCGGCAAGCGAGTAGATGTAGAAATCGGAGATTCCGGAGCGGCGAAAGATCGGCCGAAAGTTGGATTGAAAGACGAGGTGCTTCGAATCCTGCGCCCACTGGAACGAATCGTAACTGAACGGCTGGGTCGTACCAGGAAAAGTGAGACCGGTACTCGTGAAAAGGACCGTGTCCTTGCCGGTGGGCGGGTCGTAAGCGCGTATCACGGGTGCGCCAGTGCGCGAATCCCGGTCGGTGTAGGAGAAGCGCCTACCTGCTTCTATCCAGTTGACGTTTCGCGGGCCCTGACGTCCGATGAGGATGCCACTTGCCTGAAAGGCTTCGTCCATGGTTGCGAATCGCTGCTTCTCCTGGGCAGGCGCAACGAGTGGCAGACAAATGACGAGCGCGACGAAACAGAGCCTCGAAAGTTCTTTCATTCTCGATTCGTTGGCGAACCAGGTCCGAGAAAACGCGAAGAGCGCAGTCAGGCGCTTCGCTTGTTACGGGGGTCGGCCATCTGCTCCTCGCACTTCCGACAGTAGATCACTCCACGGAACGTACAGATAATGCAGATGAAGGTGCCGCAATGCGTGCACGGATAGCCTTCGGACGCGCGCTCCTCATTGCTGCAGGAGCGGCAAATCATCGCGTCGCGTTCGCGGAGGATCTGGCGCATTCAGATGGTTTGGGACGGAGCGTTGGGGATGGTCGGAGCGCGGCTCCGGATCGCTGAATCTATATCACGGGCCACATTTGACAACGCGCCTCGCGGCCTGGAGTAGCGTCGAAAGTCGATCAGGTCCGGCCTCCTCCCAACCCGGCGGCACTGGTGCGAGGCGTCGCTTCTCTCCCTGACTCTCGAAGCAGAGCCATCCGTTGCTGTATTCGCTCGCGACTTCCACGTTTCGTCGGAACGGGCTCTTGCGCCGCTCCGGCGTGCGACGCCTGTCGGCGAAGCCCTGAAGTTCTTCACCCCGGGCAGCTGCTGCCGCGCGACGGTCGACCTTGCGTCTTTCGGCTGCCGCCGGAGTCACCAGCCAAACCTCCCACCGCTTGCCCGTCGAATCGAGAAACGTCCGATAACTCACGCCGATCCTCCGTCGCCGGTTTCTGCGCCAAGGTCGAGCTGACGAGTTTCTGATTTGCAGGGCGGGTGCCAGAAAGCTTCTAATTCACTCCGTTTAACAACGAATTCTTCGCTCGGAAACGTACGTATTTTGAGAATTACGCGCGTTATCGCGCATCGAGTTTTCTGCCGGTATCCAAGCGATCAAAGTTGAGCAGCGCGTTGAACACCAGGAAATAGCTGCCGATCGTTTCGCCACGCCACATGGGGTTATTGGCGAAGAGAACGACGTGTCCCTTGCCTAGCGGGACATCTACGACCACCGGTCGCTGAGCGACGTCATTGCCATCCAGCAATCCAGACGCGAGCAGCTCGCGCTGATCCGCAAATCGGAGCACCACTCGCGGTCTCAGTGGGGGTGGAATGATCGTTAGCGGATTGCGAAGCTGCTCGTCCGTCACAGGGGCGGCCTGCCACGGTTGCAACGGCCTCCGCTGCGGGACGTCGTTGCGCGGATCGAGCGGGAACCTTCCCTGCGGCACATCCACATCTTCAGCGGTACCACGTCCGGTTGCACGTTCGGTCACCGAATCCGGAAATCTGCCCCCGCGAGTGCCGAGGACGTTCGTGATGCTGAAGCTCGATCCGTCGTCACTGTACACCGCGAGGCTGTCGCGGATGCCGTACGCGAGCGGACTCGCATCGTCCAATACCCTCGTCCGAAGTAGACTTCCCACCACGTGCAGTCGCGGCGGATGGTTAACCGAGACGCCGTTGGCGAGACCAAAGGTGACGGCCATCTCGGCGGTGTTCTCGACAGTAAGGAGCACCCCGCCATTCTTCACGAAGGCGGTGAGATTGTCGACGCCCTTCATGCCGAGACCTGGACGAATGTCGTCCGTCTCATCGACGTCCATGTTTGGCGTGAGCTCGGTCTTCTTCCAAGGCATGGGGTTTCGCCACATCGGCAATCCTGCGACGATCGACTGCGGACCGCCTCCCCCCGGAGGAAAGATGATTACATCGTACTTCGCGTTGAGATTCGGATCCGCTGCAGCATCCTGGGTGCTAATGTAGGAGTAGGGAATGTGCTGAAAATCGAACGCTTGGCGCCACCATCCCTCGGTCTGCGTACTGAGCCAGGTGTGCATTATCGCAACGCGTGGCGCCCGCGCTGGGTGCATAGGCACAGTAGGCGCGCCGGACAGCGCGAATGCCCTGATTCCCAACTCCCGCGCGACCTTGTCGAAATCGGCCGATGAAATGCGCCGGACAACGAATGAGCCCCGCCCAAACTTCTGCCCTGCGCCATCGAATGGCTGCTCCGCGATTTGCACGTCTGCGTCCTTGAGTCGGTAACGCAGGGTCGCGAGCGCGTTGTCGGCGTTGTTATTGATGGCGAGAACGCTTCCGCTTCCGGTCACACCGCCTGGTGCTTTGATTTCGCCGCTCACCGATTCCATCGGTACGGCCAGCACCTTGGAATCGGTCACACGGACAGAGTGCACTGCAAAGCTTTCCGGAAAAGTCCAACCCGTGTCGTCGTAGGGCGTTCGCTGCGGATCGTCCGGGCTCCAGTACTGATAATCGAGCAAAGCGTCAGCGATTCGAGAATAAGGCTGGTCCATCCGGATGATATAGCTTCCTGCCGGAAACTGACGCAGCGCCGTCCGCTGGACCGACAGCGGCAACGTATCGAACGGAGTGGTCTGCGGCCTGACCGAGTCGGGAACGCGCGTGCTGTCCGCGCGCCTCAGGCTGTCCGCGACGCGTGTGCTATCGGCGCGGCTGACGGTGTCACCGGGACGAACGCGTGACGGAACCGGTGCACTGGGCGTTGGCCGTGGCCGGGGTATTGGAACCATCGCGCTGAAGGGCGCAGTCGCACGCGAGATTTCGACGTGCTGCTTTTGAAGAATTCGGAGCAGCTCCGCTTGCGCACCCGGGCGTCTGTCGTCGGCCGGAAAGATGTAGGCGGCCGGGCCTTCTTCTCTCGCCTTGAGAATCGAGCGTTTGCTTTTCTCGTAGAAGTTTTCCAGGAACTGCTGTCGGTTGTTCGCGAAATAGCTCAGCGACACGAGCAAGCCAGTCTGCTCGTAATTGTTGTTGTTGCGGAGCGACCACTTCACTTTCGGGAGTGGCGGATTTTGCCGGTACCACGTGCGCGAAGTCTCATTCGGTGACAATGTGCGCTCGACCGTTTCGGCGGTTCCTCCGTTCCCGAAGGTCTCGTAGAGACGGCTGATTCCATTGTGTGTCGCGGCCATGAACATGAGGTAGCCGGGCGACCAGGTATCGAAGTTCCCATGCGTGAAAACGCCCGGCATCCCCAGCCGCGTCATCTCCTGCACGTTATTCCAGCCGAGTAGCTGCCACTCATTGGTGAGGAGAGGGTCCAGCCACGCGTTGTACGGCCCGTCGCCTACCGTGTTGTCGTAAAGGTAAGGAACTGATTCGTGCAGATCGTGCAGCACCTGCGCCTTCCAGTCCAGGTAGGTGTCGAGCACGTTCTGAGACAGTTTGAGCGTGAGCGCCATCGCGTCGCGGTTGTTGTCATGGGCGACGTAGTGACCCCAATACATGAGGGGCGGCGCGGTTTGTCCGGGATGCGCCATCCGCCAGCGAAAGAGGTCCACCTGACGGTCGCGGCCATCGACCTCGACAACCGGCGTGATGAGCGTAATGAGACGATCGCGGATGTTCTTGATGTAGGGGCTCTCATCGACCGCCAGCCGATAAGCCAGCTCCATCAGTGCGGTTGGCGCGCCCGATTCCGGTGAGTGGATCGTACCGGTTATGTAATAGATCGGTGTTGCCTGCGTGACGAGTCGCGCGGCTTCCGCATCGTCCATGTTGATCAACCGCGGATCAGCGAGCTTGGAAAGAGTCGCTTTGTTCGCCTCGAGATTCGCCATCAGCGAGTCCGAAGCCACTGCCACCGCGATCATTTCCCTTCCCTCTTCCGTCGTTCCGATCGAGTACACTCTGACTCTCGGAGTCGCTTTGGCGAGCATCCGCATGTACGTGTAAACTTCCTTCGAGTACGGCAGATTATTGCGCGCGCCAGCGATATCTCCGAGGACCGCCTTTGGAGTCGGCACTGTTGACGAAGCGGGCAGATAGTCGACGAGTGAGGAGAGAAAGAACGGCTCCGTCGTGTACTCGCGGATCTTGCGGGTGTACTCTTCGTCGATCGGCTGATTGGGATCGCGCCCGGGACGTGTAGCCGAGGGCGGCAGATTCAGCGAAGTTTTGGCGTCCGGGTAAGAATCACGATTGGCGGGCGACGTTTATTTGAGCTCGATCTTGCCGATCCGGCTTATGCCGCTCAGAGCTAGCCACAGACGATTTCGCGTGCTGTCGACCGACATGTTGCGAACGATCGATCCTGGAGTCGGGATCTTGATCGTCTCTGCTTTCTCGGTCTTTCGATCGAACGCGATGATAGTTCCGGAGCGCGCTTCGTCGTAGAATATCCGTCCGTCGGGGGCGATCGCGATCCCGTAAGGCGCGGACGTCGTGCCGCCCGGCGACAACCATTCCTTGAAAGCGCCGGTTTTCGGATTGTATGACCCGAGATAGCCACGCGCAAAATCGCTGTACCACACCATTCCGGTTTCATCGACGACGAGTCGACGCGGACGGGCGCCAGCCGCGGGGAGCGTTATCTCGCGAAGCTCTCCGCTTTCGCCATCGATATGCCCGAGTTTGTTGCTTCCGAATAACGCGACCCAGATCGAGCCGTCAGGCGCATTGACCATTCCGTACGGCAGCGCACGATTCGTAGGTACCGTCCACACTTTCGCGTCGCGTGTTCGCGGATCGAAACGGCCGTACATGTTGCTCTGCTGAACCGTGAACCAGATCATTCCCTTTCGAACCAGCGGAGTATGTGGATCGCGCGCAGCCGCAGGGAGTGAGTACTCCTCGATAGCTCCCGTCTTGGGATCGAGTCGGCCCAGCTTTGCAATCCGTTGGGCCGTGTACCAGACGCTTCCGTCCTGAGCCACGACAATTCCGTGCGGTCCAGAACCAGGAGTGGGCGTCGCGTAGTCGGTGATCTTGCCCGAAGCTGGATCTAGCCGCCCAATGAAACTGTTCTGCTGATCCGTGTACCAGACGATCCCGTCCTTGCCCACAGCGGGATCGTGTGGGAAGGCCCGGTCGCGAGGGATCTGATATTCGACGACTGCGAGCGGCGAGGCCGCAACGCAAATCAATCCGAGCGCAGGAAGCAACGTAGTTAGACTGCGAGTATACGAGGTCACGGTACTACCCTCCGGCGGTGCGTTTCCAAATCTATGCACGCGTACG
>WNGL01005459.1_pt1 | contig 15512 bp, 16 predicted proteins | sample 5400591 | NCBI WGS metagenome assembly WNGL01 (sample SAMN13153377, study PRJNA577476) | soil metagenome | isolation source: 80 cm soil or saprolite under Garry oak tree replicate 1 | place: USA:California | collected 2016-06-15
TCACCCCGAAGCCCGCGAGGAAGAGCAGGAACGCCGCGTCACGGCCCGCGCCGGAGAGCGGCGCGCCCGCGAGCAGGTGCGCGAAGCTCAACGATCCGGCCGCCGCGGACACGATCAGGAAGCCGGCGAACAGGCAGCCCGTGGCGACGTGCGACATCGCGAGGTACAGGAACGCGGCCCGGCGCGTCTCACGCACCTCGTGCTCGGTCGCCACCAGGGCCGCGTTTGCGAGCGTCATCAGCTCCCACGCGAACAGGAACCCGACCACGCCGTCGGCGGCGAACACCATCTCGACCGCGCCCACGAGGACGCTGAAACCGATGCTGACGAACGGAGAGCGCCGGGCCAGGACGCCGTGGCCGAGGTAGTCAAGGCTGTAGACGGCGATCGGGACCGCCAGGACCGCCAACACCAGGAGGAACCAGGCCGAGAGGGCATCGACGCGGTAGCCGAGAACGAACCCGGACGCGGTGTGGGAGAGCAGGCTTCCCCCGGTGGCCCGACCGGTCCCGAGGACCGAGAAGGCCAGCCCCCCGGTCAGGAGCGATGCCAGGCAGGAGCCGGCGAGGGCAGCCCACCGGCTGACCGCGGGTCTACCGGCGAAGCCGAGCGCGAGCGCGATGCTCCCGAGCCTCAGCGGGGTCCCCGCCTTCCGCGAGTCCTTCTTCGCGAGCAGCTCGGGCGCGTACAGCATGCGCCGGCAGTGAGGGCACAGGTGGACCGCGGGCGAGAGGCGGGCTTGAGACTCGACCATCGTGGGGAGCCGGAGGTGACAGCCCGAGCAGGTGCCCTGCTCGATCGCGACCATCACGGGATGGTGGCCGGCATCGAGCAGGGTCTGGTAGCGTTCGAGGAGAGCCCCCGTCACACGCCTCCGGCTCGCCTCCCGGCGGCTCCGGCACGTCTCGGGAGGCAACTCCTGCGCTTGTGCGTCGAGCCCGGCGAGCTGGAGGAGGGCGCGGATCTGCTGGATCGTCGCCTCGATCCTCATGACCGGCCGCTCTCGACCGCCTGCCGTAGCGCCTCTGTCGATGCGGGCCAGGACAGGAACGCGGTTGCCCCGCTCTCGAAGGCGCGCTTGAGGTCGGGGCTCGTGGGCGTCTTCGTGACGACGACGATGCCTGTTCGCGGTGAGGCCTCGCGGATGCGCCGTAGGATGAAGAGATCGCTGGCGCCGAGGGGGCGCGCGACGACGAGAAGCGCCCGGACGGCCCCGTTCGCGAGGAGGGGAACCGCGGCGTCGAGATCCGCGAGGCGGCCAGTGGCGTAGCCGTCCCCCGCCAGGAAGGACTCCAGCTCCGGTGGCCAGTCCGGTCCGTCCCCGACTAGGAGGACCTTCGGCGCTGGGCCGATGCTCGTGCCGCCGGACCTCGCGGAACGCCTGGGGGGCTTCATGAAGGCCTTACAACTGCGAGGAGCGTGCCGGGCCTTGCACGTCCTTTCTATCTTTCTGATCGATAACAACTAATCGGACCGCCGCCGCAGCCGAGGCGGGAGGCTCAGACGTCCTCGATCTGCCGATTCAGCACTCGCGGCCCGGTTTTGGTTTCAGACAGTGCCGTTCTGGCGCTCGCCTGCATCGAGCGGGCCTTCCCGAGCGCCGAAGCGGCGCGCTTCCCCGACTCAGGAGCGCCGGCCGCGAAGGCCGTAACGCCGGATCTTGCTGTGGAGCGTCCGAAGACCGATCCCGAGGACGCGAGCGCTCTCCTTCACCGTGGGGTAAGAGTCGAGCGTCCGCTGGATGATGTCTCTCTCCGCGTCGTCCAAGGCCGTACCCACCGTGATGTGGATAGCGCCCTCCCCGACCTTGCGGACGTTCGCGGGCAAGTCCTCGGCGTCGATCGTGCTCTTCGGGCCCATCAAAGCGACGCTCTCCATCACGTTGCGCAGCTCGCGCACGTTGCCGGGCCACTCGTAGCGCGCGAGCTGGGCCAGCGCCTCCGGGGTGAGGCGCCGGGCCGGCAGGTGCGCTTTGGCGGTCACGTCCTCCAGGAAACGCTGGGCGAGAACGGGGATCGCTTCCTTGCGGTCCCGCAGCGGCGGCACCTCGAGGCTCAAGACCTTCAGGCGATAGTACAGGTCCGGACGGAAGCGGCCGGTGGACACGCAATCCTCCAGGCTGACGTTGGAAGCAGCGGTCACGCGGAGGTTGACCTTGATCTTCCTCGTCCCGCCCACGCGCCGGAACTCGCGCCGTTCGATCGCGCGTAGCAGCTTGGCCTGGCAGCCCAGGCCCATCTCGTTGAGCTCGTCCAGGAAGAGGGTCCCTCCATCCGCGGTTTCCATGACCCCGGGCTTCGGCCGGTCCGCGCTCGTGAAGGCGCCCCGCTCGTGACCGAACAGCTCGCTCTCCAGGAGCTGGTCCGAAAGCGTCGCGCAGTTGACGGCGACGAAGGGACCGGCCGCCCGCGGCCCGAGGGTGTGGAGGGCGCGGGCGATCAACTCTTTCCCGGTTCCGCTCTCCCCCAGGATGAGCACGGTGGAGTCGTGAGGCGCGACGCGCTTCAGCGCGTCGAACAGCTCCTGCATCGCCCGGGACTCCCCCACGATCCCGAGCTTCTGCATCTCGGCGGCGGCCACCGTCGGCGGGGTGGAGACGGCGCCGCTCGCCCCCGCCCGCTCGATGCAACGGTCGAGAACCTTCAGCAGGTTGTCGACCTGGATCGGCTTGGTCAGGAAATCCGCGGCGCCCCGCTTCATCGCCTCCACCGCCGAGTCGATGGTGCCGAAGCCCGTGACCACGATCGCGGGCAACCCGGGAGCCTCGGCCAGCACCGCCTCCAGCACCGACAAGCCGTCCATGTCGGGGAGCTTCAGGTCGAGGATGAGCGCGTGAAGGCGCTCCCGGCGGGCGACGGCGAGCGCGGACCGACCGTTGGAAGCCTGGTGGACGACCTCCCCTCGCTTCTCGAGCACATAGGCGAGGCTGGCGCGGCTCTCGGCGTGATCCTCCACGAGCAGGATCGACCGCCCGCCCGCCACCGCTAGGACCCCCGCGGCGAGGGGAACACCAGGGTGACCGTGGTCCCCTCGCCCGCCGGGCTGGAGACCTCGATCGAGCCGCCGTGCTGGTCGACGATGCGACGGACCAGGGGCAGCCCGAGGCCGGTTCCCCCTTCGCGCGTGGTGAAGAAGGGAGTGAAGGCCTTTTCTCTGGCTTCCGGGCTCATGCCCTCGCCGTCGTCGCTGACCGCCACCACGAGACGCTTGTTGTCCCCCGAAGTGCGCACGACCACGTGCCCGCCCGGGGGCGTCGCCTGAAGGGCGTTCAGGACGAGGTTGAGGATCGCCTGCTTGAGCTGGAAGCCGTCGACCCACGCCGTGTCGGGGCCGCGAAGGTCGACCTGCAGCGCCACCCCCTTCTTCGAGCACTCGGGGGTGATGAACGCGGCCAGGTCGGAGAGGAGGGGACGCACCGGCCGCCGCTCCACGTTCAGCCTGGGGGGGCGCGCGAACCTCAGGAACTCCGAGACGAAGTCGTCGAGGCGCTTGATCTCCCCGGCAATCTTTCGGAGGACCGTGAACACGTGGGCGTCGCGGTCGGGCAGCAACTCCAGCAGCTCCTGCTCCAGGATGCCGACGTTGATCTGCAGCGAGTTCAGCGGGTTGCGGACCTCGTGGGCGACCCCCGCGGCGAGGGTCTCGATCAGGCCGGGGTCTGGGGGCGGCTCGGCTTCCATGCTGCACCCAATGTTACCGCTCACCCATCAGGGGGCCGCCGTTGATCTCGATCGTCTCCCCGCGGCGAGCCAGCTCGAGGGCGGTCGCGTACCCGATGCCGCCGCTCGCTCCCGTCACCAGCGCCACCGAGCCGCCCAGATCCGCTTCCATGGGTTCGCTCCCTTCTGGCCGCCGCGTATCTTACTGGACAGCCCGCGGCCCCGGCGGCAACATGGGAGGAGGAGGTCCGCCCGTGTTCGAGGTCGCCTACGAGACGACGTTCTGCGCCACCCACGTGCTCACCGACGCGGGGCGGCCCATCGAGCCGGTCCACGGCCACGACTGGCGGGTCGAGGTGGTGGCGGTGGGGGAGAGCCTCGATCGCCTCGGGGTGGTGGTGGACTTCGAGCACCTGAAGGAGGCGGTGGGCGAAGTCTGCAGCCGCTTCCACTACAAGGACCTGAACGCCCATCGCGCCTTCGCCCGCCAGAGCCCTTCCGCCGAGGCAGTGGCCCGCTACTTCTTCCAGGAGGTGCGGAAGGGGATGGGGGCCGAGGGGAAGCATCTCCGGCGGGTGCGCATCTGGGAGGCCCCCGGCTGCAGCGCAACCTATGCCGAGTAGGCACCCTCCCTCCCCCGGCATGAGCGCCACCCCATGCTGATCGTCAACGAGGTCTTCTTCTCCATCCAGGGGGAGGGGACGCGCGCGGGCCGGCCTTCGGCCTTCCTGCGCCTCACGGGCTGCCCGCTGCGCTGCGTCTGGTGCGACACCGCATACGCCTTCCACGAAGGCGACAAGCGCGACGAGGACGAGGTGCTGGCCGAGCTGGCCCGGCTCCCCACCCGCCTCCTCTGCCTCACCGGCGGCGAGCCGCTCGCGCAGCCCGCGGCCTTTCCCTTCGTGACCCGCCTCCTCGACGCGGGCTGGGAGGTCGTGGTCGAGACCTCGGGCCACGTCTCCATCGGACCGCTCGACACCAGGGCGATCGCCATCCTCGACGTCAAGACCCCCGGCTCCGGGGAGACCCACCACATGGAATGGGGCAACCTGGATTTGCTGAAGGGGAAGGACGAGGTCAAGTTCGTGATCGACGGCCGGTCCGACTACGAATGGTCCCGCGACCTCGTGCGGAAGAACCTCCTCGCGGAGCGCTGCCCGGTCCTTTTCTCGCCCGTCCACGGCGTCCTCGATCCCGGCACCCTCGGCCGCTGGATCCTCGAGGACGGCCTGCCGGTGCGCCTCCAGGTCCAGCTGCACAAGTACCTGTGGCCGGGCGTGGAGCGGGGGGTATGACGCGCGCGGGCCCGCCCCTCGCGGTCGTCTGCGTCAGCGGGGGAATGGACTCGGCGGTGACCGCGGCCATCGCGGCCCGTGACCACCGTCCCGCGCTGCTGCACGCGAACTACGGCCAGAAGACGGAGGCCCGGGAGCTCGCGTGCTTCCATCGCCTGGCCGATCACTACCGGGCGGAAAGCCGGCTGGTCGTCGACTTCTCCGACCTCCGGCAGATCGGGGGCAGCAGCCTGACCGATGCCAGGGTCCCGGTGCGCGAGGGCCCGCCCATCGAGGGCGTCATCCCGACCTCCTACGTCCCGTTCCGCAATGCCCACCTCCTCTCGGCCGCCGCCTCGTGGGGCGAGTCGCTCGGGGCACGGGCGATCTTCGTGGGCGCGGTCTGGGAGGACTCGTCCGGCTACCCCGACTGCCGACCCGAGTTCTACCGCGCCTTCGAGGAGGCGATCCGCCTGGGGACACGCCCCGAGACCGACCTCCGAATCGTCACCCCCGTGATCCGGATGGCGAAGTCCGAGATCGTGCGCGAGGGGGCGAAGCTCGGCGTCCCCTTCGAGATGACCTGGTCGTGCTACCAGGCGGAGGCCGAGGCCTGCGGGGCCTGCGAGTCGTGCGTCCTGCGCCGGAAGGGCTTCCGGGAGGCGGGAGTCGAGGATCCCATCCCCTACCGCAGCCCCGCCCGAGCATGAGACACTTGGCCGACCGTTGAGGGAGGAACAGCCATGAAGCGTTTGCTGATCGCGGGAGCCTTCCTTCTGGGCCTCGCCCTGGTGGGCGCGCCCGCCCACGCCCAGACGGGGACGGCCCGCGGCAAGGTGGTGGACGACAAGGGGCAGCCCATCGCCGAGGCCAAGGTGCTGCTCGAGTTCACGGGTGGGGTCACGCGCAAGTACGAGACCAAGACGGGAAAGAAGGGCGAGTTCACCCAGGTGGGGATGTACCCCGGGCCCTACAAGATCACGGTGACGAAGGACGGGTTCCAGGGGAGCGTGATCGACTACCGGATCAGCCTGGGCGACCCCACGCAGATCCCGGACTTCAAGCTCGTGAGCGCCGCCGAGGCCAGGAAGGCGGCGGGGGGGCCCAGCGAGGAGCTGCAGTCCGCCTTCAAGAACGCGGTCTCCCTCACCCAGGCGGGCAAGCTCGACGAGGCGGAGGCCGCCTACAAGGAGCTCGTGGCCAAGCAGCCGAGCATCCCCGAGCTCTACCACAACCTCGGCTACATCTACGGCCAGAAGAAGGACTGGCCGAAGGCGGAGGAGGCCTACAAGAAGGCGCTGGAGCTCCGGCCCATCTACCCGGATGCCGCCGCCGGCCTGGCCAGGGTCTACCAGGAATCCGGCCAGGGCGACAAGGCCATGGAGCTCATGTCCAAGGCCGCGGGGGAGAATCCGGCCGACGCCAAGGCCCAGTTCAACATGGGCATCTTCAGCCTGAACGCGGGCAAGAGCGAAGAGGCGATCGCGGCTTTCCAGAAGGCGCTCGCCGCCGACCCCGCGATGGTGGACGCGTACTATCACCTGGGCACCCTCTACGTCGGGCAGAACAAGATTCCCGAGGCCATCCAGAACCTCGAGAAATACCTCTCCTCGAACCCCACCAACTCCCAGAACGTGGCCACCGCGCAGGGGTTGCTGGCGGCGCTCAAACCCAAGAAGTGATCGCCGACCGCGTCGCCGTCGTCCGGGAGCGCATGGCCCGGGCGGCGGCCCGCGCCGGCCGGCGGGAGGAGGACGTCACCCTCGTCGCGGTCAGCAAGACCTTCCCCGCGGACGCCGTGCGGGAAGCTTTCGCCGCGGGGGTGCGCGACTTCGGCGAGAACCGCGTGCAGGAGGCGGAGGCCAAGGCCCCCACCCTCGCCGACCTGCGCCCCACGGGCCTGCGCTGGCACCTGGTGGGCCACCTGCAGAAGAACAAGTCGAAGAAGGCGGTGGCCCTCTTCGACGTGATCCAGTCGCTGGACGAGATCGAGCTCGCGCACCACCTGGAGCATTACGGGGCGGAGCAGGGCATGACGGTGCGGTCCCTGGTCCAGGTGGACCTCGCGGGGGAAGCCACCAAGTTCGGGCTCCCGGAGAAGCTGCTCCTCACCGCCCTCGAGAACCTGCGCGGGTTCAAGTCCCTCCAGGTCCACGGCCTCATGGTCCTGCCCCCGTTCGCCGAGGACCCCGAAGCCGCGCGGCCCTTCTTCCGCCGCCTTCGCGGGCTGCGCGACCAGGCGACGCACCAGGGGCTGCTCCGGGGCGCCGAGCTGTCCATGGGGATGAGCCACGACTTCGAGGTCGCGATCGAGGAAGGGGCGACCCTCGTGCGGGTGGGGACGGCCATCTTCGGCGAGCGCGCCAGGAAGGGGTGACCAGCGATGTTCGTCTTTGGCAACGTGCTGATCGGCCTGGGCCAGGTGCTCAACCTGATCCTCAACGTCTACCTGCTGATCCTGGTCCTGCGCGCCATCCTCTCCTGGGTGGGTGGGGGCGACCTGCGCAACCCGATCGTCAGCTTCCTCTACATGGCGACGGAGCCGCCGCGGCGACGCATCCAGGGCTGGCTGCCCCGCAGCCTTCGCTACATGCCGCTGGACATCTCCTTTCTGGTGCTCTTCGGCCTGGTGGTGTTCCTCCAATACGGCATCGTCCCCTCCATCGTGGAGATGGGCATGCGGCTCAACCGATAGCCCTTGAGTCTTTTGCCCGTCCGTGCGACCCTCACTGAGCAAGGGGGCGCTGCGATATGAAGATCTCGCCCATGGACATCCAGCGGCAGACCTTCACCCCGAAGTTCCGCGGCTTCGACCGCGAGGAGGTGCGCACCTATCTCGCCCTGGTGGCGGAGGAGGTGGCCGCGCTCCAGCGCGAGCACGACGCCCTGGCCCAGAAGGTCCAGAGCCTCCAATACGTGGTGGACGAGGCCAAGGAGCGCGAGGTCATCCTCAAGAACACCCTCCTCACCGCCCAGAAGGCCTCCGAGGAGATCCGGGAGAACGCGCGGAAGCAGGCGGAGAGCCAGGTGAAGGAGGCGGAGCTGCAGGCCGACCGCCTGGTCGAGCTGGCCCAGTCCCGCGCCCACGAGGTGGAGCGCGGCATCGTCGATCTGCGCGGCCACCGGGCGGCCCTCCGCACCGACATCCGGGCCTTCATCACCCGCCTGACCCACCTCCTCGACCTGCAGGAGGAGGCGGAGCTGGAAGACAACCTGCGTTTCCTGAAGCGTCGCGAGGGGGGCGCGTAGCCCTCGACCTCCGCGACTCCGGGGAGGGCGTGACCCTGAAGGTGCGCGTCCAGCCCCGGGCCTCGCGCGACGCCCTCGCAGGCGAGCGCGCGGGCGCCCTGGTGGTGCGCCTGACCGCTCCTCCCGTCGAGGGGGCGGCCAACGAGGCCCTGGCGCGCTTCCTGGGCAAGGCCCTGGGAGTTCCGCCCTCGGCGGTCCGCATCGTCGCCGGAGCGACCGGCCGCAACAAGGTGGTGACGGTGGCCGGTCTGGACGCGGCGGCCGCCTTTGCGCGTCTCCGCCGATGATCCGGGCCGACTTCGCGGTCCGCCGCATCGGCCTCCTCGCCACCCTGGCCGGTCCCGCGCCCCGCACGGGCGCGGCCCTGCGGGACCTCGGAGCGCTCGAGGACGCGGCGGTGGCGGCCGCCGACGGCCGGATCGTCTGGCTCGGCCCCGACCGTGAGCTGGAGACGTGGGTCCATCTCGCCTCCGAGGCGTCCGTCCTCGATGCCGAGGGCACCGCGGTGGTCCCCGGCCTCGTGGACGCCCACACGCACCTGGCCTTCACGGGCGACCGGGACGGGGAGATCCGCCGGCGCCTCGCCGGGGCCACCTATCAGGAGATCGCGGCCGCGGGAGGTGGCATCGTGCAGACCGTCGCCGCCACCCGGGGCGCGACGGTCGAAGACCTGGAGGCGGCGATCACTACGCGCCTCGACGAGATGCTCGCCTGCGGCACCACGACCGCCGAGGTGAAGAGCGGTTACGGGCTCGAAACCGCGGCCGAGCTGCGCTCGCTCGAGGCGATCCGCCGGGCGGGCGCGGGCCATCCCGTCACGGTCGTCCCCACCTTCCTCGGCGCCCACGAGGTGCCGCGCGAGCACCGCCCCCACCGCGCCCGCTACGTCGACCTGCTGGTGAACGAGATGATCCCCGCGGTGGCGGAGCGCGGCCTGGCCGAGTTCTGCGACGTCTTCTGCGAGGAAGGCGTGTTCACGGTCGAGGAGAGCCGGCGCATCCTGGGGGCCGCGCGCCAGCGGGGGATGAAGCTGCGCCTCCACGCCGACGAGCTGGCCGATACCGGGGGAGCGGAGCTGGCGGCGGAGCTGGGGGCCCGCTCGGCCGACCACCTGGTCCACGTCTCGCCGGCCGGGATGAAGGCGTTGGCTGCCGCCTCCTGCGCGGCCACCCTCCTCCCCGCAGCCGCGTTCTACCTGCGGCTCGGCCGCTTCGCCCCCGCCCGCGCCCTCGTGGAGGCGGGCGCGCCCGTGGCCCTGGCCTCGGACGTGAACCCGGGGGGCGGCCTCTCGCCTTCCCTGCCCTTCGCGATGGCCCTGGGCTGCTTCGGCATGGGCCTCTCCTTCGAAGAGGCGCTCTGCGCGGTGACCGTGAACGCGGCCTTCTCCCTGGACCGGCATCACGAGGCGGGCTCGATCGAAGTGGGGAAGCGGGCCGACCTCGTCCTGCTGCGCGCGGCCCGCCTCCTCGACCTCGTGCGGGTGGGCGTGCCCGCGATCCGGACGGTGGTGAAAGACGGGAGGGTGGTCGTTCGCGACGGCCGTCGCGCCCCGGCCTGAGCGTCCCACGTCGAGCCCTGGCCCCCGGGCCGTGCTACGATCGTTGGTCTGCGCGCCCCCCCCATCCCCATGAGCCTGCTCATCGTCGAAAACCTCGTGAAGACGTATCCCGGCCGGCGCCGCGCGCCGCCCGTGGAGGCGGTTTGCGGGATCTCGTTCGCGGTGGAGGCGGGCGAGTTCTTCGGCCTGCTCGGCCCGAACGGCGCCGGCAAGAGCACGACCATCGGCTGCCTGAACACCCTCGTCCGGCCCACCGGCGGCCGCATCCTCCTGGACGGCGTGGACGTGACGAAGAATCCCCTCGAGGCCAAGCGGCGCATCGCGGTCGTCCCCCAGACGCGCAACCTCGACCGCGACCTCACGGTGCGCGAGGTGCTGACCTTCCACGGCCGCTACTTCGGCCTGCCCGCCGCCGAGCGCGAGGCGCGGGCGGACCGGCTGCTGGCCGAGCTGCAGATCGCGGAGAAGGCGGGGGCCAAGCCGCTCACCCTCTCGGGAGGGCAGCAGCAGCGGGTCATGATCGCCCGCGCCCTCATGCACGACCCGAAGATCGTCCTCCTCGACGAGCCCACGACGGGCCTCGATCCCCAGGCCCGCCGGCTGCTCTGGGAGACCCTGGGGAGCCTCCACCGGCGCGGCCTCACCTTCATCCTGACCACCCACTACATGGAGGAAGCCGATCGGCTCTGCCAGCGGCTGGCCATCGTGGACCACGGCAAGATCCTCACCCTCGACACCCCGGCCGCGCTCAAGAAGAGCCTGCCCGGCGGGCAGATCCTCGACCTCTGGCTGAAGGGGGCCGAGCCCCTCGGCCCGCGCCTGCAGACCCTGGCCGGAGTGATGAAGGTCGAGCGGGTGGCGGTGGAGGGCGACGGCGAGGGGACGGAGCGCCTGCGCCTGTTCGTCGACCGCGCCGACGGCCTTCTCGACCGGGTGCTGCTCGCGGTGAAGGACGCGGGGGCCGACCTCGACCACGTGAGCCTCACCCCTCCCAGCCTGGAGGACGTGTACATCCACCTCACGGGAAAGGAGCTCCGCGAATGACCGCGTTCCTGGCCCTGCTCCGCCGCGACATGCTCGTGGCCTCCCGCAACGCGGCGCCCATGCTGCTGGCTACCCTGACCCAGCCGGTGCTCGTGGTCCTCGTCTTCGGTAACATCCTCCCCCGCCTCAACCTCGTGGCCTCGGAGTTCCGCACCGTCATGGTGCCGGGCCTCATGTCGATCACCATGATGATGGCGGGCGTGCAGGGCGTGCTCATGCCGCTCGTGATCGACCTCTCGGGGAGCCGCGAGGTGGACGAGCGCATCCTCGCCCCCGTCAGCGTCCTCGGGGTCGCGTTCGAGAAGGTGGTGGCGGGGGCGATCCACGCCGGCCTGGCCGGCGTGGTGGCCCTCCCCGCCATGATGGTCCTCATGCACCAGGTGGGCGGGGTGTCGGTCCACCCCACCTGGTGGGCGCTCCTGCCCCTGGTCGTCGTCTGCGGGCTGCTCTCCGCGGCCTTCGGCCTCACCCTGGGGACGCTGGTCCAGCCCCGCTTCTCCGGCCTCCTGTTCGCGGTCGTGCTGGGGCCGCTCATGCTCTTCGGCTGCGCCTACTATCCCTGGACCGGGCTCCACGTCCTCGGCGCCTTCCAGTACGTGTTCCTCGTCAACCCGCTGGTCTTCATGAGCGAGGCCATGCGGCTGGCCGTCACTCCCGACGTCCCTCACATGCCGGTCCCCCTCATGCTCGCCGGGATCCTGGGCTTCACCGCGTTCTTCACCGTGCTCGGGGCCCGGTCGTTCGAGCGCAAGACGATTCTGTAGATGATCGACCAATGCGCTCCGCCCTGATCTTCGCGATCTCCCTGCTGGCGGTTCTCGCGGCCTGCGGCGGTGGATCGACTCCGGTGACCCCAACCACCCCGACGCCGACCCCGACCCCCGACCTCGGCCCGCCGAACGTCGTGATCATCCTGGCCGACGACCTCGGGTACGGGGACCTCGGCAGCTTCGGAAACCCCCTCATCAAGACCCCGAACCTCGACAAGCTAGCCGCGGAGGGGATCAAGCTCACGAGCTTCTACGTGCCGGTGCCCATCTGCGCGCCCTCGCGGGCCGGGCTCATGACCGGCCGCTGGCCCTATCGCACCGGCATCCCCTGGAACCCGCCCGTGAAGCTCAACGACGACGAGATCACGATCGCCGATGCCCTGCGCGGGCGTGGCTACGCCACCGGCATGGTGGGAAAGTGGCACCTCGGTTGGACGGCGGCCGACTTCCCGACCCACCACGGCTTCGACTACTACTACGGCATCCCCGCCGGGGAGGACGAGAGCGACTGGATCCTGGGCGACCAGCCCACCAAGGACACGGTCTCCCCGGACATGCTCTCCCGGCGCTACACGGATGCGGCGATCACCTGGATCAAGGGCGTCCCCAAGGGCCGGCCCTTCTTCATGTACCTCGCTCACCGCGACCCGCACCTTCCCAACGCGATGTCCGCCCCCTTTCTCGGCACGTCGGCCGGGGGCCTCTACGGGGACGTGATCGAGGCCCTGGACTGGACCGTGGGCGAGTTGCTGCAAGCCCTCAAGGACATCGGGGCCGACCAGAACACGCTGATCGTCTTCGCGAGCGACAACGGACCCGTGATCCCGCCGCAGGGGCCGGGCTCGGCGGGTCCGCTCTACGGAGGCAAGGGGTCGTGCCAGGAGGGCGGCATCCGCGTTCCCGGCATCGCCCGGTGGCCGGCCCGCATCCCGGCCGGCCGCTCGGTCGCGGAGCCGGTCTCGACCATGGACCTCTTCCCTACCCTTCTCGCGCTTGCCGGAGGGACGCTCCCCACCGACCGCAAGTACGACGGCATGGACGTGAGCAAGCTGCTCACCGGCGAGATCAGCCGGCTTTCCGGTCCCGGCATCGACGGCGGCCGGGAGATCGTGTTCTGGTACGAGCGGAACCCGGTGGCCATCCGCTCCGGCAAGTGGAAGTGGCTGCGGGCCGGCTTCTGGAACCCGGTCCCCGCCCTCTACGACCTGGAGGCGGACCCGGGCGAGGCCAACGACCTCGGCAAGACCAGGCCCGACCTCGCGCAGCAGCTCAACGCGCGCATCGACCAGCTGGTGTTCGGCGGCTCCTAGGTCCGCCGCACCCCCAGCTTCTTCATCCGGCTCTGCAGGGTCGAGGGCTTCAGGCCCAGGAGCTCGGCCGCTCCGCCGCGGCCGTAGATCCGCCCCGCCACCAGCCCCAGCACGTGCTCGATGTGCGCGCGCTGGGCCTCGGCCAGGGTGAGGACGGGGCCGCCCTGGGGAGGGGCGGCCGGCCGGGACGGAGGCTCGACGCGCCGGGCCGAGGCCGATCGGGCCGGCATGTCCAGCACCTCCGGCCCGATCTCGCGGCGCGGCGAGAGGATGGTGGCCCGCTCGAGCACGTTGGCCAGCTCGCGGAGGTTGCCGGGCCAGTCGTAGGCGGCCAGGCGGGCCAGGCCCTCGGCGCTCACCCGCATCCCGCGCCGGCCCGTGCGCTGCGCCTGCTCCTCGAGGAGGAACGCGCAGAGCCGCGGCAGGTCCTCCAGCCGCTCGCGCAGCGGCGGCAGGTGCAGCGGGAACACGCTGAGCCGGTAGTACAGGTCCTCCCGGAAGCGCCGCTCGCGGATGGCCTTCGGCAGGTCCACGTGGGTGGCGGCCAGGACCCGCACGTCGGCCTTGACCGTGCGGTCGCTCCCCACCGCTTCGAAGCGGCCCTCCTGCAGCGCGCGCAGCAGCTTGGGCTGCAGCTCCAGGGGCAGCTCGCCGATCTCGTCGAGGAACAGGGTGCCGCCGTTGGCCATCTGGAAGCGGCCGGGGCGGTCGCGGCTCGCGCCCGTGAAGGCGCCCTTCACGTGGCCGAACAGCTCGCTCTCCAGAAGGCCGTGGGGGATGGCCGCGCAGTTGATGGTGACGAAGGGCTGCTCCGCCCGCGGGCTCCAGCGGTGGATGGCGTGGGCGAGGCGCTCCTTGCCGGTGCCGGTCTCGCCGAGGATCAGCACGGGCGTGTTCGTCTCCGCCACCTGCCGGGCCCGCCGCGCCACCTCGCGCACGGCCGGGCTTCGGCTCGTCTCCAGGATCCCCTCGGACTCACCCAGCCGCTCGGCCTCGAGCAGCTTCGCGTGCTCGTGGTCCTGCTGGTGCAGCCGCACGAAGGCGTCGCGCTCCTCCGCGTTCTGGATGGCGAGGGCGAGGATCTGGCCGTAGACCTCGACGAGGTTGACGACCGGCGGCGGGTAGGGCTCACAGACCCGGCGGTCGAGGGTCAGCACGCCGAACGCCTTCTCGCCCGCCCACAGCGGGACCACCATGCAGGAGTGGCCGTCGGGCAGGTCGAGCACGCCGTCGAAGGGGTCGCCGTCCCCGTGGGCGTGGTCGGCTTCGGTGAAGGCCCGGGCCCGGCGCGTCTCGAGCGCCTCGCGGATGGTGGGGAAGTCCGCGAGCTTCAGCTCGTGGCGGCGCACCTCCTCGCTGGCGAGGGGCCCGCGGGCGGTGCGGGCCACCAGCTTCCCGCCCTCGAGGACGAAGACGGTGGCCAGGTCGTAGGGCAAAAGCCGCGCGAGCCAGTCGAGCCCGCGCCGCAGCAGCTCGTCCACGCTCTCCACGCGCGCCGCCAGCGCGGCCAGCTCGTTCAGGTCGTGGGTCAGGTCGACGGTGGGGACCGCTGTCTCGGTGCCCGCTCTCGCCACGCTTCCAGTCTAGCAGCGCACCGAAATGTCGGTGAAGGGGGAACGAGATGAGGTAGTCTTCGGTTCTTCTGGAGGTCTCATGTCCCCCTTTCGCCCCCTCGCCGCTGCCCATCTCCCCTTACTCATGCTCGTCTGTGCTGCCCCCCCCGCCCTTGCCGGTTCGGAAAAGAGCCCCATTCTCGGCTTCTCTCCCCCCGCGGCCGATGCCGAGCGCGCCCTCGAAGCGCGCCTCGACGCGGCCCTCGACCCGGCGCTCCTGGGCGAGTGGATGCGGCGCCTGGCCGCGCGTCCCCACCACGTCGGTTCGCCCTACGGGCGCGAAAACGCCGAGTACCTGGCCGGCCTCTTCCGTGAGTGGGGGTTCGATACGCGGATCGAGGAGTACCAGGTGCTGTTCCCCACCCCGAAGGAGCGCCTGGTGGAGCTGGTCTCTCCCGGCCGCTACCGCGCCCGGCTCGCGGAGCCGGCCCTCCCGGAGGATGCGACCTCCGGCCAGGCGGGAGAGCAGCTCCCGGTCTACAACGCCTACTCGATCGACGGCGACGCGACCGCCCCCCTGGTCTACGTCAACTACGGGGTGCCGAAAGACTACGAGGAGCTGGAGCGGCGCGGGATCGACGTGAAAGGCAAGATCGTGATCGCCCGCTACGGCGGCTCCTGGCGCGGGATCAAGCCCAAGGTCGCGGCCGAGCACGGGGCGGTGGGCTGCCTCATCTACTCGGACCCGCGCGACGACGGCTACTTCCAGGGCGACGCCTACCCCAAGGGCTCATGGCGCGGCGAGTGGGGCGCCCAGCGCGGCTCGGTGGTGGACATGCCCCTCTTCGCGGGCGACCCCCTCACCCCCGGGGTGGCGGCCACGAAGAACGCGAAGCGTCTCGAGCTCAAGGACGCGCCCACCCTCACCAAGATCCCGGTCCTGCCCATCGCCTACGGCGACGCGCTGCCCCTGCTCCGCGCCCTCGCGGGCCCCGTGGCGCCCGAGGCCTGGCGCGGCGGGCTCCCCATCACCTACCGCCTGGGACCCGGCCCGGCCACGGTGCGGCTCAAGCTCGCGTTCGACTGGGGCCTCGC
>WNGL01012711.1_pt1 | contig 15511 bp, 14 predicted proteins | sample 5400591 | NCBI WGS metagenome assembly WNGL01 (sample SAMN13153377, study PRJNA577476) | soil metagenome | isolation source: 80 cm soil or saprolite under Garry oak tree replicate 1 | place: USA:California | collected 2016-06-15
GAACCTGCTGCAATGTCCAAACTCGCCTGGCACAGAGGAGCTGTCCCGATGACTATTATCGATTCCCAGGTTCATGCCTACGAGGCGAACACTCCGAAGCGACCGTGGCACAGTGTGCCGAACTGGCCCGATCACGTCACGGGTGACGAGATGGTGGCGGCGATGGACAAGGTCGGCGTCGACGGCGCGATCTTCATCTCCGCCTTTTCCATGTACCGCTACGACGCCAGCTACGCCGTGGAAGTGCAACGGGCGCATCCCGGCCGGTTCGCCATCGTTAAGCCGGTCGACCCGGACGATCCTGGCGTGGCCGATGTCGTCGCCGACTGGAAGAATACGCCGGGCACGGTCGGAATCCGCATCATGCTGACGAAGGAGGCCAAGCGCGAGCCTGATGACCCGGGCCTCGACCGGATCGTGCGCGCGGCGGTTCGCCACGACTTTCCGGTCAACATCCTGTGCTGGGACAACCTGGACGCGGGCACCGCGCTAATCGATCGCCATCCCGACACGCGATTCATCATCGACCATCTCGGCATCCTGCAGCCGCGCGTGCCGCCCGCGCCGCCGCAGCCCTGGACCGAACTCCAGAAGGTGCTGGAACTCGCCAAGCGCCCGAACGCGGTGATCAAGGTCAGCGGCGCCTGCACGCTGTCGCGGGAGCCGTATCCTTTCCCGGACATTTGGGATCCGCTTGCCCGCGTATTTGATACCTGGGGTTTCGACCGCTGCTTGTGGGGCACGGACTGGACGCGCGCGTTCGCGGTCGTCAACTACGAGCAGGCCGTCGAGCCCTTCCTCGGGGCTGGCCGCCTGAGCGACACCGAGCGGGCAATGCTGATGGGCGGTGCCTGCGCCAAGGCTTATGGCTGGTCACCGAAGAAAGGTTAGCACCGGCTAATAGAGGTCGCCTCATCGACATTCCTAGCCGCCGGACTGTGAGCAAGGTCACAGACGACTATTCCATCTAAGACATTGAGAACATTGGGTCGAATGCTAGTGTGACGTTGCCGATTTGGGGGATTCTTCCGATGCGCGCCGTTGCGACTACTATTTTGGCAATTTTTTCGATCTGGATTTTCAGTCAGCCCGCATTCGCAGATAAACGTGTTGCACTCGTGATCGGCAATTCTGCGTACACGAATGTAAATCGGCTAAAGAACCCCGCAAACGACGCGGCGGCTGTTGTCGCGATGCTTAAAACGGCGGGGTTCGACGCGGTAGATTTGCGACAAGATCTAAACGTCGCCGAAATGCGGCGCGCGTTGCGCGAGTTTGGCAACAAGACGCGCGATGCCGACGTGGCGGTGATCTACTATGCCGGACACGGCATCGAATTGGACGGCACCAACTACCTGATTCCCGTGGATGCGACGCTTGAGACCGACACCGACGTTTACGACGAAACCTTTGCGCTGGACCGCGTGTTGGTTGCTGTAGAACCAGCTAAACAACTTCGGCTTGTCATTCTGGACGCGTGCCGCGATAATCCATTTGCGAAGATCATGAAGCGAACGATTGGTTCGCGCGCGATCGGACGCGGGCTTGCCAAGGTCGAACCGTCAAGTCCGAATACCATGATCGCTTTCGCAGCCAAGGCGGGTTCAACGGCATCGGACGGCGACGGCAAGAACAGTCCATTTGCTTTGGCGCTGGTAGATCACCTTGCCAAGCCCGGTCTCGATCTTCGCAAGGCTTTCGGCTTCGTGCGGGACGATGTCTTGAAGGCCACGAGCAATACGCAAGAGCCGTTTGTCTACGGTTCGCTAGGCGGAAATGACGTGACGCTTGTCCCGGCTGCACCGGCTGCCACGGCATCGGTCGATCAAGATGCGACGATGCGGCGCGACTACGAGTTCGCGCTGCAAATAGCCACAAAGCCTGTGTGGGATTCTTTTATCAATAAGTATTCCTCGGGATTCTACACTGATCTTGCAAAGGCCCAGCGCGACAAGCTCGCGGCGGAAGCCGCGAGAATTGAAGCCACCAGTAAAGCCAAGGCCGCTCAAGAAGAACAAGCGCGGCTTGCGATCGAGGGCGCCAAAGCCGCAGAGCAGACAAAAGCAGCCGAACAGGCCAAAGCAGCCGAAAAGGCCCGCGTCGCTGCTGAACTGGCCAAGAAGGCCGAAGAGGCCAAGGTCGCGGAAGCCGAACGTGCAAAGACAGCCGCCATAGCGAAGGCAGCCGAAGAGGCGAATGTTGCAGAAGCCGCACGCGTGAAGACCGCCGAAGCGGCCAACGCTGCCGCAGATACAAAGATTGCCCCTGAACAAAGGACTATAGACGATAAGGTCGCTACGTTAACGCCACCGGCTGACAAATCCGACCAACAGACGGTCGATCTGCCACGTTCGCTGCAATCCGAATTGCGACGGGTGGGGTGCCACACCGGCTCAATCGATAGCAATTGGAATGCAGCATCACAGTGGTCGCTCGATCTGTTCAACAAACACACAGGCATGAAGCTGGAGATAAAGGTCGCCAGCGTCGATGCGCTCGACGCTGTCAAGAGCAAACCGACGCGCGTTTGCCCATTGATTTGCGACCATGGATTTAGGGCAGATGGGGATCGATGTATCAAGATTACTTGCCGGGCGGGTTACGACATCGGCGACGACAACACCTGTGAAAAGCTCGAAGTTAAGAAGCCTACCGCAAAACGCGACGACCCAAAGGCAAAGCGCGAGTCATCGGAACGCACCAAGGTGGACGCCGCACCACCAAAGCCGCAGGCGTCGGGACAAATTATATGTAATGCGCAGGGTTGTCGGCCGGTCCAGAAGGGGTGCCATTTGGGCGATGTAAGCGACTAGAAAAAGTCGGCACCTACGCGGCACTCATCTTAAAAGGTGCTTAGCCGAGCGATCTGCCTATTCAGCAACCTAGGGCATTTGAATTGGTCATCAATTCAGCGACAGCGCGGTCCTTGGGCATCCAAATTCCCCCCGCTCTCCTCCTCCGCGCCGACGAGGCGATCGAATGAGAGAACGCAACTTCGGAGTTTGTGCCATCGCACCTCTGAGATATGCCGGCGGTATCTGAAAATGTCCGCTCGTCGGGGAAGACCGGAAGTGATCAGCGAGCGGCCAGAACGACGAGATTGGCCCGATGCAGACGGCCCCAAAACGCTCAGGACAGTTCCTTTAGTCCGGTGGGTGTTTCGATCTGCGCACGATAACGAAGCTTAGAACCTCGATCGATTGTAGGCGGGCGGTCCACAGACATTGCACGATACAGCGCCTCCACGGCAGCAGGGTCCGGATGTTCGAGAGTGAAGGATCGTAGTCGCGCACCTAGATCGGCAATTGTGGCCATTGAGCGAGGCTTGCCGCGCCTGTCGATGATAGAGGGAGCCGCCCCGTCGAGAGGAAGAGAGCCGTCGTCCGGAATGGCGAAATCAAAAGATGAATTGACCGCTGGAAGGGGGACCTTCTCGCCGAAGATACCTCTGTGGCCTGCAATGATTGCGTCGATTGCCTCAGTTCTCGCGACCCAGCCTCGCAAGCGCCGACCTTCATCCCAATCGGACCTGACCTTTTTCCGATCGTCTAGACCGAACCAACGCGCGCGGCCCGGCCCATCGGCCTCAGGGTCGAGGGCCACGATCTCCAGATAAACCGTGTCCCCGAGCTGGAGCACGTGGTTGTAGGTGCCCATGTAGGCATGGCGTTGCCCAAATGGTACATCGAGATCAAGGCAAGCTCGAACGTGCGAGACCCCCTCGGCCAAGGATGGAGCGATGACGGAAATGTGGTCGAGCTTCAGCATTTCTCGGGCATGCATTGCAGCGGACGTGAACTTTGGTCTCATCCTCTCCAAGGTGCAACGTCAGCTTTTGGCGCACTTTTCGAACATGCCGGCGGTATCTGAAAATGTCCACTCATCGGGGAAGACCGGAAGTGATCAATGCGCGGCCAAACCGACGCGATTGACCCATCTCGGAACTCGCCCCTCTCGGGCTACAAGCGGTTCTCGCCCTGCATTTTCGTAAATCTCGTTGCTGCGGCGAATGGCTTCCTGAAATCGACAGACCTGGAGTTAGAATGCTGCTGATCGGGGTAAACCGCTCACCATTTACGCGGCGCGTTGCGATCACTCTCAATATCTATGGTGTGCCCTTTGAGCAGCGTGCGCTCTCCGGCTTCGACAACCGCGCCGAGGTGCGGGCCAGCAATCCGCTTGGCCGCATCCCGGCGCTGGTGCTCGATGGCGGCGAAACGTTGATCGATAGCAACGCCATCATCGATCATCTCGATGAAGTCTACGGTCACGATCGGCCGCTGACACCGCGCGGCGGCGCCGATCGCCGCGCGGTGTTGAAGGTCGCTGCAATGATGATGGGGGCGTGCGAGAAGTGTCTTCACGCGGCCTACGAGCGTAACCGGCGTCCGCCTGAGAAACTGTATCAACCGTGGATCGACGACTGCATGGCCCAGGTCAAAAATGCGCTTGTGGCAGTCGATGAGATGATAGACCCGAAGAAGCCTTACTTGCTGCTTGAGCGTCTCACCCAGGCAGATGTGACCGCGGTCGTCGCCGAACGCCTCGCTCGCGGGCTCGGTATCGATACCGACGTGCAGACGAACCGCCTCCGCTCATTGACCAGGAGACTGGCGGAAGAGCCCTTCTTCCACGTGACTGAGCCCTGACGCTTAAAGTCTGGTACGGCCTGCTTCATCGCATGTCATTTCGCGGCGATGGCGATGATGCCCAGTCGCGGGCGCGCGCCCATGTGCACCGCGAGCGAGACGACCCGGCTTGTGCACGGAAAGTTCTCGTTTTCTCGCTTTGTTCCGAAATATTGTCCAATTTTGACCATGGCCGTGCGCGCTGCTCTTCCAGCCAGACCAGGCGCTTGAAAGCGGACCGGCGCAGAGAGGCAGATGACCTGCTTTCAACACGGTGTTTCAATAACGCAATTTGCCGATTCAATTCTGGAAGCGTGAGAGCCGCGTCTTCGGCGTCCGTTGTTATGCAGCGGGGCCATACACCGGTCGGGTCCCGCCGCAATTTTCGTTGTTAACCCACTTTTTGCCCGGTCTTATTTTGCACTTGGCAGCGGTTCCCATCCCCATTTGGGCTGGGACCAGGTTTGTTGGGTGGGTTCGGCCGGGGTTTGTGCAACCGGATTTGCGAACGGAGCTGGGGCCCCCAGAGATGGGGCTTGGGCCATTTCCGAGCGCATCGCTCGGCTAAGATGCATTGCACATCCGCTCATCTTGCCACTGAGCATTGCGTCCTGCGCCTGAGCGATTTCCCTTTCCGCCGCGAACTTGCCGGGACCGTCGGCCATGGTGTCAACTCCGCCTTCAGCTTTGGCCAGGTTTTCGCTACTGCACCCGGCACCGACGTGGACGTGCGCGGCATATGCGGGCACAAAAGCATAGGCAGTTGCAGCCATCGCGGCTGCACCTAGCAACTTCCTGAGCATTGTTCTTCCCTTTGCTTTTCAATCCGGCCCCATTGCCGGATCACCAAACAACACAGGCCGCGTCCAATCGACGCACACGCTTCGAATGAACTTCGCGCGATTTCACGCGATCCAAATGTGATCGGCGCTGGTTGCAAAGCCTCATGCGCGCGGCGCGGCCTCAGCCTTCTCGGTCCCGACCCTCGAGAGTTAAGCTTCTTCGCATCGGTACCCAGCCCAGACTGCGCCAGCAATTCAGGCGACGCGCGGCAGCCAAGCATTCCGGGCGCTGGGCCGGCGTGCTGCGACCAGTGGCCCAACCTGGCCATTGCGGTCTGACGGCGCTGATCGCGGCCGGAGATCTTGTCGGCGCCACGGACCGCCGGATCGAACGCGCCGTCGAGTCAATCGAGCAGCGCACAGCCGGCGAGCCGGCGATCGTTTCGCCTGCACAGCCAGCGCATCACGGTCGCCGCATCGGCGGGCGATCAAGCGGCCTTGATGTTGCTGAGGAAGGTTTCGACCTGACCTCGCATCGTCTCGGACTGCCTGGACAGCTCGCCGGATGCCTGGAGAACCTGATGGGCCGCGGCGCCGGTATCGCCGGCGGCTTGCTGAACGCCGGTAACGTTGGACGAGATTTCACCAGTGCCGAGAGCCGCCTGCTGCACGTTGCGCGCAATCTCCTGCGTAGCCGAGCCCTGTTCTTCCACGGCACTGGCAATCGCGGAGGCGATCTCGTTGATTTCATTGATCGTCGCAGCGAGACTCTTGACCTCGGCTGCCACTACCGCGAAGCCCCTGCCCGCCTCACCGGCGCGCGCTGCTTCGATCGTGGCGTTGAGCGCGAGAAGGTTGGTCTGGCTTGCAATGTCGCTGATAAGCTTGACGACATCGCCAATGCTGGCAGCGTCCTTGAACAGGCCCTGGACCGTCGTATTGGTGCGATCGGCCTCCGCAACGGCTTTCTGCGCGATCGCGGCCGATTGCGCTACCTGACGGCTGATTTCGTTGACGGAACTGGCTAATTCCTCCGACGCGGCTGCAACAGTTTGCACGTTCGTTGAAGCCTCTTCAGTCGCGGCGGCCACCGCCGTTGCCTGATTGCTGGTTTCTTCGGCAGTCGCCGTCATCGACGATGCCGTCGCCTGCAGTTCGGTTGAGGCTGATGCCACTGACCTCAGCACCGTCGATATATCGTTATCAAACGTTTCGGTCAGATCGTTCACTCGCGCGGCACGGGCGACTCGCGCACTGATTGCTTCGGCTTCCTTGGCAGCGAGTTCTTTGGCCCTGATCATGTTCTCCTTGAAGATCAGGACCGCCCTGGCCATCAGACCGATTTCGTCTTTCTTGTCAGTTGCGGGAATTTCGACGGAGTGATCGCCACCGGCAAGCTGCCCCATCGCTCCAACCATCTTGAGAATGGGCGGCACGATCGAGCGGTTGGTCACATACACGACCGTTACGGCGACGCCGATGCCGACGCCCAACAGCACCCAAAGCAGCGTCGTAAGGAAACTGGTTTCGGCGAGAACCGCCGCCCCGTCCGCTTTTAAATTGTCTTGTTGGCGCGAAACCATTCCACCCGAACGCGAGCCCGCAGTATTCTTTTCTCCCGCGAAGATATCGAGGAGCTTGTTGGCGCGGGGCGCGGCTTCATTGGTCAGGAACCATTGTGCCATGTTCCAGCGGTCCGAGGCCCGGATATCGAACATTTTCTGCGGCAGGGGCGAGAATTTGGCACGGGCTGCAACGAGTGAGTCGAAGGCATTCTGCTGATCGCTCGTCATCTCCGGCCGGCGTTTCGACAGTGCGTCGAACTTTTTCTGATTGAGCGCCCAGAGTTCCACGAACTCGGTTTTGAAAGCCGCGTCCGCAGTCAGCAGATAGGCGCGGATGGCGCCGATCGCCATTGCCATGCTGCCACGCATGTCGGCAAAGCCAATCAACAAGCTCTTGCGCTGATCGGTCGAGGCAATGTTGCCTTCCTCGTCGATGATGGAGGTTGCTTTCTGCAGCATGAGCTTGGCCAGAGGCGCTGCCTCGGTCGCAAGGATTTTTGCCGCGGGTTGTTCGTCGATGGTATGGGCGATCGCCTCGGCCTTGTCCTGCGCGCTGCGCAATTCGTCGAGCAGCGGCTTGGCCTGCTTCCAGTCCTGCCTGTTTTGTTCGACGGTCCAATGGCCCGAGAGACGGTCCATCTCGGTGCCGTGGGTCTGGATGGCTTTCCAAAGGCCCGCTCGTTCAGCCTTGAACGCGTCGTTCCCGGTAATCAGCCAGCCGCGCAGCGATGCAAGCGAAGCATAAACGCCCGCCACCAAATCGCTTGCCGTCATGGCGGTCGGAACCCGCAAGTTGACCGTGCGATCGGTCGCTTGGCTGACCGTGTGAACCTTGGTGATGGTGGTGCCGATCACACCGGCCAGGAGAAGGCAAAGCACGCTAAAGCCGAGAATCAACCGGCCGCGGATGTTCAATTGCAGAAATGCCACGGTGAAATCCCCCAGATGCGAGCAGCCGACAGACAAGCTCAAGGGATATGCTGTCGGTTAACCATGAAGATTGGAACAATGCCCGATCAGTATTAGTACGGGGTCTCTAACCACAAGGCGCCGGCGCCCCGCGCATGGAGAGCGCGCTCGTCTCCGGCCTGCAAGCCGCGAAACATCAATTTTGCGCAAACTGCCGCGGCCAGAACGACGAGATTGACTCGGAACGAACGGACGTCGACCAGGCCGGACAGAAGCTCCGCTATGCTGCTATAAGTGTTGAGCTTCCCGAGAATGCACACTCCGGCCGATCCATGAGCATTCGGGAAGTTCCGGGTTGGCAGGTTCGACCTGTTGGCGTTATGAATCTTCTGGGTGCAAGCTGGCGTAGCCTTGATCAGATGGGACGCGTATGAGGTCTCGTTTTGTGAACCCGAAGCGCAAGCCAACAAGGCTGCGGCCCGCGCATCTTGCCATTGCGGGTCTGGCGGCGCTGATCGCGGCCACAGATCCTGCCGGCGCCACGGACCGCCGGAGCGAACGCGCGGTCGAGTCCATCGTGCAGCGCACAGCCGGCGAGCCGGTCATGGCGATCGTTTCGCTGCACAGCCAGCGCATCACCGTCTATGACGCCAACGGCTGGATCCTGCGGGCGCCGGTGTCGAGCGGCCAGAAGGGACGCGAGACGCCCGCCGGGATCTTCAGCGTCATCCAGAAACAAGCGGAGCACTACTCGAACCTGTATGACGATGCCTTCATGCCCCACATGCAACGCATCACCTGGTCGGGCATCGCGCTCCACGGCGGCGCCCTGCCCGGATATCCGGCGTCCCACGGCTGCGTTCGGATGCCCTTCGACTTCGCAGCCCGGCTGTTCGACGCCACCCGGCCGGGCTTGCGGGTGATCGTGGCACCAACCGATGTGGCGCCCGTTGAGATCGCCCATCCGGCTCTGTTTCCGTCGAAGCCGGGCGCCGGTGCCTTGGCCGCCGCCCGCACCGCAGAGGCAGATGAGGCGGCCAGGAAGGCGGAACAGGCGAGACTCGCCGCCGGGACGGCCTTCAGGGAGGCCGCGCAGGCGATGGCGCCGGTGCGCGTGGCGGAAAATCTGAAGACCAGAGCCGAGGCGCAATTGGCGGCCGCCGAGACCGCGCTTGGCTCCGCCATCTCAGCCGAGGCCAGGGAGCAGGCCGAGCGCGACAAGGCGCAGGCCATCGCCAGGATCGCGGCGTTGCAGGTGCAATTGGCCGGCGCAAAGGCGGAGCAGCAACCGAAGCAGGATGCCGTCACGCGTACGCGTGAAGCCGTCGCCATCGCGGAGACCGCGCGGGCCGCGGCAGCCGAGGCGGCGCGCCAGGTGGCGCGCCAGTTCGAACCGGTATCGGTGTTAATCAGCCGCAAGACCCAGCGGCTTTATGTCCGGCAGGCCTTTGAGCCCATCCTGGAGAGTCCGGTCACGATCCTGGATGCCGACAGTCCGATTGGCACGCACGTCTTCACCGCCATGGAGCGGACCAACAGCGACACCGACATGCGATGGAGCGTCGTCTCGTTGGACGGCGGAGGTTCGCATAGCGGCGTGGTCGAGCCACAAGGCCGGGCGCGCGGGGGCCATGGTCGCGACGTCGAGCCGATGCCGACGGACCCGGGCAGTGCAAAGGCCGCGCTCGACCGGATTGTCATTCCGCAGGACGCCTTGGATCGTATCGCCGGGATGGCGCCGCGATCTTCCCTTATCATCACCGACGAGGCGCTGAGCCCCGAGACCGGCAAAGGCACGGATTTCGTGGTGCTCTTGAGCGGCGAGCCGCAAGGCGGCATCAAGATGCGACGACGCGGTCCGGGGGCCGAATTCCCTTACGCACGCGCACGCGATCGCATGCCTTTTTGGCGCTCGCCATTTGGGGGTCCGTTTTTTAACTGGTGAGCCTGTTCTTTTCACTTCGGGTAATGTGGCACAAAGAGTATTCTTGGTCCCAAATCTGGCAGCTATCTGAGACGCCCCCAGAGGAAGGGTAAGCGTGATGTTCGAAAGCGAGCAGCTCGCACCAAGTGCGGTAGTCATCCTCCCAGCTACAGCTCCTGCGTGTGGCCGCGATGGGCTAGGCGCGCAATGACCGACATTAGGGAACACCTGCTCGAAAGCAAGATGACTGAGATCGAGCAGGCCCGAATCTGGAGTCCCCGCGTCATCTCCAGGTTTGAAACGCTCGTCAGGAGCGGTGACGATCTATCCCTCTACCGTATCAATCCGCTGGCTTTCGCGCGCGACCGCGCCATATCAGAGGCGGAAAGCATCGACTTGTTTCTCCATGCGACCAGAAGCGGGCTGTTCGAGATGAGCTGGGACGTGGTGTGTCCCCAATCCGGCATGGTGCTCGACAGTTTTGGCGCCTTGCGCACGCTGAAAACCCACTATGTCTGCGGCTTGTGCGACGTGTCAGGTGAAACTGATCTCGACGACTTCATCGAGGTCACGTTCACCGTGTCGCCGCAACTCCGGCGGCTTCCGTTTCATGATCCCGATTCGCTCTCTGTCGAGGATTACCACTGGAAGCTTCGCTTCCTGAGTGACGGGCGGCTGCCGGGCCAGCAAGTCCGTTTTCTAGACTTTCTGCAGGGATTGGTGCGCGGCCTTGCGTTCTTGCCGCCAGGCGCCACCACCACGCTTCGCACCGATCTCGGTCCCGGTGCGCTGTCGGGCGTTAACGTCCGGACGCAAGCCGCGTTCGCGGTGCCGATCCTTGGCGAGCCCGCGGCGACACCAACGCACTTGCGGGTCAGATATGATGGACAGCGCTTTTCTCCTTCGGTGTCCGCCGTGCCGCCCGGCCCCATCGTCATCGACGTGGAGAACTCCGGGACCGCGCGCGGTTCGTTGCTCCTGATCAACTGGCCGCCGGAAGTCCTGGCCCAGACGGTCAAGCCTACGCTCGACTTCGAGCCGTACATGTCTGGCGGGATGTTGCTTGCCAGACAGACTTTCCGGCGCCTGTTCCGCTCGGAACGCGTCGATGAGCGGGAAGGCCTGGGTATCCGGCAGGTGACCTTGCTGTTCACGGACCTCAAGGGTTCGACTGCCATGTACGAACGCCTTGGCGATCTGAATGCCTACGCGCTGGTCCGCGAGCATTTTGCATTGCTCGGTGCGACCGTCCAGCAGCATTCCGGCGCCATCGTAAAGACGATCGGCGATGCGGTGATGGCTGTGTTCTCACGTCCAACCGATGCGGTTTCGGCGGCGCTGGATATCCTGGGGGAGATCGAGCGCTACAATTCCGAGCATGGCGATCCGAGCATCATCCTGAAGATCGGTGCACATTGCGGCCCGTCGATCGCCGTAACCCTCAACGAAAATCTGGATTATTTCGGTCAGACCGTAAATGTTGCCGCGCGCGTGCAGTCGCTGGCAGACGCCGGAGAAATTTGCATCTCGGAAGCACTTTATTCGGCACCGGGAGTCAGTCAGATCCTCACTGGCCTGAAAATCGTCGAGTTTGATGCCCCGCTTCGCGGTGTTGAAGGCAACGCATGCGTCTATCGTGTCGTAGGCGGATAGACATTGATCGCCCGTAATATCTACTCCAATTCATTCGGTGCGTCCGGGACATTTGTTGTTTTGCATCTTTGATGTCCGCGTTTGTTGTGGCGCAAAGCTGACGTAACCGCCGCCTTGACGAAGGTTCGCTCTTGCGGGAAGAGCGGACATTGTTGTTGGCCTGAGGTTCTGCTTGTGACCCGCGAGCCAAGCCAACGACACCCATTGAGAAGCAAACCCTGGCGAAACATCATGAGTTTCTTCGAGCGACTAAAGACAGCGGCATCCGCCGAGTGGCGGGCCTACACCGAGCACCCCTTCACCAACGGGTTGGCGGACGGTTCGCTCACCGAGGCGGCGTTTCGCCGCTACCTCGTTCAGGACTACTTGTTCCTCATCGAGTTTGCTCGTGCCTACGCGCTCGCCGTCTATAAGTCGCCCGGGCTCGCCGACATGCGCGAAGCGGCGGCCGGCCTCTCGGCCATTCTCGATGTCGAGATGAACCTGCATGTGAAGCTCTGCGCCGGCTGGGGCCTGTCGCCCGGCGATCTCGAACAAACCGCTCCGGCGGTCGAGATGCTGGCCTATACGCGCTACGTGCTCGACGCCGGAATGCGCGGCGATCTGCTGGCACTCAAGGTGGCGCTTGCGCCCTGCGTGATCGGCTACGCCGAGATCGCGACGCGGCTCGCCTCGCAACCCGATGCGCTTGCTGCAACGAACCCCTATCGCGTCTGGATCGCCGAATATGCCGGTGCACCATACCAGGAGGTCGCGGCAAAAGCGCGGGCGCACCTGGAAGGTCTCGCCGATCTCTACGCCACGCCGGCCCGCGAGGCAGAGCTGATCGCGATCTTCAAGGAAGCCACCCGGCTCGAAGCCGACTTCTGGGAAATGGGCTGGCGAGCGGGTCAGCGTGTTGATTAGTCACTGGCCGCGTGCCGAATCGAAAAAGCATCCGAAACGTCGCCGCCCACCGAACAAATCGCCGCGGGATCAGTTGAGGGGGTCGGAGTTCCCGTCCGCACGTCTGATATCGCGGGGCGTGCTGCCATGGATTTTCCGGAAGCAGCGACCGAAATAGGAGAGGTCGCTAAAGCCGACGTAACCGGCGATTTTTCCGATGTCCCAGTGGCCATATTGCGGCCTGCAAAGCATACGATAAGCGCACGCGACGCGGTAATCGAGAAGAAAAGTTGAAAACGTGGTGCCGTCGCTCTCAAACAGCCGCTGGACGTGGCGGTTGCTCACTCCCAAATGCTTGGCAACGTCGGCAACCGAAAGATTCTGACGGCCGCTGTTCTCCATCACGTAGGCCTTGGCCGCATGCAGGCGGGCGGCTGGAACACCGCGACCTTCTGCGATGTGAGCGGCATCCCGCGTGGCGCGAAGCGTGAGCGCGACGAGATCGGTGATTTGACTGACGATCAGGTGTCGAAGCTCGGGCGGCGATGCCAACGGGACATCGGTCAACAACGCGTTCGCATAGCCAAGCAGAAGTTTAAGAGTGTTCGTTTCGCCGGGGATAGGTCGCATCGCGATGTCATCGATGTCGATCACAAGCGCCGACAGGATCGAGCGTGGAATTCGAACGACGGTAGAGCCTCCGAAGGTGGGACGATCGAACGCGCTTACTTCCGCGGCATTCGTCAGAACGGCCCCGCAAGCATAATCGATTTTGCGGCCTGCGGCCGCCACAGTCGCGGCACCACTGGTGTTGATGCGAAGAATGAAATCGTCGTTGCCGTCCTCAGCGATAAGCCGGCGGGTGCGGATCATGCGGCCGGGCGTGTAGAGTCCCGATAGCAGTTGCAACCCGGGCAGCGAACGTGCCGCCATATCGACCTTCACCGGTGTATTCGGAGGCGGCGGTTCGATTTCGACCTTGAACACTGAAGGGCCAAAATGCTCGCGCCAAATTGCGGTGCGATCCTTCTCCGCCAGATCGTCGGTTGAAAAACGGACGAGTGAAAAATCGTTTCGATCGGTCATGCGGATCGATGTTTCTTCCTTGATATGCCTCGGCCTCCCGCGGCTCGAGACGGCGCATGAGAGCGTCGCCACAGTGTCCGCCCCACGCATGCGCGCATAGCAAATGCGCGCAACTCGTACAACCGTCCGCTCATTCGCAGCCGGCCGTGAATTGTTGTGTCGCGGATTTGCCACGTCGCCGCGAAATCCGTGCGGATGTCGTTATGGTCAGATGAATTGTCGTTATCGGACGAAGTTTGCAGTCGCGCGACGTCGTTCGGAGGAGGTGCGGTTTTGAGAAATTTTCTAGATATCGAATCCCAGGCGTCGCCGCAAAATAGACAGAGGAATTGGAATGGTTGGGCAAGTTGTTAGGGGCGATGCTGGTCTCCGCCGACTGCCACGTCGAACCCTGAGGAAACAGGCTGAGAAGCCGACTGCACATGGAAAGTATGAAATGACAAAATACCGATGGACGGCTTGTTTCGCAGCTGCCGCAATGCTGGCCGGAATTGCATGCGCCCCTGCCATGGCTGACGAGACGGTCAGTATCGGCGGTTCGCGTGCGGTGCTGATCAAGCCGAAGGCCGCACATGCGAGTGTGATTCTGATGCCGGGCGGCGACGGCAACATCCGTCCGGGCGACCAGGGCGATATCCACGGTCTCACCGGCAACCAGCTGGTTCGGACACGGCATGCCTATGCAGCGCGCGGATTGGCGGTGCTTGTCGTCGATGCGGGCACCGATCTCAGCAGCGCGGTTGAATATATGGCGGCGATCAAGCGGCCCGTGACGGTCATCGGCACCAGCCTTGGCACGATACGCGCGGCACAAGGAATTGCGCGGGGAGCCCGGCCGGATGCGCTGGTGCTGACATCTGGATTTCTCAGCCTCGATTCGGGCAGCAGCCAAAATGTCATGTCGATCCTCGGCTCACCGGCGTCGTTGCCGCGCACCCTTGTTATCCATCACAGCCAGGATAGCTGCAGAGCGACATTGCCGGCGGGCGTTGACCCGTTCATCAAGTGGTCGGCCGGTCGCGCGCGCGTAGCCTGGATAAGCGGCGGGCGGAGTGAAGGCGACCCATGTGAGGCATTTGCGCACCATGGTTTCAACGGCCAGGATGGCCAGATCGTGGGGATTGCGGCGGGTTTCCATTGAGACTTAGAGCGCGTTTCGCTTCAATGAACCAGGCGAGAGCGGAATGCGAAATATCCTGTAGCCCGCGATGTCGGGAAACCACTCGGCTGCTTCCGGAGACACCAGGGTCAAAATCGCCGCCGGCACTTCGCCGGCGATCAGCCGATCGATCGTTTTCGCATGCCCCTCGTTAAGCTGGACTTCAACGGCGCCAGCCGCGGCGAGCGCGGTCCGAATAGACGCGCTGGAGGCGGATTGCTGGTCCCCTATCGCAACGTCCTTGCCGGTGAGATCGGACACCGATTTGATCTCCGGACGCGCCATGAGAACGGCAACCAGATTGTCCGTGTTGCTCGTCGGCGCGGATGCCGTCTGCCCGGTATCGCTGGGCTGGGCGGCTTCGGTACCACCGGAAATTTCGGCATTATTCGCTTCCGGTTGTGGCTCGGGGGCCGCACTCGCGATCGTCGCGTGCTCGGCGAGCGCCGTCGCGGCCGCGACCTGCTCCTGTACCGTTCTGACAGCGGAAATGGCAGCCTCGCCGCCTGAAGAGCGCGAAGCCGCCACATTGGCTCGCGCCGCTTCGGAAACGGCAGCGGCGTTACCTGCGGGCTGCGGCCCCGCGATCTTTGCGGGTGGCATCGGTACCGCCTGTTTTGCGATACGGGCGTGCGCCGCGGGCTTTGCTCGATGCATCGTTGTCGCCCGGTGAACTGCGCCGTACGACCAACGACGCGCAGGTTTCTCCGGTGCGGGCTGCTCGGCCGTGGGCGACTTTTTCTGCCGGGACCAGGCCATATAGGACTGGCAAGCGCTGTTACACGGCAGTCCATCGATATACACGATATCGGGCGAGTCCAATGGATGGGCCTGCAAGGCTCCCACAGAACCCAGGAACAACAGGCCGGCCAGCATCCTGCAATTTTTCGACATGACTACTCCATTTGGCGCATATGCTC
>WNGL01016025.1_pt1 | contig 15509 bp, 24 predicted proteins | sample 5400591 | NCBI WGS metagenome assembly WNGL01 (sample SAMN13153377, study PRJNA577476) | soil metagenome | isolation source: 80 cm soil or saprolite under Garry oak tree replicate 1 | place: USA:California | collected 2016-06-15
TTGCCATCCATTTCGATCCAGCCAACCTCGTGAACAGCCCGCAGCGCTACTATCACAATGGAGAACTTATCCGCGATTTCGTTTCCAGGCTTGGACCGCATATCAAAAGTTGTCATGCCAGAGATGTTGTTCTTACAGCGGGGTATCTGCCTCTCCACCTGGACGAATGCCGACCCGGTCTAGGTTATCTCAATTACCGCGTGTTTCTCAAAGAATTACAGCGCGTCGACCCTGATATGCCACTCATGCTGGAACATTCACCTCGTGAAGAGGACTATTCCCTGGCTGCTGAATACATCCGCCAAGTTGCGCGTGATGTCGAGGTGCCATTCTGATGAATAGATAGACGAATGGAAATTTGCCATTCATGCGGGGATGAATGTGCTTCCCTTTTCTACCACTTTTACCAACCAAGAGCAAGAGATTTCCGCCTTTAGACACCGTATCAATCAGCATGCGGACCAGCAATTCCGGCGACTTCCAGTCCAGGTTATCGCGATCGCAGCCCCAACTTCCATTTAAAGTATGGCACGCCTCGCACGTGACGCGTCGTCCATCAACCTGCACCCACTGAGCAGGCTGGGGCTGTTCAGGTGTATAAAAATCCGGGTCAACGCCCACGCGGTCGTTGAGCAAGTTAGCTGGTTGCAGTTCATGTACCATTTCCACAAGCCGCTGCCCCTGCCAGTCTTGAAAACCCTTGCCCTTCGACCAGCCCCAATCCATTGAGAGATAAGAAAAGTCGAGTCAGAGGATATCAATCTGGCCGTAGCCGGTGAGTACCCCAGGAACTTCACTTTGATGTGGTTCTTTCCCTCGGTTATCCTCTCTACAGCCATGAACAACCTCAAGCACCTAAACCAGGTGGGCGCAAGCCGTTCGATGAGTTGGTTTTCTGGGAGCGTTGGGCGAACACAGCAAGTGGAAAAGCCGGTTTGTGAATCCAACCCTCTTCAAGAACCGAATCTTTTGAACGACTGCATCCTCGTTATGATATCCAGGCCAATTACCCATTGCAGGGTCTCATAGATCATGCGCTGGTTAACTTGACGAACTGACTTATCCCGGCGAAGTGCAACGCCAATCTCCAGGCAGGTGGGAACAAAGGACTCGCTCTTTGGTTTCTTATCCTAGCATGGGAAAGCAAGAAAGGCCAGAAAAGTTTCCTAACAGCGTCAGACCGTCCGAGAGCCACATATCCTGGCGGTTGCTGTACGGTTGCTGTACAGACAATAGCAACGCCACTGCAAATTGTCTCAAGCCGCTTGTCGCGCCAGTTGAGATAGAAGGGGGTGCGAAGATTTTATGTGATAGCGCATACGGGATACGCCTGGGCTTGTTCGCCGGTGTTCGCACGTGTTCTCCTCGCGCTTCTTTCCTTGCTTCATTGTTCACTGCGAACCGCTCTCTCTTACTGATATTCGTCGGCGTTGCTGTACGGGTTGCTGTACAGCCAGGCTCCTGGTACACCCCCGCGACTCCGCACAGTCCGGCCACGGGTAGCCATGGTCATCACATTGATGAACTCAGGCTCCGTACAAGCTGATTTCCTTCTGCCGAGCATACCGTTGGATTTCATGCACATCCGTTATGCCCTTGATGATGGCCTCCTGAATCCATTCGTACATCTCGTATTTATTTTGATAGAGCCGATTACAGCAAAAGATGTTACGGCGAGCAAAAGGTGGCGGGGTCGTTCTCCGCGTGTGTTGTCGGATTGCAGGATCGTTCGCACGTTGGGTATACCACCAGGGAGTATCCAGGATATAGGAGGAGTCGTGTACCCACTCTGGGCAAGGCTGGTGATGGATGACGCATAGGTATTCGACAGATGCGGCGCAAAAAGCTCCCCAACGCCGGGTAGCTTCGGTTTCATGTTCTGGCCTGATCAAGGGGTCCTTTACCAGGTCGGGTCGGATATGCTTGGCGTAGCCAAACCAGGCGTTGGAAAAATCTCCCAGGGCTGTCCAGGGGTCTTCTCCCTGGCAGATCCGTTGGTAGGCGCACGCCATCGTATCGACCGTGGTAGGCAGCGGCGGCGGTTCTTTGTGCCGTTCAGCGTAATCTTGTGCCATGAGACGCAGGGTTTCAAATTTCATAGTCAGGCTTCTCTCCCAAAGAGTTGGTTTAGCGCGTTGTCGATACGCATCGCGCATTCCTCTGCTGGCCACCTGGTGAGATATACCGATCCAAGAGCTGTTGAGCCTGTTGGCGTGTCCGGATCTTTGTTTTCGGTAGTAGTATAGCACAATCCTCCAGGTCTTTCTGGCGTCCCGCGGTGATTTTGAGGGCCAGGATGTACTCGACTTCTGGGACGCAGACATGAAACGGTCCAAATCGTTTCCACAGCTTGCCATCAGGCACGACCACTTCATCGTACAGAAGCATCTGAGCAAGATAGTTCAACCAGTCAGCATCGAGGTCGTGTTTTTGTTTGATCACCTGGACGCTCTCACGCAGTGGAGCATACGCTCGTTGAAATCCATCTTCGTCGAGCCAGAAGATGTCGATGTCTTTGGTGGAACGGGGTGCATTGGCGAATAGGAGCATGTATGCGCCTCCTATCAGAAGAACGCGAACCCGCTTCTTGAGTCCTCGGTTTTTTAGTTCGGCTCCCAGCTCAGCAAGGTAACGCTCTATGTCTTCTGCTTCCATCTTTGCCTCCCGGATTATTAGTTTTAGAGATAGATTGGGCTTACTATACACCAAAGCGAGCCAGGATGCCACTGGCCTGAAGCCAGGTGTGATCATGGAGAGTCCTTGTTTTGGGCGCAAGGTTTTGTGGTTCTACCCAAAATCTGGGGTTGGGTTGGGGAAAAGCACAGCCGCAGCCGATGCTCAGCGGTCCCGAGCCGGGTAAAGGCGGTTCTCACTTCCTTGCCGCCGCCGTTTGCGGCAAGGAAACAGGCCCCATTTCCCCTTTTGCCAGCCACGTGCGGAATGTGAGGAGGGAGACCCATTACGACGCGAAGGAGGAAGACAACAGCATGCTCCCCCTCGAAACGAACGCCGACACGTACAAACACACGAAACTGGACTACCACGCGACGGTGCGCGAAATGCCCAGCCATGAGCGCCCGCGCGAACGGCTCCAGCACTTCGGCCCCCAGGCGCTCTCGCTGGCCGAGCTGCTGGCCATCATCCTGCGCACCGGCACCCGCGGCGATAACGCCCTCGAACTGGCCAACAAGCTGCTCACCAGGTACGGGGGGCTCCCCGGCTTGGTGCGCGCGGACTTCCGCGAGCTGTGCGCCGAGCACGGCATGGGCGAGGCCAAGTCGGCGCAGGTCAAGGCGGCCCTGGAGATCGGGCGCAGGCTGGGCACGCTGCACGTGGACGCCCGCTACAAGATCAGCACCCCCGCGGACGCGGCCAACCTGGTGATGCTGGACCTGGCCTACCTGGACACCGAGCAGATGCGCATCCTGCTCCTGGACGGCAAGGGCCAGCTGGTCGAGAAGTCCAACCTCTACCAGGGCACCGCCAACAGCACGGCCCTGCGCGCCGCCGAGGTCTTCCGGCCGGCCATCATCCGCAACTGCCCGGGCCTCATCCTCTGCCACAACCACCCCAGCGGCGACCCGACTCCGTCACCGGAGGACATCGAAGCGACCTTGCAGCTGGTGGAGGCCGGCCGCATTCTCGACATCGAGCTGGTCGACCACATCATCATCGGCCACCAGCGCTTCGTGAGCCTGAAAGGACATTTGAAGTGGGAGTAGGTCGCGGCCGCCGCGACCCGGCGTACTGGCACCTGGTTCGCAGCGGGCACTCCTGGCAGCGCGGTCGCCTGGCCTGGCACACGAGCGCCCCGAAATCGAGCACGGCCCAGTTGACCTCGAGACTGCGCTTGCCGCTCACCAGACGAAGAGCGAGCGCGTGCAGCGAACGTCTGGGCCCCTCCGTCGTCGGCTCAAGTGATCCAAAGAACCGCCAAAGGCACCTGGCCATGTTCACATCAAGGAGCGGTTCGGCTCGCCCGTACACGATGGCCAGGACCGCGCTCGCTGTGTAGGGGCCGATCCCCGGCAGGCGCTCCAACTCCGCGCGCGTGCGGGGAACGAGCCCCCCATATTCCTCGATCGACTGCGCGAGGTGCTTGAACGCCAGCCCCTTTTGCCGCCAGAGCCCGAGGGGTCTGATCGCGTTCTCGAGCCCCTCCAATGGCGCTTGCGCGAGAGCGTCCCAAGAGGGATAGCGCTCGACGAACCCGGCGTAGACCCGCGCAACCCCGACCGCGGTCGTCCTCTGCAACAGGATTTCCGCGACAACCACCTCGTAGGGTGTCCTCTCTGGGTCGCGCCAGGGGAAGGGCCGGCCGCTCTGCTTGAACCAGGAGAGGAGCCGCCTGCGCAACCAGGGGATGCGCTCGACCGCCCACAATGGGAGTTCAGATGGTGTGTACCCTGGCCGTCGCATCACGCTCGCTGCTTTCTCAAATGTAGTAAAACGTGTTTACAGCATCGTCGTACCTGCTTCACCGCAGACCGTTTCACCCATTGCTGGGCCAGAGCGTTCCGCTCCACAGGCGATTTTACGTTCCGGCGAAGCCACTGCCGGAACGTCCGGAACCTTCCGGAGAGCTTCACTTTCGACCATGATGGCGGCGTTCAAATCGCGGTCATGAACGGTACCGCACTGTGCGCACACCCAGACACGGTCGGCAAGCGTTAAATCTTCCTTGACCCAGCCACAGGAGTGACAGGTCTTCGATGAGGGAAACCATCGGTCGACCAGTTGCACAGAGCTGCCGTACTGCTCAGACTTGTAGAAAAGCTGACGCTTGACCTCAAAGAAACTGGCATCGCTTACTGCTTGCGCTAAGCAATGGTTAGCCAGCATGCCTTTCACGTTGAGGTTTTCCAGGCCAATAAGCGCACGATAGTGTTTTTGGTTCTCAAACTTCTCACCGTCGCTTAAGGTTGCCAGCGTCTTAATGCCCAGGTCTATCCCAACAGTTCCGCCGTGATGAGGTGGCATCTCACATTCCACCTCAACCGCGATAGCAACGAACCACCAGCCCGCCCGATAGGAAATAGTGGCACTCATGATCTTGCCTTGAAACCGGAGCGCTTCAGTCATGTTGACAGCGCCCAACTTTGGAACGTGGAGCGTATGCCCATCGACCGAGAACTTATCGTTGGCAAGGTAGAAGCTCAATCGATCATGCTTTTTGCTTTTGAAGTGCGGGAAGCCTGCCTCTTCGCCATCCTTCCGTGGATGTTTGAGCTTGGGCTGGGTTGCTTCCTCTTTCATGCGCCAGTAGTTGGCGAAGGCTTGCCCAAGATCAGCAAATGCCTGCTCTGGAGCGCATTTCGTCACTTCGTAGACCCAGGGAAATTGCTCACCCTTGATCGTCTTTGAACACTTTCCGATAGGAGCGCAAGCCGTGCCATCGAGCCGAGAAAACGGTAACGATGGCTATCAAGTCCCGAACGAACTCTTGCTCAGGTGACATGGCCTCACCGTTGATTACCACCAGTTCAGTATGGTGTCGCTCACAGAAGGCTTCAAAGTAGTCATAGCCAAAGCGTACCAACCGATCACGGTGGGCAATGAGAAGGCGTCTTAACTGACCGAGTTCAATCATTTCCATACGCTGGTTAAACTGCTTGCGCTTGTAGTTGAGCCCACTAGCGATATCTGACATCCACTCATCGACCCGGGTGCCTTGCTGCTGGCAGTAGGTTTCAAGCGCCTTGATCTGATGAGCCAGGTCAGGTTTTTGGGCCTGGCCTGCTACCCTGGTATAGGCAATCGTCAAGCCTTGTTCTGGCGCTACAAACCCTCGATACTGTCAACCGTTTGCCATCCCCTTCCCAGGCAGGAAGCCGCCCCACCGTCATCCCGGGCTGGGCCCCTTGTGCGTTGGTCTGCTCCTTGGTCAGAAGCCCTCCTCCACGGATATTCGGACACCAGGGCGGAGATCTGCTGACGCACAAGCGGCTTCGTCACGACCTGCTGCGCACCCGCCAGGCGGGCTTTCAAGCGGACCAGGACTCCGTCGTGCTCATCAAGGAGGGCGACGAAAGCCATCGAGCGGAAACGCGGCTTGTCTCTCAGGCGCCTCAGCACCTCGAAGCCATCCATCTTAGGGAGATCCAGGCCGAGGAAGAGCAGGTCGGCAGGGCCCTGCCGACAGAGAAAGCGCAGCGCCGCCAGCGGATCATCGAAACACGCGACCTGATGGCCCTCGCGACGGAGGATGACCTCGAGGATCTTGCGCGAGGTCGGTGAGGCGTCCAGCACCATGATCCGCAGTTGCCGCTGCAAGCTCTTCCCTCCTTCTCAGCTGCTCCGATTAATGGAGTAAAACGTATGCGAGCATAGCTCTACTGCATCTTTCGTTGTTGCTGATTCATCCGTAGGAGCCTCAATGCGACAGGCGCATTTTCGGTCTTACCCCGCGTCCACAGCCAAGTTAACGTCAATGGCAGGTCTTACTCGAAGGAAAGAAGCGCCCCACCTTGATGATCTGCCCACCGCTCTGCTCCACCTTCACCTCGAGCAGGTTCAACAGCTTGCCAAGGGCGGCATCTGAGAACGCGCGCGACAAGCGCCGATTCTTGAGCAGCCCTTTGAGGTTGAGGTCTTCAATGCCAATGATCCCGTAACAGGTGGCGAGCCTAGTGGTCAGCTTGTGGAGCATATCATCGCGCATACAGGTGATGCGGTAGTGCAGGCGGGCCACCTGTTTGCGGGCTTTCTCCCGATTGTTTGATCCAAGCTTTCTGCGATGCAGTCGTTTGTTCGCCTGACGAAGTTTCTTGAGGGCCGTTTTGAGGAAGGCTTGGTTCTCGACTCCCTCTCCCGTACTCAAGGTGGCCAGTCGGTTCAGTCCCACATCGATGCCGCAAGCTTCGGGTTTGTTCACCCGAACCGCATCAGGGATTTCGACCTGGATGGACACAAACCACCAGTCCGCCGTTTTGGTGATCCGTGCGCCCATCACCTTGCCTTTGAAACGCAGATTCTCTGCCATGTTGACCCATCCCAGCTTGGGTATCCAGATGCGATGATCGCCCAACTCACATTGATCGTTGGCCAGATAGAAGCTCGGTTTACTTCGCTTCTTGCTTTTAAAGCGTGGGCGGCGGGCACGGCCCTCAAAAAACGCCGTAAACGCTTTGCCCAGGTCCAGAATCGGCTGATCAGAAGCATTCTTCGTCACATTCCAGGTCCAGGGAAAGTGTTCCCGCCTGATCTCATTGAATTGCTTCTTGAGACCCAGTGCGGTGGACTTCTCGCCGGCTTCATATTGCCGATTCCACTCAGCCAACGCCCAATTCCACACAAATCGTGCGGTCCCTGCGGCTTTGGCAAAGTAGCTGGCTTGCTCAGGCGTGGGCTGGAGTCTGATCTTGTGTGCCTTGATCATCCTTGATTTCCTTTCCCAGAGCCCCTGCTCGAATCAGGTTTTTGTGGGAACGCAGGCCAGGAAGCCGCGCTGAGAACACGGTCACAATGGCGATCAAATCCCGGACCAGTTCTTCTTGTGGAGAGAATGTCTCGCCACCCGTGACGGTGATCTGAGTTCCATGCCGTTCAAGACTCTTTTTGCTCCCGCCGCCATTCCCGGTCTCCACACCTACCATAGCATGCTTCCCTCATGCGCTCCTCATCAGCGTTCACCAGGCGCACACGCCTGCTCACGACGCCCTCACGGCGTTTGGCCAGGAGGGGATACGCGCACTCTCCGTGACCGGTGAAGTGATGTGCGTAGAAGGTTCCTTTCCACTCTTCGGCAGGCCGGAAAGAATAAGCCAGAGATGGGGAGGGAGCACAGACGGGCGGGGAACGAGAGCAGGAGCTTCGCTTCACGAACAGCTCACGAAGAATCACGGCTTTCTCGTTCAGCCCACGGGAGCTTGTGCTATAATCGGCGGACGGGGAGAGAATAGCCTGTGCCTGCCGGTCAGGGTCTCACTGGCGGGTGCTGCACGCGCCTTGCAGGTCGAGGCAAGGCGCGTGGGAGAGGAGGTATACAGGTGATGTACAGCAGAGCTGAGCACGACCATACAGAGCCTCCGCTGATGCGGATCACCACGCTGGGGGAATTCGCCCTCGAGCGGCTGGTTCGTACTCCCTCGCAGCCACAGGACGAGCCGCCGTGTTACGCGCGCGTGGCTCGGAGCGAGTGGAGCAATCGGGGACCGGCGGTGGCCCTGCTGAAGGTGATCTTGTGCCGGGCGAACCGCCGGGCAGCGCGCGATGAACTCATCGAGGCCATCTGGCCCGACCATGAGACGATCAACGCCGCTCACGCGCTCGACTCGGCGGCGTCCGTCCTCCGCCGGCACATCCTGCGCACGGGCGAGGTGGGAAGCCTACTGCTCACCCTGCGCAGCGGCGGGGAGACGATCTTCAAACTGGCCGGCCAGCAGCGCCTGTGGGTCGACGCCGACGCGTTGCTCTCACTTGTGTCGCAGGCGCTGCGGGCGGAGTGCCAGGGGCAGAACCCGCTCCCCCTGCTGGAGGAGGCGCATGCCCTCCTCAGGGGCGAGTTTCTCGAGGACGACCTGTATGCTGCATGGGCGCAGCCACGAAGGTACACGATCAACGGCGCGCGGCACCGCGTGCTCTTCAAGCTGGCCGACCTCTACCGCAAAGACGAGCGGGTGAGCCTGGCCGAGGAGCTGCTCTTCGCCGCGCTGGAGGAGGACCCGGCCGACGAGGACGCCTTGTGCCGCCTGATGATCCTGCTGGTGGAGCAAGAGAGGCGGCAGGAGGCGCTCCAGCTCTACCAGTACACCCAGGATGTGCTCCAGCAGGAGCAGGCGGAGCCCGCCATCTACACCCGCGAGCTCGCGCGACGCATCCGGCAGGGACTCGTCTTGCGGGAGCGGAGAGAGCGCTACAGCGCTCCGGGGAGAGTAGGGACGCTGTCACTGTCATGGCAGGATGCCCTGTCGAGAGACCACGGGGACGGTTTCGGCGTGAAACGAGTTCGGCTGACCACCACCGCTGCTCTCTCGCACGGAGGCCAAACGCCATCCTCCTACCGGTACCACCCGCCCCGCCGCCGATCCCGGGGACAGTCAGTGCGCCGCGCGGGATGAACCAGGCACAGGTCCCAGGGTGAAGAGCATCCAGCACAACAAACGCCTGGCTCCCGCCTTCATTATGAGGGCGTTTCTGCTACCGTGGCTCCGCACCTGGTAAGGCGATCTCACGCGTCTGCTCATCCAGCGACCAATCCGTGGGGGGCTTGAAGGCAATCGCGTAGGTGAGGGCCTTTTCCGGCCAGCTTTCCTCGTTCGGTTTGCTGACGACATGATAAAGGGCGCGCATGGTCGGCACAAACAGCTCCGCCGTTTCCTGCATCAGCAGCGTTTCCCGCGCTCTCGTGAGGCGGCACTGGGTCAGTGGCTGCGAGGGAGCGACGCTGCCAGCGTGGACGTCCTCGATGCCTGAGCCGTTACGCCAGTGCTCATCGAGGATGCCATTGGCCAGGGCGCGTGTGGGATTGACACTAAGGCGCGCTTTCTCCCGTTCCAACCACTGCGGGCCGAAGTCTCGCGCAAATGCCTCCATCAGGGAGCGCCTTCCAGTGACAGAATGAATGGCGCTCAACGCCCGGAAGCGGGGGTAGTACGTCGACCCGTCGAGCTGCGTGATGGGGAAAGGGAGGAGTTGGACGGCGGCCTTGACCAGCTTGCGGAAGTGCTGCTGGTCTGCCCGCATGAGGTCGATCCAGTCGGAGAGGGCCGCAGATGCTTCGATGTTGATGCGGGCCATCTCCCCGTCGCTGATGCAGCTGACCTCTGGGTCGTACGCGGCCCCCCACTGGGGCAGGTTATGATCGGCTAGCACGGCGAAGTACGATCCCCAGCGGATACATACTGCGACGGTCGCGATCGCTACTTCACCAAAGTGTACCTGAAACTTAGGTGGAACTTTCTGGCCTCGGGTTGCTTCCTCCAAATATGACAAGGACTGCTGGTACATCGTGATTCGGGGGGACGAGACAGGCCGATAGGGCATTTGATCCTCTTCAGCGCACTCCTGCCAGTACCCCGCGTCAATGGTGAACCGATTGTTGACATTGATCGTTAAGGAATGCTGCCCTTGCATCTGTTCGTTGCCTCTCCTTTCGCTCATTTCCGCTTGTATCCGATTCGGAAGCCATTGGCTCAAACAGCTTATTCATACTATTCCTTGCCGCGCAGCTTTTTGATCTCCTCTTCCGCCTTGATTCTCGATGCGAACAGCGGGACAAACTGAGCGTAGGAAGTATTCCTTCCTATCCGCACCAGCTTCCAGCCCTCCTCGACATCCCGATACAGGAGCAGATAGAAGCCGTTCCAGTTGGGGTAGTGCCCGGCCTTGCGCTTGTAGGGACGGCGAGCGAAAAAAGAAGCGGCGATGTGAGGGAGAGGTGCCATGATCCTTGAATCCATGCGGCAAAAATTGATCCCTCCCACGCCCTCCCGGTCATCCACCAGCAGGCCTTCCCCTTCGATCCAGGTAGAGAGGAGGGCGAGGGCCTCGGCCGGGACGTCCTCGTGGGCGAGAGCGACTTTCGTCAGTTCGTATTCTTCGCGCGTCAAGTCAGTATGCTCTCTCATGTATTTCTTCCTCCCCGTTTCCGCCTTTTCTTGCCCCGCGCCCTACCGCTTCCCGGCAGGATCACTCTCACGTGCGCGCCCTTGGGCAGGGAAGCCCGATGCGGCTTCATCGCGGCGGCTGTTTGCGCAGCCATGGCGTCCTCTTGCTGCTGCGTGCGGGAGAGCCAGTCATTGCGTTCCGGAGGAACCGGGCACCAGCCCCCCTCCTCGCTAATGCCATAGGGGGCGAGGATATCCAGGAGCTCTTTCCAGCGCCCCAACACAAGGATGTCCACGTCTTGCCCTCTTGCCCCGCTGGAAAGACTATACACGGGAGCGTCCGGGTCCTTGCCCTCGAAGCCGGTGACGAGGAACCAATTCTCTCCCCGCTCGATGTAGGCGCCCGCGAAAGGACTCTGCGCGATGGCATCGAGGAGCGCGCCCCGCACGCTCCTCGCTTGCTCGTATTCCCCTTGCGGAGAAAGGCCGCGAAACTGCGCCTCGTCCTCTTCATCGCGCAGATCATAGACCAGGTCGTGGCTGTGGTCGCCAATGAGGACCTCGTGTTGCTTGACGGCCTGGATGAACGCCTCCATCCAGCCCGGCGCCGTCTCAATCGCCAGGCAGGCGGCGTCAGGCGTCAGAATCACCCCGATCTCACCTTTTTGCACATCCTGAAGCAATCGGGAAAACGTCTCTCGGCACTCGCCAAGTCCCTCGAGATAGACGAAATTCCTCACTTTGCTGTCGTGCTGCGCCGCATACATCGCTGCCTTGCGGTCGTGTGCCACTTGCTCTAAAAAGGCCAAACTTTTCATCGTGTATTCCTCCTCATCGCTCCTCCGGTTCCAAGCACGGAAGGTGTGCTAGGCGTGCTCGTCGCGCGTCCCTTGCGTGTGCTCGCCCAGGCCTTCCCGACGAGCCGTTCTGAGGACTCAAACTACGTGATGCGGCAGCCACACTCACGTCTTACTTGTGGTGCCTCTTTTTCCGTTTCTTTTTTCCCCGCCGCTGCGGTTTAGGTGTGCCGGGCGCGCCGTAACCGAACGTGCTCCCTGGCGGCGCTAACCCAACCTCCTCTGCCGTCACGATGTCGCCGTTGAGCACGTCCAGCAGCTGCCTGAGCCATCCCTCCGCCCCCATGTTGCGTATCTGCATAACGTTGACATCGACCCACATCTCCTGTTCGATGAGAGGGGGATGCTCGGCGGCAAAAACCGGGTCGATGTTGACGGCCCGGGACGGATTGATCGGCTGCTCTGGAGCGCCAACCTTGCCCTCCAACATGTCCAGCAGTTGCCTAAGCCACCGCTCGCTTCCCATCTCCCTCATCAGAGAGGCATTGGCCTGCACCCACTCGGCCTCGCTCGTGGCTGGCTCATGCTCCTCGGTCAAGTGAGGGGCAACGGTGATGGCGTGACAACTCCCCACAGCTAAAGCTGGGGGCTTCTCAGGCCAACACCCCCATCGGAGTGCTTAGCGCCTGATGGCCGTGCCCCGGCCTGTAAAATGTTCTTGGCGGCGTTGACGTCCCTATCGGTCACATAGCCACAGAAAGGGCACACATGGGTACGCACCGACAGGCTCTTCTGGACCAGTTCACCACAGTGGAAGCACTTCTGTGTGGTGAAGCGGGGGTTCACTCGGATGACTTCATGTCCGGCGCTTTCAGCCTTGGCAGTCAGGATATCGAGAAACGCGCCCCAACTGGCGTCCAGGATGGACTTCGACAAATGATGGTTTTTCACCAAATTGGTGATCTGAAGATCTTCCACAACAATACGCTGATAGCCTTGGGCATAGGGCTTAGCTGTCTTGAAATGGTGATCTCGCAGCTGCCGGTTAATCTTCAAGTGCGTCTTGGCAACGTTGCGAGCGGCTTTGCGCTTGCGGTGACTGCCTTTTTTACGGCGGCACATCACGCGCTGTTTCCGTCGCAAAGTGCGTTGCGAGGTGCGATAGAAGCGGGGGTTCTCAACCGTGTGGCCCTCGCTGTCAGTCAGGAAGGATTGCAAGCCTACATCAATACCGATGTCAGGGTGAGAGCACGTAGAGAGGGTATGTTGCGTGTGAGGATCAGTCTCACACACGATGAGCGCATACCAATGCCCATCAGCCCGATGCGCCAAGTGAACGGTTTTGGGTGTCCCCTCTATCGGGCGATGCAACTTGATCTTGAGGAAATGCCCCAACTTCTTGGGGACAATCAGATGTTTTTTGTCCTCATGCAGATAGCAGTCTTTTCCGTATTGTCGCAATTGAATACTATGCCAGCGATTTGGCTTCTTGAAGCGAGGGAAGCCTACACCTGGGATGTTATTCTGCTTGGCGGCAAGTAAGCGCTTGAGCGACTTAGAGAGACGATCAGCCAGCATTTGCACGGTGGTCGCAGGAACATATTCGCCTTGTCCCTTGAACGCAACTTCCAGGTCATACTTGCTTGGGAAGGTGCCTTTTTCCTCGAACTGTGCCTTGACAGCCTCGAGCATCTCGTTATAGATCAGGCGAGTCTCTTTCAAGCACTCCATGAGCACATGAGTTTGTTCCCTATTCACGAACAGGCGATACTCAAATGTTCTCATGCAGATATTCCATTATAAACCATTAGAAATTGCCAGTGCGACAATTCACCCACATGGCTAGAAGCCAGAGGCCCTCTTGTCACTTTTTGGTAGAACGGATTGATAATGATCCGCTGCAGGTTGTCTTCCGTGAAGTGCGGCATGCCTCTCTCCTTCCGTTCGGGAGTACTGTTCAGCTCAACTATCTTCCACAGCGCTATTCTCTGGCAAGGCGTGAAAAAGGGAAACCAGACTTTCGCCTCGCCCTCTGCAGCAATGATAGCAGACCGAACTCAGCCCTGGCTCACGAACTTTCACGAGATCCTCACGTTACGATGGACGTCGCAGAATGTTCGTGAGAATACCGTGAAAGCTCGTGAGGTGAGGAAGAGGCCCGCCTGCTATCATAGGCTGAGAAAGGCGCATGCGTGGCGATGCGCTCAAACAGTTCGGTACGGTTGCGACATGCTCCAGGCCCGCGCCGGGTGTTCGAGCGCAAGACGGGGAGTGACTTTCTCAGCAGTCTGGCGCAGGGACGCTTATTCGCGCAACTCATCGCGTTGCGGAAAAGCCGCTTCGCGCCCATCTTATTGCTGGAGGGGGACCCACTGCGCGTCGGTCACTCCCAGATGCGCCCTGAAAGCATCCGCGGGGCGCTGACCTACATCACCGCTGTCCTGCGCGTGCCCATCCTGCCCAGCAGCGGACCGGAAGATTCTGCGCAGCTGGTCTATGCGGCAGCAAAACAGTGCCAGATCGGGCATGCGACTCACGGCCCTGCGGTAGGGCGGCGCAGGGCTACTCTCTCCGAGCAGCAGATGCAGATCGTGTTGTCCCTGCCGGGCGTCGGTAGGGCCACCGCGCGCGCGGTCTGCGCGCGATTTCGCAGCTTGCACGACCTGTTGAATGCCGACGCCGCCCAACTTTCGACGGTCCCCGGGGTCGGGCCCTCGCGTGCCGCTGCTCTGGAACAGCTGCTGCACGCCACGCTGCCATCATCTGGGGCTGGCGGGGGGGGAGAAGCATGAGTCGCCCCCACCACCCTCGCTATCGCCGCATGCGATACGCTTAAAAGGGTATTCGCCCAGCAGTCTTTGGAAGGAAAGGAGCAAACAGGCATGGTAGTGCACGTTGAACTCAACTCATGGGTACAAGCAGAAGAACATTTTAAGGATTTAGATCAAGATCAAGGTCGCAAGCATTATGACCGTGAGATGTTCAACTGTGAGCTTGCGCTCAATCTCATGGGTATAGGGACACTGTTTAGTTGTAGTGGGCATCTAGACGGTTTACCGGCTTTCCCATATATCACGATCATCCCCCAAAGAGCAGTCGCTGGTTTGGTTCCCCGTTACGTGAGCATGATGGAAGCTCAGCCCTTATCACCAGAGGCCCTTGCCGTTAAGAACAACATTGTTCATGCAATGTCAGAATTGGGCCAACACCTTTTGAGCCTCCTCACAGGCTTTTATGAGGAAAGGCAAGCGCCCTTGCCCTTTCGCCTGGTGATACAATCGAGCGGTTTAGGGAGCTACACCTTATTAAATCAAGGGGCTGTTGTCGGTTTGCTCTCAGATCAAGAGACACTCAAGGCTTACCAGGATGAATTTATGGCGTTTGTTGAATATCTCAAGAGCATCTGGGGGTAGGTAACTGAAAATTCCCCCGGCTAAAGCCCTGATTCGTACCCACATCCTTGGGAAAGACCGTGACAAGCGGATTGATAAAGCAGAGATTTTGCTAGTCTCGACGCAGCAGTTCGGGCCAAACAAGCGTGCGACCTGCTGCAGCATGGCTAAATTGAGGGACTGGTCGCCTCCTGGCTGCCTTGTCCTCCATTGCTCCTGAGTCTGGGGAGAGAGACGCAGTTGCCCGCGAATGCTATCGACTACTTTCCCATCAATGCGAGCGCAGGCGGTACCCTGCTTTTCGGGGGCAAGGCCAACTGCGTCTCGTTGCTTAACCACCCACAACTAACTCATGCACCCTGGATAAGATGCTAAAGTCAAAGCCGGGATCGGTCAGTTCTAATCCGAAGGCATACACGAGACCCGATGCGTCCCCGCACCGCGTCGGCAGCTTGTCGATCGGGCCGTCCCTCGATGAACTGCACCACGGTAATGAATGCCGGCCGCCATGGCACCTCGAGGGTGCGTCCATTCTGGGGAAACAAATGGGCAAAGGACTCATTGGGAAAGCAAGAAAGGCCAGAAAAGTTTCCTAACAGCGTCAGACTGTTAAGCGATAATAGTAATGGGTAGGCGGCGCATTGCCTCATGGGAGAATCTTACTTTGAGAGGAGAGGATGCCTCATGAATAATCTTACTTTATCAGGCTTTTTTGACCCATTGCCTCATGGAATATGGGTCGTTGCCTTATGGAATATCTTACCCTCTCACAG
>WNGL01005184.1_pt1 | contig 15508 bp, 17 predicted proteins | sample 5400591 | NCBI WGS metagenome assembly WNGL01 (sample SAMN13153377, study PRJNA577476) | soil metagenome | isolation source: 80 cm soil or saprolite under Garry oak tree replicate 1 | place: USA:California | collected 2016-06-15
CGCGCCGAGCCACACCACCACGCCGACGAGGGCCACCCAGCCGCGACCGGAACACGCGTGTGTCATATCCCCTCCTTAATCAGCGAAAGTCGACGGTGCGCCGCCACAGACCGCGCCGGACGAACGGCGAGAGATAGACGCTGCGGCGTTCGACTACAGGGTTGGGCAGCGACCTGTCGAGAACATCCACGGCGACGCGCGACTCCAGCATCTCGAGCCTGACGCTGAGAATCGCGACGCCGGTGTTGTCGAAGTCCGTGAAGACTGTCCTGTCGCCCCCGCCCGGCCCGAACCGTCCAACCGGAACCACGCGCACGAGCAGGTTCTCCGGCGTAGTCGACAGACTGACGGGCGCGTGTACCTTGATCTCGGCCACGCCCGCCACGAGCGGATCGATGAATAGGTCGATCGCCAGCGTCAGGAAGGCGGCGGCGAAGGCGAGATCGAGAAGTGCGCGGAACCAAGCCCCCGTACCCACCTGGCTGCGATCTAGGAGTAGGCGCAGGAGCCTGCGGACCTCACGGCCCTTCAAGGCCGCGATGAGCAGGATCAGGACGCCGCCGACGCAATACTGCAGGAGGATCTCGCGCATCTGTGGTCTCCCCCCGGGGCTAAGCTGGCTGGATTTTGGATCAACGACTGGGCGAATGCAAGATAATTCGGATGGACTAGTGAATTTAAATCCGCTCTAGGATCGGGTAGGATCCGCACTGTATGCTCCTTCCGCGTTGGCGTGAGCGCCTCCTGGAGCGAGTCGCCTTCCTGTATTTCGTTGAGAATAGGGCACAAAGCGAGATCGGCAAGGATGAGGACGTTCGCAGGCTCTACCACGCGAAGAGAAGCGAGGCACGACAAGAGGTCCCGCCAACAGTCAGCCAGACAACGGTGAACCGACTGGTACATGAAGCGCGTGAGCTCGGCGTGGCCGGTGTTTCGGTGGACTGGTCCTTTGCTGTGACCTTGAAGGAAGACCAAGCGCTGTCCGCCGAGCTCGCCGACGCGTTCGGGCTAGACGAGTGTGTCGTCCTGTACGATTCGGCCGTCGAGGCGGTGGGGCCGGGGAACTCTGGCGATGCTTCAGCACAGCCGAGTGAGGTCGGGGACGAGCATCGCCTCATTCTCGGCCTAGCCAACGTCACCGCCGGGGACGTCAAGAGCACGTGGTCTGCCGGGGATCACATCGCTTGTGGAGGGGGCCAAACCATCTGCTGGTTTGCCCGCGCTGTGCGGCGGAACCCGCCGCGGAAGCGAGACCTGATCTTCACCCCGCTGGCCGGCCGACTCTGGGTGGAAGACTGGCGAACCGGCGATGCCGACATCATGGAGAGGCCGCTCGACGCCGACGACGCGGTGCATATCCTGTCGGAGGCGTTCGAAACCCAGAAGGGAGGGCGGTTCAGCCAGATCAACCAGCCGCTCTATATGGCCAGTGCGCCCGACGCCGACGTGATCCTCAAAAAGCACTGCCCGTTTGGGCGCAACGGTAGCTGGAACTGGAAGCTGCCGCCAGCGACGCGGGCATATGTCGGCGTCGGATCGCTGGACAGCGACAATCACCGGCTGGCGAAGTTCCTCAAGCGCTTCGAGCATCGAGACAAGAATGCGAAGCAGTCGTACCTGCACGTGGCGGGTAACGCACTCGTCAAGATCCGAAAGGAGTGCAGCTCTTCTGGCCTTCCCTTGCCGGGCGACGTCGGGAATCGACTGTTTCCAACGCTCCCCCTGCCTTGGGAGATCAAGGACAAGACGGAGCGCGCCAGCCTGAACGGACGCATCGGTCGCATCAGCGATCTTGTTCAAGGGCTCAACGAACGCGCAGTCATCATGAGCTGGCAGCACCTTCGTAGCACGCGCTCGGTCCGCGTGATCGCCGGAGGCACGAGCAAGCGCCGTGCGCTATGGACGGTCCTACTCGCGGCGAGCTTGGATCGCCCAACACCACGCTCGAGAGGGGGCTCCAGGACGGCGCCATTCGTCAACGAACTGACGACCGATCGCGAGACGGCGAAAGTGCTCCTGCCGGCTATCCGTGCGCTGAAGAACGACGTGCACCTACTGCGCCTCTATCACGACATCTGCTGCAGGATCGGTCTCTCGAACGTCCGTCCCACCGCGTGAACGTCGCGTCGTCTCGTCTGGCCGGCCTCTCGGGCCGGCACGCTTCGGGAACGGTGCACGAGACGGAGATAGCGCCGTGGAGCTCACTGCCCGCCAGGTCTCTTCGCTTGCCGCCTTGAGGAACTTCAGCAGAGCGGCATGGAACAGGTCCGGCGCTTCGAAGTGCGGGACGTGACCCAGGTTGGGGAGCAGGACCAGCTCGGCGCCGGGGATAGTGTCGGCGATGCGCTTGGGCCGCGCCGGGAAGTCCGGGCTGTCCTTCTCGCCACCCAGCACGAGGGTCTTGACCTTAATGTGCGGCCGGTCGTAGACGACGGGATCCAGGTACGGCATCTGACCGACCAGCGCGCGCACCATGGCGAACCGCGGCCAGTCGCCGGCCACGGTCCAGCCGTGGTGAATCCGCACACATCGCTCGTACTCCGGCTTCCACGTTCCGCAAGACCGTGAAGGGGACGCTCCAGGCGATGATCGTCGTCCCGCTGGCCCAGGGCCTGGCGGCCGTGATCGGGTTCCTGATCTTCGGCGTCCCCTCGCCCTTCGTCTGGGGGGCGGCGGTGGCGCTCGCCGCGATGGTGCCGATCCTGGGCTCGCCCCTCGGCTGGGTCCCCGCGTGCGTCTACCTGTCGTTGACCGCGGAGACCTGGCAGGCCGTCGGGTTGCTGGTCTATGGGGTCGTGCTGATCAGCGGGATCGACAACGTGGTGAAGCCGATGCTCCTTCAGGGCAGCGCCCAGATCCACCCCATGCTCGGCTTCCTGTCGATCCTCGGCGGCGTCCTGGCGTACGGGGTGACGGGCTTCCTGGTGGGGCCGGTCATCCTGTCGCTCGTCCTCTCCGCGATCCGGATCTACCGGATGGACGTGCTGCGCCCGCCCGCCGTCGCGGCCTCCGCTCACCCCGACGCGACCCCCGCCGAGCCCGGGGCCGAGACCGTATCTGCTTCGCGCGCTTAGGCTTGGGCAGACGAGCCCGCCTCGGGGCTCGCCTTGCCTGGCCCCATCGCGTGTGATAACGTCTCGCCGGTTGTCCACCCAGAAGCCCCCGGAAGAGAAGCGGGAGAGTCAGGTCTCTGGTGATTGGACGCGGGTCGTTCGCGACCTGGCGCCCTATCTCGGGATCGGGACGAGCTTGGCGGTGACGGTCCTCCTGGGGCTCCTGGGCGGCTACGGGCTAGATGCCCGGTTCGGGACCCCGGCCGATGTTCCTGCTCTTGGGCGGGGTCATCGGCCTGGGCCTGGCGCTCTACCAGTCCTTCATCTGCATCCGCGACCAGCCGTCTCTTCTCGGCCAGTACACGATCTTCGGCGAGGTGGTCTCGGGGATGGAGGTCGTGGACCAGCTCAGCCTCACCCCCGTGGAGGGGGACAAGGCGAAGGAGCGGGTCGAGATGAAAGTCACGATCCGCCCCCCCGCGCCCGTGGCGCCTTAGGGGCCCTCTCTTACCGGGAGCCATCCTTGCCTCAGAAGCACCGGATCGCATATAGTCCGGGTACTCAGCAGAATCGGATTGAAACCGTTGCACGCTTCTCGATGTTCGGTCGGGGAATGGGCGTTGCGACGCCGCCGAATCGTAGGTGCGTCGTTCGGCGTCGCCATCTTGGCCGTTGCTGTCGCAGGTTCTCCTTCACCACTCTTCGCGGAGTCGGTCCGCCAGGTCGAGCGGGTCATTGACGGGGACACATTCGTTGCCGACGGCGGCGAGCGAATTCGGCTTATCGGTGTCGATGCCCCTGAACTGAGCGCACCAGACGGCTCCGGGATCGCTTCCGCAGCGGTCGCGCACACCCTCCTCGACGGGCAAAGCGTCCGACTGGAGAGTGGAAGCGAGCACACCGATCGTTATGGCCGTACTCTCGCCTACGTCTACCTTCCTGACGGCACGATGCTGAATTCCGAGCTGATTCGCCGAGGGTATGCCCGCGAGTTTCTTTCGTTCCCACACGCGAGGTCCCACGAGTTTCTGGCCCTGGAACACGAGGCCCGAACAGCAGCTCGTGGCCTTTGGGGGACACCGAACGCTTTTCAGTCACTGCCAACGGTGCCAGGAGGGTGGTCCCTCATGGGACGCCTCGGGTCGATGATTCCGCTTATTCAGACCTTCCGCGGCTGGTTGATGATCGGGCTTCTGTTTCTCTTATGGGCCTTGATGAGCATTCCAGCCTACTTCCTTCTTCTGGCTGTCGAGAGGATTCGTACGCAAGTCAGCCAAGAACGAACATCGCTAGAGCGAGCCATTGATGCTGCCCGAGTCGCTCGCTATGCTGGCATCGAGACCAGAACGAAGGCGCTCACAATCGACCCACCCTTGTACGGCAGGTGGGAATTCCTCACGCGGACCTGGCAGAACACTTGTCTTGCATTATCTGCCCCGGTTCGCGAGTGGGCACGAGACTTCGATGCGGTCACACGCGAAACCAAGCTTGCCTCTTCGACGGCTTCCAAGTTACTGGCCGCCGCGTCTGACCTGGTTATCCCCTTGCGCGAAGATAACGTCTCAATCGATGCGGCGGCCCGAGGTAAGCGCTCCGTGGCCTGGGTGACAGTGCTGTTTGGAGTACCAGGCGTGATCGGTCTGATTTCAGTCAACACTGGCATGCTGAGTCAAATTCTCCTAGAACTCGGAATCGTACCGGCGAACCTTCGCTTTCTGGGCCTTTCGCTCCATTTCGTTTTTGCGCTTCTTCTGACTGTCGTTGAGGCGGGGATCGGCTTCATGCATGCAGTAACCAAATCAACCGACCCTCATCGGCTAAGCCTTTCGTCGGTACTCGCGGTCGTCGGAGGGTTCGCCATCGCTTGCGTCGAGGGCTTTTTCTACTCGCGCATCGGAGCTCAGAGCGAGATTTCAGACCGGCTCAGTCGCCTCACAGTGTTCGGTGCCAATTTCACCTCCGAAGAGATCTTCTTTCTGTGGGGATTATTGCTGGTGCTTACCCTCTTCGGATTCGGGAGCGTTGTTGGCGGCGCAATCCTGACGATCGCCCGGACGAAAGCAACCTCCATCCGTCATGTGCGCAGCGTGCAGACCGCGGCGGCAGTTACGGCAAGTTCCGTCGAACGCGCGGGAGAACGGCTGATCGCATACAGCGCCCAATGGGGGAACCTCGACTCTCCCGAGGCGCCTCCTGTCTGCGTTCAAGCAGCACAGAACATACGAGACCTGCTTGCGCGATCTCCAGAATGGGCCTCGGTCGAGACCGTTCGTTTGGGGTCACACGATGTCACCGCTCTGGGAGTACGGACTTCGGTGTGCCTTGGCCTCGCCGCGGGCGCGTCTCTGCTCATGGCATTAGTCTTTAGCGTTCTCTACCGATCGGCAGTGCCGGCATCTAGTCGATTGGTTAGCTGGGCTGCGGGCTTTGGTCTTGGGGCCGCATGTGTGGCGGTGGGTTTCCTGCTTAGGCCTCGTGACGCCTTTGAGTTCACTGGTCATGGCCGCGTGCTGAAGGAGCATTCGATGTCGACCTTGGCCGTCCTGATCGTTGTGGGCGCTCTCATCCTAGGCTGGGGCTCTTACGGTGTTGTGGCTGGTTGGTTGGGCGTCAGGTCCGCCATGCTCGGCCTCGCTGTCATCGGACTCGGGCTAACCCTGGTCCTCACGTGCCGGGAGGTCGCTGCTTTGGCGCCGTTCGTGCTGTTAGAGGTTACTCGTTTCACGAACCTCCTGCTCACACTGGCTGGTAGGCTCGCACTTCTGTGTATGTCCCTTGCCGCGGCTCTGCTTGCTCTGTTCAGCGCCGTCATGCAACTCGTGGCCGCGCCCACCGTGTTCGTCGCGAGTCGCCTGGCGCGCCACGAGAGGGCTCCATCGGCCGCGTAGGACTCCAGTGGCTCAACGGCTGAGATGTGTCGCGGTCGTAGGCGTGCTTGCTGTGATGGTTGCATCACGGGCCGGTCCCGAGGGTACGAAAGACCAGGGTACTGCGGTGACTGTTCTCGTTGACGTCAGCCAAAGCTTTGTGCCCTTCAGTCGCGACGATCTGGCCGCACTAAGGACCGTCGCGGAGGTCATCAAACAAGGCGCGAGCGGTGCTGGGTGGCCAACTCCCGTGACGATCTACTGGTCGACGATAAGCTCTCACAGCCTGTTCGGAGTTTCAGTTTGCGGTCCTCCGATGCGCTACCAACCGACCCTCATTCCAAAAGAGGCGTCAGATCCGTCGATCATTGGCAGTCGAGGGAAGCTCGCGTATCGCCTTGACGAGTGTGTGAAAGCGATCGAGCAGGAGGGCAAGATGCATCCGGCGCCCCTCACCGACCTGTCAGGTGCCCTTGCACTGGCGGGCGAGCTTGGGCGGGAAGGTCAAAGAGCATACCTGATTGTGATCTCGGACTTCATGGAGGACAGCCCTGCGACGCTTGTACAGTTTCACTTGCACCGTGAGGCGGTTGCCATGCTCTACAAGCCTGAGACTCACGATGCGCCGAACGCCAACATGCTGTTTCGGCGGCTAGGGGAGTGGGAAGCTCGATTCAAAGCTGCAGGTGCCACAAAAGTCTGTCGGCGACCTATCAAGGGATTGTCTGCGGATGCGCTGGCGGGCTGCCTCTAGGCCCGGAGGCGGGAGCAACAGTTGAACCTAGGATTCTCGCGGGACGCGATTCACCGTCATAACCTGGGCATCGCTTGGGTCATGGCGGCGCTCCTCGGATGTGGGGCGATCGCCGTCGCACGCGAGGTAACAGTCACAAGACTGCTTGCCCCGCTGGTAGTCATGGCCGCATACCTCGCTTACGGGCTCTCACAGGGGCGACGAAACACTCCGAAGCTGGCGGACTCGATTTATTTCCTGGGATTCTTGTGGACGCTTTGGGCGCTCATCTACACGATTATCGCAAGAGGCGGCCAGCTGCACGCCCACGACGTATTCCTGGTCTTTGGGTACGCCCTTGTAACAACTGGGGCCGGCATATTTTGTAGACTCGCGCTCATCCAATTCCACATAGCCCTTTCAGACCAGGAGACGACCGCGCGGGAGGACATCGAGGGTGCGGTGACTCGCTTTGTGAGCACCTTGTCCGAAGGGGACGAGCGACTCCGCGCCAGCCAGGACGAGATTATGTCGACCCTTAAGGCGTGGTCTCAAGTGACCACAACGCAATGGAGCGCCACCCTTCACGGAGCCGAGGAGAAGTGCGTTGCGTCGCTCGAGAACACCACTCGTCGCCTCGGCGCCAGCCTTGACGGCGTCTCGACCAATATAGATGCCATCGCTCAGGCTTCGAATGAGATGAAGGTCGAGCTTCACGAGACAACGCAGGTCCTCAGGTCGCTGCGGACACGGCTGGACTCCAGTCTCACTCGGTTTGCATCCGATGTTGCGACAGAGTCGACGCACATTACCGGGGCGCTCGTCGGCTTCGCCGCTCGGTTGGATGCTATCGAAGTACCGAAAGAGGCCCTTTCGGCTCGTCTTGATTCACTTATCGGTCATGCCGAGCAGTTGGTCCACGAAATCCTTACACGCCTTGCGTCAGATTTTCGAGCCGAGTCGACCCACGCGATGCAAGCACTGGCATCGTTTGCGGCTCGCGTGGACGCAATCGAGATCCCCCCAAACGCCATCGTGTCTCAACTTGAGTCCCTGATCGAACTTGCAGAGCCGGCCGTGGGGCGGCTAGCTGCAGGCGCTGATCAACTCGCGGCGAACTGCGATCGCTGTTTCAATTCCGTCGGGCAGCTCACATCCGAGGCCGATAGACTTTTCGGTGAGGTGGTGCGAATTAACGATCTCATCAAGGAGATGCCCGGAGCCATAAGGCAACTGGAGAACTCGGTAGTAGACCTCTGTGGCGACGTCCAGTCAAGGGCGGCCAAGCATATCGAGGTGGCGGAAATAGCGATCGCGGACGTCAAGGCAGCGGGAGCTGACTTGCAGCGGACGACCCGTGAAGTGCTCGAATTTACGAGACGACACCTTGATGGGAAACCATGACAAGGCTCGACTCACGCGATCTCGTCATGTCGATGACACTCGCTGAGATCTTCATACTGCTAGTTCTTGTTCTGTGGTGGGGTTCAGCTCTTGAGGCGCAAGGTGACGGCTCACCTACGGTCGCGATAGCGGTACTTAACGGCCAGCTTGCGGACCTTCGGGCCGAGCATGACAAACTGCGAGCCGATCGTGATCGCGCGAATCGCGAGTTGGAGGAGGCGCTAGGGCGGCTCGAGGCCGTTCGAGCCATGCTTGGCGCGCGTGACACTAGCCTCCGGGCTTTCGGCGAAGGGCTTGGCTCTCAGCTCGCGGTTGCGAAGGAAACGGGGAAACGGGGAAGGCCGAAGTGTGTTGACGCCAACACTCTGATCCAAGTCAACGCAGACGGCACTCTGACAGCGACGCTCGTCACCGGCGATGCCAAGACACTGGCTGAGCTAAGGACCCTAGGCGCGAACACTGGGGATAGAGATTCGGTTCTGGATCGGTCCGACCTTGAGCGCCTTCTCGGTGCGGTGTCCGAGTACTACAGGCACCACAATGATTGTCGCTTCGACTATCGGCTGCAGTACCGTTCGACGGCCGACTATCATGACGCGCGGCAATGGCTGGAAAGGGTCTTTTATCCTGAACGTGTTGTAAGACTTGCAAACTGAGTTCCATGACGAACTCGTCGACTTTCGAGCCGACGTCGTGCTACGGGCCTTGGCGAGGGAATTCCAATGCCCCGCGAAGACGTGGAACGAGATTCGTTGGAGACTTGACACCGGCGCGCCGATGGACAGTGTCTATGTTTTACTAAGAATGCGCCTGGCTCCAAGCCTCTGGCTGCGCGTTATGGGATGGGTGGAAGATCTTGTGAACGCCGCCTACTCTGCCTGGAAGCGGTAGCCACAGACCGCATCATAAGTCATCAGGTAACGCTCGCCAGATCGCCCCAGGCGTACTCAGGGAGGCGGCTGCGCGGCGGCCTCAGAAACTCGCCGCGCCCGTCACGTAGGGCAACTGCCGCCAGGCTTCGGGGTGAAGCTGGAGGAGCGCGCGGAAGGCCGCCGCGTGCGCCCGCGGGTCGGGGTGGGGCGCTATGTACTGCTCCGCGACGAGGTCACGCCAGCGCAGGAGCTCGCGCCGGAGCGACCGGCTGTCGCTCACCTGGACCGTCAGGTCCGTCAGGGCGAGGACACGCTCGTAGCTGCCTTGCAGGCGCTCGCGGTCTTCGGGGCCGAGCAGCTTCGAGGCACGGTTCATCTCGTTCGCGATCATCAGGATCTGCCGGGCTCGCGGGTATTGCCGCCACCGGTCGGGCGTGAGGCCGGCGTGCTGCGACATCGTCAGAGAGGCTCCCCTTCGCCAACGAGAGCGAAGGTGATCTCCTGGACGGTCCGGCGCAGGGCCGGGTCGTGCAGCTCCATGCCGCGGTTGCCCGCCGCCGGCCGGATGTTGATGAGCGACGTGTACTCGATGCACCCGTCCCGGCCCCGGCCCGGGTAGTAGTTCGCCCCCCACAGGTCGGCCTGGCGGCTGCCCGCCTCCAGCAGGACCTGCTCGGCGTCGGAGTGCATCTCGCCTCCGATCGCGATGAGCCGCCGTTCCACGTCCACCACGTACTTGACCATCTCCTCGAAGCGCTCCACCAGTCGTCGCAGCTCGGCGGAACCGATCCGGCGCGTGAGCAACACCACGTCCGGCGGCGAGGCATCCATGGGAAACGCCGATTGTAAGCCTACTCCCGTCCCACTCCCAGCGCGTCCGCCACCCGGTTGATGTAGTTGAACCAGGACGCGATGAGCGTGATCTGCAGGATGCCCCGGTCGTCGAAGCCCGCCGCGCGCAGACGCTCGTGGTCCTTCGGGCTGACGCGCGTCGCGTCCTTCGTCAGCTTGGTCGCGTAGTCGAGCATGGCCCGGTCGGCCTCGGAGAGCGGCGCTCTCTCGTAGTCTTCGACCAGCGCCTTCACGAACGCCTCGTCGAGCGTCACGGCACGCAGAAACTCTGCGTGGGAGTCCACTCAATAGTGGCAGCGGTTCACGGCCGAGACCCGGGTGGTGATCATCTCGTGTTGGGCGCGGCTGAGCGGGAGGTCGGGGGACAGGAGGGCCCCGTAGGTCGCGAAGGCGTGGAAGAGCGCGTCCGGGATCAGGGTGTGGGTGGCCACGATGCTCCGCCGGCCGTCGTCCCCCGGGTCTCGGGCGTACTCCTTGGGGTAGAGCTGGTGCTGCCCGTCCAGGGCCTTGCGTAGCGCCTCGTCGGCCTCGGTGAACGGGATCGTCTTGATCCAGGCCATCCGGCCTCCTCCAGGGGTTCAGGGAAGGGACAGGGCGTGGCGCCGTGGCGCCATCAGGAACCGATAGACCGGCGCCCCCAGGGCCACCACGGCCACGCCCAGCGCGGCCTGCTTCGGGCTGCCCGCGGCGAGCAGCCCGAGCAGGGTCATGAGCAGGGCCAGGAAGGCGAAGAGGGTCGCGGGGTAGCCGGGGACGCGGTAGACGCCGGCGCCGGGCCGGGGAAGACGGAAGAGCCCGGTCACCGTGAGGGCGACGAAGGCCACGGTCACGAAGATGAAGTAGGCGACGATCTCGCCGAAGGTGCCGAGGGCCACGAGCAGGCAGGCGAGGCCGGCCTGGATGGCGATGGCGCGGAGCGGCGTGCCGAAGCGGGGATGCACCTCGGCCACCGGAGTCAGGAAGAGCCCGTCACGGGCCATCGCGTAGTAGACCCGCGGGGCGGCCATGAGGTAGGCGGCCAGGCTGCCCAGCACGACCACGACCACGATCGCCGCGAAAACCCGGCCGCCCGCGGGTCCGAACAGCGCCTCGCCGGCCTGGGCGGCGAAGGCGTCGCCGGAAGAGCCGCTCTGGAGCGGCACGAGGTACATCAGGACCGCGCTCGTGAGGATGTAGACCACGGTCACGATGCTCACGCCCAGGGCGAGGGCCCGGGGCAGCGACCGGCCGGGGTCGCGGATCTCGCCCGCCACCTTGGCCACGTCCCAGAACCCGCCGAAGGAGAAGAACGCGGCCACGATGCCGCCGGCCAGACCCGCGCCGAGGGGGGCCGAGCCGGGCCGCGGGGTCACGAAAGGAGCGAAGTGCGACCACTGGCCATGGCCGAAGGCAAAGCCCCAGATTACGATCACGGACAGGAGCAGGAGCTTGAGGACGGTGAGAAGGCCCAGCAGGCGCGCCCCCGCCCGCACCCCCAGAGCGTTGACGATGGCGACGGCCAGGATCACGCCCATGGCCACCGCCATCCGGCCGGCGGGGGAGAGCGGGGTCAGGTACGCCACGTACTGGGCGATGCCGGCGGCGAAAGCCGCGGTCAGGCCGGGGTCCATGACCAACAGGCTCTTCCAGCCGTACAGGAACGCGAGGCCGGGGCCCCAGGCCTCCCGCAGGTAGACGTAGCCGCCGCCCGCCTCCGGATAGCGCGCGGCCAGCTCCCCGTAGCAAAGCGCGCCGCAGAGGGCGGTCGCGCCCACGGCCAGCCACACCACGAGCACCCAGAACGGCGACCCCAGCGCCTTCGCCATCTCGGCCGGGGTGAGGAAAATCCCGATCCCGATGATCTCGCCCACCACGAGCGCCACCGCGGCGCCCGTACCCAGGCGGCGCTCGAGGCCGGCGGTGGCGTGGTTCACGCGTTCACGTCGCCCGCAGTCATTCCTCCCACCTTGAGTCCGATGATGAAGCGCGTCTCCGGCTTGTGCAAGCAGGCATTGGCCTCGAAGCGTCGAGGCCGTGCGGGCCGTCGCAGAAAAGGGTTGAAGCGGCCCTCGGGCGACCGCATACTCGGCGCGCTTCACGCGGGAGGAGCCGATGGAAGGATCGAGGTCGCAGGGGCGCCGGCGGGACGGGACCTGGGCCGCAGCCACGCTCCTCGTCGCGGCTACGCTCGCCTGGGTGGCCACTCCGGCCGTGCTGATCCAGCCCTTCAGGGGCCAGACCGCGTTCGGGGTTGCCCTCGCCTACGAGCTGCGGCAGAAGGCGCCGGCGGTGACGCTCGCCGGCTTTGTCCTCCTGCTGCCGCTCCTCCTGCGCCTGGCGCGGAGCCTCACGCATAAATGGCAGTGGGCGCCCCTCGCCGTGCTCGCGGTCCTGGCCGGCGGCTCGGCCTGGTTCGCCCGCCAGAACCACTTCGAGTGGATGTTCAACCCGCTGTCGCGCCCGACCTATGCTCCCGCGACCCTGGTCGACTTCGCGGACGACCGCGACATGGTGGTGGCGATCGAGATCCAGGGTGACGCCGTGGCCTACCCCGTGCGCCAGCTGGCCTATCACCACCTCGTGCAGGACACGGTCGGAGGGGTTCCTGTCGTCAGCACGTATTGAACGCTCTGTCACACCGCCCTGGTCTGGGAGCGGACGATCGACGGACGGGCGCTCGACTTTCGTCTCTGGGGGATCAACAACCAGAACTTCATCATGCGTGACGAGCAGACCGGCTCCTGGTGGCAGCAGGTGAGCGGGGAGGCGATCCAGGGCCCGCTCGAGGGACGGCGCCTGAGCGGCGTGGTCCACGACGAGGTCTCGTTCGGGATCTGGAAGGCCGAGCGTCCCGGGGGCAGGGTCTTGAAGCCCGTCCCCGGCAAGTCCGACCAGTACGCCCCGGCGAACTGGGAGCGGCGGATGAAAAAGGCGCCGACGGTGACCCCGAAGACGCCGGGCGATCCCCTGGAGCCGCGGACGGTGGTCGTGGGGGTGAGGTTGAACGGCCGCGCGAGGGCCTACCCCTTTCCCTTGCTCCGGATGCAGAGCCCGGTCCTCGACACGGTCGGAGGCGTGCCGATCGTCCTCGTGGTGGGCGACGACCAGAAGTCGATCCGTGTGTTCGAGCGTACGCTCGACGGTCGGAGGCTCGAGCTCTTCGCCAAGGCGGGCGCTACCAACCTGCGTCTCGTGGACGCGGAAACCGGGAGCGAGTGGGACTTCGGCGGGCGGGCGCTGAGCGGACCCCTGGCGGGGGGCCAGTTGGCCAAGGTGAAGGCCCTCAAGGAATACTGGTTCGACTGGAAGACCTACCAGCCCGCGACCGCGATCTACACGCGTGGGGCGCCGCCCCCGGGCTGAGGGGCCGCCTTGCTCGCCCGGTCCCACGCGCCCTATGATCGGCCGCGTGCTCCTGACCTGTCCGTCCTGCGGCAAGCCGTTGTCCGAGGGGGCGGCGGTCTGCCCGTTCTGCCAGGCCCAACTGCACCCAATGGGTCCGGGGGCCCCGAAGGACGTCGCGGCGCCGGAGGCCGGGCTCCCCGAAGGCGGAGAGCCCGTAGCCTGGGTCGAGCGCGGCCTCATTCTCGTCAACCAAGGGGATGACGAAGGGGCACTCGCGGCCTTCGACCGAGCGCTCGCGCTCGAGCCGCGGAACGGCGAGGCCTGGATGGGCAAGAGCGTGGCCCTCGGCCGCCTCGGGCGGATTCAGGAGGAGCTCGCCTGTCTGGACGAGGCGCTCCGCCTGGAGCCCACCAAAGGCCAGGCCTGGTACAACAAGGGAAATTCGCTGGTGCGGCTGCAACGGTTGGCCGAAGCCCAGGCCTGCTTCGCGGAGGCCACGAAGCACGCGCCGGACTTTCCCCTCGGCTGGTACAACAAGGGCCTGGCCGAGTACCACCTCGGCCAGCTCGGCGAGGCGGCCGCGTCGTTCGGCGAGTTCCTGGCGCGGGCCCCCGCGGACCATCCGTTCCGGGCCACGACCGAAGCGGTGGTGGCGAAGCTCGCGGCGGGCCAGGCCCCGCTCCTCCGATCCACCGTTTCGTCGATCCCGGACGAGCCGCCGGCTCTGGAGCCGCCCGCGGCGACGCCCCTCGAGCCCCCGATACAAATCGAGCCCCTGATGCCGGTCGAGTCCCCCGTGCCGGTCGAGCCCGTGGTGTCGGTCGCACCCACCGCCCCCGAGCCGGCGCGCCTCCCCGTTCCCGAACCGGCGCCGAGCCCACCCGCGACCTCGGCCCCCGTGCCGAGCCCGGCCGCCAAGCCCGCCCGACCCGCCTCCCCCGTGGAGCAGTTGAACGAAGCCGGCCAGCGCCTCTTCGGGGCCGAGCGCTACGAGGAGGCCCTCGACTGTGCCAACAAGGCGCTGGCCCTCGACCCGCGCGACGCCACGTCCCTCAGCCGGCGCGCCAACTGCTTCTTCCTCCTGGGAAGGGGTGAGGACGCGGTCGAGGCGCACGAGCGGCTGCTCGAGCTCCATCCGGGCCGGATCGGGAGCTGGCTCGACAAGGCGGTGACGGAGAAGCGGCTCGGGCGCGATGCCCAGGCTCTTCGGTCGGTGATCGACCTGCTCGAGGTGGCCCAGGACGACGACGATCTCGCGCGCTCCGCGCGAACTCTCAAGAAGGAGCTCGAATCGAAGAAGGCGAGGCCGGCCGCCCGCAGCCACCTCGGGTGGCTGGCCCTCGCGCACCAGGCGGTGGTGGAAGGCCGTCTGCGGGACGCCCTCGAGCTGCTCGACCGTGCTCTCGCCCTCGCCCCCCGGGATCCGGAGCTTTGGCGCTACAAGGGCGACGTGCTCGTGGAGAGGCAGCAGCTCGACGAGGGGCTCCACTGCTACTCGGAGGGGCTCCGGTACGCGCCGCGGGACCCCCAGATCTGGCACGCGCAAGGGACGGCCCTGGCCCAGCTCCGCCGCTTCGAAGCCGCAGTGGCGGCGTGGGACCGCTCGATCGAGGCCGCGCCGCTCCACGCCGCATCCTGGGCCGAACGGGGAAAGACCCTCGGGGTCCTGAAGCGTCACGAGGAGGCGCTCGCCTCCCTGGAGCGGGCGGTCGCCCTCGCCCCCGGAGTCGCCGCGGCCTGGTACGACAAGGCGCTCGCGGAGGAGGCGCTCGGCCGCCACGCGGACGCGGCCAAGAGCCTCCGCGAGTTCCTGGAGCTGGCGACTCCGGAGACGGACGCGGAGATCGAGCAGGCGCGGGCCCGACTGGCCGCCCTCGAAGGTGGCGCCGCCGGCGCCACCGCGCCGGCCCCGGCCCCGGTGGAGAACCCATCTCCCGCCCCCGTCGCCGCCGGTCCGGCCGAAGCCACGGTGCCGAAGGTCGTCGCCACCGTCAGCCATGCCGAGGCTCTGAAGCGGGGGGAGAGCCAGCTCGAGCTCGGCTCCTTCGGCCCCGCCATCGAGTGGTTCGACCAGGCGATCGTCGCCGACCAGCGGGCCTACAGCGCGTGGACCGGCAAGGCGGAGGCCCTCCTCGGCCTGAAGCGCCACGCGGAGGCGGTGGCCCACTTCGACAGGGGCCTCGCCCTCAACCCGCGCTACGTGATCGGATGGCAGAAGAGGGCGGCCGCCCTGGAAGCCATGGGCGACGACCATGCCGCCCTCGACTCGTGGGAGCGCGCGCTGCGCTTGGCCCCCCAGAACGCGATCCTCTGGCACGGCCGCGCCCTCGCCCAGGTCAGCCTGGGCCGCCTGGAGGAGGCGCTCAAGAGCTTCGAGCAGGCGCTGGCGCGCGACCCGAATCT
>WNGL01009971.1_pt1 | contig 15507 bp, 16 predicted proteins | sample 5400591 | NCBI WGS metagenome assembly WNGL01 (sample SAMN13153377, study PRJNA577476) | soil metagenome | isolation source: 80 cm soil or saprolite under Garry oak tree replicate 1 | place: USA:California | collected 2016-06-15
GATCCCTGCCGCCGTGCACACGAGTACGAACCAAGTTGACCGTAGTGCAGGTGAGTTCGGACACTCCGCGAATCCGAAGTCCTCTGCACGCAAGGGCGAAACCCCACGTCAGTCATGCAGACGACTTCGGGCATTGACAGCAGTGGGCCCGGCGTCCGTGAACGATCCTTCCCGGCCACGGCGGGCAACTGCCTATGACGGTCACTCCAACATTTCGTCACGAAACGTGGCCGGCTCGCTGGTGGCCAGTCCACGCCGAGCTGCCGTTCGGCGTGGGCTCGCGTGCTGTGGGGAAAGCGCGCGCTAGACGAACCGATCGATCGATCCGCCCGGATATCGCGCGATCCTTCCGCAGCCCGAGACCGCTCGCGATCGGCGGCTCAGACGTGATCTTCGTTCGGCTACGTCGCGTAGCCCCTGCGGGCCGTTGAACTTGTACAAGTCTGCAGCGCAGTTGGCTCTTCCGGTCAATCCGTCGGCCGGCGAGCCTGGCGGCCAGGCGCCGCCCGCTGGCGGAGGCGTCCTGCCACGGCGCGGGCAACCGGTTGATGGCGGGGCTGGTGGTTGGTGTCAGGGAGCGGCGAGTGCTCTGTCCCTGGCTGGGGTGGTTGCGGCGGGGGTTGCCGGGAAGCTGATTTCGATGATGAGGCCGCCGGGGCGGCCGGGGGTGATGGTGAGGGTGGCGTTGTGGGCCTTGGCGATGGCCGCCACGATGGGCAGGCCCAGGCCGAGGCCCTCCTGATCGGCGCGCCGGCCATCGGGCAGGCGCTGGAAGGGCTCCAGCAGCCGGGTGAGCTGCCCGGCGGGGATGACCGGGCCGGTGTTGGTGATCGTGAGCGTGGCGCGGGGGCCGTCGGCGGTTACCCGGATGCCGACCTGGCCGCCGGGGATGTTGTGGCGGATTGCGTTGCCGATCAGGTTGGCGGCCAGCCGCTGCAGCAGGCGGGCGTCGCCGAGGATTGGCGCGGTGGTCATGGAGGCGCTGATGGCCAGCCCGCGGGCGGCGGCGTCTGGCTCGCAGGAGTGCAGGGCGCTGGTGGTGATGGCGGCGAGGTCGAGGGGTTCGCGGTGGTCGAGGCCGCGCTGGCTGCGGGCCAGGGTGAGCAGCGCCTCGATCAGCCGTTCCTGGTGCTCGCCTGCTGCCAGCACGTCCTGGCAGGTGGCCCGGTAGCTGGCCAGGGTGGGGCGGGGGTCGGTCAGCACCGTTTGCAGCAGGGTGCGGGTCAGGGTGAGCGGGGTGCGCAGTTCGTGCGAGGCGTTGGCGACGAACTGCCGCTGGGCGCCGAACGCCGCCTCCAGGCGGGCGAGCAGCCCGTCGATGGTGTCGCCGAGGTCTTTGAGCTCATCGCCGGGGCCGGGCACGGCCAGCCGCTGGTCCAGGTTGTCCTCGGAGATCCGCCGGGTGGCCGCGGTCATCTGGCGCAGCGGGCGCAGCACCCGGCCCGCGACGACCCAGCCCAGCACGGCCGAGGCCACGGTCATGGCGGCCAGCGCGATCCCCGAGGAGGCCAGCAGCTGGTTCACCGCGGCCGCGTGCTGGTGGGCGGCCTGGGCCGCGTACTGGGCCTGCAGCTGGCGGCTGCGTGCCTGGAGCTGGTGGATGCGTGCCTGGCTCGTGCCGGGCCCTACGGCGACCCCCGCCATACGCTCCTGAGGCGGGGGCCAGCCGCGGGCCAACACGATGGTGATGGTGATGGCCAGCAGCCCGGCGCCGCAGGCCAAGAACAGCGCGCCGTACAGGGCGGTCAGCCGCAGCCGGACGGTGCGCCGGGGCAGGCGGGCCGCCAGGGTGGCGGGGTGAAGGTGAAGGCGCGGGCGCATCGAAGGTCCTTAGATCCGGTAGCCGGCCTGGGCCACGGTGGTGATGACCGGCGGGTCGCCCAGCTTGGCCCGCAGCCTGCTGACCGTCATCTTGACGGTGTTGGTGAACGGGTTGGCTGCCTCGTCCCAGACGCGTTCCAGCAGTTCCTCGGCCGGCACCACGGCGCCCTGGGCGGCCAGCAGCAGTTCCAGCACCGCCAGCTCCTTCGGGCTGAGGTCAAGCCGCCGCCCGCCCCGGGTGGCGATCCGGCGGGCGGAGTCCAGGCGCAGGTCACCGCGGATCAAGACCGGGGGCAGCGCTGGGCGGGTCCGGCGCGCCAGCGCGCGGATACGGGCCACCAGTTCGGCGATGTTGAACGGCTTGGGCAGGTAGTCATCGGCCCCCAGGCCCAGCCCCTCCACCCGGTCCTCGATCGTGGCCGACGCGGTGAGCATCAGCAGCCTGCTCTCGGCGCCGCCGGCGACCAGCGCCTGGCAGACCTCGTCACCGTGGACGCCGGGCAGGTCACGGTCGAGCACGATCACGTCATAACGGCTGACCGCCGCCTTGGCCAGCGCATCGTCGCCGTCGAAGCAGACATCGGCGGCCATGCCCTCGCGGCGCAGCACGGCCGCGATCGCCAGGGCGAGCTTGGCGTGGTCCTCGACCACCAACACCCTCATGGGCCCTCTCCCGCAGCCGGCGTAATCACCCGCCCCGGGGGCGGGGGTACGGACCTTCCCCAGCATGCCCGGCCAGCGATAACAGCGGCGTAACAGCGTTACGCCCGTGTTATGGCCGCTGCCGTAGAACTAGCTCACAAGACCGTCCAGCAAGCCAAAGGACAACGTCATGCGCCACGGCACCAGTTGCGCCCACCGCCCGAGACGACGGGCCGGCCGTCTGCGGCGGGCACCGGGCCAGAGCAACGCCAGCAACGACGGCACCCGCGGCAGCCGGCGCCGGAAACGGCGGGCCCGGCTGCTGCGGCCAGGCGTGCTGGTCGCGGCCGCGGCGGGAATCACCTTGCTGGCCGCATGCGGCGGCAGTACGCCCACCACCGCAGCCCACCAGACGGTCTACCAGAACGAACTCGCCTACGCCCAGTGCATGCGCGCCCACGGCGATCCGGGTTTCCCCGACCCGCAAAGCGACGGGACCTTCAACGAAACCCAGGCAAACCACGGCGCCTTCGGCGGCCCCGTGGCCCAGTCGGCCAACAAGGCCTGCGCCCACCTGGAAGGAGGGCATCGAGAGTCTCCGGTGCAGTTCCGGCAGGATGTCGGAGGTGCCCTGAAGTTCGTTGCGTGCATGCGCGCGCACGGGATAGTGAACTACCCGGAACCGACGATCGATTGGGGCCGGGGGGTTGTCCAGGTCGGGTTCACACCCGCCAGCGGCATCGATCCGAACTCGCCGCAGCTCAAGTCCGCGCAGAAAGCCTGCCCTTTGCCCCGCCCGGGCCTGGGTGCCGGTGGATCGTGAGCAGCATCATCGGGGCAGGCCGGATAGCCGCGCGGCGGGCCGCGGTGGCTCCGGTCCCCGAACCCGGCGGCAGGCACCCGGCTGGCCCGGCTTCCAGCGGCCGTCCCGTCCTCCAGCCAGCCTCGCCGCGCTGGACATGCCGGCCCGCTGGCGGCGATCTGCGCCGCCGGCGCCAAGGCGGCGGAATCACCCGGCCCGGATGCGGTCATCGAGGGCACCGTAAGGACCGCGGCAGGAACGACGGCAGGACCAACGGCACCCGCGGCAGCCGCCGCCGGCAGCGGGGGCCCGGGTGCGGCTGCGGGAGTTGCAGCGGGCTGGGGTGCTCGCCGCCGTGGCGGGGATCGCGGTGCTGGCTGCGGCGTGCGGCGGCAGCTCGCCTGCAACAGCGGGGCAGACGGCCTACCAGCGGGAGCTTGCCTACGCACTGTGCATGCGCGGCCATGGCGATCCGGGTTTCCCGGACCCGCAAAGCGACGGGACCTTCACCACCACCACCACCACCACGGCAAACCGCGGCGCCTTCAGCGGCCTCCGGGCTGAGTCGGCTAACAAGGCCTGCGCCCACCTGGAGGGGCCGGGATGACTCCGGTGCAGCGGCAGCAGGCTCTCAACCGGCTGGTGAAGCTCGCCGGGTGCATGCGCGCGCACGGGCTGCCGTCCTTCCCCGACCCCCGGGGGTGTGGCGGCCGGGCACCCGCATCGCCGTCATCCCTTCCAGCGTCGATGTCAATTCGCCGCAGTTCAAGGCCGCGTTCACGCACTGCAGGCCGCTGCTGCACGAGGGGCCTATGCGCGGTGGACCGTGAGACGCACCGTTTCTTTTCTTCGAGCCCATCCCGGCCGGTTCACGGCGGGACAGTCCCCAGGCCCGCGGGACCGCCCGGCCGGTCGCGGGTTACCCACTCAACCGTAAGGACCAGGTCATGAACTATCAGATGCGCGGTGCGATCCGCGGCAGCCGGGGCGGGCGGCGGCTGGGGGTGCGGCGGGCCGGCGTGCTGGCCGCCGTGGTGGCCGGGATCACCTTGCCGGCCGCGGCGTCCGGCGGCGGCCCCTCGGCGGCAGGGCCGGGCGCTCACCTGACGGCCTACCAGCGGGAGCTCGCCTACGCGGAGTGCATGCGCGCCCACGGCGATCCGGGCTTCCCCGACCCGCAAAGCGACGGGACCTTCAACGAATCCCCGGCAAATGCCGGCGCCTTCCACGGTCCCGTGTTCCAGTCGGCTAACAAGGCCTGCGTCCACCTGGAGGGCCCAGGGCTGACCCCGGCGCAGCAGGAGCGGCAAACCAGCCAGCTGCTGAAGTTCGCCGCGTGCATGCGGGCGCACGGGATCACGAACTTCCAGTTCATCCCGCCAGGGCCTGGCCACTCGGGGGGCCTGCGAGCACAGGGCGCCAACCCCAATTCGCCGCAGTTCCGGGCCGCGCAGCAGGCCTGCCGGAAGCTTCAGCCTGGGCTGGGAGGTGGGTCGTGAGCAGGATCGTCTCTTCGGGCCGGGCGGCCGATAAGCAGGCCGGGGCCGACCGCCAGGCTGTTGGCCGCGGCCGCCCGGGGCGGTGGGTGGCGGTAGTGCTGGTGGTGGTGCTGGTGGTGGCCGGTGTGACAGGTGCGGCGCTGGCGGGGGTGTTCCGCACTGCCGGTTCGCCGGAGGCCGGGACTGGCAGCGGGTATGGCACGTCGGTGGCGGTGGTGACGCGGCGGACGCTGGTGTCGCAGACGAGCCTGAACGCGACGCTGCAGTACGCGGGGTCCTACACGGTGAAGGGCAAGGGTGGGGGGACGCTGACGTGGCTGCCGCCGGCGGGGCGGGTGATCGGCCAGGGTGGGGTGCTGTGGCGGGTGGACAACGGCGTGCCGGTGATCTTGCTGTACGGGATGGTGCCGTTGTGGCGGTCGCTGTCGGAGGAGATGACCGGGCAGGATGTGGCCCAGCTGAATCATGACCTGGTGACCCTTGGCTATGCCAACAGTGCCGATATCGCCGTGCTGGGATGGGATTACTTTGGGTGGGACACCAAGTACGCGCTGCAGCAGCTGCAGCTGGCGGTGGGGATGACCACCCCGGCGGGGGCCGCGACCGGGAGCCTGGCGCTGGGGCAGGCGGTGTTTGAGCCGTCGCCGCTGCGGGTGACGACGCTGACCGGGAGCCTGGGCGACCCGGCGACCGGGTCCATCTTCACCGCGACCGGCGCCCGGCAGGTGGTGGTGATCAGCCTGGACGCCTCACAGCAGGGTCAGGTCAAGGCCGGGGACAAGGTGGCCATCACGCTGCCGGACGGGTCGGTCACGGAGGGGGTGGTCTCGTCGGTGGGCCAGGTCGCCACCGCCAGTTCCTCCGGCTCGGCCACGGTCACCGTGCAGGTGACGCTGAGGCACCCGCGGGCGGCACGGCGGTGGTCGCAGGCGCCGGTGACGGTGACGATCACCACCGGGCGCGCGCCGGATGTGCTGGTGGTGCCGGTGACCGCGCTGCTGGCCCAGGCCTCCGGCGGGTACGCGGTCGAGGTGGTGGGCGCTGGCGGCCGCCACCACCTGGTGCCGGTGAGCACGGGGGTGTTCGACGACGCGGCCGGGCTGGTGCAGGTGTCCGGCTCGGGGCTGCACGCCGGGCAGCGTGTGGTGGTGCCCGCGCTATGAACGCCCACGCTGACACGACGCTGGCCGCCGGCCCCCGGCCGGCCCGGGGCCCGGGGCTGGTGCTGGAGCTGGAGCAGGTGACCAAGGTCTATCCCAGTTCCCCTCCGGTGACCGCGCTGCGAGGGGTGAGCTTTTCCGTCACGGCCGGGGAGCTGGTCGCCATCGCCGGGCCGTCGGGGTCGGGCAAGACCACGCTGCTGCACCTGGCCGGCACGCTGGACCGGCCCACCAGCGGCAGCGTGCGCCTGGCCGGGCTGGAGGTGGCGCGCCTGAGCGACCGGCAGCTGGCCGGGCTGCGGGCCACCGCGGTGGGTTTTGTGTTCCAGCAGTACTTCCTGTCCGAGCACCAGACCGCCCTGGCCAACGTCGCCGACGGGCTGCTGTACGCCGGGTACCCGGCCGCCCAGCGGCGCGAGCGGGCCGCGGCCGCGCTGGCCCGGGTCGGGCTGGGGCACAAGCTGGCCGCCCGGCCCACCCAGCTGTCAGGCGGGGAACGGCAGCGGGTCGCGATCGCCCGCGCCATCGCCGGGCAGCCGGCGATCGTGCTGGCCGACGAGCCCACCGGCAACCTCGACTCGGCCACCGGCACCGCGGTGCTGGACCTGCTCGCCGAGCTGAACGCCGCCGGGGCCACCATCGTGGTCGTCACCCACGACCAGGCCATCGCCACCCGCATGCGCCGGCGCATCGACATGCTCGACGGCCACATCACCGCCGACACCACCCCGCCGGGCGAGGCAGGTGAGCGTCTCATCAACCGCTACCGCCGGCCTGGGCAGAAAGGAACGCCATGACCACCGCCGCCCCCGCGGCTAGCCGACCGCCGGCCCCGGCCCGGCTGCGCCTGCCCGACCTGGCCCGGCTCGCGAGCGTGGGCCTGCGCACCCGCAAGCTGCGCGCCAGCCTGTCCGCGCTGGGGATCGCGATCGGGGTCGCCGCAATCGTCGCCGTACTGGGCCTGTCGGCCTCCTCCCAGGCCGGGCTGCTGGCCGAGATCGCCCAGCTCGGCACCAACCTGCTCACCGTGCAAAACGGGCAGACGTTCACCGGCGGCACCGCCACCCTGCCCACCGCCGCCCCCGGCATGATCTCCCGGCTGCCCGGGATCACCACCGTCCAGGACATCGGCGCCCTGGCCAACGTCAGCGCCTACCGCAGCCCGCTCATCCCGCCGATCAACACCAACGCCCTGAGCGTGGACGCCACCACCCTCGGCCTGCCCGCCGCGGTCGGCACCTCCCTGGCCCGCGGCCGCTACCTGACCGCCGCCACCGCCCGCCAGCCCGTGGCGGTGCTGGGGGCCGCCGCCGCCCAGCGGCTGGGCATCGATGCGATCTGGCCCGGCGAGCGGATCTGGGCCGGCGGCCTGTGGTTCTACCTGGCCGGCATCCTCAAGCCCGCCACGCTGGCGCCCGAGATCGACGCCGCGGTGCTGATCGGCTACCCCGCCGCCCACACCTACCTGCACTACGCCGGCCACCCCACCACCATCTACATCCGCGCCGCCACCGGCGCCGTCCGCACGGTCGACACCCTGCTGGCCGCCCAGGCCAACCCCCAAAACCCCGCCTACGTCAACGTCTCCCAGCCCTCGGCCGCCCTCACCGCCCAAGCCGCCGCCCAGGGCGCCTTCAACACCTTGTTCCTGGGCCTGGGCGCGGTCGCCCTGCTCGTCGGCGCCGTCGGCGTCGCCAACATCATGGTCATCTCCGTCCTCGAACGCCGCTCCGAGATCGGGCTGCGCCGCGCCCTCGGCGCCACCAAAGGCCACATCCGCACCCAGTTCCTGGCCGAAGCCATCCTCCTGTCCCTGGCCGGCGGCATCGCCGGCATCGCCACCGGCGCGCTCGCCACCGCGATCTACGCCCACACCAAGCACTGGGCCACCGTCATCCCCGTCCAGGCCTGGGCCGGCGGGATCGGCGCCGCCATCCTCATCGGCGCCCTCGCCGGCCTATGGCCAGCCCTCCGCGCCGCCCGCCTCTCCCCCACCCAAGCCCTCTGGAGCATCTGACCCCCGCACCCGGGCCATCAGCAAACCCAGGCCCGAGACGAGCAGGGTGTCCCGGCTGCCTCGCCGGCCAGTTCCATGGCCCTGGCGAGCATGTCACACGATCGCCGGGCTGTCACAGCCGGCAACAAGCACCAGTGCCTGGTCCGGCAAGCCCGCCGTCCGGCGGCTCGGTCCCGGCTCCTCAGCTGGCCCCTCGTTGGCGTCCATCAGCGCGACGATGAAGTCACCGGCGACTTGCCGTTTGAAGCCGGGCTGCTCGTGCTCGTTCGTGCCTGGTGACACGTTCGTCAACGCTCACCATGGCAGCCGGATCCACGCGGGCGATTCGGCGTTTGCGTGCCTCCACAAGACGGCGGCGACGGCGGCCTCTCACCCTTCGTGACGCCACGGTCCCGGCTTCGTGACCGTCGGCCGGCACTGGCCGCCCGCGATGACGCCCTAACCCGAAGTTACTTGATCTTGAGCATGCAAATCCGGCCCGTGACATGCTGAAACGTCGCCCGAGGCAGCACAGCGTTCTGGCTACATGACCTCGACCGGAGCGGCGGATGGGCCGTCCGGAGAAGATCGCTGGCGACCAAAGAGCTATCACGGTCAGCCCTGCCCCCAGTCCTTCTGGCTACATTCGTTGGCCTACCTTGCGGAATCTTCGCAGGTCACGAGCCATTTTCAGCGGACACGCCGACGTAACTTGGGCCTAACGCTGGCGGCAAGCGAGGTACCCGCAGAGAATCTGGGTGTATCAGAACCCGTCGTTTGTGCGACAGCGGCCGCGACGGTGCTGGCACCGCGATTGAGGCGGCTACCTGTGCGGGCGCAGGTGAGGCTCGTTTCAGGATGGGCCGGCGAGGTCGATGCCGAGGCGGGCGTTGAACGGCTCGGGCGTCAGGGCGATCTCGTCAGTGGCATACACCCCGAAGCGCTGGATGCGGGCGGTGACGTATGGGGACAGCACGGCCAGGTCCTCGGGGGTGACCCGCCAGCCCTCGGCGATCAGCTCGCGGATGACGGTCATCATGTCCACGGTGGTGTGGAAGATGACCGTGTTGGCCAGCAGGGTGGAGAACTTCAGGATTTTCTCCTGCTCCTCGGGGTCGTTGGCCGCGATCACGCCGGCGTTGCCGAACCGGCACCAGGAGGAGAACTTGTTGTAGGACTCGACCTTGTTGGTCTCGGCGGTGGTGCGCCTTCTGAGATGGGCGTCGGAGAGGAACCGCAGCAGCTGGACGGTCCGGACCGCGCGGCTGATCTCGCGGAAGGCCTGGTAGATGTTGTTGCGCCGGGAGTAGGTCGAGAGCCGCCGCAGCAGGGTGGCCGAGGAGATCTTGCCCTCCTGGACCGAGAGCACCACCCGCATGACGTCCTGGTAGTGGGCCTCGATCAGGTCCCAGTCGATGACGTTGCGGCCGGGCTCGCCGAACAGCGCGTCGGTGTGCCGGTACCGTGCCTGCGCGGTGGGGCGGTAGAAGTTCAGGTCTTTCCAGTTCCGCACCCGCGGCATCAGGTCGAATCCGAACAGGTGTGCGAGTGCGTAGACGGGCAGGGCCTGGCCCTGGGTGTCGGTGTGCACCTTGGAGGGGGTCACCTTGGACTGCTGCTCGAGCAGGCCCTGGATGAGGTACACCGCCTCCCACACCCCGACCGGGATGAACTTGGAAAACAAGGCGATGTAGGTGTCGGAAATGTAGTAGTACCCGATTCCGCCGGTGCCCCCGCACCGGATGCTGGTCTCGGCCAGGAGGTTGTCGATGAAGGTGTCGACCTGGGTGCCGTCGGCGGCCACCACCGATCCATCGCCCCACGCCCTGATCAAGTCCAGTTCGGTGAAGGCGTTGACCACATCGGCGATGGCCTTGTTCAGCTTGTCCACGGTGACATGCCGGCGTGCGGTCGTCGACAGTTCGTGCGCGGTGACGGCGGTGATGTGCCGGGCGGTCTGGGCCGGGCCCATGTTGGTGCCATAGCAGAAGGTGGTCAGAACGTAGCGGAACAGGGGATCGTCCAGTTTCGGGTCCGACCCGGAGGCCGGGGCGAATCGCCGGTGCCATTCCAGCCAGTGTGCGGTGCGGGCCAGGATGCCCAGCAGGGTCCGCTCGGGCATCCGCTCGCGCAGCGCGGCCTCCAGGACCACCGCGGTCTCGGTGGGGCGCGCCGCCCGGTGCTTTTTCAAGCTGGGCCGGCCCTTGTCGTCGATCACCAGGCCGGCGTTGTCCGGGTAGCCGGCATCGGCGGCGGCGCACCGGGCGGCCAGCTTGCCTTCCAGGGCTTCCCGGAACCCGCGCGCGGTGGCGGGCAGGCCGACCTCGGCGCAGAAGCCCGGCAGCAGCTCGGCGCACCGGGCCGGGCTAATCAGCTGGGCGGCCCAGTTGGCATACGCACCGGCCCCATCGACGGCGATGTCGCCGGTGCGCAACTGTTCGGCCAGGTAGGTGAACACGCAGGCCTCCAGGTGCCGACGGACGAACAGGCCCGGATGCTTGCGGTCGCGGATCGCGGCATTCCAGTGCGCCGAGGCGAACGAGGTGCCGAACACCTTCACCCGCGGCCTGCCGTGCTCATCCAGCAGCACGGTGCCGTCCTCGTCGCAGAGCACCACGTGGTCCGGGATGTAGTCACGGGTCAGCCCGGCGTGGGTGCGCACGTGGCCCAGCAGGTCCAGCACGCTGGCATCGGCGCTGGTGGCCTCCAGGCCCAGCGTGTCAGCCATGGCCAGCATCGCCGCCCGGTCCTTGCGGAAGTGCCGGGCCACCAGCGGGATGTGGTTGTCCCCGTGGTGGGCGGCGACGGTGTCGATGTCGCGGTACTGGGCGGTGAACCCGCCCGCGGTCTCCACCGCCTTGCGGGCCTGCTCGAGCGCGGCCTGCTCCCTGGCGGCGGCCTCCCCGTCCGGGTCGATCTGCTCGAGCACCGAGCGGTAGGCGGCCACCAGCCGTTCGGTGATCTCCCTGTGCTGGTCTTTGAGCGCCTCCAGTTCCTCGCGGGCGCGTTTGGCCAGTGTGCCCACCCGGCGGCAGAACATCTCCGCGGTGTCATCGCGGGCCCTCTTGGCAGGGCTGTAGTCGTTCATCACCGCGGCATCGGCGGCAGCCGCCTCGCCGGCGAAATCGGCGATCTTCGACGGGGCCACCCCCTGCCACCACGCCCGCGCGTCCCCGAGGTCCTCGATCCAACGCTGGCGCTCTAGCTGTTTGCGGAACTTCGACCACGACGGTCGCCGCGCGGGCCTGGTGAGCTGGTAGAACTCGCTCTTGCCCCGGGCCCCGGTGACCAGCAGGCGCTGCAGCCGCGCGACCCCGACCTCGCCCAGCCGACCCGCCACCACCGCGAAGATCTCCTCGTTGACCCGCGCCCGGATCGTCGCGGCCATGTCGTTGAGCGTGCGGAAAGCCGGCAGCTCATAGCTGCCCTCCACCAGCCGCTCCAGGGCGATGTTGATCAGATCGGCCGGGTCGTTCTTCCGCCGGGCGGCCTCCTCGATCGCCTCGGCGGCGACCTTGCGGGCGCCCGCCGGGTCGTAGACGACCTCGCTGCGCTCCCGGATCAGGGTGCGGTGCCGCTCAGCCGTACGCGTCGAGGCATACACCGGGCGGGTAGCCTCCGGCAGCCGCAAGCCGCGGCGGATGTGCCCCACCACCTCCGCCGGCACCTCGTCCAGCGCCGGGAAGTAGCCCAGCCGGCTGAACGTCTTCAACTGGATGACCAAGCCCAGCAGATGCTCATCCGAGCTCGCGTTCTCCCGCGCCCAGGCGATCTCCTCCGCGGCCGGGGTGTAGAACACGTGCAGCTGCCGTCACGGCCGCGGGTATGCTCCCGCTCTGGCGCCCGCCAGGGAGCAGGATTATCAGGAGCGTGACCGCAAGCCCGGCGGCAAGCGTTCCGGCGTCCGCCACCATGCCTGCCGCCTGCCCAGACGGCCCGGCGGCCGGGCGGCCCGGCCGCTGGCGGCGGCCACCTCGACGGTGAAGGCGACCCGGTCGGCCAGCCCGGCAGGCGCGGGCCGGCGCAGCAGTTCCGCCGCCCGGCGGCCGGCCCGGTCCTCGCGCACCGCCCGCCAGCACTGCTCACACTCCAGCAGATGCTCATCCCAGCGCCGCGCGTCCGCGGGGCCCAGCTCCCCGGCCAAATACCCGGCCAGCAGCCGGTGGTCCCGGTCATGGCCGTCCATGGCTCACCCCCTCCTCGGCCAGCAGCTAGGCCAGCCTGCGCCGGCCGCGGTGCACCCGGGCCAGCACGGTGCCCCGCGGGCATCCCAGCGCCTGCGCTGTTTCCCGGGCGGTGTACCCGGCCACATCCATCAGTACGATGCACAGCCGCTGCGGCTCCGGCAGCAGCGCCAGGCAGCGGGAGACCGCCTGTGCGTCCAGGCGGGCGATCACCACATCGGCCACATCAGGCGTCCCCTCCCCAGCGCTCTCGCGGGTCAGGGGCAGCGCGTCGAGCAACGCCTGGGCGGGCACCTCCCACGGCCGGCGCCGCCGCCGCCGCGCCTCCGACCGGGCCGCGTTCAGGCAGATCGCGGCCAGCCACGCCCGCGTGTTCTGGCCCCGGCAGGAGCCGAACGCGGCATAGGCCCGCAGGTAGGTTTCCTGCACCAGGTCCTCGGGCTCCTGCCCGGCCCCGGCGGCGTGCCGCGCGACCTGGTACACCACGTCCACGTACGGCAGCGTGGCGTCCAGGAACGCGCGATGGTCACCGTCCACGGCACCTCACACTCACATATGACGCCCGGCGGCTCACCTTGATTGCACCATGGCGGCTACGGCGCCGGCGCGGCCGGTGCCGGGCCTGTCTCGCCGGGTGGTCGGCGAGGCAGGTGCTGCGGGTGCCCCGGCGCCATCCGTTTCGGGATAATCATCCGAGCCACCTGGGCCGCAGATCAGGTGCCGGCTGCCGCGGCGCGGCGGGCCAGCGGGTAGGCCACCAGGCCGAACACCAGCCCGTAGATCAGGTGCCCGATGAAGAACGGCCCGCGAGGGGTCATGTGGCACATCAGCGGGTTCGCCCACGGCAGCACCAGGTAGATCATCACCACATACAGCAGCGCCGCGCCTGCTACCGAGGCGCCCACGTACCCGGGCACGGTCCGCAGCAGGCCCAGCCCGGCGCGGCGCAGGGCGAACAGCACCGTGATGAAGACCATCCCCACCAGCACGGAGAACGCCAGGTGCAAGATCATCCCGACGGCCAGGTGACCTGCCGCCACGGGCATGTTCATGCTCATGCCCGGGTGCATCATCATGTCCCGCTCGATCATGCTGGCCTGCCCGCGCCACACGAACGAGGCCATGCACAAATTCAGCGGTGTCCAGAACCCGTTGTTGGTGGCGCCGGACTGAATCATCTGCCACAGGGCCATGCCGACGCCACCCGCCAGCCCCGCCAGCGCGCCGTACACGGCCAGCCGGGGCACCTGGAGGGTTCTCGGGCGGGTGAGAACCGCGTCACTCATCTCGCTCACCTCTGGTTTTTGTTTGCCATGTGCCGGGCACGCGTGCCAGGCACCGCCGGGCGCGATCCCGGTGGATGCCGTCTAAAGACGCCGCAGCGCCCTCGGTGATTGCATCGATAGCCCGGCGCCGGAGTCGCCCGGGTCGGCGATCACCACGGCGCCCTGGACCAGCTGGACCACGAACGTGACGGCCAGTCCGATCAGCGCGCCGGCCACGCCCGCGCTCGCCACGAAGAACTCCCGGATGCTCTCGGGAACCACCTGGCGATTCTCGCAGTCGCGCGGTCGGCGGGTGGGGCAGGTAAGTGCCTGGTAACCGAGCGGTCGCGGCGACGCTGCTCACGAGCGCTCTGGGGTCGGGACCAGGTCGCTGGCCGCGATGCCGAAGTTGGCCGAAGCCGGGCACGCCGCCGAGGGCTCGGACAGGCTGATCCCGGCGATCCGCTGGCTGACACCCCGGTAGATGACCACCTGGCCCTTGCTGTCCGCCCCGACGTAGTACTGGCCCTGGGTCCACCGCCAGCCGATAAAGCCGCCGGCCGCGATGACGGCCACCAGCACCACCAGCGAGGTCGTCACCATCGGCCACCGGCGCCTCGGCCAGGCGAAGTGAAATCGCTCGCGCCACTCGCGCCACTCGGGCGGCGCCCGGTGACTGCCAGGCTCGGCCCTGATCCCGCGCGCCGGATCGGCGGTGATGGCGTTCTCCGCACTGGCCGGCCCGTCCTCGCCTGCCGACGGCTCGCCGGTTGCCCCGGGTAGCGTGCCCGTCACGTCGGCCGGTCCCTGTGTCGCGTCCGACTGGCTGGCAGGATGCCCCGCGAGCTCGACAGGTAGCGAATCGATCGTCGCAGCGGCCAGGGGATCGGGCGCGCCTGCCTTCCCGGCCGTTGCCGGCCTGGAGAACCAGGCTGGCGGGGTGGCGATCTGAGCATGCGGGCGATCGGAGGCCGGGTCGATGCCGGCGGAGTGCTAAGGCGCCAGGCCGAGCGCCTCCCGCAGGGCGTCCGCGAAATCCCGGCAGGACGCGTACCGCTTTTCCGGTGCCTTCGCCATTCCCTTGGCGAGAACTTGACCGGCGGCACCGGGCAAGCCCGGCCGTCGTGAGCTCAGCGATGGCGGCGGCTCTGACAGGTGTGCCAGAAGCACCGCCATGCCCTGGTCGCGCTCGAACGGCGGCGTTCCGGACAGCAACTGGTAGGCGACGCACGCGAGCGCGTACTGGTCGGTGCGCCCGTCCACGACGCGGCCCTGGATTTGCTCCGGTGCCGAATAGGCCGGGGTACCCAGAAACTGCCCCGGGCTGGTGAGGCTCACCGAAGACGCCGCCCCTTGCTCACCCCGAAGTCCGACAGGTACACATGGTCGGGGCGGCCTGAGCGCGCGTCCACCAAGATATTCGCCGGCTTGACGTCGCGGTGCACCAGGCCGGCGCCATGGGCTGCGTCCAGGGCCGAGGCCACCGGGGAAATGAACCCGGCCGCACGGCCCGGCGTTAGCGCACCCTCTCGCTCGAGTACCAGCCGCAGGTCGCCACCCTTGACGAACCGCATCGCGATGAACAGCACGCCGCGCGCCTCACCCGCTTCATACACCGGGATGATGTGCGGGTCGTCCACCGCCGCGGCGGCGCGCGACTCCGCGATGAACCGCCGCCGGAACGCCCCGTCCGCCGCTAGCGTCGGTCCGAGGAGCTTCAGGGCCACCAGCCGACCAAGCCGCTCATCGCGCGCCCGGAACACAACTGCCATCCCGCCCGCGCCGACCTGCGCCTCCAACCGGTATCCCGCCACCAGCGAGCCCGCGGCTCGGCGGATTCAGGAAGCCTCCCCCGGACTCACCGGACACCGCCTGGCGCGAGGACATGTTCCGCGGCTACGCCGCGCACATGCGGACGGAGGGCTTCCTGGCCGCGGTGGACCAGGCGCCGAATCCGCTGGTCTGCCAGGTCGCGCCGGACGCGGTGACGGCGAAGGCCTCGTACCCGTCCAGGCCCTCCACCCAGTCGCGGGCCGCGGGCCCCATCGCGAAGGCCGCGGTGGCGTAGGCGTCCGTCTCGGCCAGCCTCGCGCCGACCACGGTGATGCTGGCCAGGCCGGCCGGCGGCTGCCCGGTAT